>Ga0265780_10000176_pt1 | contig 104561 bp, 111 predicted proteins | sample P1T30metagenome_FD_192432 | JGI IMG/M metagenome (GOLD analysis project Ga0265780, IMG submission 192432) | Plant litter microbial communities from East Loma Ridge, Irvine, California - P1 T30 | ecosystem: Environmental > Terrestrial > Plant litter > Unclassified | place: USA: California...
TGATGTATTGGGCTATGGGAGAGCGAGGCCTATGTACTGAAGGGAGCACGCACTAGTCCTAATGGGGAAGTGCATGAGAGCAAACATGTGGTGTAACCTGGTTCATCACTCACGCGCCAGGGGATAAACCCTATGGCCGACACTGTTGTGATATAGAAGACCTAGCTAATCAATTTAACAAGCAAAATTCAAGTTTCAGGATATTGGTATTTAGGAGCAAAAGATAGCTGTCAGACCTCGAAGGGATCTGAAATCCAGTCCTGCCGCATATGCGTTGAGTTTGCACATTATGCATGCTTTTTCTTAGCGGGTATCTTACTCTACAACACGAAAGTTGTGTCTGTCTACAGAATAAGAATGGGAGCGATCAATGCAATAACAACAGAACAGATGACCGATGCAAAAGACACCGCTCCCACCATAGTATTCGCAGCCCCTGTCGCCCCTGGCTGTGCTCCAGTTTCTATGGGCGTCGTCAAAATAGGATTCGCATCAGTATTGTTAACCACAACCGGTATCGCACTAGGCACTTCCGTCCGACGCGGTTCGACAGTCTGCAACGACGTAATCGATGCCGTTCGCGTAAAGTTCTTCCGATATGAAGCCATCGCTGGGTACAACGAGTACGACGATGCCGGGACGGATTGCGACACCACCCACGTCCGGCATTCTGCTACTTCATTCACATCGGGATGGATGTAGCAGCGGCGAGCGAGGGTACCTAGCCTGTCGTATGATGGGTCGCGGACGTATTGGTCGAAGTAAGGGAGTCGGTCTCCGACTGAACCGCGGAAGTAGATTGGTCGGCCGTAGTCGTCGATGGTGAAGTTAGCGAGCCAGTAGGACTATCAGTCTAGGGTCAGTATACGAAGTCAAAGTCAGAGGCTTAGCGTGACTCTTACCCTGTGAGTGTAATCGCCCCACGAGTTGTCGCGAGCTTGATGCATGTGCGGCTTGTGGATGGTGTCGTCCAAGAAATCCGTGCGTTTGGCAACACCCTTTGAACAGGCCAGGTCGGGCGTGTACCTGCCCCTGAAGTACATTGCGAGCTTCCTGATCGATTCCTGTCCTACCCTCGAGGCGCACAAACACTTGTGGAAATTCACGTTGCCAAATGGGCAGGCGCTGACTGCTCCTGCAAGACTGAGAAGTGCAGCGGCTGGGGTACTTAGCTGGGGGCCTTTGATCATGATCGTGCGCGGCTTCAGACAGATCTTGCCGTCAACGTTGTAGAAGTTGTCTGGCGTATATTGGGAGTCGAAATCTTCGTCGTAGTCTTCTTCGTTGTCGAGTAGGCCGTTCTCTTCGGTTCGACAGATCTGGAGCTCTTCGTCGATGTTGGCGCCGTTCTCCTTCTTGACGCAGTCCATGACCGTCTTGAGGTCATTCTGCTGCATTAGGCATTTGTATTCCGCCCTCCAAAAGTTTTTGCCTGGTACTTCCGCGCAAGTTCTTGTGTCGCGAATGATGCCGCAGGTTCCTGCCCCAGATGCAGCCGATGTCAAGAGAGCGACCAGAAGCCAGAGACCTGCTTCGGGTTTGTGGAGGATCATGATGCCAAACTACTGTGAGTTCCGAGTTTCCAAGCAGGGAAGTCGCTCGTATTTCTCGGCTGTGATATGTGGATGGAATCGTGAACCGTTAGCAATGGGTTGATGGAGCGACTTGACTTCTGGGGCAGTGATGGCCATCGTTTCGATGAGACGACAGTGCCCTAATAATAAGAGCTCCAAATTTTGCCCGTCTTGGACCCCAAATCACATTGGGTCAATGCACACAGGGGCACGGTAAGGCAGTCTGGAAGCCACACAGCGTCTCGCCCGTAAAGGCAAATGGGTTTGGCTTGGCAAGTTGGGGGCCGAATTCTGGTCGTCAATCACTCGAAAGGCGGATGCTCAGCATGCACTAGAGACCGACAAAGCCAAATCGCAAGTCGTGGAGATGAGAAGGTATTGAGGTACATTGATAGTAGGAAGGGTGGGAAGGCAACAAAAGTGTGAATGAATGACTAGGTACCGGTATGTTAGCCTCTTGGCGGGGTACGGAATACTGGCACGCATGACACCTGGCCCCTGGGCCTTCACAACACAGCTCAAACAACAGCCGATCATTCATTGGATAATCCGATGCCGGCCCTGAAACACGTTATCTATGTCGGACTAGTCTTTTTTTCATCGGTGAACGCGAAATATAGCCCAGATAGCGGCACCCTAAACACGATGCTTCTCTCGTGCATTCATACATGTCAGCCCCTCGTGGACTTTGCGAAAGCGTCGTGGGCGGTAGCTAGACCCATCAAGCAACTCCGCACGCGGTGCAGATGTCGTCCTATTCATACGACTCAACTTTCTCCCTCTAAGACCTCGGAAGCTTTCAATGGTTAGCTCTACTCAGACTATCGAGACACAACGGCGTCCCTGCTCACTTGATAATGCATTTGCTACATCGCCAAGTTGACGGCACCATTGGCCTCGAAAGGTTCGACGGGGACTTACCTCCGTATGCCATTTTATCCCACCGCTGGGTTGATGGGGAGCCAACATATCAAGAAGTTCAACAAGGCACCGCTCATCATAAGAAGGGTTACCAGAAGATTGAGTTCTGCGAGCAACAAGCTAAGAAAAATGGTCTGGCCCACTTCTGGGTGGATACCGTATGCATCGACAAACAATCTAGCGCGGAGCTCCATGAAGCCATAACCTCTTTCTTCCAGTGGTACCAGCAGGCAGAGATTTGCTACGTGTACATGGATGACGTTTCTTCAACGGGATCGGGGTTCCAGAAGAGCAAGTGGTTTACTCGAGGATGGACTCTGCAAGAGCTCATAGCTCCCAAGACGGTCGAGTTCTTCACTCCCGAAGGGCATCTGATTGGAACGAAAAAGACCCTAGAGCACGAGATCAGCGAAATAACAGGCATACCACGTGATGGACTCGACCCAAGCAACTTGCTCAAATTCAGCGCGGACGAGAGGCTCACTTGGGCGGACAAGAGGACCACTACGCGCGCAGAGGATAAGGCTTATTGTTAGTTCTCTTCCAAAATACAAGACAGAGAATCCGCCACTAAGCCACACTCCAGGTCTACTTGGTCTTCTCGGAATATTCATGCCGATTCTATACGGTGAAAAGAACCATGCGTTCGTCCGTCTGAAACGAGAAATCAGAGTACAATATGAAGGTACTCATCGCGAACGATGACATTACGGTCCGAAAACTAATAATGCCATCAAGAGCAACACGGACAGTTCGGTATCTCAATGCCACCGACGCCCCCTACAACGCCTCCAACAACCCCGCCCGTGGATGATAGGCCAATGATGGCAGACGCCCATGAGAGTAAGAAAATTTGCACAATTCCAGTGCACTGTACTAAGGACATGATAGATGTCAAGAATGCTTTGTATGATAAGGATGTAAAAGAGCGACATACGAGTATCGGGACGTTCACATCATCGAGCTGGCTGTTCGATCATCAAAGTTTCCGAACGTGGGAAGACGCATCTGCCACACCCACCGCACGAGATCATCTCCTCACTCTACGTGGAAACTGTGGGACCGGCAAATCAGTCCTCCTCAAGGAAGCGTTAACACGTGCAAAGGGAGCAGAGCTACTGGTCCTGTATCATCACTTCGATCGACCCTGTCAAGACAAATCTTCGGCCTCCCATGACCATATGCAAGAGTTTTGTAGTGCTCTTCTTCATCAGCTTCTGGAGAAAACTAAGCCTTGCGCATGGCCCTTCCTGGACACATGGGGTAAGCTATTGCGCGCTAGGCCAGGAGAGATTCCGTGGACAGTTCGCCAGTTGCAGGATGCCATCCGTGATATTGTGATTGGTTACAAAGACGCTGGAATCAGGATCTACATCGACGCTCTGGAGCATACCTGCTACGATGCAAGTGGTGCCATTGCTGCACGATCGCCAGTCTTAGATTACGTCGCTAGTCTACTTCACAGCGCCAGAGACGCCGACGTCGATCTTCGTTTCTTCATTACCCGTCAACATTACCCATCCTTTGATGAAGTAGAGCCCGACACGCTCGAAATCATTGTGGAAGACCACAATACAAGAGATCTGAGAGCTTTTGTTCTTGGCGGACTGAAGAAGGTTCCTGCTGCGGGACTGCGGTACGTTCTCAACAACAAGATCATTCGACTCTGTGGAAATGATTTCTTCTGGGCTACTGAGATCATTGACCGCGTTCTGTCGATGATTAGGTCGGGAAAAGAAGACAAGGTTATGAGAGTGGTGGAAGAACTCCCTTGCAAGCACAGAGAAAGATACGCGAGGACTTTCTCCGCGAAGGATTTCCTAAATCAGCCGGACACACTTCGAATCATGCGCATTGTTTCTGGAGCTCGCAAACCACTGAGTACCACCCAGTTCCGGCATGCCTTCGCATTCAGTACGCAGTTCTTGTACGACAAACTCAGAGATTGGGAATGCTCGGATCCTTGCTTTCGAGAGGATGGTCGATTTGCAAGCTTTCTTCGTCGCGAATGCCGTGGCTTTGTCCAAGTACACCGCGACAAGAACTCTTGCGAGACTGTTCGCTTCATCCATGCCTCAGTCGACACCTTCTTAGCCGATCCGAATAACGGTTTGTTCGACAAGGAGACGTCTTGGGTCGAGCAGTGTCAGCTGCTACTCCTCGAAACATGTTTCCGGTCTCTTTCCTTCAGCAATCTCAAGGAGCCGGAACCCAATTCGTTCGTTGAGTACGCCTCGAAGAACTGGATTCATCATGCCCGAGAATGCAAAGACTTGTTGAGCAGATTGCGCGATCCGCCAGACTTCATCGTGAAAAAGTGCTCCAGCGCAAAGACCAAGAGAACCATCGAGAGGCAGATCACAGGGCTGTTGGAATCGGGCGATCCATCGGGCGGCAATTTGGACGGCCAGGAATCCTTGCTGGTACTCTTTGCATCTACAGGATGTACTGAACTGCTCAAGCGCCACTTGGTTGGCTGTTCAGTCTGTCAGAAGGCGTGTTCGCCATTCGACGAGCGTTACTCCGATGCTGTCCACAATGCGCTAATAGGACGCTGGACGGAGACTGCGATGTTCCTATTGAACCTCCCCAATAACATCAGTGTCGGCATCGACGTTCGTCACAAGGACGGTATGACACTTCTATACAGAGCAGTCTTCTTCGGACAAACCGAGATTGTGCACTTTCTGCTCGCGCACAATGCGGACCCATTAGCCCACTGTCTCACCGAGGATTCCGAATATGCTCTGCACCTGGCAATCGACCTAGCGGCCAAGGACATGGTGACTATCCTGCTACAGCATGGCCAAACAGAAGAGCAATTCCTACTTCGAAGGCAGAGCTGTGACTGTCCGGGATCAACGGCATTGCACCGCGCACTGATGAGCGAACAGTCGACGAATGACAAGCTCACTACCCTGACACTTCTTTTGGAAATGGCGCCGACAGGAATAGGCGTGCTGGAGTTACAAGATGATAAGGGCGTGAGTGTGCGGGCGATGGCGGAGCAGATGGTGACCGACGGTTGTCCTGATGCTGAGGACTTACTGGAGCTTATCAACGACTTTGACGAGGACGGATAGTCACAATGCGAGGGACGCACTTCGATGGTTTGTGATGTGGAGGCCAAGAAGAACAACGTCCGTGTCTCAGCTCACACGCACCACTACTGCGCTTCTTGCAACAACTGCTACCACTCTCACACAACTGTTGTATCCCTCACTCAGAACGGCCAAGCCGCAACTGGGATCGAGGTTATTGACATATCAAGGTAACTGCGAACGCAGTCCTCCGGCTCTACTGCAGGCTACACGCCTTAGACACAAGGGCTAGAAGAGGGGCAATCGGCGAGCCGAGGATGCTCGAAGAGTACAGTTGTGACTGAGCGTAGACTTGGGCAGAATCTGTTAAGGTGTGCGTTGTATCCGCATGGCTTCCTCATCGTTGTGCTGTGGTAATGGACTGAATGTGTTGTGGCAAGCTCGATAGCTGGTCGGTAGAGCTCATGCATGAGCATTTTGTGACGCAACGAGACGAGAGAGACTGGTGTCATTGTGCCAATTTACATGCCTTCAGTTTTGCTATTTCGTGGGAGAGTAGATTTGTATTTTCGTTCGTAGACGTTGGTTCGTTTGGCTAGCTCAATGGCTATATAAGAACCGTGAGGTCAGCCGGCGCTGTCTATTCCTCCGTTGCGTAGTGGAGTTGAAGGCTTACTTCTGCTCGCCCTGGCCCGATGCCTCGCCCTCCTTGATCACGTCGTCGCTGTGTGGGCGTCAGTATCTATTCGTATGTGGAATGGCAAATGTGATGGTGAGATTGGGTGGTGGGTTATGGTGTGGAGAGGTGTGGAGGTAGGAAAAGGAAGTGGATGGTGGGTGGTGCCTGGTGGGTACTGACATGTGCTTGTCAAGATCCTCAATGTGCTGCCTTTGCTGCTTGAGCTTATCCTTGATAGCCATGAGCCTGATTGCTTTGTCAGTTTCCTTCCTCCTCCTACAGCCGTATCGCATGTTTGTCTGTTTTTGTCGCTCGCGGTATCGATGGCTTGGGATGTACGTACTTGGCCTTCTCCTCCTGGCGAATGTATAGCTCCTCAGAAGCAGTCTCACGCTTGGTGAATGCATCACTGCCAATAGATCAGCTCTCCAATCTCCTTGATCTTCCATCCATCTTGTGACGCTTACCCAGACGCAGCGCCTCCAGGCCTCGAGGCACCGGAGCCGGTCGAGCCCTCGGCGAAGCGGCGGGCCGCAAAGGAGAAGTAGCGTGGTGCGGCAACCGAGCGCGCGCTCTTGATGATGGATGTGCGGAGCATTTTGATAGTGTGTGTGAGGGCCGTCGTGGTGCAATTGGGGGGTATATTTGGGTTGTGACAGGCGGTGGAGTGATGGAGATGCTAGATGGAGCTTGGACCCACGTCATAATTCAAGTCACATGGCAACGACGATGGGTGAGCATTTTGGAGCATCTTTGAACATTCATTTTGCATTTAATTTGAGACGGAAAGTAATGTTACTCAGATTGTACAACAATGGTAGTGCTGGATAGGATTGTAAATAAGTTATAGTTGGTCATTAGACGCTGACCATCTATGAAGTACGCAGGACAGAGATGTGTAAGAGCAAACATGTCCATTGTACTACTAGATCTCTCTTCGACTACTGCTTCTCACTTCTTGCTCGGGAGGACCGATGATTGGCATTGCTTTTTCGCGCTCGTGTCATGTCGAAACTACTTCGAGCCTAGGAATGTACGGCAACATTGGGATTCATGCTGTCAATCATTGTATAATGTCAGCCCTGAGAACGAATCTATACATGTACTTGATATCAGTGTATGCTCCAAGATGTTAACTTGACGTATCTAAGAACAGTTGACGGCTTCTCACAGAATCTTCACTAGTAATTGTCATCGAGGTGTGGTACTGCGGGGTACAAGGGAACAGCACAGCTCACAACAGAGCAAAGGATTGCCGGCCTGGACAATGGCACACGGCTCAACATGTAAGATTGTCAAGGGATGGATTGGCCTTCCTGGCGGTGACGGGTTCGCTTGAGTGCAGGGAATGGTCGCGCCTGTTCTGGGCTGTGTGAAACCAGGCAGGCGTGATCGACAGAGCGGTTTGCCAAGCAATCGGGTTCTCGACGACCTCCCCTCTTCTTCTCCCAGATAAACACCACCACGCAAAACACCTAGCTCACACTTCTCCCACGCTTCACGCCTGCCAGCCCACCTTTTCAAACAGCCAAACCCTCTTCCAAAAATCTCTCTCCGTAAGTCATCTCCAAGCTTGCGTCACTTGTCCCGGCACCGCACACCGGCCTCCAAAATGCGCACACAATACCATCGATGAGCGTCAGCTGGTGGCATTACGGCATCCAGATATCGAGCGCCGCTTGCTAGGCCGAGATTATCGCAATCATCGTCTTCGTCGGCTATCTAGCAAGATTGGAGCGATGCGGTGGTGGTTGAAGCCGCACCAGCCGCCCCTCCTGGCTCGCAGAGCTCTCAGAGCACACGCAATGCGCGCGTCCGCAATCGCTGCAACCTACAATGCAAGGTGTCACATGATACTGTCCCATTTGGGCTCTCAGACGAATCCTCAAGCGAATGCGCAATCGCCCGCCAAACAGTCGCAGCACAGCGCACGCCCAGGAGCCAATGCTCAACAACCCCGGGCGCCTCTTGACTACGCGTACCACGCATCTGCACAAGTCCGTACACTGCTAACCGAGTTATATACAGACCACACATCAAAATGGGTTACGAAGACTCCGTGTACCTGGCCAAGCTGGCCGAGCAGGCCGAGCGCTATGAGGGTAAGCACACACTAAATAGGCGGTGTCCGCAGCAGCATGAGCTAATTCCCAGCGCAGAGATGGTCGAGAACATGAAGGCCGTCGCTTCCGCAGATCAGGAGCTCTCCGTCGAGGAGCGAAATCTCCTGTCCGTCGCCTATAAGAACGTCATCGGTGCCCGCCGCGCATCGTGGAGAATCGTCACCTCGATCGAGCAGAAAGAGGAGTCCAAGGGCAACGAGACCCAGGTTGGCCTCATCAAGGAGTACCGCCAGAAGATCGAGGCCGAGCTGGCCAAGATCTGCGAGGACATCCTCGAGTGCCTGGACGGTCACCTAATTCCCTCTGCGGAAAGCGGCGAGTCCAAGGTCTTCTACCACAAAATGTAAGGCTTCCTGCAGTTCCCATCAAAGTGGCTAGTCACTGACCACGATTATGACACAGGAAGGGCGACTACCACCGTTACCTCGCCGAGTTCGCCGTTGGCGACAAGCGCAAGACCTCCGCCGACAAGTCCCTCGAGGCCTACAAGGCTGCTACAGACGTTGCCGCATCAAACCTTGCGCCTACACACCCCATCCGTCTCGGCCTCGCATTGAACTTCTCCGTCTTCTACTACGAGATCCTCAACTCGCCAGACCAGGCTTGCCAATTGGCCAAGCAGGCATTCGACGATGCTATTGCTGGTAAGTCCCACTACACGAACAAACATGCGCATACAATTAACGATGTTACAGAGCTCGACACCCTGTCTGAGGAAAGCTACAAGGACTCCACGCTGATCATGCAGCTCCTCCGTGACAACCTGGTAAGTTGTCCTTCAATCTAAAGGAAGACATGTACTAACTCACGACCAGACCCTCTGGACGTCTTCCGAGGCCGAGCCTGCTGCTGAGGCACCTGCTGCTTCCGCTGAGCCTGCCGCCGAGGCACCCAAGGCCGAGACCGCCGCTGAGCCCGCTCCTGAGGCCAAGGCATAGATTGTCAAAAAGCATCTGTAGGCGAGACAGTGTAATAGAGGGTGGTGGAACACTGATGCTTGGATCATCATTTTCCTTGGTAGTATGGAGGCGCCCTGGTGCTTACTAGATTCCTGAATCCTGATCCTGTCAAACATTTTTGTTCACTTGCCTGCCTTCCTGGCCATTTGTTGCCTCGCGCATCTCACCACGCATGCCCTTGTATGACTTTGCGCGCTCCTGGTGGCTTTGGTCCAGTTCAGATGGTCATGTCTTACGATAGGCGGCGTTGGTGTTCTTTACTCTCCTTCATACCCAAAAAGATTACGAATACTAAAATCCTTACTCTTTGATCCTTTCTGAGTATATGTAGGTGTCTTGTCATCCGTCGACGTTATTGGTGGTTGCTTCGCACAACATTTGTATTGATCCTCGTCTGACAGCAGTAACGCCCAAGACCGAGCGACCAATACCTAAGAATACCTCAATCTTCTCCCACGATCGTCTCGGACCTGCATGAACTCTATGGTCACTGGGAAGGAGCTTGAGGAAAGAAGCAAAGATGTAAGTAGTGATTGCGATGCTACAATTGGGTTGGACTTGCAACAGTGTGGATATGATCCTCCAAATACAAAAGTTCGCTCACTCAACGACACGCAGATTGAACCTTTGCTGACAGGCAATTCTCACCTACTTGTGCTTCGAGGCCTTAAGCGACGCGGAATGCGGTTGCTCCTAGGTTAGTTATACCTTCCTCGTCGGGACGGCAATCGTGATATCCTCACACGTTCTATCACTTAACGACACGCAGCTTTGGATGATTCTCACCGGTGTCCCTCACCTCATGAGCCTTTGGTCTCCTTATAAAAAGGCGCGATCCGGTTTCCATAACCTCACCACTTGACAGATTGCTTCGAGCAACAATCTCCTCAGAACCATCGTTTCTATCATTCGATCCTCTGGACCACAAACAACCTCGAAAGACTGAACTCACTCATCGTGTTAGTCAAACAGCTGGCATCAAGCACCCTCTTGCGGCTCAGCTTCTCTACGCTTCTATCGACCACAGCCAATCACAACTCCCAAAAGAACTGCACTTCTTCTACACGCGCAAGCATGGACTACAACGCCCCCAATGGCCTGAGCAACAACGCCGCTTCACGTCAAAGCTCAAGCAATCTGACATCGACACATTCGCTTGTCATAAAAAGCGCTTGGGCCACCTTGAAGAAAGGCCTCGTTCTCCGAGTTCCACCATTCATTCGTCACCTACGAGGCACGCCGAAACTTCCGCTTCCTCGACCTACCGGCTGAGATACGCAATATGGTCTACGAAGAAGTCGTTGTGTTCGGTAGAATTGGCTTCGACTTCAAGCGCGAAAAGAAAGAACCTAAGAAGCCGCTGCTCAGCTTGCTTCAGGTCTGCAAGCAAATCCACGCCGAGGCTGAGCCACTCTATCTTGGAAAGAACCTATTTTGTCTTCCTGACAATTGGGCAGAGTATCAACCTTTCCACATGGACCTGAACGAACGATTTCCGGAACTCTTCGGTGCTCGACATTTCATGTTCTCCACCGCGGGTTTCCAGTTGATCCGGATCATTTCCTTTAGGTTTTGCACAAGCCAACTCGGATCCTTGGATCTTAGCGATCGATGGGACAATTACGAGGCTGATTACGGAGCTGGATCATACTACGAGATGACGGAGGACTGTGTGTGGCAAAGGGAAGTGGAAGGTAGAGCTCAATCCTGCTACTGGATCTTGAGAACAGTACAAAGTTGGTGTAAGGGAACGTTCGGAGACCAGGTGATCAAACATTTGATTCATTGAAAGAAAATATGTACAAGGGAGCAAAGGCCCAGGCGGGGCGTTCATTCCGGGCAACGCCAAGCCAGGCTAGGCCCAAGCTAGCTAGGCCTCGCGCCTCACCGGCCCCGATATCTACCAAAAGAGTGGTGTGAGCTTTCGATCTCCATACGAGCAGAATGAAAGTGTTGATCTACCCGAGGCTCTTCTCTTCTCTTACCTTCACTTCAACCGTTATCTGTGGCGCTTGAGATAACGTCATGCCGAGCGAAATAGCCGCTGTCCCTCAGCAGCTTTTGCCATCAGAGCTTCCTTCTGGTCTCTTGTGTGAACAACACTCACCTCAATCGGAGAACGACAAGGTCGAGACTGTAGTCATGATTAACGAACTCCTTATCTCAGCTACTAGCGCTCTACCCGCAAGCTCACCGCCCTCAAGGTTCTTCCGTTTCATGGATCTTCCCGCAGATCTCCGAGTCCAGATCTACGAGGAGCTTCTCGTCGTTGGCAAGGTCTTCTATCGACCGAGTGAAGACAAGGTTCAAGAGAGCTCCGAGCGCTTTGAAGATCACGAAAAGTATCTCAAGCCGTCTTTAGCAGTCCTCCGCGTCAGCAAAGCAGTCCAAAAAGAGGCTGAGTATGTGTACTTGACAAGGTTAGTCGGTTTGAAGCGAGTGTGATTTCCCGTAACTGACACCGAGCGCAGTTTGTTTGTTCTTCCGCGCCACTGGTACTTGCTCGGTGCTCTAACTGGCAACCACGATGGGATCCTCGAGGTCCCTATAGCATCCACATCTCTACAGCTCCTCTCAAAGAAAGGTATGAAACACATCAAGCACGTCAGCGTCGAGACACCACAAAATTCGGGTATGGAGCACGCTATACCAGCTTCATACTGGAGAAAGGTGGAAGAGCAACATCCAGGTCACTTCGACCGCCTAGAACACCGGATGCGCATCGCACACACCACTGCGCTCGACGTAGCACTGGTCCAACGCAAACGCATGTTCGCTAAACTTGCGCACTTTACCAATCTTGAGACCATCGAGATCGATTTGGCTGGTGCTTACTGCCCCCAGGGTTGCTGTCGCTTCCTGCACGTCGACTGGAATGCTCTTTGGGACATCCATCCAAGCCATGTGAACGTGTTGGGTCTGAGGAATGAAGATGAAGTGGAGGAGGCACTCGCAGATTGGGAGAGGAAAAATCATGGCAAGCGGGAGCATTGGAGGGAGTTTCTGGGCTTGGAGATCAATCCAGAGGAGGATGAGTGGGCGTGGTGGAAATGGATGACAAAGACTAGAGTGGCGCCAATGGGGATGAAGCGCTGTGATGTAGTAAGGAGGCACGTATGATCAGCTAAGGTAGGCGAGGGCAGTCGAAAATGTGATGGAGAAGGAGGCTGGTGAGAACAACCAACGACATCGCTCTCTAGCTACTACTGAATATGATCATCTTTCTCCTCCATCGATTGCAGGTTGTAACCTTGATACACACTACGTGCGATCGTGGTATGCGACAGCACATGCGCCGAGCACATGATCCGAATGTAGTCGGTGAACTTGATTTGGGCGATGAATTGCCGCGCCTAAAGATGGCCCATTTGCCACTTCATCACTGCTCTTCGCAACCTTTTCTCTCCAGGCTCTCACTGCACACATGACCTGAGTTTAGTCAGTGAACTTGATCGGGGCGGAGAAACGCGGTGCCTAGAAAAGCCCCGTTGCCACATCATCACTGCTCTTCACGAACATTTCTCTCCAAGGTCTCACTCAACCTCCACTTCACCCCTTTCTATCATATCACGACCCATGATATGGAGCGCTCACCACTTGACCCGCCCGCTATGACCTCGCTTTCACCGCACACTAGGAATGATCCTACATCACGCGCAACGCCGTTCCGCCTGATGGATCTGCCGACCGAGATACGACTACTCATATACGCGGAACTTGTTGTTGTTGGCAAGGTCTTCTACACACCAATACCTCACGAGCTTAGGGAAGGTGGCCGGTTCAAGGACTACAAGACCTACCGCACGCCCGAGCTGCAGACCTTGAGAGTCTCGAAGGAGGTCAACACGGAGGCTGAGGAGCTGTATCTGTCAAAGTAAGTCATGTGCTGATAAGTGGCGCCTCTACTGAAGCAAGACGTGACGCTGACTACAAGCAGGAATTTGTTCGTCCTGCCATACTCCTGGCATCGGCAGTTCCCTTTGAGTACCAAAATGACATCTGAAACGAACCGTACGCCTACCTCTACGCGCTTCCTGTTCTCGGAATCCGCAATGCGACACCTGCGACATATTAGTGTGGCAATCGACATGCGTTCTGAAGAGAATTTCTCCTTTGGTAGCTCTTGGTGGACAATGGTCGAGGAAGTGTCGCAGATTAAATTTTTTCGATGCTCAACCCACGGCTTCACGACGAGAGATCTGTCACAATATCTCGTTGGAACGGCTCGAACTCGACATAAACCGATGTGGCGGGCAACGTGGGAGCTTGATCGCCTTGAGTCATTGGAGGTGGATATCACCAACGCATACTGTCCTTTGGGCTGCTGCCGCAATACCATCTTCCTAGACAATTGGCTGGCTTGCCTTAGCTTACAAAAGTTGCGAGTTGTTGGATTAAGATACGAGGCAGAGGTGAGGGAGTGGCAAGGCGATCGGGATAGAGCCTTGGAACTGAGGGAAGAGCTGAGTACTTGGGAGCTTGAGCTGAACCCCGACACCGACCCTTGGGGGCAGTGGAAGATGGTTGTAGAGGTTCAGGACACCAGCTTGGGCAACGGCGACAATCGCTAAGAAGAGCGACAGCGGTAGGAAGGAGATGCAGTGACATGAGATGTCGACTTGCGTTGTGGAAGGGCAGAGTTAGAACGGACGTGCAAAGCTGAATGTATACAATATAGCCTGGCAGAAGTATCAGCAACAAACGAACGAATGAAGACTGTGATGTCATCCCTCGCTCTCACCTTTGTGCCCGCGCGGAACAACTTCGTGCCGTCACCGACACTTTTTCTCGCACTTTTATTGCCATATCAAGCACGACCAGACCAGCACTGAACCTCTCTCCGCGCCCGCAGCTTCATCAATCCCCCCACCTCCACGCACCGTCAGCATGGAGCTCGCGCCCTCGCTGGGTCAAATGACTCTCACCTCTCCGCCTGCTCCAGCACCACCTGCAAAACCTTTCCGCTTCATGGATCTTCCGACTGAGCTGCGCATCGCGGTGTACGAAGAGGTGGTGGTCGTAGGAAATATTTTCTACGCCGTTGATGAGTCAGAGACGAGAGAGAGCATTCGTTATAAGCACCACGAGCTCTACCGTGTACCGGACCTGCGCATACTCCGAGTATCTAAGAAAGTCCACGAGGAGGTAGAACAGGTATATCTGACCAAGTACGTTGATTACATGACCTCTCCCAGGTTCTTGTTATCCACAGGTGCTAATGGCGCCTCAGAAACCTTTTCGTTCTCCCTGCTATATGGGCATGACATGATCCAATCTCCTGGGGATCTGAATCGCTCCCCAAACACTTCAAGCGACCTTTGTTCTCCGTCTCCGCTCCGTCGACAATCAGACATATCAGCGTCTCGATTTTTAGTGCCGCACAAACGCCACTTACCTTGGAGCACTCAATGTGGAGCGTAATTCACACAGAACGACCTGGGTTATTCGACCTTGCCAATCACACTGGACGTCTAGGAGTGGCGCATGTCGCAGCAAAGGCGTTGCTGGCACGAAATCGGGAAGTGCTGTGGAGGGATTTTTCCAAATTCAAGAGCCTGCAGACCATCGAGGTAGACGTGACGAACACGTGTTGTCCGGTTGGATGCTGTCGGGTGATGGAGTTAGAGTGGAACATGTTCAAGAGTGGCATCAAGCTTAAGGAGATCCGCATCCTGGGGCTACACAATGCGACCGAGGAGACCGGGCTACTTGACGGGATGAAGACTTGTTTTGGATTGAGTGCGTAGCAATTGATGGAGGCGTACGACATCGGGATCAACCCCGAAGATGATCATTGGGAAGCGGCGAAAGTGGAGTAGGTAGTGTGTGTCAGGTCCAGAGCACTAGGACACGAAATTCGTGTAACCATGTACCATCACAATGTTCTGAAGACTCAACATCATCAAACAGAAAAAGAAGTTGAACTTCTTACCTATTCATCCTCGTTGGGACATCTTGCCTCAGCCCAGCAGGCAGGTCCTCCTTTCTCTTTATCACTTCCAATCTGCTCCTACAGCGCATCTAAGCCGCTAACTAGTAACGACAGTCCAATTGCTGCTCGACGCCGAACCTCATCAAGCCAACCCTCCTATATACATGCCCACCTCGCTTCAACAACAGCGGAGATACACAGCAATCCTCGCTTTCAGATCGCAGTAGCAGATACATAGAAGCAATACACAAAGTCGCACTCACCTAGAAATCTTGTCAACTGTGCACTCGTCTCGCGCCTTCCCTCTCACCTGCGCGGAACACTAGCGTGCCAAGACCACTGGTTCTGCTTTTACAAACGCTCTTCTCTTCCCCCAACCTCCATCTTCTCACTCTTCTCTTCGACGCTACCCACTTGCCTGCCACGGCGCCACGAAATCTTCATGTCTCCAACCATGGATAACTCAACAGCATTGACTCCGGCGGCATCCCATGCACACGCGACAGCTCTGAGCGCACCAGTGAGCGCTGCGGCACAAGGTGTTTTTCGCTTCATGGACTTACCCGCCGAGTTGCGCGTGCAAGTGTACGAAGCGCTGCTCGTTGTGGGCAAGGTGTTCTACCGCACCAATTGGTACGAAACTGAGCAGGATGCTCACCTCGAGGACATGGAGCGGTACAGAAAGCCTGGTCTGGGACTGTTCCGTGTGTCGAAGGAGATACAGAGGGAGGCTGAGGACGTGTACCTTACAAAGTGAGTTGTGTTGAGCGTTTTTGCGCCTGTCGCTTACATGTTACAATGTAGGAACATCTTCGTTCTCCCTCATCTGTTGCACCTGCGCGACCGCAGCTTTGGGCTCAGGGATCAGCGCACAGTTGCGTCCGAGCGATTACTCTTCAGCGCATCTGGAGTGGGTAAAATCAGACACGTCAGCACTGCCTTCTGCAGCAGGTATGATTTCCCACTCACTATGATCGGACGCTCATGGCAGACGGAGGCGAGGCTCGGATCCGCTGCTTTCGACATTTTCCACCTCTCCAGCACAACGACGTAGATATGCCCATGATAAGGCATTAGTGCACCTATTAGACGTTCAGATTCCTACGTGGAACAGACTAGCCCAGTTCGTGAGCTTGGAGAGTCTGGAAGTCGACTACAGTAATTCTTACTGTCCGAACGGGTGCTGCCGGAACGTGGAACTTAATGTGTGGCCACTGAGGAGGGTGTCACCAAAAACCATTCGCGTCTTGGAGCTACTACAGGATGGGGAAAATGAGGAAGATGAATACTTTACAAGAAAATATTGGAAGGACATCGTCCAGGAATGGATAGATACGAAGCGCAAGCAGGAGTACACGCTTGAGCTCAACCCAGAAGAGGACCCGTGGGAGCACTTCAAGACAGGTGGACAAAAGCCTGAACAAGATGAACCAGAGGGCGATCAGGACAGCGTAAGTGTTTCCTGGCCTGCGTCACGTACCTGACTAATAAGCCTACAGACTCTATAAAACGAATCTTGCTATCCGCTGGGGTGCTGTCGCCATGTGCATGTCTCTTGGGTGTGCTGTATGGTCCGGATCTCTGTACCACCTCCACATCTTGGGACTTCGCGGAGAAACAGAGAAAAATACTCTTTTTACCGTTGCTGGTGATCTGCAAGGAGCTTAAATTCGATTGTGGCGTTGAGGTCAATCCAAAACGGACGCGTGGGAGGACCTGAAGGTTGACGGCTGGTATTGGCAGGAACTCTGCATTGAGAGCGATGTTTGGACAGCGTGAGATTTTTCTGATTCTTCTCGATCGATTTCGGCTAAATGGCCTGGAAGATTTGTCAATTAAACTTTATCAAAATTCACTTCATCACTCAGCAGAACCCGTAGTTCCTTTGGCCTTGACTGCATATTGATTTATTGTACACACACCACACTAGCCTAAGCATGCCACAACCGCGCAACAGCCTCGGTGATGCCGACGTCGTTCGTCTCGAAAGAGTACAGGGCTACGCCGAGGGTGAGGGTGCCGATGCGGAGCGCCCACATGGCAGCTGTACGGGCGGTAGGGACGCGCTTCTTGGGGAAGTAGTCGATGATACACGACCTGCATGATGTTAGTCGGGGGTGCTCATAAGTCTAAGAGAAGGACAGAACGTACTCAAAGCCAATGTGTGAGTGGATGACGAGGAGTGCGCAGAAGATGGAGTCGGTGACTGGGTTCAGCGATCCGGCGGCGAACGGTGCGAGTGTCAAAGGGACGATGCCGGCTGAGACGATTCTATAGCCATATGTTAGCTTTTGCTAATGCCTTCCAACATGAGGAGGGACATTGAGCCCATCAACATGTGATCCATGGCCCACCTCTCAAAACTCCAGTGGTAGCTTCCATGGCTGTAGTCTGGGTCGGGCACGGGCGTCGGGTCGTTGGCGGTGCCAATGATCTTCTGCGGCAGAGGAGGCAGAATCTGGTTCCTCTGAGTCGCGTGGAAGGCGGCAATGCGAGTCGACTTTGGGATTGTGGCGCGCTGGAAAGCTGGTCGCAGCTGCTGGGCAAGCGGGCGGTTGATAGTCGATAGCATGCGCTGCGAGGCGGCGGACTTCGGGACGGCCTGCCTTATGAGGCTGGGGCGCATGATAGAGGCCATTGCGATGTCGTGAGCCAGCAATGTATACCGTGAGCGTGGTGTTGAGACGCCGAAGCAGCAGCTCGCAATGGGTTTCGATGTCGTCGACAATGCCTCGGATGTGGAGTGCTGACCTTCCTGGCGCCCTCATTGGCCAGCGGCCGGAGCCGGAAGATCACGTGACGGCAGATTTCGAACCTCATCGCTCTGGAGCATGGCCAAGCTGCAGCTCGAACTCGAAGGAACCCATCCACCCCCCCCCATCACCGCCCCATCGTACATCCCCGACTGCACCGCCCGCAGACGCAATGGCATCCCGGCGGCTCGCACTCAGTCTGCAGCAGGGCATCCGCTCCCGCGCTGCCATCAACGCGGTGAAGAACTCCAAGCAGTCGCCCTTGACAAGAGGCCTCGCGACGCCCGTCGTCTACGGTGCGAAGACCGAGTCGACCACTCTCAGCAATGGCTTTACGGTACGCTGGACGAGGCAGGAGCTGTGAGGACTGCAATTGACCAGTGACGCAGATCGCAACCGAGCATTCGCCGTGGGCGCAGACATCGACGGTCGGCGTGTGGATCGATGCCGGCAGCCGCGCAGAGACGGACAAGACCAACGGAACCGCGCACTTCCTCGAGCACCTTGCCTTCAAGGTATGCACACCACAATGGCAATGGCAACGGGTGGGGTTGGAGGCTAATGCACACGGCAGGGCACGCAGAAGCGGACACAGCAGCAATTGGAGCTCGAGATTGAGAACATGGGCGGACACCTGAACGCCTACACATCGGTAGGTGCAGCTACAGCATAGCAGAGTCACGTGGCATGGGTATTGATGGAACTGGCAGCGCGAAAACACAGTCTACTACGCCAAGGCCTTCAACAACGACGTCCCCGCCGCCGTCGACATCCTCTCCGACATCCTCCAGAACTCGAAGCTCGAGCCCCAGGCCATCGAGCGCGAGCGTGATGTCATTCTGCGCGAGCAGGAGGAGGTCGACAAGCAGCTAGAGGAGGTTGTGTTCGACCACCTGCACGCTACCGCCTTCCAGGGCCAGCCCCTCGGCCGCACTATCCTCGGCCCCAAGGAGAACATCCAGAGCATCCAGCGCACCGATCTCGAGACGTACATCAAGACCAACTACACCGCCGACCGCATGGTCCTCGTTGGAGCTGGCGGCATCCCCCACGAGCAGCTGGTCGACCTCGCCGAGAAGCACTTCGCCAGCCTGCCCTCAGAAGCCCAGGACTACTCTGCCAAGAGCATCGTAGCCGAGCAGAAGGCGAAGCCCGACTTCATTGGCTCCGAGGTCCGGCTGCGCGACGACACCATGGGCACGGCCAACATCGCCATTGCCGTAGAGGGTGTCAGCTGGAGCGACCCGGAGTACTTCACCGCGCTCGTCACACAGGCTATCGTTGGTAACTGGGACCGCTCCATGGGCCAGTCCGCATACCTCGGCAGCAAGCTCAGCAACTTCATCTCGCAAAACAACCTGGCCAACAGCTTCATGAGCTTCTCGACCAGCTACTCAGACACCGGGTGCGTCCGATCTATCTACTAACCAATTAATGGCATGCTAACATATACCAGTCTCTGGGGAATCTACCTCACCTCCTCCAACGTCACCCAACTCGACGACCTCGTGCACTTCACCCTCCGCGAATGGACCCGCCTCGCCATGAACGTCTCCCCCGCCGAAGTCGAGCGTGCCAAAGCCCAGCTCAAAGCCTCCATCCTGCTCGCTCTCGACGGCACCACCGCCGTGGCCGAGGACATTGGCCGCCAGATCATCACGACCGGCCGCCGGTTAAGTCCCGAGGAGGTGGAGCGCGTGGTGGGCGCGATCACGGACAAGGACGTTATGAATTTTGCGAAGACGCGTATTTGGGATCAGGATGTGGCTGTTAGTGCGGTTGGGCAGGTGGAGGGTCTGTTGGACTACAATAGGATCAGGAATGATATGAGTAGGATGTTGTCGTAGAGAGGAGGAGAAGGGAGGGGAGGTCAGAGAGAGATGATGTATCTTGTGTACACTTAGCTGAGATCATGCGAACAAACAAGATTTCTTACTGTGTACTACGCTGTTTGTTGGGGCTGTGCGGCGTGTGCGTGTACATATATGTAGACTGAATTGAGGGTGTGGGCATAGCTTTGTCTACACTATACGACAATTGCGCAGGGTGATTGGTTTCTTCCAATCTGCTTTTGTGGTGATCGGATTTTCTGCAAGTAGTTTTTTGACTTTTCCACATCGTATGAGAAACAACCAGGCTCGCAGCTTAGGAAGAGCTTCACCCCCACACTGTCCACGATGCAAAACTATGCTCATCAACTCGTCATAGCTCTTCTCTTCAAGTACGTTTTCGGACTGTCACGTATCGCTTCTTCTTCTTCTTACAATCTTCGGAACTGGTATTCTCTTCTGGAGTGCGTGTTGTAGGAAGTGAACGTATTTAGACAGTTGTTGGTCAATTGCTGTACAGCATTAACAGAGCCCGGACGTGTCATCCCGTACGTATTCTAAGAGCACGATCCAAACTCCATTCCCAGAATCGAATACACTGCTAGTCCTTTGGACGCGCTTGTTGATCACCTAGGTGTTGTTCTGCTTCAATCGGATCCTGGTACCTGGTAGTCTACTCCCAAGCTACCATGTCGGCAATTACACGGTGCGATATTTAGAAGCTGAGGATGAGGCTAGGACATGTGGACCGAGCGAATCAACACGTCGAAATATCGTGAAACCACCATTTCTACAAGATCGCGATGTTTTAGCGGTGAACGTCTCACGTTGCAAGGATTCCTAGACTCGAGATGAAGATACGCGCAGTGCAGTACGGTGTACCGGGTCAATCCTAATCTCACTCTCCTCTACGGAAATAAAATGGCTCGAGCGATAGGCCACGTGCAGGCCACTGCCTCGCTTCACCGTTCCTATGTGTACCAAGAATCAGAAGTCATCGAAACCGTCTATCTGCCAGTGTGTCAACACCCCGCGGCGCCGGTGACTCAAGAAAATCCAATATGTGGCATGGCATGTCCCGAAAAATCTCAGAGATAACACCACCACATCCATCCACCAGCAGCTTGTAAATTGGAGACTTGGTGGAGTGGTGGGTGTGGGTCCCGCGCTTCGGGTCCCGCGTGCCGCCTCGCGGGTCATGCATGCACTTTTGAATTTTCTTGAGCGGAGCGGATGAGGCGTGGAACTGTGATTGTGATTGCTGGGTGCGGTGAGGCTGTTTAGTGTTTTGGCTTGAGGTTTTGGGTGAGGGCAAGATCGGGCGCGGTTCGGTCTGCTGGGAGATGCGGTTCTGTGGTCACAAGAACATGAGAAAGCCGTGTTTGCCTGAGGGAGGAAAGTGGAAATACCGTCGAATCTCGCATTTAAAGAAATCTATCTATGCCGATAATCCTACATTGCTGTATTGCAAGGAATCGCAGCGAATTCCAATAGCCCTACATAGCTTTGGTGCGAGGCGCGACAAGCGCGCCCGGCGTGTGCTATAGGCTGCGACGCCGTTTCGCCATGTCCTCCAAAGCGAGTGTATACCATATTATAACATCCTCGAAACAGATAATTACGCCATGAGCCCGAAACAGCGCTGAAAAGACAAAAAAGGTGCAATGCCGTGGTATAATGTTTGGGGGGGTCTGGTGCAGTAGAAGTACCGGCTCGGCAAAGCCGTGTTTCTATGTGTTGCGGCGGAATATTTGATGGCGCGGGGAAGAAGTGTGTGTGTGTGTAATAAGACAGAGGCTGTGGTGCTGAATCGAAGTGGAAAGCAGGGAAACGCCGTGTATCCGGTGCCGCTATGCAACGCTTGGAAAGTCGACCAGAATGTGTGCTGAATGCGCGCTGGGTCACAATGGGTGGGACGGTAGAGGATCATGATGCCTTCGTGATGGGCGTGGTCGAGGCGCGTTGCTTCGGTGTTGAGAGTACGTGTGGTGGGATGCCAACATGAGTGGGAAGGGAGCTCGTTTGGAGGTACGACGAGGTGTTACTTTATGATGCGACCTTTGCCCTTGGCTTTGGAGGCTTTGCCAGCACCGGAAGATGTGATTTTGCTTGTTTGCATGAGTTCGCCGATGTATCTAGCTCTTGTTAGGCATGTCGAATGGCGGAACCACCACAAGGTAGACTCACGATTGGAGGAAGCGATTTCCACCTTCGAGCTTCTCGTGCTCGTTCTTCACGACCTCCACTCTATCAACGATCTCCATGAGGCTGGCTTGGAGCGTTTTAGCTTGCCTGGTGAATATGGTTAGCTTTGCCAGGCCAAAAATGCGGTTGACTTCGACGCAATGTAGAACATACGACGTAGCCGCCACTGACGCTGAAAATAGCAGTGATGCAAATAATGAAACCGATGGAAAGTAACTCACTCGATCAATGCTTGTCGTGCATCTTGACCCATCTTCTCGATCTCCTCGCTGCTCCGGCGGGGTGACATGGTTCTAGCGTCTCCCTGTTCATATTCTTCCTCCTTCAGCTCGATGTTCGGGGAGTCTCGAGGCACTATTATCGTTCCTGACGACTTCCTGCTCCCGAGAGAGGGTCGCGCATGTAAATTTGTGTCATCCGACATCGGGTGGTCTATGTCGGTGATGCTAGAGTTCGACGAGGCTGACATGTCTTCGTCGGGGTACGAAGGGCGCCTGTCGTCTGAGACGCTGGGATATGGGCTTATTGTTACGGAGGGGTTCGACATATTTTGAGGTTCTGCGGCTCTGTGGAGGAGTTGTGGGAGGGAGCGTTCGGCCGTTGTCGAGTACAACGCAAGCCAAGATGAACCAAGTGGAGACGGCGGAAGGTGTGTCGTAGTAGTCGGCAGACTATTCCTGAATGCGTTGACGCAGGGTCTCTTCGCGTGGTGGGCCCCTGCTTCTGTCAAGGGATGGACCGGTTTAGGTGTAAGAGGAATGGCGTTGCATGCAGCTACAGTCAAGGCGCGGAGCCTCGATGGAATGCGGTGATGATCTTGCACGGACAGGGCTGATAGTCGTCAAAAGCGGATAATTATTATCTCTTGTGATATATACTTGGGATCAAGGTGAAGAGAGACCGAATTACGCAGCAGTGAGAATTTTGATAGAGCATGCACGTGAGTTTTCTGAGGGGGCCGGCCGCAGCCTGCAACACAGATCTTCAAGAATGACGGAGAGATCGGCGCATAGATGACCTCACCGTTGCCCGTGCTAACCGCTGTGCCCAATCAAGCTTCACACATCGAATCACGACAGAAAATTGAGAAGCCTTCACACCTGAGACTTTGGTAACAATCCTATTCCTGGAACGCCAGGCTTGATAGTGAAGAATTCTGTATGCTCTTTGAAGACCCTTCCGCCATCGTTTGTGGTCAGTCACCGGATTTTCAAGGTGCCCTCGCGACTGTTTAGCAACCATCTACCTCGCTTCGAGTCCCATGCTCATGTGCTGATCCTTTTCCTCCTTCTCTGTACGGTCGCGGAAGAGAACCTCAAAGTGAAATGCGATCGCCATCCACCTTGCGCATCGCTCCGGCTGCCGGGAAAACGCTGTCACACGTTCGCTCTTGCGACCGCTCAACTGGTCCCGCGCTGAAGGGGCACAGTCGCACCACCACCTCACATGGCTGACTTCCGACGACGTTCCGTCTTCTCGGGTGCTTCAGCGGTGTCTTGGTTGGTTGGCATACAGCGTTTGTATGAATTGCACTGCCACAGGCAAAACGATGTGTAATTTTTTTGCGTTACCTCTCCGACACTCACATCGGTCCAATCCTGTCGCGATAGTCTCACTGTTGGTCTTTCCACCTCTGCTCGGCATCCCCTCTGGTTTGAACGATGCAGATCCACCGGGAGGTAATACCGCTCTTTAGGCGGGGGAGGACGGCAGAGGATTGTGCCTGCTCACGGTCCGTTAATAACCCTCCAAGCAACACATTTATTTGAACCATGGCCAAGCTCAGATCAGACCGGTGGTTAATCGCTGGATTTACTCAAGAGCTTCTCATACGGTCAATACGAGAAGTACCACGGGCGTTTGCATATTCATTGATGAGTCCCAACACAAACCTCCAGCGACTTGGTGAGGAACTCATCTATGAGCAAAAATGGCACATCGGGCATCGTGTTCCGCAAACCGGCTACTGCATATACCTGCTAATAGCTATTCGCATTCTCACGCAGCATCTGCCTTTTGATCGACACGTAGTTTCATAGGCAGCGGTGAGGCCCTCGACAAGGTGCATGACTGTCCCACCTGCCATATGTATGATGCTCCTGCGGAGAGCCCAAAAATGTGTTTTACCGACACGCATTCGTGTGTTACCTGATGGCCTCATGCTCGTCTCACCCCAACCTGCCATTCAACATCGTATACACAGCCAAGGTTCAGGTGTTCGACAGCCTTGAAAACAAAGAGCCGACCCAGGAAGATGGATATCCATGCCACTATCCTTAGCTACAGTTCGCCGTTCACCGCGCGTCCTTCATGACGGAATCGAAGCACAGTGTGGGGTGCAAAATCCACCGGTCGGCAGGTACCGAACCTGCCATTCATGCAAATGGTACCTGAAGCGACCATGGGGTTTCCCGGTGAATTACACTGTCGGGCCGAAGACGGCCTTGTGTGCCTCTCACGCGTTTCGCTGATGTAGGAAATTGGCCGAGATACTTCCTCAAGAGCTTCCGTACCTTGCAGGCGCGATATTGAGACGTCATGGAATGGAGGCAATCATGTGGTTCAAGCACATCGGTCCGCAATGCAAGAGGATTCTGGGGATGTGAATGAAATTAAGCCGACTATAGGTTAGGTTCAGGTTAAGATGTTGGGAGGTTCCATGTAGGAAGTATCGATTGTAGCATTTCGTTCGAACTGTCGTCATCGGAGAGCCTCGTGACAGTCTTGCTGATGTACTTGCGTTCAACAGTATGAGATTTATTGATATGAGACTTTCAATTGACAAAGGCAGTCTAATAGCTGCACGGGATAGTATGTGAGCTGTTGTGAAAGATAACACCATCGAACCGCTTTCTCATAAGAGCCATAGGCAGCAGAAGGAGACTGTACACCTCACTTGAAGATCTGCCTGTCCAGTATTACTTGCACATCCATTCTCGGCGTTAAATCTCGCAGGCGGACACAGGCAGTCGAGTCCCAATACCAGTCACAGGACGTCAACTTCGAAATCTTCCTCCCACTACACACTATTCGAGATCGCTGTCATGATAGTCGCTCAGCTTCTCTGATTCCTTTGCGCCAACTTGCGAGCAAATCTCGTTGATGGCAGTGCGCGCTTTGGAGACTTAGTGACGGAGACGCTAGTCAGTTGCAGCACTGTGCTACTGAAGCAATCCATCACGGTCACCATCTAGTTAGTGAGCCCTAATTCGATCCGAGAAGACTGCACTCTCGACACTCATCGATTTCAGTATCGTTGTCCATCTCTTGTAGCGACTAAATGCACTGGATTAGACTCTCTACACCTAAGTCATCATCGTCGCTGCCACTTCAACAATCTCGCATCAAATCTTTCTCCTCTCATAGCCGAAGTATGCGTTCTCTGAGGCGCGCTATTCCCTTTAACAAGCAAATGTTATACCGATAATACCTCGACCCAGACTTGGAACTCGACGTTTCCCTTACAACAACCTCAAATAGCTCAGAATATCGGATCTTGTCCATTCTAGCCGTACTACCAATCTTTTTGACGTCGGTTGACTCCACTTTCTGTACTGCTTGAAGAATAACTTACGTTGAACGGCCCCGTAAGTGTCCGCGGGTTGGTATGCCTCAGCCCACAAGGCGACGTTCTAGTTATGTTGGAGACATCGTCCTCTCTCAAGGCAGCGAAATCGCAGGCATGATGAAGATCTGGAACGATGAGCAGACTCATTTCGTAAAGGCAGCACTACAAATTCCGCATCGTCGAACGCTTTTTTGGCCTTACTGGTGATGACCTCGATGGGTAACAGCGGTATGAACGTTGAAACTTGAGCATCAAAAGGCTGAATGGAATGCTGAGAGGTCGCTTTCGCCGTTCGAACATTTTGAATGAAGTTCGAGCTCACGGCATCGACCGAACTTGTCGTTGTAGATTATCAAAATATGCAGCATTGTGGGCGTCACATGAGCCGCTGCTGTGATGTTGGTGTGTTTCTGGTCCGGAGATCGCCAGCCTCGTGTTTCAGTGTCGTCACTGCCGGCCTCCAGGTTCTTAGCGGATGGCCTCAGCGCGACGTGGAACCACAACATCTTTGTGGCTCGCGTGCCACTGACAGCTGCAACTAGCCAACAGTACCGATAGTTGCGCGTCTGTGGCTGCGCCCAGTGCTCTTTGCCACTCTCATTAGAGACATCGCCGCGATCATGCTCGGCATCGTTGAGCTCTCGCTGCACGTGCTCAACTCTTTGAATCCTGCAAATTACGGTACGCGACCGCGAATGAGGAAAAAGTATCACTTTCTAAAGTAGATTGATAGTAATTCGACATGGCGACCAAATGCCGATGAAAGCCGGCCATGATCGTGTTCAGCGTAAGTACTGCAAATCGCCATATCGACCCTGACAAATTTGCTCACAGTCTTGCAGCTACTCCAACAACAAAGACCGCTGGGTTGCCGGATTACTTCGTAACTGACGATGGTCACTTTCAAGGTCTGTGTTATAAGACAGTACACCACCATCATCCACTCACGCTCCACAGGGCCTACCCCCACCGGCGCTGCCCCATACCTAGCACAGACAAATCTCGCACCATTTGCAGGCGTGTCGTACATACCAAACACGCCTCTAGAGACTCAAATACCGATAGCCGGAAATTTGAACGACACCAACATCTTCCAGCGCCTGGGCATACTTAGTCCCTATTTCCCAAATCCACGCGGCTTCGGTGTGAATGAGTACTCCATACCGTCTGGCGCCAACGTGACTTGGCTGAACATGGTCCATCGACATGGCAGCCGCTATCCCGAAGTCAGTGGTGATGCAGCTGAACGTACTCTTGGCCTGAAGCTAGCAGCAGCAGAAGGCAAGTTCACAGGACATGGCCTTCTTGAATTCCTGAACGACTGGAAGTTCATGCTCGGTGCTGAGATTCTGGTGCCCAATGGCAAGGCCGAACTCTTTCAGTCAGGAACACTCCACTACTATCAATACGGCCATCTATACCCAAACAATGGCAGCAAGATTATTGCTCGGAGTACGACTCAGCGCCGCATGTACGAATCGGCCGAGTACTTTCTCGCAGGCTTCTTTGGGCTCGGGTGGACGCAAAATGCTACGCTCGAGCTTGCTATTGAGTGGCCTGGCTTTAACAACACCATGGCGGGCTACAAGCAATGTCAGCATCAAGGCTGGGGTGTGGCCAGGGCAGGTGAGTCGTCCAAAAGACCAGACTTTACCAGTCACTGAGTGAAAGCAGCACTTGATGAATGGATTGCCGTGTATCTACGTGACGCCCACGAGAGGCTCCGTAGCAACATTACAGGTAAACTTGACTGGACTCTGAGCGACACATGTAAGCCTTCAAAGCATTCTGCGTAGGAACGATACTAAAAAGACACAGACAATGCACAAGCGCTTTGCGCGTACGAAACAGTCGGCCTTGGCTACTCCTCCTTCTGCGGTCTGTTCACATACGAAGAGTGGGAAGGCTACGAGTACGCGCTCGACATTGCTTTCTCAGCCGGCACAGCTTTCGGATCGCCAGTAGGCCGTGCAATCGGCATTGGTAAGTGCTCAAACTTGACACAAGTCGGAGCACGATTGACAAGCCGCAGGTTACGTCCAGGAAGTCCTCGCTCGTATGCAACACCATGTCATCACCGAGCCCACCGCCCAGATCAACGTCACGCTCGACAACAACACCGTCACATTCCCAGTTGATCAGAATATCAATCTTGACTTCAGTCACGATGCAAACATCATAAGTATAATGGTCGCATTCGGTCTCACGCAGTTCGCCGAGCACTTGCCCACCACGCATATAAAAAAAGATCGCGAGTTCATCATGTCGCACCTGATGCCATTCGCCGGACGTCTCGACATTGAGATTATCAAAGCACCCGCGCCCGTGAATCCAGACCGGTCCAACAAGAAAGTCTATCTACACGGGAAGCCAACTAGCTACGTGCACTTCATTTTGAACCAGCGCACTCTACCACTCGGGCGAAGTCACAAGGAGTGCGGCGATAGGGATGATGGTTGGTGCGAGATGGAGACGTTCATCAAGATTATGGAACATCAGGTCGAGTTGGCAGATTACGACTACGCGTGCTTTGGCGAGTACGATCCGCCTGCGTATGGAGAGATCACGGATGGACGTCCGATCAGATAGATGGGGTTGTATAGAGTCGCAGTGCAAATTACATGGAGGATTTGGAGACGGGAGTGTTGCGACGAAAGAGCGATTGAATAGGGTTGTACACAATCAAAGTGTCAAATGTTGACGGGCGCCAGCATTGCGGCATTACGCATGAAGCACTGAAGAGCTAGAGCTGAATGTATACGAAGTGCAAACTCTTGACAGCATTGCTGTTACTAATACTCCTTGTGTACACCTTCGCTAACCACCAATATCTCATCAGTCCCAAACAAATTTTGATTTAGGCCATAGTCCAGGCCTCACTGCAAGCAATGATCGAGACCCAAGAGCTATGATCTCCGCAACACATCAACCCAACCTTCTGGCATTGGCTTTCCGCCCTCGAGACCATGATTCAGCCATGCCTCACCATCATACCCAAAGTCTATCAACGCGTCTTCACTACCCCATTCCCCTTGGCCACTCAAACCAATCGGTACTTTCCCTGAACCTTTGATACCATCAACATATCCCACGGGAAATTGGATACAGGGTAAACCGGTGAAGTTCGCGAGCCAGACGTACTCCATGTTCTTCAAAGTCATGTTAGCATTTGACATGCCGCACGCGAGATCCGCTTCTTCGATGGGCCATCCAGCATTCGGAGTCGTCGGCGTAACGATAACAAGGCCAGGATGCTTCTGGAAGAGATACGCTAGGTGCTCCATGAGAATGGTACGCACTCGTTGTGCTAACAGGAAATCGGTGGCAGGTGTTTGACGCGCTACGCTCATGAGTATTCGATTGGATGGCGTGAGGTCGTAGATTGATCCCTTGACGCCGACAACTTGTTCGGCTAGGATGGTCATTGCGTGCGAAAGCTGTCCCTCCCGTAGTAGTGGGAGGCTGATGTCCACGATTTCGTACCCCAAGTCGCGTTGCATGTACTCTAGCGCTGAGCGGCACGCCTCTTGCACGAGTGGATCGGCGCGGTCAAACCATGCGTTGTAAATGCCCAGCACTTTGTTTCGTGGTCCGCGATGCGCTTTCGGTGGAGCGAAATGAGAGGAGGGCCAGCTGGATGGGTTCGGCTGAGCGAGAACACGATACAATAACCCGAGGTCTGCCATGCTCGAGGCTAGAGGCCCACGAACGGTAACAGAGTTGGTGCCTGGCATTGGCGATTTCGACACCCGCCCATGGGACGGCTTGAGACCAAACAGGCCTGTGTAGTTGCAGGGTATTCGGATCGAGCCTCCGCCGTCTGAGCCTATGCCGAACGGGACGATGCCGTGACCCACGACTGAAGCGACGCCGCCTGACGAGCCTCCAGTGTAGTACGAGTTGTTGTATGGGTTCAGAGGCGTGCCCCAGATAGGGTTGTTGTTCGTCGTGTCTATCGCAATCAGCTTTGAACTAAGCCAGAGCCAGCGCTTCGTTGCCAAAAGTGCTTACCAGAGCCTAATTCATGCATGTTCAGCTTCCCAATCAACACCGCACCCTCCTCTTCACACTTCCTCACACACCAGCTCGTCTCAACCGCCCTCCCCTCAGTATGATCGTGACTAGTGCCCATGTGCGTTTTGTACCCTTCGACATTCAGGTCGTCCTTGACCGCAAACGGGACTCCATCAAGTATGCCCAACGGCTTACCAGCCTTCCATCTCTGTGTCGAGGCCTCAGCCGCCCGCCTTACGAGATCCACGTTTGTCTCCGTAAAGGATGTGGATAGCGAATGGCGCTGCTCTACGTCTCGTCGGATGAGGGGTAGCAACGATTCCACCACGTCAATGGGCGTGGTCGTGCGGCTCTTGTATGCGTCATGGAAGTCCTGAATCGTATGGAAGCGTGGCTTGCCATCTTCCGGTGGCGCCCTCGATAAGCTCGTTATGTCGGTGTACCTGGTGGCAGTTTCGTCGCTCGGCTGGACAAGAGGTATAACGGTTGGATCGGATCGGGCGTCAATTCCTTGGACTTCTTCGCACTTTCTCAGGGAGTCGAAGCCTGCGTTGCTCCAGAGTACACCCGCGGCGAATGGCACGGTCGCGACGCTGTGAGACTTAGCCAAGGTCAATTGTAGACTGTGATGTTCGCATACGCATTGCTAAGGTAGTTGAGGACTTTGCCCTTGATCTCAGGATTTTTGGGCGGAGGTGGAGGTCGGTATGGTTGGTCGAGAGCTTTGGGCTGGGGATAATTGAAGAATCGCGTACCGAGGTCTGTCGACATCTTGGCTAGATTGTGAGCAAAGTAAAACAACTATGTAGATATCAGTTCTGTGTAGGGTTCGAAGTGCTTTGCAATCGTGCTGGTAGCTAGCAATGTGCAATAGACATTAGCTTGTTCTTTCCTGGCTTCAATGCTTGCATATCAACAGGCGGGCCAGGCATGTGAAAGCAGGTCCACATCAAGCTGAAGCCGCCAAGCTGAAGCCGGTGTCTGTGGTCCCACTTGCAGCCCTGACTTTCTACTGCTATTGGAGCTATGTCGCGAGCATAGACAGACGTATCGAATGGCCAATTCGGACAGATTTCTGGACGATTGAAGCGGTCATTGAGCAAACGAAAATTCATGAGGAAATTCAAGAATAACAATATTCATGTATACAATGCTAGCAGCCACAGGTCGCTCGCTGTACTGGGCTTTTCTTTCAATCGTTCAGCCATGCCAGACCACGATGCTTCTCAAGTTCCATCATATCGTAATGTATCCTACACCTTGGGTCCTTCAACTCAAGCTTCATCCTCGCGTGTAGAAGAGAGAGCTATCGCGTTGCTGATTCTTGATTACGCGTGTACGGAGTCGGGGCTGCGCAAGCCAGGGCGAGATAGTGTCGCATGTGCTTTGCGCCGCTTCGCTCCAGAGTACACGCTGAGTCTACTGACCCTTGCGAGGAGCAGTACCCGAGCCAGTGACCTGATCGCCCATGCGGTTGTACTCGCTCTGCATGCTCTCCACCTGCTTCTTGAGGTTCTCCATGTCGCGGTCTTTGGCAGCGAGCTCTTCCTTGAGAGCACCAACTTCACCAGCACCGCCAACGTTCTTGAGAGACTTGCCACCCTTGACATTTGGGTCGCCCTTCATGGTCTTGACCTCCTCCTCGAGGCGGAGAACATCAAGGATCATGACGTAGGTTCGGTTCAGGATGAGGGAGAGGAAGAGAGTGAAGCCGCACAGGTACATGTTGCGCTGCGAGTAGAACTTGCGGGCCTGTACCTCCATGCGCTCGATGCCACCGAGGCTGTTGGAACTGAATATGATAAGCACAATGTCTCAATGGATTTACTAGCCAACTTACCCGCCACCCTGCTGGTTGCCCATTCCAGACAGCTCGACCTGAACGCGGTAGACGCGGTTTACGCTGTCAACGAATAGAATCAAGATGAAAATGAATGTGATCTATTAACAATTAGACCAGGTCCCTCCCTTCCGCGAGACTGCCATACCTTCATGCCATATTGTAGCTTCGCGATGATAGGGCTCTCGGAGATGAATGTGAAGAGCTTGCGGCGCCATGTGAACGGCAGAGGGACGATGAGGGCGAGGAAGATGAGCATCTCTGACACCAAGAGGAGGAAGACCTAGACACGAGAAAAGGTAAGCATGAGACCACATCGCACATGTGGGTAGAAGTCTTGTGGTAGGCACGCGAGCAGATGCATAGAGGAAATCCAGGGCCGACTCCCTCCAATCTCTGCTCCTGACCAGACATGTCAGTTTAGTACGTACCAGACTGTAGTAGAGGGTCATTTTGACTGTGTTGTGGCCTTGCGGTGCAGGCTAATATTTGTGTATGTGGGGTCAGAGACTTCCAGGAATTTCCAAGAAAGTGCTCAGCGTAATTGGCGCTGGGTTGGAATTGGGAGGGTCTGTAGAGGATGAGAAGCTGAGAGTGTTGAGGGGGGATGAGAAGTGCTATAAGCAAGCGGTGCTGGAAGTGGGCACGTAGACGCGAACTGGACAGGAAGCCACAACTAGCCTGTGACAGTACGTCACTGAATTGGCTCGAGCGCCACATGACGCCTAACCACATTAGCTCTAGCCAGTCTTAGATTCACAAATTCAGAAGGACTGAGCGTTCCAGAACCTGGAGAATCAAAGTCGCCAGCGCTCTCAATTACAGTCTTAATCAGACGAAATTAAGCTCGTTCACTATGGCAAGTGAAGGTGGGAAAATTCTGCTGGGCAACTCGCTGCCTCCAGCAAACACAACCTCCAACAGCGGCGAAAGTGGCAACCTCAACACCAAGGATAGCGCTGAAGCACTGAGCGACAAAAAGCGAGTGCGGTCTGGCTCACAAGATGTCGAGATGGCTGATTCTCCGGTGAAGCGCCAGAAAGGTGTCGCGCCAATCAAGGAAGAGTTGGTCTCAGTCTGCAAAAGCAAAACGCTCCTCACTAACCAGTCCAGGTACATCTTACACCGCAGCGACAACACAGCTGAAGTCAAGGACGAAATTGTGGACGACGACGCAGCAGAGGCCGCGGATGCTCGCCACAAGGCAAGTAATGGTGACTCTCGCGACTCGCGTGACAACCGCAACGGCAAGGGCAAGAACAACAAGAAAGACAAAAAGCAAAAAGGTCAGAACACAAGTCGAACGTTCGGCAGCTCACACGACAAACTGCCACTCTGCGGCACCCGTGCGCTGTTCAACGAGTTCGCTGCCCAGGAGTGCAAGTTCGGCGAGAAATGCAAGTTCGAGCACGACCTGCGCAAGTATCTGAAGGAAGGTCGCCGAGAAGATCTCACCACATTCAACGGTCATTGCCCAGTCTTCGACGTCAAAGGCTACTGCCACCTTGGCTGGAAGTGTCGCTTTGTCGGAAGCCATTCTGAGGAGCGCACCACAGAGGACGGCAAGCAAGAGCTGGTACTGCGCGAAGATGCTGAGCGATGGGCAAAATTCAAGGATCTTGAAGGCGATGAAGTGGATGTGGTCAATGTCGTTGCTAAGGAAGTCAAATTTGGCCTGTCAAGGCGCAAGATCGGAACACCTCGTTCGGACCAGTACTTGGAGTGGATCAACAACAACAAAGACGCCGAGCGCAATCTGTTCGACGCACATCACGGCGATACCGAAGGTCTCAAGGAAGAAAAGGAAGAGCGAAGAGCTGAGTACGTCGAGGCACCGTTCAGGCCATCCGAGAAGCGACGTCTATACTACGGGCCCGAGACGCCCGTCCTTGCGCCTCTGACTACACAAGGTAACATGCCATACCGGCGTCTGTGTGTTGATCTCGGTTGCCAAGTCACCTGGAGCGAGATGGCCATGGGCCTACCTCTCATTCAAGGTGAGAGGGGCGAGTGGGCGCTGATGAAGGCACATGAGTCCGAGATCGCTGCACCGAGGTTCCAAAGCAAAGGCACGATCGTGCAGGGCTACGACAACGCTACTGACTTGAGGTTCGGTGTACAAATCGCTGCAAACAAGCCATGGCTGGCAAACAAGACCGTAGAGATTTTGACAGACAACTGCCCCAAGCTACGTGCGATCGATCTCAATTGCGGCTGTCCAATCAATCTTGTCTGCGAGCAAGGTAGTGGCTCTGCACTACTGGACAATGAAGCTAAGCTGGAAAACATCCTGCGCGGCATGAACTACGTCTCGAAGGATGTCCCCATCACCGTCAAGGTCCGCATGGGCACGAAGGATGCCAACCCTACCGCACAGAAGCTCATCAAACGTCTCGTACTGGGTGGCTACGAAGCTATTGAGAGCGGCAAAGGCACATCAGGTGTAGCTGCAATCACACTCCACGGCAGAAGCAAGCAACAGCGCTACTCCAAGAGCGCAAACTGGTCATACATCGCCGAGTGCTCGTCACTCATCAAGCGACTTAAGCAAGAGCAAGCCGCCCAGACTGACACAGCAGCCGAAGCCGACCCGCGCGATCTCGCCAACGGTGGGCACGTGTACTTTGTCGGTAACGGCGACTGCTACTCACATGAAGATTACTACGACCACATGAACAACGCAGGTACTGATTCCGTCATGATCGGCCGCGGCGCACTCATAAAGCCCTGGATCTTCGAGGAAATTGAGAAGGGCCAGTACCTTGACAAGTCGGCCACCGAACGCCTCGCCTACATCGAGAAGTTTGCAAAGTACGGTATGCAGACCTGGGGCTCAGACGAGCTTGGTCTCGGTACCACACGTCGCTTCTTGCTCGAGTGGCTCAGCTTCGCGCATCGTTATGTGCCTGTGGGCTTGTTAGAGCATCTGCCACCCAATATCCAGGACCGCCCGCCGCGCTTCCGTGGTCGCAATGACCTGGAGACGCTCATGGCTAGCGAGAACTACAAGGACTGGATCAAGCTGAGGTAAGCAAGATCAACCATGGTTCATGTTAGTCCATACTAATTTTTGGCAGCGAAATGTTCCTGGGACCCGCTCATCCAAACTTCAAGTTCGAACCGAAGCACAAGTCCAACGCGTACGAGATTGAGGCAGAGGGTTGAGAGTGTGTATTGCGGACCAGAAGTGCGATGTTTTCTGGCATCAGAGAAGCCGACTAGCACGAAGGCCACGAAGGTGCTCGTAGTATTGTGTCACCTTTCAGGACATACTGGATGGTAATGTGTGTACTTCAATAATCATAAGCGTTTTCGTGTTTCAAGCTTGCTTTCCCTTCGATGAAGATCCAGACTTCCGAATCCATGGTACTACTTTTACATCTTGCTCGAAAACATGAAAAAATACTCGGCTTTTCGCGTCGAACTGGAGTGGTTCGAGTAGTGGTTTAAATGTGACGTAATCACTTCAATTACATTCTTGGTCACAACAGCATAAAACGTGCGCCCGGGTAAAATCACGATCTACGCTAAAGTCTGGGGAAGCGTGACAAGTACATTAAAAATCGGCGAATTCAAAGCTTGGTACTACACTAACGCGACTCTAATAGATTAATCTGCCAGCATCAATATGGCAATTACATACAACTGCCGGGATGTACCACAGTGTGAAACTCAAGAAGGAAATACGCAAGGAGCATGATCTGGAGCAATTTATTGCACACGGCTGCACTGGAAGGATGTAGACACCATGACTTCCGCATCGACAGCGACTTCTTCACTTTCGTTTTCAAATTCGCCGTCATGCTCCGCTTACTTCAGATAGTCCTGGTGACTCTCTCTTCAATTACCTTCATTGCTGCGCATTCACACGTTGACGAGATATGGGCTCCTAGTCCTTCTGTTCATTACAACGGCTGGGACCCTAACTTCTTCGATAACGCATCATACCCCAGTAGCACTCCAGGATGGGCAAGAACTCACACAGACTGATTTATGCGGTAAGCACACTAACAAAACCTCAGTACACCACCGCGCGCGGCGGCCAGCCCTTGTATCCCATCTCCACCAACACCTACGCGATCATCTGCAACAATAATTCCTCGCCCGCGAACATCAGCGCGCCAATTGCAGCCGGTGAGACGCTACGTGTAAAGTGGTGGAATCCAGGACCGTGGCCATCAAATCATAAGGGGCCTGTCATCGACTACATTGCGCCGTGCAACGGAACTTGTAGCACCGTCGACCCAAGGATGCTCAAGTTTGTGAAATTCGCGGAGAGGGGATGGATTGATGACAGTCGCGAGGACGGTTACTGGGCTACAGATGCGTTGCTGGATGATGACAGTAGCTGGAACATCACTGTGCCTGAAGGGCTGGAGGCGGGTGAGTATGTGTTGAGAACTGAGATCATTGTAAGTTGTACAAACTCGGACATTGTTTGGTCTCCAAGATAAGTTGAAAATCTGTACTCACATGCAGTAGGCTCTACATCAAGCGCATCTCGTCAAAGGGAATGGAAAGCTTGCGCCTATGGGCGCCGAACTGTATCCGGCTTGCATCAATCTGGCGGTTACTGGAAACGGCACCAAAGTGGTCGCGGACGGTGTCGATGCTAGGACCTTTTACACCGGTGCGGAGCCTGGGTTGGCGTACAAAACGCTTCATACTACGAGGGAGCATGGCGACTACGTTATCCCAGGACCGAAGATGTGGTCGGGTGCTTGAGCGCCATGAAGACCGTTCGGCTAATTGAGTGGGTGATCATGGCTGTGCTATGTCAGCAGAGTGTCTATGGCGACGATCTAAAGACAACCATAGTGACTAGAATTTTTTCCAGCAAGTTCAAGCATCGGAAGCCATACAGTTTAGATTTTTGGTTTGGTGGAATGGAAGTGTTGCCGTGAAGTGAGTTCACACTGCTGGCTGACATCGTGAAGGCACAGTATGCGCACGAGTGACCGCAATCCTGTCTCGCGTTCTGAAGCTCCGCTCGAATATTTTCCCGATCATCGTCACTATCCCACGCAACCCTTACCGCGCATTGCTTCGACATCTCAAGCCATGTCTACTCCCACAGCACCAGATACCTGGCTTCATGAGTTGAAGCACTACAAGTCCTTCAACGACCATCCGTCCGATCTAACCGATCCATATGGCAAAGCTATAGCCACATTCCAAGCCTTCACTTGTTCTATCATACATGGCCTCGAATGTACGGATCCCGAAGTAATTAGCACAACCCAGGATTGCATGTTACAACACATCTACAGCGATTTTCCCACCTTCGATCCAACCATCCTGAAGCCATGGGTTAAAGACGCGATGCTCAAGCATCCATTCCGACGAACAGCCAAGCAGTATCACTTCCTCGCCATCGTACAAATGCAGGCCCGCGGCGACCTCATGTCTCCCTGAGATATTGCCGTGGGCGCAAAGATCGAGCTCGACGACTGGAAGACCCGTGTCTATGATCCAGAAAATTCGATCAAAGACCCTGACGCGCTTTACTTCTTACGAAGCAAAAACGGCATAAAAGAAATCGATCCAAGCCAGGACCATACCAACATACACGCGTGAGTATTTGATCTGCGATAATCTGTTTGACAAGGACGCCCATCTTACGCAGCGAGCACCCTGCGGCCACGTGGTGTGCAGCGAATGTTTCGGTAAGTGGCTCAAAGAGTGCAAGGGTATGTATACATGCATGATGTGTCGCGCGTGCGTTGTGTGCGGTATGAATGACTGTCCGCATCATGACGTTCATCAAAATCCCGCCCCGCCCCATAGCCTTGCCAGGATTCTTGACCTAGTCCTTTCATCTAAACCGGGTGAAGTGCTCCACGGTCTCAAGCCTGAGCGGTATTGGGTGCTGCGGGAGAGCACGCGTCGCAATCGTGCGATGCTAGCATGGATTGAGGAGATGCTGGAAGTGAACGGTCTGCGGCCGCAACATCCGATTCGTGTGCAGTGGATCAAGGATGCAGAATAGATCATGGAACGAGTGTCTGCGGCTGTTCACGAGGCGGTAATGGGTACCTGAAGGTAGAGTAGTAGCTTAGCACTGACTAAAAAGTTTCAATAATCACGAGCAAGCAAGACGATGCTGCTCGACAGCAAAAATTCGCATAGCTACCGGGAGTCGAGCGAGATATGCGTTGTCGGTTGAAGTGATTCTGCGTTGCACCATACCAAATGAAAGAAAGAAGTTGTATCACAACGTCTTGCGATCACACTGCAGTGTCTGACAATCGCGCGATTGGGCAGAAAACACATTTATAGGTGTGCTGCTAATGTCTATCTTATCGTACATATCCCCTTCCGCCCCTCACCCCGTGTTCCTGCCCTTCTCCCTCTTTCTTATCATAGCCTCTGATCCTAGCCATAACAATACAATTATATCCAAGATGCAGGACATTGTCTGCGAGCATTGATACTTTTACCTTCTGGTTCTGGATAGAGGTATTCATCTGGGATGTAAGCTCATTCACCTTGGTCTCAAAGTGCGCAATATCATTCTGTGCGATTCTAACTTCGCTGTGTAGGGTGCTGAAGCCCTGTACCACTCCGCTGTCACCGGCTACACGGTTGTGCGGGGACACGGGCATTGCTGAGAAGCCTTTCTCGACGCATGGGCACCTCACTTGTAGCGCGGATTGATTTTTGGCTACGTTACAAGGAGCAGGCGTGTCGATGCTGTGGAGAGAGTTGTCGTATGGAGTGGTGGGATTAATAGGAGATTGAATCGTCATCGGGCTGCCTGGAGCGAGGCCGCCGCTGGTGCTGTATGGCGAGCTGGGTGTGTTGGTACTGGAGACATCATTGCGCTGTCTGCGAGAGGGTGCCTGCTTCTGTTGTAGAATGTCGTGGGGATTTGGTTCATTGCGGCGCTGCTTGGAGGGCAGCCACTGCTAGTGATGTATGGCGAGCTGGGGCCGCTTCCGTTTGAGAATACCATGGAAATTTGGTACAAGGCGGCGCTGCTATCGTGTTGTGGCTGTGGGATAGCGCGAGCTGGGTGCGATGCGTGGCCTTGTGTGGTGTTCTTGTAGTACGGCCTTTGTGTAACTTAATTGGCTTTGACATATCATATGGGCTGGAATCTCCGACAAGAATGTAGTTCGTGAGACCTTGATCGGTGAGAGCTGGATCGATGAGATGTTGGTCGTCGAGAGGCGGGGCATCCAAGGCAAAGACTTGTGGGGGCGGCGGAATACTCTGGTGTTGCTCGGTGAGAGGCAGCATCCAGAGCAGGGAAGTGTGGTTGAGTCGATGCTTTCGTACTTTGGCGTTAGACTTATCGCAGTTCGCAATGGCAGGGTCACCTGGTAGACGAAATCGTTGACCCATTGGGTATGCGGTGATGTTCAACTCTTTGAACATTGTCCCTGTCTCGTTGAGACCAATGTCTTCATGTGCTGTGGGTTCAAACGCGGAGCAGGTGCTACGGCGTCGAATGCAAATGCGACATTTGCGTGTGATCACTTCAACCTCGCAGCGACATACAAATTCAGAGTTGGCACATGGCGTGCATGGGATCTTGCAGCGCGGTAGCTTCATAACATCGATGTCCAATTCGTCGATTTGGCCCTGGGTATCGACAAAGGATGTGCATTGGTCATACGCAACGCGTTGAAACCCAGGTGGAATGGGGCCGAGCTTGGTGTCTGATAGTGTAATGGCGGGCCGTCGTACACCCCACCAGACGCCGTCCTCTTTGATGATCTCTAGGACGACTCGCTTGTCTCTCAAGGTGCCATCGGCTCTCTGTGGTCCGAACTTCTCATCTGGTGCACGTTTGGTGGGGGGTTTCTCAAGTGCGCGTTTTTTCAGCGCTGCGGTGGTTCTGGACGGGTGTTTACTCTTTTCGGATTGGTCTTCGAGCTTCGTTTCGGGTGAGGGTGAGTCTCTATTGCGCTTGCGGGTCGCGGGAGGTGAGTCAGAGTCAGAATCGGATTCTGGGCATGGCTAGCTAAAAGAATCGCGTGGGTGGCGACTCCACTGTACCAGTGCTTGACCGCTGCTCGCGCGTTCGACTTGATGAGGGCCATGGTGCTTGGGGGAGAGCGCCGCCAGTGTCAGGCCGGCCGCGGGCCGCAGGAGGTGGTAAACGGAAGTGAATGTATCTCGAACTTATTGCGTCGTGTGTGTCGTCCCTTCCCTCCGCAAATGCATCATCTAGTGACTATGCGAATGCTTCCTGTGTATGTGATGAAACAGATAATGCCCCGCCAGACCAGAATGGCCGGCTTTGTTGCACGATCTTGACATTATCCCCGCATACTGAGCATCGGAATGCGTTGTGTCTACCCTTGAACATGGATCTTGACTGTCTTGCGCTGCTTTTTCGTCGTGATGGTTCGGTTGCGGAGACAGCGATGGTAGGGGTTGTGATTTTGGCACCTTGCGGTACAGTGGCTCTTATTCGAACAGCCTGTCAGATTCTTATTCTGTCGCCGTCTCTCTGTTCGCCCATGTGTATGTTTTTGGCATGTGCAGTTATTACACAGATGGCTTGACTCAATCTGGCCACTGGTAGCATGCGTAATGGCGATGGGTGCAGTGATGTCTAGCAGGATACTGGAGGCCAGGTAGTCTACCCACCCGTGAAACGTGACTGTGCCGAAAAAAATCTTCGTGAATAGCAACATTGGAAAGCTGGCGAGGTGTCTGTCCTCACAGCGACGGAAGTAGTACGTGCCGGTGAGTCTCTGCCCGCTGCATAACTCGACTGGATTGCGTTCTGCTGTGAACACGTACGTGCAGGGCTGATCTGTACCAGTTCGATACCGATCCAGCGCTGGGAAGGTAGCATATCAGTGTTCACTGCTTCGGTGTATTTGTCGTGAAACTTCCAATGTCCGAGTATATTTGCCTTGACGAGTCGATGGAAGTATGGGCCGAGAATTGTAAGCCCAGTGTGGTCCATACGAATGCGACACGTTTGTTTACACCGACTTTGCCATTCAGTGTGTCCTGAAGGTTGACAACGCCATATGAGTCAGTCACTCTCGCGGTCGATACAAGCCCCAGTCTCTAGCAACGCGAGCGTGGGAAATCAGCGGACAAATGCCGAGCTCTGCCCATCGGACACCGGCTGCATGCATGAACGTCAGCATCGTATAGTGAGGTTGCAGTGATCGCTCGGATCGTTCGCGTCGCAAGCGCATGGCTGAGCCAGGCAAGCTCTCAGTGATTGGCTGTTCATCGCTTCTAGCGGGCTGCGCCACTGCGCCTTTGTCCTGGTCTTGAGTGACCAGAAGGGCGGCATAGGAACTGATACAGTTTAGCGCGTATCTGCTATGTCATCTTTCATCTTCCAGTAGAGTACATACTGGTTGGCAAACCTCCACAACAATCCAGTGCGGCAAGAACCCGCTCGAAACCATATGTTGCAGCTATCTGATCGTTGGATGTTGCGGCTAGTGAGCTGTCTTTTCAACATTAGGTCCACAGGTATTTCTTGCAAGTAGTCACCAGTAGCTTACTCTATCAATTGGTGGGGCTCTTGGCGACTAACGCACATACCAACCGGACACACACCAAACCAGACCCAGATTAGTAGTTTCTCACCGGTCGCCTACGCCGCCCTCGGAAGGGCTGAGCTGTGACTCCGATTTTAAGGTAGTCCCAAGCCAACCTCAGGCATTTGGGACATCTACTCATTCTCACTCATACTCATACTTCGGAGGTCCCGCGCACCGTCTGTCGTATTGCTAATCACGCGCCCTTCACACCACCACACACGCGATCATCGAAGAAATGGATTCGCATCAGGGCGCTGATTTTACATTTCTGAACATGGACTACAGTCACGTATTTGCTACGAAGCCGAACGAGGGTGAAACCTCCAACAGCTTTTTCTTTGGTGACGAGGGCATCGACACGACAGCATCCATGATGGATCCGATCTTGTTCCCTCAGCAGACAGCCTTCGATATGCAGCAAGACTTTGTAAGTCGATCGATTCGGTCAGGTTAGACCGTGCTGATATGCAAATAGACCTTGGATAACACCTCGGGAAGCGCTTCAGTATGGAACGGCACTCATACTCCACAAATACACACTATAGACATGTTCCCACCTACACCTACACACTCATTCGACTCTACATACCAGCCAGATTTCAGCACGCTTGGCAAGCGAGGTCTACAGCTGGACGCAGACCTTCCCCAAGCAAAGCGCCATGAGGCCGCGGACTTCACTACTGGGAGCCTGTTCTCCCCTATGTTGCCCTCTTCCACTACCTTAAGCTGGGCACTTGATGCACAGAACACCCCTGCACCTTCTGTAGAGGTGGGGATCTCTGATGAGGCTGCTGATATGTGCGCAACTTGGTTCAACAAGTACGCTATTTTGCCCAGGTGAGTAGTTTGTGCGATTGCCTATCAAAGGCTTGTGCTGACAGCAAAAGTGATCGACACATCGATTCTCTGAGCCAGCTCACTGGTGAGCCAGCTGATGCTATCCGTCATTGGTTCGGTCGGCTCATGAAGCAGGGCATGGGTACCACTCAAGGGGACTCAGCATATAAGTCACAGACTGCGCTGCAACAAGCCGAGCAGTTCTGGAGCAGCTTTGAGGTGCCTCAACTACCATTGGAAGAGAGCACTCAAGAGTCCATGACTTCTCCAGTCGCGCACGAGGCCGTCACGGTCAGCCCCACGGCACCCACCAACACGCTCCGAGGTGGTAAGAAATCGAGATGTGCACCGACCGACGATCGATCTCTTCTCAGCCGGGACGCCAACAAAATCTACCAGTGCACTCGGAAGTGCGGAAAGCGCTACGGACGAAAGTGCGACTGGAAGAGGAACGAGGAAGAGGGGTAAGTCAAGAATTCCTTTATCTAGACAGTTTTGAGGCGCCGTGCGAATGTGTAGTCTGACGACCATACTGCGACCTGTATTATGCCTTAACCCAGCGATCTCCCCACCGTTTACCATAATTCCTGGCTAATAGCTTCCATCAGGTACCCCTGCAAATCCTGGGTCTGCAGCCTTTGCACCAGCGAGGGCGTCGACAACGTCAAGCCGTGCTTTCGCAAATATCACTTTGCCCAACATTTTCGAAACATTCATCCAGGCGTGAACTGCGACGAGTACGAAGAGGCTAGCGTCGTGTGTTCTGAGACCGAATTCCCTCGGAAGTGTGGGTTTTGCAAGCACCGCTTCCAATCGCGACAGGAGCGTATAGATCACATCGCCGAGCACTTCAAGCAGGGCAAGTGCATGCTTGATTGGAACGATAGCGAGGATGGCCAGGACTCCGAGAACACTGATGATGACGATGACAAGCCAAGCGACGATGGCTCGGATGGCAGCAGGCCGCCTTACCAACCTCCACAGCGGGATCCACGTGGCGGCTCAGATCCGAAGTACTCTCAGGGTGGTAGCGACTCCCACAATGGCGGTAGCGGCGGTCCATCTCAGGGCGGCTTCTTCCAGTTCCAGCTTTCACAACTCAGCAGCCACTACAATATTGCGTCATCATCTGACAGCCAGTGGATTAAAACAACTAGCGACCCGCCACAGACTCAACAACGCACGCGTTGCGCCTCAGAGCCACTTTATGAGCGATCGATCGACCAGCCTAGTACTGTTGGGCAGCGGTATACACGAGACAGCGTTGACGCGCCAAAGGGAGACAACGCGGATGCTCTGGCCCGAGATGATGTCTCCGGGCTTGTAGCAACAAGTACGTTACAAGAGCCACAGCAACAGATCCAGACCGGAGTCAGGGCATTGCGACCGCGATCCTCCACGCTTCAGCGAAGCATCGATGACTTCTGGGCCAAGTTCACGACGAAGCATCCAGGCAAGAATCTTGCCATTATTCCAGACAATCTATGTGCCAAGCGCGCTGCAACGGGAGAGCTGGCAAGCACCTCGGGCTCCCACAAAGAGCGACCACGAGTGTTAGCTGTTGAACCATCTGCTAGAGTCGACATAGCGGAGCATAAGACCGACTGGCTGGAAGCTCTACTGTCTTCACGCAAGCATATGACATTGAGCCAAGCACGGTCTGCATCTCCTGGGGATCCTGTCCGCAATCTAGTCACAGTCGAGCAGACTGCGCCGGTTGCCGAATCTCTCAAGACCCGCAAACTGGATGAGACCGAATTCACGCGGATCGACGATATTGTTGCATCGCGTGGAATTGCATCTTCGGATGTACTACCACGAGATTCTAACCCTCGTTCATCAGGCCCATCGTCACTGGAAACAAAGGTAATGGCTCTTGCTAAGCCCCGCACTGCGTGCAGACAGCTGACGCCCTCGCAGCTGCTACAGACTATAGCAACGACGCCACAGTCATTCCTCAGTGTGAGATTCCTTGGATCCGGCGGCTTCAGTACAGTCGACGAAGTCGTACACCGTGAAACGAAGCTGCGCATGGGTCGCAAGACACTGAACAACCGCTCCCCAGCTGCCATCAAGGAGCTATGGAAGGAGGTCAATGTTCTCCAGAAGTTACGCCACCCTCACGTCATTCGATTCCTGGGAGCCTACTCGAAGGGAGATAAGATGTCCATGCTCCTCTCACCGATCGCAGATACTACACTAGCGCTATGGCTCGACCGGCACAAGCACAGCCAGCCCGCGAACTTCAGCCATGTCATCACGAAGATGTTCGGCTGTCTCGCGTCGAGTGTCCGGTACCTCCACGAGCAGCGACCCGTCGTCAAGCACATGGACATCAAGCCGCAGAACATCCTGATCGTTGAAGGTGACGGCGAGTTCCCGCACGTCGTGCTTTGTGACTTTGGCATTAGCTCATCCGACGATATCACTGAAGGACGCACGCAACAACCGCTGACACGACAGTATGTTGCGCCCGAGGCTTTTGAGGGCTTCATTCGCAAAGAAGCTGCCGACATTTGGAGTCTGGGATGCGTCTTCGCGGAGATGGCGTCAGTGTCCTTCAGCCAAGGCAACTCAAGCTGGACAGATTTGCGTCAAGAGTTTAGCGGCCGAGCGACAAAATACTACTGGCAGGACGTACCTGGGCTGCAGAGCAGACTGTCAGGACTGCTGGAAGCAGCTGCGACTTCGACCGAGAACACTGTGGTGCGCACACTCCAGTCAATGCTAAACGTCGAACCAGATGAGCGGCCGGACGCGACGGCTCTGACCATGATCTTTACTCCCGCTCCTTGCTGTCTCAGCTGGCCGAATGACAAGGCTGCATACCCCAGCCCGCAGGAAGAGCTTAGCTCGGTGGAGATGATTACTCTTGAGGGTGGCATCGAAACTGACGCACAGCTTCGTCAGCACGGTCAAGCACACGCTGGGCCCGAACAAGGACTGTCAAGTGCAAAGAACTGGATCCAGCAGTGTTCGCACTCGCACTCGGCCTGTAGCCACGCAACACCAAGCCATGCGAAGGCTCTACCCACCCGCCTTGTGGATATTCGTCCGGAAGGTCAAGCAGCAACCAGCATCCGCATCGTCGACAGCAGCACGATCGCGCCCGGTACTGAACCAATCGAGTATCTCGCCCTAAGTCACGTATGGAGCAGCTCGGACGTCCTCTTAACGACCTCCCTCCTCCAAGCATCTGCAACGGAAGTGACCATACTACTTTCCACGCTATCCCTAGCCCTGAACGCCGCAATTGCCTCAGCCCAACGCCTTGGATACTCGTATCTCTGGACCGATACCCTCTGCGTTCTACAAGACAGCGCCGCCGACAAGCGCCACGAATGCACAAACATGGCATCTACATTCCGCAACGCAGCCCTCACGCTCCTCCTAGATAACATCGACACCAACATGACCGACTTCATGGCGTCGCTGAGCACTCGCCAAGATAATTCGGGCTTTGCGTGGGATACACGCGCATGGGCGCTGCAGGAACGCCTACTGAGTCATCGCTTCTTGCACCTGGGCCAGGAACAAATGTATTGGGAGTGCAATTCGCTCAAGGCGAGCGAGACGTTTCCGATGGGCTTGCCTTCTCTCTTGTGGGAGAAGGCGCATACTAAGCCTGACAATGCGCGTGGAATGAAGCTGGGCAAGCTAGATCGACTAGTTGTGAATGCCGCTCAGGGACACGATAGGAATCGCCACGCAGACATCAAGCCCGAGAACGTCCTTCGCTTCCTAGACGCCAACCCTCGCACGCACGCCACACCGAAGCGCTCCTCACGGCCCGTTCGCAACAGCCAATACATTAGGAAAGATGACGACAGCATGCAAGTCCCGCGAGCGTCCATGAACACTGAAGCGCATGCGACCAACGCGCCGCTTAGTTCTAGTCATCATGACCGCGCGAACGAAGAGTCGTATCCCGCGTCGACGTCGTCTACGGTGCCGTATATACGCAAGGGAAACATCTTTGCGACTGCGCAGGGGAATGTTAAGAGTAAGATTGGGGGGAATGAGGGGGGTTGGGAGAGGAGGGGGGATTTGGGGCGGGAGATTTTCGAGAGTGGGCTTGTGGATCGGAATGGGGATAGGAGTATGAGTGTGAGTAGGAGGAGGGTGAATGGGAATGCGAGGACCGTGGATGCGAACCGCACAGGTGGAACATGGATCGAGGAGGACGGCGAGGGAGGAAGGGAGGAATAGTACTGAGTAGTTTGTCAAACGACGGATTAGGGATGAATTCTGAGATTGGGTGTTAATGGATTAGAGAATTGTTTGATTAATACAATGCATTGGATGCAGTTTCACCATGACCATACTACTATAACACATTATCGTGACTGAATACAATCCAACATGCTCTTCATTATTACGAACTTAGCTTCTCCTCTGTCCAATACCTTTATCACCACCACTTTTACGCTCGCATGAACACATGAACAGCTCCAACCACACAAATTGGGGCTACGAGTTCCCTTCGAGACGGGATATATCCACTCGATGGATCGTCTTGAAAGTCCATTGGAGAACATGATTGCTCTGCTGTCAGGACCGTGCTTGTGCTTCGGTAGGTGACGGTGAAGCTAGCAGCCGCAGAGGGACCGTGCCACCCCTGCCGAAATTTTGGCAGCGCGATGCGCATGCCACCACTGCAACTGCAACCAGACGTCTTTCACCACACACCCGCACGCTCACGCCTATATTGATCTGTAGAGAACATCACGCTACACTTAGGCATTGAACACATCACACTGCTCCCCAAGGTCCTGCCAGAACATAGACTTCACGCACACCACGCGCACGCAGCCACTCATCCACCTCACGCAATGCCTCCCACTCCGCCCACCAAACCAAAGCGCTCAAAAGCCCCCCCAAAAACAGTCGCAGAATACACAATCCTCCCCCTCGCACTCCCCACCCAACCGCACCTCCCATCGCAATACCGCGACACAAAACACTACATCTACATCAAGCCGCACGCGCCCAGCACACCCACCCCAACCTCCGCGCGCAGCCTCTTCATATCCAACATCCCCATCGACGCCACCGAAACAAACCTCCGCGCCCTATTCGTAGAACAGCTGGGTGGCGCGATGCTCGAGCGCGTAGATTTCGACGCCTGTGTGCCCGCGCAACCGCTGCACAAACGCTGGAAAATAAAACAGACCGAGAAAGAGAAAGAGAAAGCGGATCAGCGGGGCAAGAAGAGGAAAAGAAATGAGGAGGAGCTTGTTGCCGAGGGCGTAGTAGAGGACGAGGATAGTGCGTTGCCGGCGATATGGCCTGGTTCTTTGAGGCGGAGTGGAAGTGCTGCTGTGCTTGTGTTTGTGGATAAGAGGAGTGCGAGGGGCGCGATGAAGGGGGTTATCAGGGCTGTTAAAGAGGATGCGAGTATACACTGGAAAACAGGCGACGCGGCGCTCGGCGTTGCACGTAAGTCCATCATCCCCACCCACCACCCTTTCTCCCTTGCCCAAAACTAACAAACACCAACAAAGGCTACACATCCCACCTGCACCTCCTCCACCCACCCCCACCCCTCCTCCAACACTCCCTAACATCCTACCTCACCCAATACACACACCTCGAATCCCTGCGCGCCCGCCACCGCAGCACATCCCGCGCCGTCCCCGACGCCGAGGGCTTCGTAACCGTGAGTCGTGGGGGGCGCGTCGGCCCCGCGCGCATCGAAGAGGCGCAGCGCAAGCAGAAGGAGCTGGCGGACAGGAAGGCGAAGAACGCGGTGAAGGACGATTTTTATCGCTTTCAGAATAGGGAGAGGAGGAAGGAGGTTGAGGTGGGGCTTAGGAGAAGGTTTGAGGAGGATAGGGAGAGGGTTTGGAGGATGAGGGAGGGGAGGGGGGTTGGGAGGCCGGAGGTTTAGGTTGGGTTGGAGAGGATGGTGTGATAGCCCTTCTGATTCCTTCAGATCGATTATTGTGCATCGCATTGCATTGGTTGTTCGATGCTGATTGTCAATGGAAAATTAACATATCACCATGTCAGAATGAAGCACAAGCCCTGCTACATCCACGTAAAGCTTCAATAGACAAGGACTTCAAATAATGCGTTCAAAAAGAGGGGCCCAAAGCCACCAACCAAAAACACTGGATATCTAAAAGAATCATAAAAATCATAACACGCCCCATCCCATATCGCGCACTCAATTAAAGCCTCCTGGGATACTCTTCATCGGCGACTCCGGCATCTCGTGAAACACATCCTCCTTGTCTTCAGTCTTCTCTACCTTCTTCTCCTCGGTCGACTTGTCCTCCTCAGATGTCTTGGGCGACAACCTATTAGTGATTTTGTCCAGACTCGTACCTTCCACCGACGACAACGAGCTTGTAGAGTCTCCGTGCCTCAACGACGGAGTCGAAAGAGGACTTTGTTTATGCACCGCCGCCGCCGCGTCGTTCTCAGCCGCCAACGACGCCGTCGACGTGCGGTTACGAAAGGGATTCCGAACAGGTAATGTTGGGGGTGCGACTTTTGCGACTTGGACCACGCGGGGCCTTCTAATTGCCTGTGGTGCGGCGGCTTGGTGGACTTCGTGGATGATGGGTTCTTCGTCTTCGGAGCCTTCGTCTTCGGATGAGGAGGAGGAAGGGGAGCTGTCGGTTAGGGTTATGTCGTCGAAGGGCTTGGGGGCTTCGGTGATGTCGAGATCTTTTAGCTTTTCAACGTCTACTGCTTCTGGTTCTGGTTTTGCTGGTGTTGCTTCTACGACTCGTGTCTCTGGTACTTCGATTGTGGGTGGCGTGGGTGTGCGCGCAACGTTTTGTCTCGGTGGTAGGGTGGGCGGTGTCTTCTTGGGCGGTGGTGGTAGGTCGTCTGTCTGCGTGCTCATGTCCGCCATTACACTCGGTGTGCGCGGCTCCAGCACGCTACTAATGGTGCTGGTCCGCCAGCTCGAGCGCCTGCTAGCCACTATGCTCGACCTGTTGTCGAAGCTCTTCCTGAATGTGTTGAAGATGGGACTTGTCGGCGCAGGCTTGAACTCGAATTGCTCGCTTGTCGGTCGCTTCTGTGTGCCTGCTTCCTTGATCTCGAACCCGGCGTCTTGCAGCGCGAGTACGCCGTACGGGTCGGGGTCCTCCTCGGCAGGTATGCCGAATCCGCCTTCTCCCGGAGCTGTGATCTCGAAGTCGCTGGGTATTGCCTCGTCTGGGATGAGCGACTCGTCGACGTCCTTATCGCCTTGTGCCGCTTTGAGCGTCTCCATGAGTCTGCGCACCTCGTACGGAGGATGCCGTGCTTTTCCTGCCAGAATGTCTTTGACGCCTATGCGCTCACCGTAGAAGCGCTCGTTCTCGTCTGTGCGCTCGATGACGATGGTGCCGTCGAGTTGCAGGCCGGCGTAAAAACCGCGCGACTTTATGTATGTGAACAAAGGGGATTGTCGCTTGTGCAGCTCCGTGTCGAGGATGCCTCCAACTCCGGCAGGACCGGCCACTGCACTGATTTCCCCACCGAGTGTGCATCGTATCGATTGGAAGGCTTGCAGCGCTTTGTCGGAGTTTATGACGATTACGCAGTCGTAGATGTCGACGCCGACTAGGAAGCCGACGCCCACGGTGTGCATCATGATGCCGCTCGGCGGTGACCATGTTCCGTCTGGCAGCCGTGCGACGACTATGCCAGCGCCGCCTGATCCGCTGACCCAGAGTCCACTGCGCATGGTTGTGAAGATGCATAGGCCTTTGGCGTTTTGGATGACTTTGGCAGGGATCTTCTTGAGCACTCGCTGCTTTCCCTTTGGCACCCCCTCGACGGGCGGCCGGTCCTCTTCTGCGTAGAAGCCATCCTCTGTGGAGGTGTTTAGCTACGAGTACAGTGCATAGTATAGACTCTACTTACTGCAGAAGCTCTTCAAGATGCGCGCAGCCTTGTCGGATTCAATGTCGAGCGTTGTCGGCCAGAAGGCTTCGGAGCCGACTTTGTTAGACAGGCGGTTGACGGGCGCGCCGAGCTTGTCGACCCAGGTGTAGACCTTGTCGAAGCCCGCCTTCGAGTTGGTCTTGGTCTTTGACCAGAATGCCATGGTGGTGGCCAAAGGTGCGGGCGGGCGCAGGAAGAATAATTGTGCACACTATAGTAAGTAGCCCAGAAGGCTATGAGACATTAGAGGCAAGGCACATGAAGCAATTAAATGTGAGACTGTCGACGGACTCGGCGGCGAAGACAGGTGACGCTGCGGAAGGAGCGGGTCTGACGGTAGACAGCGGCAACGCCGTCTTTGAGCGCGACAGAACGTGGTCGTCTGTCAGCTAGTGTAGGTAGTCTAGTAAGCCGGCGCAGGCTGGCTAGCCAAAGTACTGATAGTCCGAGGCTGCGAATGATGGCGCCAACGGCCAGGTCAAGCCAGAAGCAGTCGGGTACCTTAATAATGTGACCCTGGCGGAGTGACGAAATGCGTCGTGCATCCTGGTCGCAACTGCAAGCGGGCAGGCATGCTCAGTGACGAAGAGATATCGAATTTGCCAAATGCATCCACCTGCGGGGAAGTACTTCGTAGGCTCGGCATACAGCCACCAGACTCACTTGCGCAGCCTTGGTGCATTAGCTGGATGGCCGATCCAGGAACAAGAAGCAAGCAAGCAAGCAAAAGCACCAAGGCGTATCACGACAGAGCAGCACATGACTGAGAGATGTGATATCGATGCCCGGGGAATACCAAGCATGCACCTTAGATTAATCCCCGTCGCACTGCACAAGACCGGCGGATACATGTTCCATCGCCGGTGGATTCCAGATCGCGCTAAGCGTCCCTACGCGTCTCAAATTGGTGTTGGTGCTGGAGCTGGTCGCGAAGACTTGATGTTTTGCGCCCACGACAACACCCGCAGCACCACAATCTCCACGTCTTTTTCTGGGCTACTACGGCATTGACGAGGCGTGCAGTCATTCGAAGAACATAATTGTCGAAAATAACAAGCCCTGTCCAATCGCCATTGTTATCACCGCCAGCCCAACCCGTGCGCTCGAAGCTGCACAGCACCAGCAATGTTTCGCGTCCCATCGTCCACACCTCCCTCGTCGCCCGGCCGCTCGAGTCGCAATAATGGCCCATCTACTACGCCCGCAGGTCACCCGGGCAGGTCCTTTGGGCCCTCGTCAACACCTGCAGGCCCTCCTCCGTCCATGAACATGAGCGGCTTGTTTGGCACCTCAAAACCCAACTTCAACCCGTCCGGCACACAGAACAGCAGGTCTTTGTTTGGCAGCTCACCGCCCAAGGCTGGCCTGTTTGAGGGGATCGGATCAGGGTCAATACGCACATCGAGCTCAGGACGGCCGGCAGCCCAGCGAGGACGCAGCGGTGGCTCGGGCACTTACCGCCTACCCAGCAGCTCGCCACAGCCCGAATACGAAGACGAAGACGCAGAGGGCGAGGATGACGAGGACATGGACGAGGAAGACTACGACGACGAGATGGACGACGAGGAGGCTTCAGAGGAAGAGGAGCCCATGTCAGCATCACGGCGCACGAAGCCGCTGAGCAGGTTCTCGCAATCCGTTATATCAAGAACCAGTGTGGACGACATGGACACAGGGAAGATATTGGTATCGGCGGGCGCAAAGCAGACACGGTTCGACCTTCTCGCTGTCGCAAAGGGCCTAACGCCAAACGTCAGTCGTGTATCCTTGCAGGAATCCGACCACGTAATACTGGAGACGGAGCGCCTGCTGGAGAAGGTCCACGAGTCGGTACAGTCTGACACTTCCGACAAGCGGTCAGAGAAGCTTGGAGAGGTCGCCCAGGAGCTGGTAGCCATGTGGCAGACGGCTGGGAAGTCCAACAACCGACTTGCGCAATCGAGCCGTCTAGCAGGCCTAATCCTCTCCATCCACCACCCCCCGCCAATCGAACACGGTCAGCGGACCTCTGCCCTCTCACTCGTACCCGCGCGACCCGACGCGCGACACTACACCCCCATACCCAAGCTCTTGCTCGATTGGCTGAACAGTACGTATCCCGACTTCTCTGAAGCAGAGGAGGTGCTCCAGGAGCCGCGCGGATACTCAAGGCATCTGTCGTTTTGGGAGGCAGTACAGGCGGCAGTCCTTCGCGGCAACTTCAGCCAATGCCTGCAGCTGTTGCAGGGTGCGAAGCTTGAGGTCGCTGCAACAGCAGAGGAGGACGGCTTGGGCAACACGGGCTACACCGGGTCACACCTTCGTTGCGCAAACGATGCGGTGCGGGGAGCGATCGATGTCCTACGTGAATGTCCAGTGCTCGTCTCACACGATTGGGACGTCAAAGGCCATGACTGGACCATCTTCAGGCAGCGCGTACAACAGGCATACAGCGATCTACAGGACTTTGCTGAGGGAGACAGCTCCAGCCGACATGCTGTTCCGCAGCCGTTCACCGCTTCCCACTTTGGCATTTCACAATCGCAAGCGAATTTCCAGCTCAGCGTAGCAAGTCGGAAGGCGGAAAGCAAGGTACCTTGGTCCGTCTATGAGAATCTAGGCAAGCTGTACCAGCTCCTCATCGGCAACGAGGAAGAGCTGTTGTCTATATCAGCAGACTGGATCGAGGCTTCACTAGCACTGGCTATCTGGTGGAATGGCGAAGAAGAGGAAGCTGGCCCGGGTAGTCTTGCAGCCAGTCGACGCTCAATCATGCGATCTCAGCGAATCCGCTCAGTCGACATCACCCCAGGCAAGGCGTATAGCCAGCGAATTTCGGCAGCCCTAGCAGCTGTGATCGTGAACAGCGATGAAGACTTCAGCGTCAACACGACTGAGCCCTTCGAGGTCGGCATTGCCTGCATTCTTGACGACAACGTCGAGGCCGCACTACAAATTCTGGGCAGCTGGTCGCTCACGGTGGCTTCTTCCGTGGCTGAGATTGCAAGTGCTGGCGCATGGTTCACGCGGGCGAATGGGATCATGGATCACTTTGATCAGAGCGATCTCATGGTCCTCAGCTACACTGAGCAACAGTCTACAGGTGCAACAAAGGATGACTTTTTGAGCGCGTATTCGAAGGCGTTAGCTGCAAAGGGTGAGCTCAAGGGTCAGGATGGTCAGGCTTCAAAAGAAGGCTGGGAGCTGGCAATTCAGGTACTGGGCAGAATGGACGACAACATCACGGCGAGCGGACGCATCGAGCAACTGCTTGAACAACTTCCACTCGAGTCGTCTGCGCGTGTTGACAAGATAACGCGACTCTGCCACGAGCTCGGCCTGTCGCACCACGCCACGACCGTTGCCTTGGTCAGTCTGCTTCATCGCAACGTAAAGACCTTCACTAACGATAGCAGAAATATGCCGACCAGCTCCGCACGAACACGCAAAACTACGGAGATACACTACTCTACTACGCCCGCGCACATCTCGCACCCAAGATCCAGGATGTTCTACGCGTGCTAGCCGCCCACTGCCTCGTCAAATCAATGGCCTACCCACCGCCCTCCGAGCTCGACGACTCCCTCAAAGCACTCATTGTATCGCCCAAGCAGACTTTAACCCAACTCGCCAGCCTCGACTCCGAAGCCGCATCAATGCTCTCCAGCAATCTCAGCGGCTACGCAACGATACGCAAGTTCTACGATCTCCGAGACGAGGAAGTCCTCGCTACGAAAGGCGAGAAGCCCGCTCACCGACCCATAGCGCGTAAGCGCGCAGCAGCCAACGCGCTGATGGTCGTCATTGCGAGCGCAGGCTCCAGCATACGAGGCGGCCTGTACGATCCAGAGATAGAAACTGTGGTCCAAGTCGACGTCCTCCTCACGCTCCTCGGCGAAGCGCTCGTCTTCGTCAACCAACCAAGACGCACCCTCACACTCCGACACCTATACGATCTCCTAGCCGCCATCGAAGACCTAGAAACAGCACCCAGCATGATCCGCTCACAATGCGAAGAAGTCCTATCCCGGACATTCTCCGCCGCTCACGGCTCACCTCAAAGCCTGCAGAAGTCAACATCGAACCTGACTACAGCTTCCTCCCAGTTCTCGCTCATCGACTTCTCAAGCGTAGAGAGTTCCGCGGTGTTGGAACAAGGTGGGCATGTAGATGAGGGTAAGCGCGGATGGGACTGGAGGCGTGGGTTCCCGAGGGGCGCGAAGGGGGAGGATATTGTGAGGGTGTTGAGGTTGGGTGTTGCGAGGGAGATTGGGAGGGCGTTTGCGGAGGGGGAGGTTAGTGTGTGAGGTTTAGTTGGGGGGGGGGGATTGTTGGATGAAGTGGAGAACGATTGATACCATATTGTAGGAGTAGGAATTGAGGCGCTACTGATGCGCGTGCATTGGAAGCCATTCGATTTGGCATGCAACTGTAGTGACCAGCAACCTAGACCCGAGCCCTTCCACCGACCACTACCAACGATCCTGACAAAGAGTAGGCTCACATACAGCCAGCCGTCTTCCCACTCATATACCACTCCTTTCCGTATAGTATCGATGTGGCGGTTTTCGGACGTGGTCGTGCCTTCCCCCTACAACACGCGTCACGTGCAGCTAGCGCGCCTTCCGTCTGTACTCACTCTGGAGAACTCTTCGCTCGCATCCTTCCTTTCTTCCGCTCTTCCACTCAATTCGCTCAATCTTCACACCATTTGTTCACTTCTTCGCGTCCTCTGTTCGCTATTTCGTAACGCATCTTCATCGCACATTGGTCTATTTACTACCTCACTTACTCACCACACTCTACCTCGCTATGGCACCCTCCTCAGTCGCGTCCGACGACTCCGGCAACGACGTGAGTCATTCCCCCAGCTCACCAGGCCTCGTACTAACAGAGGCAGGACAGCTTCATCGTTGACATTGACGCCATCCAAGCTCACGGCATCGGCGCCGTCGACATCGCGAAGCTCAAGGCGAATGGCTACTACACTATTGCTTCGGTGCATTCTGCGACGCGAAGGAATTTGCTGAAGATCAAGGGCTTCAGCGAGATCAAGGTGGACAAGGTGAAGGATGCGTTGGCGAAGTGTCAGGTGAGTCCCTCACTTATCCTACACACAGCACATCACTGACACTTGTCACAGCCCTCTGGTGGCGGCTTCCAGACTGCCCATGAGCTCGGTCAGCAGCGAAAGCGCGTGCTCAAGATTTCGACCGGCAGTAAGCAGCTCGACACTGTGCTCGGAGGGTGAGTCCATGCTCGCTCTGACATCTTGTGCAGTGTTACTGACGGCATGCAGTGGCTTTCAGACGATGAGCATCAGCGAGGTCTTTGGCGAGTTTCGTTGCGGCAAGACTCAACTGTCGCACACCATGTCAGTCATCGCGCAGCTTCCGAAGGACATGGGCGGCGCTGAAGGCAAGGTGGCCTACATCGGTATGTCATTCGAGCTCGTCTCTCAACCTACGCTGACCACATTGTCTAGACACCGAAGGTACCTTCCGGCCAGAGCGTATCGCTCAGATCGCTGAGCGCTTCGGCGTTGACCCCGAGACAAGTGAGTGCCCATGCAACGTATCTTCTGCTTCATACTAACAGCTTGCAGCGCAAGACAATATCACATATGCTCGCGCCGTCAACTCTGAGCATCAGATGGAGCTCCTCAACAAGGTCGCCGAGTTCTTCGTCGGCAATGAGTACCGTCTCCTCATCATCGACAGCATCATGGCCCTGTTCCGAGTCGATTACACTGGCCGAGGCGAGCTGAACGAGCGCCAGCAGAAGCTCAATCAGTTCTTGTCGAAGCTGACGCATGTCGCTGAGGGTATGCCTCCTATGGATGCTGTCCTGTTCACGATCACTGACATTAACCAGAGTTCAACGTTGCCGTCCTCCTGACCAACCAAGTCCAGAGCGACCCTGGAGCGAGTGCACTCTTTGCTGGTGCGGATGGTCGGAAGCCCGTCGGTGGCCACATCCTCGCTCACGCCTCAGCTACTCGTATCCTACTGCGCAAGGGTCGTGGTGAGGAGCGTGTCGCGAAGATCCAGGACTCACCAGGTACGTGTTGACCGTAGCTGATTCGAGTTGTACTGACAGCGTGACACAGATATGCCTGAGAAGGAAGCAACTTACATCATCACCAACGGCGGGATCAATGATCCTGAGAAGGTCTGAGGCATAGCGTTCATCCGCGATTTCTTGTACATGTACGATGATTAATGTAAGGATATATGTGGATGTCTGATGTTACTGGCGTTCAAAAGGTTCTTTGTTATCTTGTCCTTCACTCTGTCAGCATTCGATCTATGTTGTTTCCTCCAGAAGCGTACGGGCTAGAAATTCGATATTATGTTGTAGCATGATCATACACAGTGGCTTCAATACGAGTATTTCTTGCAACAATTGGAAAAAACATGGAGCAAGTATCAAGTTGCCAAAGATAGACCAAGCGTCCCATTGGCTCAGCCAGCCAAGCCCTTCGAGTCGACCATCTCTCTTCCTGCCGAGGTCCCTCGTTCTCCGCATCGCAACCAACAGCCATGTAGCCTATGTACCTCACAATCGAGCTTCAAATACTCAACTTCAATCTTCCAACTAACCAACCACGCACCTTCTTACCTCAATAGACAGCCCATCATACCACACCACACCACACCAGCCAAACAACAACAGCCATGCCCCCCAAACAATCCCCCCGCCACATGCCCGACATCCCCCTCCCCACCACCTACAACTCCCTCGCCTTCAGCACGATCCGCACACGACACCACGAGCCGGAACCCAGCATCATCATCCTGACGCTCCACAGGCCCAACAACCACAATGCCTTCACCGACACGATGCGCGAGGAAATGGAGCGCGCGTACGCCATGTTCGACGTCGATGACCGCGTGAAATGCATTGTTGTGACGGGCTCCGGGCGGATATTTTGCGCGGGGGCGGATCTGGATGTTGGGTTTGGGAAGGGGAGTAAGGGGGAGGGGGCGGAAGGGGTGGGGGAGCATCGGGATGGGTGAGTACTGTTTCTTTTTTTTAATTATGGAGAGGAGGGGTTAGAGGGAGGGTTGTTTGTTGTGAAAAAGGTGATTTGACTTTGGCTGATGAATTGGCAATGAGACAGGGGCGGGCGCGTCACACTTGCGATCCAACACTGCCGCAAACCCACCATCGGCGCACTCCAAGGCTCAGCCGTCGGCATCGGCATAACAATGACACTGGCAATGAACATACGCATCGCACTGCGCTCCGCTAAGATAGGCTTCGTATTTGCGCGGCGCGGCATCATAATGGAAGCGTGTTCGTCCTTTTACTTACCCCGACTCATCGGGCATAGTCGCGCGATGCAGGCTATTACGACGGGCGCGGTGTATCGCGCTGATGAACCGGTGTTTGACGGCTTGTTTGCGGAGTTGGTGGATAGGGCTGAGGATGTGCTTCCCAAGGCGTTGGGGGTCGCGGAGGAAGTTGTAAGGAATACGAGTTGTGTGAGTACGTACTTGATGAAGGAGTTGATGTATAGGGATAGCGGGAGTCCGGAGGGGCAGCATCTGCTGGACTCGAGGGTTATTTTTGACTTGTTTGGGTCGCCGTAAGTCAAAGTCTTTCTTTCCCCTGTATGGAGAGCGAGAAGGGAAGTGGGCATGGGGCTAACGTGGTATGATCTAGGGATAATACGGAGGGCGTGCAGAGTTTCTTGGAAAAGAGGCCTGCGAAGTTTGAGGGGAGTATGGAAAATACAAAGGTTACGGGGTATCCGTGGTGGATGCCATTGGATGTGCTGGGTAGGCCAAGGGTTGCGCCGACGGGGAGGGAGAAGCTGTGAGGAGAGCGAGGGAGGTTGGGGGATAGTGATGTGAAACGACGTTGGAGGACAGGCAAGAAGTGGCTTGGAGGAATGTGTAGCTTAGATCGTCAAGCATGCGCTTTCGTTGATCTGAAGTGCCACCGTCTCATCGTACAAGAATGCTCAAGAAGCGAACCATTGTAATTGTCATCGCCTGGAAGAGCAGCAAGCCGATCGCGAGTCGCTTGCACGAGTTCCAGCACACAACATTATGCTTGAGGTATCATGGTTTTTCATTCGTTCCTAATGTACTTCTTTTCATGAAGCATGCATAACCGAGGGAAACCCATTGATCCTGCCCATCCAGACCGCACTCCGTAAAGAGAAAGACGCTTAGAAGAAAGTTGACGGGCGGGTGGCGGAGAAGATCTTCTTGCCGGCCTTCTTGTTCACGCGGTGTGGCAGGGGGAACTTGAGGTTCTTGACGAGGAGCTGCTTGATGTATGGGCGGCGGACGTCGTCGGTCTTCTCGACCTCAACGACCTTGAGGATCTGAATATTGTCAGCAGTGTGTTGCAGTCGGCTACATGGTGTGACGTACCTGGACCTGCCTGAAGCGCGATCGGTGACGGGCGGCCATATCCTGGTAGAGGGACTCGACAGCGGCAACGCGGGACATCTCACGGTACTCCTTGTACATGTTGTGGGTGCCGGAGCGCGAGTCGTATCGGATCCAGATGCCGAAGTTCTTGACCTTCTGGGGGCGCTTCTCGTGGATCTAGGCATGTCAGTGTGCCTTCTCGTTCCCACCTCCACACTGTTTGCCACCCACCTGGTTGACGGAGACAATCTCGCCGTTCGCCTTCTTGATCTTGCGGAGCTTGCCAAGGAAGTACCAGAACCTTGACTTGGCGACGACCTCGTTGGGCGCAAAGATGCGCATGCGGTAGATCTTTGGGTCAGGCTTGGCCTCCGAGGGCAGATGGCGCCCGATGATCTGGTATTCCTGGAAGCGAGCTGCCATACGTCAGTGCTGCGGTCTTTGGCATTGTGTTCCTGATCCAGCAATTGCAACGCGATAGTCCGGTGTGATTGCGATGCGAAGTGAGCGAGGTGTCGTCGATGTCTGGCGTGGGCATGTTCGTGTGCTTCACGCAGCAATTCTCGTCTTGCTTGCCGTCCATCTGTCCGCAGGTCCGCATGATGCCCACACTCTACGACGTGGCCCTAACACCCATTGCGCCTTCCCAAAATACTGCTGCGGTTGTCTGGAACAATTCGTTCATGTTGTGTTGTTTGAGGATTCCGATATTCTCGAGGCGAATTTCTGGCTTTCGTTCGGCTGCAATTGCTGGAAGGAGTGCGCGGTGAGAGGAGTGTGCTTACCCATCTAGATAAAATTAACAAGAGCGTATAAAAACAACGTACGGCAGACTGACCTTGTTTGTGCTGTGGTTAGTACCCGGCGTGGTGTCTGAGGCTCAGGACGAATATCAAAGTCTAGTTTCGTGGAGCCCTCGCTTGTGTGTGCAGACCTGGCCCGTGCCCCACTTGCCCGCATCGGTGTTAGCGGCAGGCGCGAAGTGTCCCTCACCAGTCGGCATGCAAACCACCAAAACATCCCGATGCAGCAAGACTCAACACCAACAATGACACTCGATCAGTGAGTTAGAAAATGAGATTGCGCATTGCTTGGAGCTTTTCTACATGAAGCACATAGACCTGATTTGATTACGACACCGCGAATGGTTGCCTCCACCACTTCCTACTAAACAACTGTCAGTATGCAAGCCGCCCTCGCGCCATTCCAGGAAGCCTATGCGGACGGCAGGGCGCAACCTGTCGCGATATTCCTGAGCCCAGTCCCGCCTGCGCATGATCCCGGCCGCCTCTATGACTTCTACCGCGCATCGAACGACGATAAGATCGAAGGCGATGTCCGCTATGCCCTCAAGTACAACAAGAAGTCGCGCATGTCCAACAAAGAGACAGACGCATGGATCGATATCCTCGTCCTCTATTGGCGCGCAGTGCAGCAGATCATCCTCGCAGAAGAGGCTGCGAACCAGGGAAAGCTTGGAGACGGGCAGTTCCTGGCGGTATACGACAAATGGAAGGATCTCACCAACAGCTTCTTGAAGCACATCTCGGCTGGCTCTCTGCCTCCGTGGGCCATCTTCACTCTGTACTTCACTGCGAATCACTTTCGGAGGATCGCGATAAAAGCGGACGAGTACCTGGCTAAGGCGAAGCCCGTGGCCGCAGTCAACAGCTTCTCAGACGATGTTGCGGTGCCGCAGACTGCGAACAACAAGATGCTCGAGGAGGCTGCACGGCTGTTCAACCGCGTCTTCTCTCTCTGCCTGGGTGACAGGTGTGTCTGCACTTCTCTATACTCTTGTAATGCTAGTCTGACACAGGCTCAGAAACCCAGACATGTCCGAGTCTCGCAAATGGGGCGTCTACTGTATAGCCAACCTTCAATTCAAGACGTACTTCAAGGTACCGCATCTTCTACTAGTGCTCTACCTGCTTGTACTGATGTAAGCCTCGTAGTTGAACGCCATCAGCTTGTCGAAGAACGTGGTCAAGGCCATCGCAGCCCAGGTCGACCTGCCGCCCTTCCACTTGTACCCACGAGCACACCGCGTTACGTTCCGATACTACACTGGCGTATTGGCGTTCCTGGAGGAGGACTATCCAAGGGTTGGTCGCCTAAGGAATATATCAAGACTTTGTGCTGACAAGACATAGGCGGAGAAGGAGCTGCAAGAGGCATGGGACTTGTGTTATCCACCAGCTACAAAGAACAAGTCGTAAGTGCAGACTAATTCACTGGACTAGGAATCACATACTGACCCTTCCAGACTGATCCTGACCTACCTCATACCCTGCCGCCTCATCACGCAGCACGCCATCCCCTCCGCCGCCCTCCTAGCCGAAGCCCCAGGCGTCGCAAGCCTCATCGGGCCGCTCGTATCATGCATCAAGCAAGGCGATCTCACCGGCTTTGACAAGGCTCTAGCAGACGGCGAGCCCGCGTTCGTCAAGCGACGCATCTTTCTCACACTCGAGCGCAGCCGCGACATCGCCCTGCGCAATCTGCTCCGCAAGGTCTTCCTGGCTGCAGGCTACGACGAGCTGAAAGAAGGCCAGACGGAGAAGGATCTAATACGCAAGACGAGGATACCGCTCATCCACTTCGCGACTGCGCTGAGGATGGGCGACCAAACCGTGGAGGACGACGATGTGGAGTGCCTGTTGGCGAACCAGATATACAAGGTGAGAGCAACGGCGGACACTGACTCCACTTCACGCAATAAGATTGCTGACATACTCCACAGGGCCTCATGAAGGGCTACATCTCGCGAGAGCACGCCATGGTGGTGCTGAACAAGAAGGGCGCGTTCCCCGGGACAAGGGTTTGATGCCTAAACTGATCGCCTACTGCCTATCCAACGTACCACCACACCGGCTGCGCACCGCGACACGTCACATAGCAATTCATGCTGCTTGCACAGCGACACATGGCTTGAACACTTCGATCTGGAGCACCTGTGACTTCAAACACCGAGACCTCGCGAAGAATCAACTTTGATAAGACATAGCGTAGCCTAGCCTAGTCTACATACAATACACCCCAAGCATTCCAGCACCCTGTAGATTTCCGTGCCACAAGAAGGCCCCTGCTAAGCGTCGCCGACCAATTAGTATTCCTGGCGCACGCCGCGTCGCGTCGTACCGCACAGACGCGGTGTCGCCCTATCAGCTGACATCGCGTTCTAGTCCTCCTCCTTTTCCCTGCTAATCGGTATCGCACCCGATGGGAGGCGGCAAGGTTTTGCTTGCCGAAGGATGTGACTGTTTGACTTTCGAAGTTGGTGGTGTGTGGGTGTGACTGTTGGAGCATGCACGTGTGCGCATGTGTGCGCATGTGTGGGATGGGCGCAATGAGTCAACCTTTTTGCTGATTGTGAGTCCTTCGTATACCTACGTTCGGCTAGCAGGACTCCGCATTCCCGCTCGAGTAGTGGGACATTCGAGTCCAGTGATGTGGTGTGGTGTAGATCATGCTAGCCGCTCTACGAAGGTGCTCGCGTATTTATCGAGTCAACGACTTTGGCGTGTAGTGTGTCCTGAAGGTTGACACAATGAATACGAGCACCTTCGTACTCCGTAATCGACTTCCATCCATCCTCTTCTCATCTGATATCTCCAACAAGCTTCCGCCATGGCTATCGCAGCGCTTCAAACGCCCTCCCCAAGCCCTTCGCAATCCACATCACGCCCTTTGTGAACGGCTCCACATGCCCACTCTTCTCTGCCTTTTTCTTCTCGCTGTCGTGATACTTGCGATACTTCTTCGGTACTTTTTTCCCGCCTGCGCGGCGGTTGCGTAGGCCTTGGATTGAGTGTGGGGGTGGGCGCTCGATCATCGTGATGTATGTGGTTGGTGGGGATTTGGGGGTTGGAAAGGAAGGTAGGTAAGTACGGGTTTGGATGTATTGGGAATGTAACTAGTTGTGATTGATATGTTTGTATATGTTCAAGTATGGATACGAGTTTGGGATGCCGAGTTGCCGGTATGATATCAGCCAAGACTCACGATGGGATTCGGGTCTTGGGGGGCCTTATGAGGCTGTGTGGACATGACTCTTGTGGTAAATAGGAAGTTTTGAAACGGGTCACGATTTGTTGGTGTGTAAGTGCTTCACGTGGGTCTGGAGTTTGACGACGGTGTATATTGATCAATATATCGATGTTATTATTTAAACGCCAACACGTCCTGCAGCGCCAGAGACAAACATACAATCCTTCGAAATGGTAGTTACAATTTGGAGCCCACCGACCTGCAGCATTCGTCCCATCTAGTAGAAACAACACGCGTGCGCGAGAACGAGACAGAGAGACGGAAAGGCAACCTAGAAGCTGCTGTGCATGTGCGCTGATCAAGCTGATCGATATGCGCAAAGGATATAGAGACGACAATACTCGCAATTTTGTAGCCGAATACATGCCGCGCGACGGTGTGGAAAGGACAATCGTGAAAGACGAACGAGAGAGATAAGGATATTGTACAATGTGTGGCTAAGTGAATGCCAGGCTAAGATGGTATCCCTGAACCTGAACGCCATGTGACAGTAAAGAAAGAAAGAATCAAGCCCCGATGGTTGGCTGTTGATCGTAGCCGCGAGGCTGTTCGTGGTAAGTGTATGTACAAGAAGTAAGGCGATGCAAGAGACTCATCGATGAGCCTATCGTTGTCGTGTTTGCCGTTATCTGTATGAGATGACGGAGGGCTGGAGTGCGACGCGTTGTTTTTGACAGCAGACAGAGGCGTGAGACGGTGAGATCACCTAGTGCGGCGACTTCAAGTCATCCATGTGGTTGACCATGGCGACGAAGAGGTCGAAAAAGAGCTTGCCGCCATGCTCCATCTCATTCTGCATCGTGCCGCTGCGCTTGAAAGTATGGCGAGCGCGAATGATGAGTGCCAGGTAGTGAGCGCGCAGCTTGGAGTCGCTGTCAGGAGTGTTGGCGTATGCGAAGCGCGCCGACGTCAAGATGGTCGAGCATTGTATGCCAGACTGCAGGCCTTGCTTCTTCAACGCAAGCTTCTTCAGCTCTTGAAGCCCGTACTTTTCAGCCTGGCAGTATATGACGGTATCCTTGAGGATCGGTCCAGCCGCGGACTGAACAACGGCTTCATTGGCGCTGTTGGCGTTGCCGCCGTCTTCGAGGTTCCAGCTATTGCGCTTCTTGTCGTACTCCATGCGTGGGAAGTAGTCGCCCTTGTAGAGGTACTCCAGAATACTCGAGAAGACTTCGGGCTCTTCATCGGGAAGGTCAATGCGCTTGTTCGCGGTCTGGAAGAACTGGCCGGAACAGGCGGCATGGAACCATGGCGAGTGACTCAGGACGTCTTCGTGTGCGGCAAAGAGCCGTTGCTCTCGTCCGACGCTGATGGTGATGATGGCACTGATGGATGTCATCAGTACATGGCACGACTCGTCAAATTGAAAGTGAAGACTAACCTGCCAAGCGTTGGTGATGTTTGGTTGGACTGTGGTGATTGCGCTTGTGCGTGTTGTGCCAGCTTGTCCATTCTCCGTGGTGAGTCTTTGAACGATGAAGTGGTCTTCTTGTGTGACTTCGACTTGCTCGCACGATGCTTCGAAAAGCTCGCATCGGCATGTCGGCGACTTGATGAGAACATGATGAAAACCGATAGAACTGCTTCGATACGAGGGAATGACGGGGCAGGAGTCAGAAGTGCACTTATACTTCGTCTGTCATGCGCAACCAGTCGATAAACCTTTATATCGGATGGAATGGATCGAATTTACAAGGCAGACGATTCTCAAGGCTGCGAAAGGGCGGACGATAGCAGGCCAAAGTATGGGCGTCCTGAATGCATATATACCCGACCTCGGACGGGGGCCTTACCTTGTCATTCGGAAGCCTGCAAGTGAATGTCCGCCGATTGGACGCGTCAGGGCTGGTAACGCGCTATCGCGCCATCACGTTACCATTTCGAGGGTTAAGAGTCAAGCCGCTCAGCTCCTCGCATGGTCCGAGCCTTATGCAGCACTTGTGAAACGACATGGCGTCGATAGCGGGTGGAGCTACCTACTTGAGACCGCCCTTGCAGAACATGAGGTTGACTGGAACTGTCAGAAACACTCTGCACATCTGAAACCGTAGAACTGACCTCTGCGTCCATCGATACTATGAACGAACTCATGAACAGAGTGACTCTTCGTCTGCCTTGCACGCACAAGCAGCCGGCCCGCCGCCCAGGTAAGCTTTGGCCAGGCTATCCAGGAAACTTTGAGGTAAAAGAAGCCGTGCAACAGCCATCGTCCGCTCATGGCATGGATCCGCGAATCAAGGAGTCGCGGCCGTTCGTGCCGTGCCTCATGCAGAGTAGCATTTGCTACCCCTGAGAGGGGCAACATTTGATGATTGCATCGCGTCCCACTTGCTGTCAGCAACTTCTTGTCCCGTCTCCGCGATGCGACAGGATTCGCAGTGTGAGGAAGCCATGAAGCGGTTCCTGCGTTATGCATGCTGATCGATTGTGCTTCGGAGGCGCGGGGCGTTGACCTCGGAAGTTGGTGGAGACGCGTCAGGCTTTCATCAGGCAGCACCACGCTAGTAACATTGACGCGAAATCTCCTCGCGCAATCGCGTGATCTCGCCAAACCACTTCCGCCCGTATTGGGCATAGTCTGAAGCCACGACAGTTCCACGTCGTATCTCTTCCCCTTGTCAAGTACCACGACATTCAACGACTCATTGTGTCACACCGATGCTCTTGCGATGACGGAGCGATGCAGCACATCTTTCTTCGTTGCAGTCGCATGCCTGGAGCCTTCGCGCGAGACTTTGCGATGACGAATGCCCTGGATCGTCGTATTGTTCAATAACGTGTCTACTTCAAGTTCAAAAGACGCTGTCGAATCGTGAGTATCGGTAGAGACGTCGGATGCTTAATGCTGGCCGACGAGCCGACTCGATCCTACATCGGTTCGACTCGTGGCCGAGCTCAGGTATACCTTCGTAGCACCCACGTCCATAGATCAAGCAATCACAATACAAAGTCACAGAAGAACCTCGTTGTTGTTATTCACCCGTACGATCGTACAAGGCCTACCAACAGACGCTGTTACACATTCCAGATCTAAGCGAGCAACTTATGTGTACCAGATAGTCTCCGACATTGTCTTCGCAAAATCTTCCACTTCGGTAAATTCCTTGCAACAATTCACGGTAACTCCAAGCTCATTAAGCAGGTAGCTCTAAATCGTGGTACAGGATAGACGGCTTCTTATCAACAGATATTATGGATAGTTGCGTTTCTGACTGCAAGTTACGGCATAGCGTGCGGTATGGTTTCATCTTGGCCAGCTGCTGCTAACTACCTATTGACCAGTAGGATCAACATGAAAAGATTTGGACAACGAGATACGGTACCAAACCAGTGGCGCAAAGTTCGCTCACTCCCTTTCCTACGAACATGCTTCTCATCGCAATTGCGAGTCGCTTCAGGCTCCATCGATGTAACATACACATCTTACGAGATTGAAAGACAGAGCATCATGCTTAAACACGGCAACTCCTCACCAGGTCTGCTTCATGCTTTTATACCGCTGTGAGACTTGCTGGTGGCGCACACGGGACTGTAGTAACTTTGTGGTATGGCTAAGAGCACACTTTCCCTTGCAGCCCCTCTCCTTCTCTTCTCCCCCCATACGTCGGAGTCAAATAGCTCGCTGACGCTCGTAGGTACTACTAATTGCATGGCCCCCAACGGACCGAAAGGCAAGTCAACGGATGCGGAGTGGTTGAGTATTGAAGCGCTCTGGATATGCACTGGGTGCAGAGTGGTGAGATGTTTATCAGTAGGCGAATTCGTATGCGAGCAGGGTGAACGAGGGCCGGGCAGGTGGTATGACGACGACTGGATGTCGTTAGAGGTGCTGTGCGTCTACTGCTGACATGGACTTTCGTGCTGAACGCATGTGATCTTTGGATGAGCCTTTACCATTGTATGTACAGCTCTAGGCAATTATCCTTTTCTGAGAGATGTTCAGCATGAAAGAGCACGCTGTAAAAGGTCGTTCGATTTACCCGACTACCAGGGCATGACATGCAGGAACCGGAAATGTAATGACAGCGACACTAGCTTTTTCGATCTACTACAATCGCTCTTGTAACGTAGTTTGAGTATTTGCATCAACTAGCAGAGCTGTACCCGCGACTTTACATAGAGTACTTGCTTCACACGAGCGCTTGTGCTCACGTCGCTCCACGCTCACGCGAGCTCAGGAACTCTGACATCACGCTCGCGGCTGAAGCGGAGAGACCGAAAAAATACTCCAGCCAAAGAGACAGCGCTTTCAACGCCTCGTGAAAGAACCTAACATCAACGCGGTAAAGGGTATTCCTGATCTGGACCCCGCGTGCTTGCTTGCATAGCAGAGGACCTCGGCGGGCGCACGGGTCACCAAATTGAGAACTTCGCCAATAATCGACGTCTCCGTTCATGCGACCTCTGAACAGCCGAACAAGACTCGAACAACCAACCACTTTTTTCTTACTTTTCTTTCGGAGGAAGGTTGCTGCTGTAGTGAGGGAAAGAAGGAACTGAGGATTAGAAAGTGAGTATTTCGCGGTAGTCCTGGTGCGGTGTAGTGAGGCGCGCGTGCCCCTCGATGAGTCGCGAGAAATTCGTTTGCGCAGAGGCTGACGGGGTGGACTGCAGGTGAAGTTAGAGAAGAGAGAAAAGGTACGCACGCGCGAATCCCATACAAACAGCCTCACCGAGTCCGCGCACAAACGCAGCAAAGCGCCTGGAGCAAACGACCGCTGCGCTTGAAAACACCACATCACCCCCCACGTTCTTTCGCTTGCGATACCCCTTGATACCTTCTCTCCACACCACAACGACGTATACTCACCACACACACGGACAGATATACCCGGAGAAAACAACATGTCTTCTCTATCTAGGCGCGCGTGCTTCAAGTGCGGCAACGTCGGCCACTACGCCGAGGTCTGCTCGTCTTCCGAGCGCCTCTGCTACAACTGTGCGTATACTCGAGTATCTTCCCACCAGCATACATACTGACATCCACCAGGCAAGCAGCCCGGTCACGAGTCCAACGGATGCCCGCATCCCCGCACCACCGAGAGTACGTCGCAACACACCCCCTCGATCCTCACCTCACTAACACCCACACCAGCCAAACAGTGCTACCACTGCCAGGGCCTCGGCCACGTGCAAGCCGACTGCCCGACTCTCCGCCTCAGCGGCGCCGGCACAAGCGGTCGCTGCTACTCCTGCGGTCTCGGCGGCCATCTTGCGCGCAACTGCCCGACCCCAGGCATGGGACGCGGCGCACCTGGTCCTCCTCGCGGCGGCTTCGGAGGCGGGTTCCGCGGCGGGTTTGCGGCTGGAGGGGGGCGCGGCGCGGCGACGTGTTACAAGTGCGGTGGGCCGAATCACTTTGCGCGCGACTGTCAGGCGCAGGCGATGAAGTGCTACGCGTGTGGAAAGCTCGGTGAGTTTATTTGCAGATATTGGGAATATGGATGGTGGCTGACTTTGAGAAGGACACATCAGCCGCGACTGCACGGCGCCTAACGGCGGTCCCTTGAACACAGCGGGCGGAAAGACGTGCTATACCTGTGGAGAGGTCGGGCATATCTCGCGCGAGTGCCCTCAGGTCGAGGTCAATGGCGAGGCTGCGCCCGTGCCTGTTCCTGCTGCTGTTATTGCGGCGCCTACGACTGCGGTCGCATAGACGCGAAACGACGACGACTCTATGTATGGACGAGGATTACGGCATTTACCAGACATCTAGCATACATCAAACTATACCATCACAATCGCTTCCCTGCTCTGAAGCTTTTACGATATCGAGTAGAACTACAAAAGTTGTTCCACGATTCCAACGCTGATACCCTATATTTCAACAACCTTTCACCATTTCTTTTTCGACGACGGCTTGGCGAAGCAGACATACCATCTTGTAGACTTGCTTGGATAGACTGGAGTCGCTTGGGGAGCTGTGGTGGAGGGACTGGGAGTGGTTTGGGGGAGGAGGAGTGGAGTGCGTTTGTTCGGAGCTGGAGTTGGCAGTTGTGCAGAAAATATGAAGTGTCGTCACCCCACCATGCTTCTTTCTGCATATGTTTGGGCGTACAGCGAGCGTGTCGTGTTGTGTACCTCCCGGATGCGACGTCGTATTTGAAAGTCGGCATGAACAATCTCATTATGACCTAGACCGCTCTCCAAAATTAAGACCACATCCCATCAATTCCCATGCATTCTAATCATAACATATCTACGGCGAGGCAGCGCCCCTGCGACAACTGATAGTAGAAATAGAGACCGTGTTGTGCGGTGGCCTCGGATACACCCAGATCTCATCATAAGTGTCATACAGACACTCAGGTCTCCAATCCTTGAAAGCCTGTCGTCGAACTTGTAAGGCTTTCTAGTCCTCGGACTCGATGACAGCGGGCGCTTTGATGGTGCGGTTGTTGAGGAAGTCGAGGCCTTCGCCGCCCTGTATGTAATCGTCAGCACAAAGTATTCAGAAGCAAAGTAAAAGTTGTGGAAACTCACATATGAAATCAACGGCGACACCTCAATCCCCGCATCCGGCTCCTCACTCACAACCGTCGCCCCAGCCCCCTGAACAAACCTCTTCCCCTGCGCCATAATGTCCCTCTTACTCGTCTCAGGATCGTCCTCGCCCGTCCCACTCGCATTCTTCAGCGGACTAAACTCGTCCTCGCGCTTAACCTCCATGCACGCAAACTTCTCGAGCGTCAGGAACGGAAAGCAATCAAACACAAACTGCTCGAGCTTGATGCCATTCGGTTTCTCCGGCTTGACCGTCTCGCCGCTCTCGGTATTCACGTAAGGGATCTTCTTGCGCGCGACGTGGTGCGGCAGGTTCTTGGACCATTCTGGGATGCTCTCGAGGAACGCGAAGGAGTAGTAGTGATTTACAATGTTTGCCGCGCGGAACTTGAGCAGGTCGTTGTTCTTGGCGTCTTTTGCTTCGGCGTCGGCGGCGTCGATTTCACTGTACTCGACGACGTCGGGCTTGCCGTTCTTCTGCAGGATCAAGCCGACAGACTCTTTGGCGTTGCGCTTGCGAACGACTTTTGTGGCGATGGAGACGGATTTGGAGGCGGAGAAGCCAATGAAGGTGGGGTCTGCGACTTTGACGAGACAGTTGTCCACGCAGTAGGCGTGGATGTGGGCGATGCCGCGCTTGCCCATGTCGCCGACTACGCCGGACTTGATGAGCGCTTCGTAGAGGCCTCCGTTGCCGTCTGGAGCGACGGCAACCTGTGCTGTTAGTATATGTCGTACACGTAGCTACTACTCGATGGCGTACCTTTGACTTGCTCTCCAGCAGAATCTTGCCCTCATTCGATATGCACGGCAAAACACCCTGCTCGAAGATAACCACATTCTCCTTCTTCAGCCCGAAGAAGTCATTCTCCTCGAAGAACTTCGCCGTGGGTTCCCGTGTAGGTCCGCTAGTCATGACATACCACGGAATCGTAACGCTCTCCTTGCCGTGCTTCTTCTGTGCCAACAGCTCAGCCTTCCTGATGCGTTCGCCCTGAAGCTGGAACAGCGACTTCTTGCTGGGCAGACCAATGTCAAAGCACCCCTTTGGCGCCGAGCTGCCCAACCGCGTGCCCTGCCCACCAGCCATCAGCACGACTGCCACTTTGTTCTCGGCGATCAGCTCCAGGCCGCTGTTGTACCACTTGTCCAGGTCATCCTGCTTCGAGTCGAGGACCGATGACGTCGCGTCTTGTGGGAGGGGCTCGATCTTCGACTCTTCGGAGTCAGCTTTCGCGGGGTGGAGGGCGCGCTCGGTGATTTCGTTGATGTAGTCGGGGTTGAAGCCGCTTAGTTGCTCGTAGAGGCTGGCCTTCTCGGCTGTCGATAGCTTGTCATAGAAAGAAAAGACTTGTTCTTGTCCGGCCTTCGAGTATTTGGCCTTCAGCTCGTTGAGTTGCTCTTCTGTGGGCTCTTTTGCAGGAGGACCCTTGTCGGCGCTGGTGATGTGGAGTGCCTCCAAGGCGTTGTTGATTGTTTCCTTGACGGCCTCCATGGTGGGGTGTTGTTTGTGTAGCGGGCTAGGAGTTGTATAGGAACGCAATTGAGACGTCAGAATGTTGTATGGGAGACGTTACAAGGACAAAGACGAGATTGTTCAAGATGATGAGATTGCTTGCTAAACTGGCTCGATGTTTATGCAACGCGTACAAAGCTCAGCTTCCAGCTGCGCCTACCTCATTGCCCCACTTCGCAGCGCGAGCTCTCACCGCACGCCTCCCGCACGACCCCATGCTAAATCATCTTCACTAAAAATAGGAAACGAGCGGAAACACAATATATTGGTATGTAGAGGTCAAGTCGTACCTCAACAATGACTCCAAACCTCAATACGAGAACTTGCGGTTCCTGTGGCCCATCGCTGCTTAGTTATAGAAGGTTTCGATGTACTATCGAAAACACTGAACCTATCCACCCGAAGAATGTCCGTCATTGAGAGCGTGGCAAAGCCGTACTACCACATTACTGCTCAAGTAGTGTAGCGATGTCCGTTCATTACATCGCGTGTGCACGTACAAACATGTGGAATCTGGCACAAATGACCAGGAATTCATGCATATATGTGTTTCAACATGCTCGCTGTAACGCGACCAAATTACGTTCCAAATGTCATCCGATCGAAAGTATAGTGCCTATATATGACCGTTCGCCTCGCCGTTGGTCGTAGCGGCTTGCTCAGGCTGCTTGTCTTCGATCGGCTTCAACGACCTGGCTGGAGCTGGGTTCAAGATCTGCGCAGCATCAATGAGTCCAGCATTCGGGTTCAGCTCGAGACCAAAGCCAGGCAGATCCAGCGTCTTCACATCGAGGTAGCCCTTCGTAGGAATCGGCTCATTCAAGAACAAGTTGCCAAACACGGGTAACACTGACTTTCCATCCGGTGAATTGGCCAGATACTCCTGAAACGGCGAATTCGCCTGGCTGACCACAAAGTGATAGCTGTACGGTCCACTGGCATGCGGAACAACCGGGATATCATACGCAGCAGCCATAGCCGCAATCTTGAGCAGCTCCGTCAAGCCCCCGACCCACATGACATCCGGCTGCAAGATATCCAGATTCCGCCCTTCAATGAGCTTCCTGAAGCCGTACCGCGAGTACTCGTGCTCGCCAGTCGTGAACTTCATCCGCGGATGCGCGCGCTTAATCTGCTCGAATCCATCGCTGTCATCCGGACTCAGACACTCTTCCCACCAATTCAGGTTCAAATGCTCCGTCGCCTTGACCACTTCAATCGTATACGGCACATTCAAACTCATATAGCAATCGACCATGAGCGGGAAATCCGGTCCCACGCTCTCGCGATGCTTGGTCAGGAACTCTACATTCTTCTTCAGGCCCTCGACGCCCTCGCCTGGTCCGTAGGGGAGGGGGACTTTGGCGCCGAAGAAGCCCATCTCCTTGGCTGCGAGGGGCTCGGGTCCCGTGCAGTAGAAGTTGAGGCGCTCGCGTGTGGAGCCGCCGAGCATCTTGTAGACGGGCTCGTTGCGGATTTTCCCTAGGAGGTCCCAGATTGCGAGGTCGATGACGGATATGACGGCGACGGGGAGGCCTTTGCGGCCATAGAACATGGAGGCGCGGTACATTTGCTCGAACATGTGGTTTGTGTCTCTTGGGTCTGTAGATGAATTAGTCGTTTGTGCGTTGTATTGGTTGTAGGTATTGCTTACCTTGGCCCATCAAGAAGCGCTCGAAATGCTCTGCTACCAGCCAACATGCTGGTGGTCCACCAAAGCCAGTAGCAAAGCCTTTGGTTCCGTCGGTTGCTTCCAATTCGACGCAAAATGACCCAAGGACATTGATTCCCCATGATGTTCTTGACTTGCGATATTGCTCGTACTGGCTCATGGGCGTGCTGATCTTGCTATCTATCAGCCAATGTCCGCCGTGTACATTGTGGTAGTCCTACTTGATGTTAGTACACTGGTCAAATACGGCATGCATTGAGACCTACTCCCCCAGATCCAGGCCCTTGTGTAAGAAAAGTCTTGATCGACTTAATTGTAGGAAATTCGCGCGCTGCGCTCGAACTTGTTGAAGATGGCATGACGGGCTATGTACCAGAAACGATAAGAGGGGTATGGTATGAGGGCTCCCAAGAGCTTTATACACCATCAGGTCATGTGGAGTACATGCAAGACGGGAAACTGGGCCAGATCATACCGACCTCGCTGCAACATTGTATACACGCACCGAGCTGAGCAAACCAAAAGTGGATCGCGACCCCGGCGATTGTAGACGAGCACCCGGCAAATGAACCGTTTGCTGGCGCGCCATGTGAGCCTCGGTCGCGGTCTCCAAGCCACCCACTCAAACAGCATGGAGGGGACCGACTCTCGTTAGCTGAAAAAGCTGGGGAAATAATATTCAACCCCACCGTAAGTTCGGACGCTGCTCTCCCGAATACTGCACGCTCCAACAACGCCCCAATCGAGCTCGTTGCGATGAACGCTGACGCACCTCCTTCTCCCGCTGTCAACGGCGGGCCTACTATACAACAGCATGCTTCAAGTCCCAATGGAACTGCGAAGCTGTCGCATCACTCGCCTGATGCGCCTTGGAGCGATGAGGGCTCGAGTGGAGAGGAGGCTGGCACGTCGAATAAGCGGAAGCGGCCTTTGAGCGTCAGCTGTGAAACGTGAGTACTTCCCTGTTCGAGCGCAAAAATACCGAAGTCGCAACGTCAGACAGCTGTTCAGAGAGTGTTCTTGTATAGCATCGCAATACTTTTGCGCTGCGACTTCTCATCACATCTCACTTGCGCCTGTTGCCAGCTACAAGTTGAAATGATGGTTCTAAGAACCTCCCAGGTGCAAGACACGGAAAGTAAAGTGCGACAGAGGGCATCCAGCGTGCGGCTGGTGCCTCAAGAACTCGAGTTCATGCGTCTACCTTGTGAGTCGCGTGTCATTTTAGAATCAAAGTCGCAGACTGACGCCGCGTGCAGCCGAGGAAGAAACCAGGGCTTCGCGCTGGCTATGGCAGAGAATTGGAGGCCCGCCTAGGTGAGTCGCTTTCACACTTGAGACATATTCTCGCAAAATCACATGGAAGACTTCCAGGATCTGTTTGCGAAGTAATCATGTTTGCTCGTAGCTCTCTCACAACTGCCGGTGCCTACCATCCGAACTTGCATGAGACTGACTGGTGCGATAGATAAACTCGAATCGCTCCTCGCCCAACAACAATCACAGATCCACCAGCTGGCTAGCAATCAGACCCCTTCTTCTGGCCCTTCGCCTCAAGAAGCAGCTACATTTCGCAGCCCACCTGTCATCCAAACGCCCCACATACCGCGACCCGAGACAGCATTGTTCTTGCAAAAGCCCAACCAAGGGTTCCCGTCGCAATCAGCCATACAGAATCAGTACGCTGCTAGTATCACGGATGGCAGACACGCCTCTGTGACAGGGAACGGATACCAAAATGACGCCTTCGCACAGTACAACGAGCAGCATGCTCCGGCCATGTCGCGCGCCCTAGGGCAAGCGGATGCAGACTTTCCTCCGTACGACCTCCTGTATGGGCTCGTTGATCTGTTCTTCAAGCACATCTATCCATGGGTAAGTTTGGCGTTCAGTGTGGTCTGGAGGTTGACACATCATACACCAGCATTGAGGCTAAGAGCAATAGTGTCCCATCCTACACCGCCAGACGACCCTAAATTCGCTCTTCGGAGACGCAAGCCTCGACGAAGCCGATCGAATCCTCCTCCATGCCGTGGTCGCAACTACAGTCAAATTTTCGACCGATCAACGCCTTACACCCGAAAAGCGAGAGCGTTACCACTCGAGCTCAAAGTCCAAAGTGCTCCTCTATGGCATCGAGAACAGCTCGGTCAAGTCGCTGCAGGCGCTTGTGATCCTGGCTTTGGATGTTGTCGGCTGCTCGAATGGCCCACCCGGCTGGAATCTGCTGGCTCTGATCACACGCAGTGTGGTACAATTAGGGCTGGCGATGGAGACCTATTCACCAGCCGTCGCACCACAGTATGCTTCCATCTACACGTTGCGCGCAATAGTCTTGCCGGAACCCAAAGACTGGATAGAAGAGGAGAGTCGGCGCAGACTCTTCTGGATGATCTACGTTCTGGATCGGTATGCTACTGTTGCGACGGCCTTCGAGTTCGCACTGGACGAGAACGAGATCGACCGACGGCTGCCGTGTCGCGACGACCTGTACACTCGCAATGTGCCGGTCGAGACGAGATGGTTCCATACCTCAACCCGCTCGGACTACAGCATGAACCGGCCGGAAAACTTGGGCTCTCTGTCTTACTACGTGGAGGTTCTGGGCATTCTCACCAAGGTCCACAAGTTTCTGAAGAAGCCGGTAGACATCACCTCGCTGTCCGACGTGGAAACGTGGCAAAGCGGGTACCGTGAGCTCGACAATGCCATTCAGGAGTGGAAGTACAATCTACCGCCAGAGTTTGGTAATCAAGCAAGGATTTTCGCAAAGTCGGGCGTCAGTTCAAGCTTGAACAGCGGCATGGTTATGCTTCACGCTGCTTTTCATACGTAAGTCTTCCCTGACCTCTGACCTGAGATCATACGCAGCCCCTCGCATTTACTGTGCCAAGCTTCAGGACTTGCTGAATACCCATTGGTGACTTTAAAACTATGGTCTAACATACGTAGGACCGTGATTCGTCTCCACTCCTCAGCAGCCTATCCCACACATCGATCGCCAATCTTCACGCCCTCGTTCAGCGCTAGCCAGAGGTGCCTAAGTGCCGTGGAAAACATCACACAGCTCTGCGCATGCGTGCGCGACAACGGCCTTCTCAGCAAACTTGGCCCGCCTTTCGCATTCTCATTGTGGGTTGCAGCACGCGTCTTGCTAGTTCACGGTTCGACCATCGATCATCGCGTTGACACCTCCATCAACCTCCTTGTCAGCACTCTCCAGGAGTTCGGTCAATTCTGGGAAGTAGGGACCCGCTACGCAAATCTACTCTCACGGGTACTGTTGGAATACCAGGAATCGCAGCAAGCACCTACTGGTCTGAACGGCGAGCGCGTGACGCCCTCAACAGTCAAGATCCTAGCTGACATGCGCCGCTGCGCATTCGATCTCGACTTCCTCATCTCGCGGCAGCCGAAGCTCAATAGCGCTAGGATGCCGTCTATCACGCCGGCTCGTACACCTGCCCCGAATGAGCTGGAGTACTTGGACGTGTTTGACTTTTTCAATATGCCTCGCTTGCCTGTGTCCATGGACGGCGCTATGAGTTATCCCACGACTGAAGGCATGCAGATGCCCGAAGGAGCGTATGGGAATGAGTCGAATATTACGAACTATATGGTTGATGCTAGTTCGGATTGGTTCATGAAGCAGCAGTCAGGCTAATGTACTGCCTCGTTTCAGGCGCGCAATAACACTGCGAAGCTACAAAAGACTATCGTTTACCAGTGGGAGACTCAATGCGAATGTGTACAAAAGCTCTCGGGTCCATGATTGCTTTGCGCATAGGAGTTTGGTTAGGCGTTGTCCATGGGTGGTCGTCGTGTTCGGTGTCATTAGTACTTGCTCATTAGATACCCTCTTTCTTTGCTCAATAATTCAAAAGTGCTCGTATATGTTGTGTCGACCTCCAGAGCACCCTGCACCCCCAAATTTGTAACTCTAAAATACAGACATGTACTGCCAACCCACAGATGACAGTTTCGCCACTGACAGGTACGCGATGCCGATTTCGGCACTCCGACTCAACTAGCTCGCTCCTCATCTATCCCGACATCCATCTACTCCGAACTAACCAAAGGCTACCGCATTCTCATTGGACATAGGTGAGTTGAAGTCTCGAGTGTTAGTGCTGAATGGCGTTTCGTGAGAATGTCTTTTCTTGATTTGTGTGTTTCTGTGTGGATAAAGGCGCTGTTTGGACGTTGTTACGGGCATTGTCCGACGGATAAGGCTGGTGGATCGTCAGCGTGGACACATGCGCGACGATGTGACTTGTATAAGATCGCTGTGCCATGTCTCCAATATTTCCATGCATCTTGCCAAATCAGAAAGACGACTCCAGCCTTTATTACCTTTCAAGCACTGAAACTAAACCCTCTCCCAGTCCCACCAAACACCACACCACCCACAACCATGTCACCCCCCACCCAACTCCCCCAACAAATCACCATCCTCGGCGCAGGCGTCATAGGCATAACATCCTCCCTCGTCCTCGCACACACCTACCCCACCGCAAAAATCACCATCATCGCCAAACATTTCCCCGGAGATAGATCAATCGAGTACACGTCGCCATGGGCCGGCGCGAACTGGTCTTCAATGGCACACGACAACGGCCCGCTGGAGAAGTACGATGAAGTCACGTTCAGGCGCTTTGGGGAGTTGATTGATGGTGAGGATGTGTTTGGGTGTAAGGCGGTGAGGAAGGGGGAGGGGAATGAGATGGGTTTGGGTCGTATGGGTGAGTCAATGGTAGGATTTATAAGATTGTTGGTGCTGATGATGATGGTGTGTAGGTATGTGGGCTATTTTCGATGCGCCGATTGAAGAGACGGGTATTTTGAGCGATGGGACGGATAAGGTATGGTATGATGAATTGGTTGGTGGACTGAAAGATCTGAGGAAAGATGAAATGCCGAAGGATGCGGTGTTTGGTTTTGAATTCCCGAGTACGTTCCGCATTAATACTGCGGTGTACTTGCAATGGTAAGTTGCTTTTCCAGCGTAAAAGTACTCGTCCCTACTACTTCGATCAACCTTCAGCCTTCATCGAACTCGAAGTTCGAAGGAAACGCTACAAGTACCTCTGAACTCTTCACGATCCACTAACAACGACCAAGGCTCCAAGCCCAAGCCCTCTCAAAAGGCATCAAGCTCGTACGCCGCCACTACTCCTCCCTCACCTCCGTCCTGTCAGACCACCCGTCAACATCCCTCCTCCTCAACGCAACGGGTATCGGCTCGCTCAACCTGTCCGACATCAAAGACACCAATCTGTACCCCACGCGCGGGCAGACTTTACTTGTCGCCGAGCCCAGGACGCCTATTACACGAATGTACGAATACGAGCAGCTGAACAAGTACGAGGCGCGCTTTTTCGTGTCTTTGTCTTTTATCCTCGCGCGGAAATGAGTACTGATTATTGGCGCAGGTATCAACGCTCGCCTAAGCGTATCGATCCGACGGTTGCGTACGTGTTTCCACGGCCACTTGGCGGCGGCGTGATTCTTGGTGGGAGTCGTGATGAGAATAATTGGAGCGATGAGTGGGATGAAGAGCTTGGAAAAACAATTATGCAGAGATGCTGTGAGCTGTGTCCTGAGCTCGGGAGGCCGGAGGACTTGCAGATTGTTTCGAAGAACATTGGGCTGAGGCGTAAGTTCATCGGATCGGGAAGTTGGGAAGTGGAGCTGACTTTACACAGCGTCGCGAACAGGGGGACCGAGGATCGAAGTGGAGAAGGGGAAGTGGCGCGTTCCCGTGGTACATTGCTATGGGCATTCTGGCGCGGGGTATCAGAGTTCTTGGTGAGTTGTAAACTGCTATTGAAAGGATAAAACTGATGGCGAATGTTTCTAGGGGTACGGCTGAGCGTGTTTTGGAGCTTGTGCAGAAGGCTATGAGTCCGGGTGCGTCGAAGCTTTGAGGACTGCGAGTCGCATCAAGATGACTTTCGATGAACACCATGGGAAGAGTGAGAAAGCATGAAACAATGTTGATGGGGAACTGTCCTACAATATTCCCAGTCGATGCGCAAAAGACTTCACACTCGTGGAGTGCTCATTTGGGCTTACTCATGATACCGAGTGCTCCTCTCTGAGTGTTCGAACCATGACCAGTCATTTGAGATACAAATACATACCTTTGTGTAATGTGATGGTAATCTGCTTGGAAAGTATTTATGCGAACAATCTCGAGTGAAGAGCCATCATCAGCGCGGACACTAAGGCCGATGTATGTTAAAAGTCGCTGTCCTGCCGAAAATGCGGGTGAGCGTACAATCAACGGACAGGTTCACTGACGTCTTCAGAAGACGTCGTAAGTCGCATGCGCTCCCAATGATATCCCTCTATGTTGAAAGACTTGTTTTTCAAGAAAGACCGCATGGAGGTCGTGCTCATGCTCCGATATACGCACAAGATTCCGGACATGTCCCAGAAGCCCGACCACTGAGAAGTGGTGGATAGGCAGATTGGAAGAGGAGTTCATAAATCCAGTTCTGGGAGTCTGCTGGCAGGTCGAGAAGGAACATAGTATATACGTTTGCTGAGGTGGACATGGTTTGAATGATTACCGTCATCGAAGCAGGTACGCTGGGAAAGTTCAACCTGGCGATTGCGCAATGTCAAGGACTTTGATTACGACTAGCTTCTGAAAGTCGAGTGAAGGTGAAAAGCTGAGGCAAGCAGTCCGAGACATGTATGATCAGTGCTCTACAAAAGGTTCATCCCAGATGGATAGCTTAACTTGACTTGGCATCTTCGATCGAAACATGTTCAGACATTTCAAAATATACACTGGAGCTTTGCAAGGACTTCCAAAGACTTCCAGACTAACCAGGAGCTACTCGGGAGTTGTTCCTGCAGGCTCTCATACTATACACAACGACTTGTTATCTTCGTCTGCGCTAACATGTAGTCATAGAGTCTGCGTCGTTCAGTCGTAAAATTCGAGAACCTTGTTCGCGCGATCCAGAATCACTCGCTCGCCTGGCGTCAGTCCCGTCGCGTCGCTATCCCATTCTTTCAAGCCCATCGCTCGGCACCCATCGTCACCAACGAGGCCATGCAAGTCTTCGGCTTTGATGCGACCAACGTGCTCGCTTTCGCCAATGCCACCGCCAAAGTCCGGACTCGGCGTGCCGTTCACAAAGTTCTCGCGTTGTCGAACTAGGTACTTCGCATTGTCTTCCGTCATCGGACATGCTGGAATGTACAAAACGCTAGAGTCCTTCTTTCCACCATGCGTCTTGTCTACGGAGTGAATAGTGTCGCAATGCCACGCAACGTAGTCTCCAGGTCTTACTTTCGGCATATGTATCATGGACTCCTGGAGCTTAAGATGCGGATGAAGCAAGTGCGAGAGCTCTTGCCCATGACCCGGTGTCGCGCCATGGACCCAAGATGTTTGCTTAGAGTCCATCTCCCAGTTGTTACTTGCGAGGAATTTCTCCGAGTTGGTGATGGCCTCTGAAGCTGTTTGCGCACCCGGATCAACACCACGCTTCGGCGAGAAAAAGGGTCTGAGGAGATAGTAGGCCGTCGCTTTCGCCAGCAGTGGGTTCACAAGTAGCGTTCCCTCGAACGGACCAGTCGTACTCATAGACAACCACCCCTGGAACATGCGAAAGGCAGATGCAGCCCCTACACCTTGGTGCAGATCTGACACGACTGGCAGCCGACAGCTCGACTCCCAGGGGTCAAAATCTTCCCATCTGCCTTTCCACACGGAGTCATACACCTTTCCAAGACCGTATCCATTCTCGTCCCAGCGCTCTACGCTGCCGCCGTCCACGTGAGGACCTAGAGCGAATTTCGCGTCGCCTGGTAGGCGCATGCGTAGGCGGTCGGCGTAGCTGATAGGGTGCTGTGTGGATAGCGGTGCGTGTGGGTTTAGGCTGTGCCAGTATGACATGAGGAAGCGATGGGTCTTCAGCATTTTCGGATTGCCACGCGCGAGAAGCTGGGTTCGGGACCAGTATAGTTCGAAAACTTGCGGACTGTCGACAGGGAAAGCTGGGCGGCTGGTCAGCGAGAATCTATGGTGGGTCTGCCAGATCTTGCTTACCTCTAGTCTGGGGGTTCTGCCTGATATAGTCTTTGAGTTCCTCTTTCCATTGCAGAACCTCCGCCTCTGGCACCACATTCCTCACAACAGCTACACCTCTCTTCCGTAGCTCATTGCTGAAGGTCTCAGGGGCGTTGTCGATGTCTCTGAAGTCGATCTCTGGTATAACTTTCGATCCAAGCTCTACAATGAGCGGTATTTCGGTTCGCAGATCCCGCAGCAGGCGCTCCCAAGAATCTCGTACTTCGCTTTCGTGCCCTTGGATCAGGCGGCGTTTGAGATCCGCGTATTCGGGTGTCAGCGGCTTGAACTGTTGTCCAGAAAGTGACACAAATGCATCGGAAATGTCGCCTGCACGCTTCTGGGCTTGTGTTGCTGCTGTACGATGTTGCGTCAAGGCGCGTCTGGTCGGGGTTCGGATGGTTCGAAGCGCGGAAAGCATGGTTGTTGAGGCCTAAGCTTCTCCTGTTGGCATTCTTCAGTCTGGCGTTTTACGTCCCTCAAGTCGACCCATTATATATTCTCTTCTGCGTCGCGATCGTTTGGCGGCGAACAATGGTTCTGACTGATGGGCTGAAGTTTGAGAGGTACAGTCACTTCGGAAGGAATTCTGGAACGGGTAAGGTGTCTTAACTCCGCTCCAACCCCACATTTATCCCCCAGTATTCAATCATCAAAGGCATTGCTTCCGCCCAAGGTTTATCTTTTTCGTTGCCGATATTGAGGGTATCGTGAAAAACTGAGAGGGCGGCAAGTAGGAACATCTCACACACACCTGATGCCCCATCGAGCAGCCTCGCCTCGGAATGCCTTGTAGGCTTGTACCCCGCCAAGTCATCCCACTTCCTTCAGAACGGCCGATGACCAACACTGCCCGAAGGCTTGCGACCTAGGGTAAAGGGCAGGCTGATACGACGGGCCGTTTAGCCATTCACCGCTTTCATCATCGCGAGCTGTGGAGGGCAGAACAAGAGCTACAGACGCAGCATCGTCATGTGCGATCTGTGTACATCGTTAAGCAATGGGGCATATGAGCGGGGTCAACGTCACGATGGCCACTCAGTCGCCTGAAACAGTAGTTTGCGCGTACCAGGGTATGCAGATGAGCTCCAAACGCCCCGGGATTACCTTACAGAGCTTACTGCGCGTTGGTCAAAGTCTTGTCGATGCGTAGTAAACGGTTGCGGCGGCTCGAGCTCCGTAGCCAACGCAGTGCAACATATATGAAGTATAGACGCCCGCTACCTATTGCTGTCTGATATTAACTTTGTCGACCTGACAATTTGGGACATTAACCGAGCACAGCATGTCCCATTCCTATCTACCCAAGGATTTCTTGTGGGGATTCGCAACTGCGAGGTTCGTATATTTCTATTTCTTCCAGGATACCCCGCCGTGGGAGCTATGGTAGCTATCTTTCTGTCACGTACTGAATTTGAGGCTGTAGTTACCAAATTGAAGGTGCACCACATGAGGACGGCCGTGCCGATTCGATTTGGGACAGCTTTTGCCGCCTTCCTGGCAAGATTGCTGGTGGAGAATCCGGAGACGTGGCCTGCGATTCGTACCACCGCACAAGTGAAGACATTGACCTGTTGAAGAAGACAGGCGCAAAGTCCTACCGCTTCTCACTATCATGGTCTCGAATCATCCCACTCGGCGGACGCGACGACCCCATAAACGAGAAAGGCCTCCAGTTCTACGTCAAATTCGTTGACGACCTGATTGCGGCAGGCATCGAGCCCATGATCACTCTGTTCCATTGGGACCTTCCCGATGAGCTGCACAAACGATATTTGGGCATGTTGAATAAGGACGAGTTTGCCAAGGACTTCGAAAATTATGCCAGAGTGTGCTTCAAGGCGTTTGGGTCAAAGGTCAAATACTGGATCACATTCAACGAGCCATGGTGCAGTTCGATACTTGGCTATGGCACCGGACTATTTGCTCCCGGTCGATGCAGCGATCGGACGAAGAGTGATGTGGGAGATAGCACCAGGGAGCCCTGGATTGCCGGACATTCTTTTCTCCTCGCTCATGGAGCCGCAGTCAAGGCATACCGTGAAGACTTCAAGGCCAAGGACGGAGGTCAAATAGGAATCACACTCAACGGTAAGTGAGCGACACATCATTCGACTATTATCTGTTGATATGAAGCATCCTGGCAAGCGAATCGATGCTGATAAGTCATAGGTGACTGGACCGAGCCGTGGGATCCCGAAGATCCCAGAGACGTCGAAGCGTGTACGCGAAAGCTCGAATTTGCCATCTCTTGGTTCGGCGACCCAATCTACTTGGGCAAGTACCCAGACTCGATGCGAAAACAGCTTGGCGACAGGTTACCAGAGTTCACTGCTGAAGAGATCGCCTTGGTGAAGGGCAGCAATGATTTCTATGGCATGAATCATTACTGTGCAAACTACATCAGACACAGGGAGACGGAACCATCGCCCGAAGACTTTGCTGGCAATCTGGACGCTTTGTACCAGAACAAGAAAGGTGAATGGATTGGTCCAGAGACACAGTCGTTCTGGCTACATCCAAACCCACTCGGCTTCAGGAAGCTGATCAAGTGGCTGAGCGACCGCTATGGCGGCCCAACCTTCTACGTCACAGAAAATGGCACAAGTCTGAAGGGCGAAAACGAACTACCCCTCGAGCAGCTGCTGGATGACGAGTTCCGCTGCGAATATTTTAGGGGATACATTGGGGCTTTGGCCGATGCACACACCATCGATGGTGTAGACGTAAGAGGCTACTCGGCTTGGAGCCTCATGGAGTATGTCAAACCCTCTGTACACTTCATCCCAGATCTTGGACGCGTTTGACTCCAGAGAACTATAATCGGATTGAAAGATCCCGCCAGGGTCTTGGTTCTCGGAGAAATTCGTGCGGACTGAAGATCTCACGCCGTTCTACAAGGTTTCTTAGCTTTCTCATGTAAACTGCGCTAACACATGCATTACAGCAACTTCGAGTGGGCCGAAGGCTACACGACACGATTTGGCGTTACCTTCGTCGACTACAAGGGCGGACAGAAGCGATACCCCAAGAAGAGCGCATACGAGATCTCGAAGATTTTTGAGAAACACATCAAAAAGGAGTAAACCAGGGACGGGTGCATCTGCCGGTTGATCCGCACTAGGGAGATGAGTTGCAGAGACTGCTTCGTGATAGCCTTCTAGCAAGATTCTAGCGCTCCCTTTGGCGCTGGTCAGTGCCTGTTAGCATCAGCAGTTAAGATAGACTAGGAGCATGCTTGCTTCGTGGAGTCAAGGATGGTTGCGTGTACGTTCGCAACAATGTCGCAACATTGAATCCGATCCTGCAAGCTGCACGCGATGTTTTGGTGCACTACCTACAACAAACGTGCGTTGACATTTTTAAAAGCCCAACTCGTATCCTCGATTTCTAATGGAACACCCAATTGCACCTGTGGAGGATTGATGCGGCTAGAGACTAATTAGCTGGGTCATGTTATTCGGCCGAAACTTCGCTTGACTGATATCCAATACGACATCTATCGTAAGATGTGTGCTTGTACCGTGTAGGCACAGCCGAGTCCATGTTTGGCCAGACAACCGACGGAGGAGGTTTTCATCATTCAATAGCAGATGCTGGGTATGGAGTGAGTGCCTCCTGTTGCGGCAATGCTTTCCAACAAGTGCCGCTTTATGTCTCATGATGAAATGTCTCAATTGGAAGCCTCCAAGCTCGCGTCAAACAGCATTGAAAGCTTCTAGCCCAAAGCTAGAAGCAAAGCCGAACACTCGTTGAAAGAACGACGCATCATTGTCCACATTATTGAGAATTATCCGGTGCTGTCGATATGAAAGTCAAAAGTTCACCCTGGCGATGCCGTAAAGTTAAAATTCTGTGAGCCCGTTTCAGAACGATACCTCGTGGCAGTCGCTGCACGGCGCTATCGCTCTTAGTGGACGGAAGGGGGTCTTTCCTGGCGGAGTTTCGGGTCTATGGATAATCATCGGTTGGCTGCGGAAGTATCGATCCAAAGTTTGTCCTGTCCGTCAGTGCCTGTGGCGTTTTTCGCTACCAACTTTCGTAATTTTCGCAGTTGATGTGGTGGGGCCAGAGGAGCCAGAGGAGACCGAGCGCAGTTTGATCCACCATCGCTCATAGGCAGAAAAGGCTCGCTGGTGTGTTCGAACTCGCACACAGAGCGAGCCCAATTCGACCCGTGCCCGACACTATTTTAGAACACGTCGTCTTGCGCAATAATTAATTGTGGACAGACGTTGGGCTTGCAAGCTTCCAGAGCATGGCATCCATGCTCACTTGAGAGCGTAGAACAATTGGCGGATGCGTATCATTTGATTGATCAAGCGAGGAAACAGAGCCGGCCCTATGCAGGGAACGATGTTAGGTAATCGTCGCGTGCGCGGTTACACGACAGCTTGATCGACCACCTCTCATCGATCCGTTACTGTTACATTTTGCAAGCAATGTATCGACGTGTGGGAAGTCAGGTCGTGAAATATCTGGCTACGTAATGTTCGAAACCCAAGAGACAATCAATTTTCCGCAACCAAGAGCACAGGAGCAGGGAAAGACGACATTTTCAACCGCCACCGTGACGATAGCAGCTGACTCCAGGGGTACGATACTGTAAGTAGATCATACTACTGTCTAGAAATCGCTTTGGGGGACTTAACCACGCCATCGCCACAGCTTTACGAAGAGGCTTATTGCGAAGGATTGCATGAGGTGATCCGAATGGAAGCACAACTGTCCAACTATTGTTATTGCGATGGCTGACTTCGCGCATCGAAATCTTGGTCGCGACGGCTGTCACGAGGTTTCGCATGGTGTCTTCTTTGCAAGTCCCACTCTTCAGCATTAACCAGATCACGACATATCTTGCACTCCTTCAGCAGATGCCTCGGCAGCGCTGGGCTCGGCGGCGGATAGCTTCTTCGGACAACTTCTCTCAGTGTAGCCGATACTCACATTCTCACACATATTTGCCGTCGACAGCTTTCGACCAATGCAACTGCCAAGATGTAAATGCAGACGCAGTGGCTGGAGAAGCTCCGCAAGCTGACCAGGAGCACGAAACTGGGCAGGACTAACGATTTTGACCCAGACCATCAACGACCATGATGCTTTTGAGGCAGGAAGCGGTGAAGGGAAGGCAATTTCCTGCTGTTTTCCGCGCGCATTGTTTGGCAGATCGCCTGCATGTAGAAGCGTCGATGCTTATCACTATCTCCATGGGCCAGGGCAACATTCGAGAGATGCCCAAATTTAGGATCTCGTCAGCGGCTGTGGCAAACTCGTTGCCAGAATCTGCTGCAGCTTGCAACAGCCACATAACTGGTTTTGGCTCTCATGCTGGCTTGAAGGAGCGCATATGAACTTCTCGCCCGTGCTCTAGCCCACCGTCATCTGGGACGGCACGGTAAGGAACTTTGCAATTGTCAGAAATGTGGCTCTACCCAGCCACGCTCCACGTGCGTCCCATGTCCCCGCGAGTGCATATTCGCAGAGCAACCGCACACGGTATGCATAGCTACGGCACATTTGAAACGCCTCACCTTCAGCGAGCTCACGATAGAGTTTACAAGGCGCAGATCTTTGTATAGCTCAGCATAGTCACGCGGCATTGGCGTCCCGACTTGGTCTGCGTGGGAGATAGGGACTTACCTTTGACAATTGTGTTCGCCGACCACGGGGGGAAGGACACATCCTAGTCTTGGATGTGATCGACGCAGTACCTAGTCTAGGGTGCCCAAAGCGATGGCTCGAGTGGCCGGAATGCGGCCATAACGTCAAATTTGACTGTTGGCAAGAGACGCAATGCGCAGGAAGCCATTCTCTTCTCAATCGACCAGACAAGAATCGCGAGCGGACTCATAGAATTACGCCCGTGCATGCACTAGACAGGGTGTTCCACGTGCTGATAACCTTGGCATATGTGGGGCCACGATTGCTCTGGGCCGGCTGCAGTACGGCTTCGCTCGAAAGGCATTTTCTGCCATGGCAGGGACCACCGCCATACACACCTCAAACGTCACATTCGTCCGACTGAGCTTCCTCCTAGCCCCTCATCTTCGCTACGGTCCGCATCATCGCGTGTTAGACGAAGCTGGCCTGCGCCATACGGCGTACAGGTTCTCAGTCAATTGGCTCCGCACTGACGCCGCTCCTGGTAAACTTTGTATTCTGATAGCGGAGACCGGCTGTAGTCTGCCCTCTGCTCCAGGTAAGGTGGCCCGAGGGGGGGTGTTGTGCAGGAACTCGCCATGGCTGCCAGGAGTGGGGTGCTTTGGCCTGAGCTAGAGCCCGTAGTGTCCTTCTAGAAGACGTATTGAGCGTGGTGAGGCTCCGCTAGGCGTTCTGCCACCACCGTTGAGAGTTTCTTCTGAGCTCAATGTTTGCCAGCCAAGTCCAAAAGTGTGCTAGGCCAGCACCGTGCAGTCACTAGGTAAGCGGCAAGCCTCACGATCTAGGGTGAAACCACTTCCCCAGTTCCCACGTGTCGTAGCGGGCTACGCTCAGGATCCATGTCGACGCAGCTAGTCCAGGGTCGAAGCATGGGAGCATGGGATGCAAAATATAGGTCTGCGGCCGGCCGCGTCTTGCATTGCACGTACCTGCCAGTCGAACCGCCTTGCCTCGTTTTCAGTCTCTGATTACCTACAACCTGTTGTAATCTCCGCTGTTTCTTCCTCTTACGAAACACCTTTGTACTAGCCCGCGTGTACATCTGTGCTCACTGCGGCATTCCTACGATAAACCCCGCCGACATCCTGATCTTTTGGACCGGGAAGACTCGTCACTCCATACACTTGATACTGCCAGACGCTTGGGCCCGCCTTTGTTTTGAGCCCCGCTGACATAGCAACCTGGACAACGCCTATATTCTCACCGCCCCTCGCGGATCCTCCATGACTTCGGTACTCCACTACCGAGATCCCATCGCCTATCGGAGCGAGTACATGAGCGTCTCTAGTTACCATTCGCCTCACATGGACAGTCTGAAGAAGTCCCCACCCTACGAAGGTCACTCCTCTGACGGCTCTGAATCGAGGAAGCAAACACCCGGTTCGAAAAAGCGACCATCACGAGCAGGCACACGCAGTGTAACGACACTCACTGCCGCCCAACTGGAGCGAAAAAGGGCCAACGACAGAGAAGCCCAGCGAGCTATTCGACAGAGGACCAAAGATCACATCGATACGCTCGAGCGCCAAGTGCGGGACCTCAATGCTCAACTCGACAGCAGCTCCTCGTCACGAATGATGGACCTAATGCGCAGAAACGAAGAGCTCGAGCAAGAGAACGCAGTGCTTCGCGCACGCTTGGGGCATACAGTGTCAACATTGGGAGTACCCGATCACGGCGCAGGTATGTGATGGATTTCCTTTTTTTTGCAGCACAGATCAGCTGTTCCACTTCCTCGAGAAACGTCCCTTTTCTTTGCTTTTTTGCCTGTTTCGGGCCGCGCCCGTTCTCGCTCAGCCGAAGCTCTTTTTGTAAGATTGCTGAAGCTTGCGTTCCTCATGCACCTTCCGCACTTCCTGTTTCGGCGACGTGCAGTAGCTGGAACGGCCGCCACTTCCTTTGGCCGCACCAGAACGGAAACGATATTTGACATGAAAGCAAATATATCAATAAGTGCATGAACGCTGACTTTATTCGACTAGGTGCACCATCGCCCAGCGACCGAGTGCAAATGCTCAGTCACGCCCGAAGATCTTCAACAGGCACTGCTAGAAGCGTACATTCGGTTCCTGAAATGGCTACTCCAGTCTCGCAGCCTGGGCATTGGCAATCACAACAGCAGCACTCTTACGGCCATCATGTGTCCTCACCTCACGGCGAACAGCAAACCATGGGAGAAGTACAAGCGCCACATCACGAGCAAGTGAGATGGAGTCCTCATCCTTCAGTCCACCAGCAGCACCACACCGTGTCAATGTCGGTTCAAGACCCGTCCATCCACGCGGTTGAACCCCAGGGTATGGCGTACCCGAGCTCGTACGGCATGGAGAGCAACGCACGAGCAGTGTCTTATCCCTTAGAGAATCCGTCTCTAGTCACGTCGCAACCTATGCCGATGTCGGGTTACGGAACGCCAACTTCCCACCCCTCGCCGCATCCATCGGACTATCAACGACACATGAGTGCTCCGATGAACCATCAGTCAATGCCTCAACAGCAACAACAACACACGTCAACGCCGTACGCCCCATACCCAAATGCCACGCACCAAGTCTATCCTCCGCAGGTCAGCCATCCGGGCGAGATGCCCATGGCGCATGCTTCACACCCTCAGTCGCAAATGATGAACGAACAGGGGCAGCACATTGTGTACCACATGCAGCCTAACATGAAGGTTGAGCACTGAATTGCAAAGGCAGACATTCAGCCAACTGGCTGTAGGAAGGCTTGGTGTAAGATTGGCACCGATACTTGGAGCAATCTAGCAGTCCAGGAGTGATTCCAGTCCGCGAGAAGAGGACTACCTGTAGATTCCCACGTTTAACTTGGCGTGAACCAAGAGCCCCTCAACACCGCTCCAAGGACTTCCGCGATGGACTCATCATCTATCGCAGGTTTTGCAAGAGGGGAAAGCAGTTCGAAGAAACGGCGGAATGATTGATGACGGCATGCTGCGCGTCGCGCCCTACCTCCGTACATACGAAGATGATACCCTACCTACCAAGTAATGATAATTTGAGCTCTCTATACCACCAACCATTGTTCTAAAAGGTACAGCATTCCGTCTGAGTCTCTCCACGAATGCATGAACGGAATCGAATCTCACTGTCCGGTCGACCAGCGTATGCAGGGCCGCCCTCGCCGAGCAAAGGGAATACTTGGGCATACACAGTAATGTTATCGCGACCCCAGATCTGAGGTTCTGAGGTTTTGAGATTAATCGAGACGTCCCACACGGCACACGCCCAGCATCGCATTACGCACCAGGACACGCGAGTATTGAAGCTTTGATCCTTTCCAAATCCATGGAATGTTCCGTGGATCCTTCGACCATCCAGGACAAGTGTAACAGGGGTAATTACGGTTCTGCACATCACATATTCAAATGCTGGAGAAGCAACGAGATTCCTTTGAGGCAGACGGTCTACACAATTTTGTCGAAGTACATAGACTCAGCCGAACCTGCGACTGTTCAAACATATCCTCGCCTTAGGTTGACAAAGGATCACTGATGAAACACGCGGCAATGGCAAAATCGCATTCGCTACAAAGTTCCACCGGGCTCAAATTGGTCGAAGAGACCAGGCATCCATCGGATGCATGTAAGCGGATTACACCGCGCCGAAAGAACTAGGCGAACACGCCGAAATGTGATCAATGCTTCCTCCCGCCACATCCGACGACATGGCCCTGGGCAGCAAATCACATCGGGAAGCTTGCGCGACTCGAGCATACTCGCCTATTCTGGGCGACCCTTCCACTTTAGACCGCGCGAAACCATCAGATTGCTCACCGCATCATCACCCTTTTTTTGGTTGCCAAATCTATGGTTGGCTGCTGCGGGTCGTTGTTCCGCGACGAATCGCTTATTGTTCCGAAGCAGAGCAGGTGGATAGTGTCCACTGAGCAGGCAAAAGGCAGAGTTAGAAGACACTTGGAATTGGGTGGAAACTAGTACTACTACCACCTACGTATGCACATGATACTCTATGCGCCATCAGCTCAGTGCTCACGATGCTACTTCAGCTTGCTGCGCGCGGATCTGTCGTAGCTGATCCGGGTACCACCGCTCGCCGACATCCGGATGGCTCTTAATTCGGTTCATCAGCGTAGCTTCGCCGAGACGAGACCATCGGCCCGTTTTCGAGAAAGTGAATTCCACATCGTCCCTACGCGCTTTGCGCGCCGCGTCCCGTAATCTCAGCACATCCTCGGGCACATCCATCGACTCGAACCGTGCGTCGTAGCTGACTCCGGAGAAGAAAGGAATCGAGAAGCGCTCTCCTTCACCCTTGCGTGGACTGAGTACGCGGTGGGTCGTAGATGCGCAGACGCCGTCTGTGAGGGCTTCCATGCCTTGGCCAATTGCGACCACGAGTGTGCCATCGATAGGCTTGCAGTCTATCCACTCGCCTTTGGCGTTCTGTGCTTGTAGACCGAGCTGGTTGCTTGCTTGGAGGAGATAACTGGTGAGCATGCTGTCTTTGTGCGGACCCACGCCTTGACGCTTGATCTCCCATTTCTTCCTGTCCATTTCGCTAGCATTGGCTGGAAGATCAGGCACGTCCACCTCAGGATACTTGACGATCTTGAGCTTGTGCTGTTGGTCGGCGTCGAAGAACTTGTTGAAGGCATCTGATGGGAGGCCGATGGCTTCGGCAATCAAAGAGGTGAAGAGGGTCGATATGTGTGACATGCGTCGCATATAGTCTTCATACACTGGTCGGAACTCCGGGAGGTACTGTGTCGATGGCCACTGATTTGGGGCGAGCAGATTGTGGTACAGTGGTGCGTCCGGTCCTGGCACGGGGTGTGGAGTAGAAAGATCAAGTTGTTCGCGGTGATCTGGATTAAGAGCCGTTGTTTCATTGTCTAGCTTTGAGGGTTCGTCAGCAACAGGCGCCGGTAACATCTTTCTTTACCGTACACTGGGATATACCCCTTGCTTTCACGGTGTTCTGGAGCTCTGTCTAGATCGTTTCTTTAGATCTTCAAACATAGTACCGCCTGTCGCAAGACACGATGGAATCTTGACAGGAATCTATTAGTAGCGATGAAGAAATTGAGGTTGCCTCTCCTCTCTTTCGCGTTTTGGACAGGCCTGTCTGTATACATATTGCTTATGGTACTTGCCGTCATGTGGTGAACGAGGCAGGAGAATAGCCACCAAGAGCGATCGATGGAACTAGAAGCTCGTATCCTCTTCCACAAGTACCTTCCTTATTCACCATCCGAAGCATAGTTCAGCATAAAAGAGAGTCTTCAACTCACCCGACTCCAGCCCAGGAAGCTTTTCTCGTTCTTCATTTCAATTCGTTCCTTCTCTTTCTGCGGCAGCTTCACGAAGAAATCTTGACATTGTTGAATCGAGTCCTTGATCAATTGATCTGGCAGGCCAGTCTCGCTCAAGTACAAGAAGCCGACATTCAAGAGCGCGTGCCGAAGATCCTCCAAGAACTTTGGCTTCGTCGCCGGATCTAGTGCTTGAGAAAGTGGTAGAATGGGCAGGGAGCTGAATGTCTCGGCCATGATGATGAGTCTTTGGGAACTGGTCCGAGGTACAATTTGGTTGTATGTTGTCGCTATCGATTTACGTATACGTATTTCTTTCTTGGGCTCCCAGCTTGAGCGTTCGGTGTATCCTGGAAGGTTGACACGATGGACGAGTGCCTTTGTATGGTGGCGCTGATATCGGATGCTCGTTCGAGTGAATGCGGGGTAACTAGCTTCGGTTACACCATACAGCGGGGCAATTACACCACGACCTCTTCTTACTCTCGCTGTACCCGACGTTGACGCTCTCATCTAGTATCGCGCCATCCACCTTACTGCCAGTACAAGGGCCGTGAGCTTGAGCCCAGCGACGATTGCTAAGGAAAACGCCTCAAGTATGAACAGCATGGTCGGAGGATCCGTGTCGTGCTTGAGCCAATTGATAGGGTGTGCTTCAAGCGATACCGTTCTGACAGTGTGTCAACGCTTTCAAAGCTGAGGGTTGAAGACGTCGCTGTTTGTGTGAAGGAATTTTTTGCCTGCAGCCTTTATAGTTGTTACTCTACGCTCATCTTCCTGTGGGATTTCTCCGCACATTGGTCACGCTACCACCTCAACATCGGAGTCCTCTCCACACATCTCTCCACATCCAAATGATCCAACTCCACAAAGTCGTACAGTAGCATCATTCGCTATGTGTGAGGCTTTCTAGTGTACATGTGTACACCAGCGGTTGGCTCTCGTCTCGGCACAAGGGCAGTCAAATTGTTCATCCGCCGATCACGGGACGAGCCACATGGATGGCCCAGCTCAATCTTTAGGCAAGACAAACCTGCTCGACTGTGGACATTTTTAAGGTTACAATTCAAACGCTCCTCAGGCAAAGCCGTTGCAATACCTGCACAAGTGACACATGTCACACAGCGGGACGCCCTGCATGATCCTGCTGGATGAAGCCCGTGACTGCCGAGTCACTCCATGACTCTCTGCGACCGGAAAACAGGCCCTTGGATCTTTTGGGAATGCAACTGCAGCCGAGAAACGTGTTGTGTTTCCTCCGGACAACAGCACAGCAGATAAACGGAAGTGCGCGCAGATCGACTCAAGGTGAAGCTGCCACGAGTCAGCATTATGCATGTAAACATCAAGCTCCGCACAGCCCCCGTTAGACTCTCAAAGCCCTGAATACCGAGTCAATAATGTGCCGCATCACTGCATCGTACTAACACATGTTCAAACGTTGTTCGGCGCAATGTTTGTCATGCAGGTACGTCTAGGTATCAAGCATCAGCAGCTTGGTGTTGCAACAGCCACTCCAAAATGAACAAATGCTCCGAGCTATGCGCACCCTTGCGTTACATCAGCCTCCCCAATACTCCATAGGGTAACATTATCCAGTTAATCCTTGTACTGAATATGCCGACTTGGCTTGGGATACGTGTGATCGCCATGTATGCCGAGCGAGTCAGAATAATGACCGGCGGGTAGGTTAACGTCTATCACAAGGGTGATCGTTGCTGCTACGGAGGTGTCCGTTTTGACAGCGGATAACATCAGGGTCAACAGGGTCAAGTACATGGAAGTTGAGTTGGTGTGCATTAGGTAGGTGATGGACAGCGGTGGGACCAAACTGATTGGGCCGCAGAGATAACCAGGAATTTCAACTGAGAGGTTCAAGTAAGGTAAGTGAGTGGCAACTCGAGCGGCGGGAAATCTCCGATATCAGAATGCTTGCTAGGAAGGTGTACACGTCTCTGTAATGCGCAATATTGAAACGAAGAAGCAGAAGCACAGCCCAAAGTCAATCCCTAGTCCCTACCACGTAACATGCCCAAGTCATCGACGCGTAACCTCGTAGCTCGTAAACTTGGACTCTCCCCTCACCCTTACAAGGATAACTTCACCTCTTCTCGTTGGGGTAGTACGCCGCGGACTGTCCCTCAATGGACTCTCCGACGCCCGTACGATAGCTCGGTGGCGCCGCGTTGCCGAAGCTCACCTGTCCGCCTGGCGCATTGCTTGATGCCTGAGGTGGAACACCAGTATTGCTTGCGCCAGCCTGAGGGTCGAGATCAGCCTCGGTGATGCGACCACCGTCGCCTCCCCCGACCATGACTGTCTGCTCGTTACCACGCTTGTCCTTGACCTTGCCAACTACCATGCCTTTGGCCACAGACTTGATAATAGCACGTCTGCTTACGCCGGTCACATCGATGTAGACGAGACCCACATTCTTGACGCCACCAGCGATATTGTTCGTGATGCTGCCGGCTTCGGCGCCGTATTTGTGGCCGACGGCCGCTGAAGCTGCGGCGCCGCCGTGGGTAAGGATAGTCTTGCCCGAGTATGAAATGCCATCTGCGACGGTGGAGAAGGCGATGAGAGACTTGTTGAGAAGACCTGGTTTGTAGCTCTCATTCACGGTGCCATCAGGATTCCTGCTCTTGTGGTTTGTCTTCTTGTGACCTGTCAACCCTGCTGCGGCATTCTGGGCGTACTTCGCGATCTGGCCAACAGTCTTTGCTGAGTAGCCAGCCACACCGGTTGTGAGAGTGTTGATCTTGCGGACGCGATCGTGTGTCGCGGGCTGGAAGACCATGGGTTTCTCATTTGGCTTCGTCTTGTTCATGAAGTTCTCGGCGCCCTTGACCATCATGTTGCTGATGTAGCTCGAGCCAGTGACAATGAGCCGTGACGCAGCCGCTGAGTTCTGTACCAGACCAGAGTCCTTGTAGGCAGGATGGCGTGCCATCTCGAGGTAGTCGTCCTCGAGTGGTCGGATATCGATGCGCTTACCATCTGCTGACACGACAATCTCAACGGGGTCTGAGCCTGCATTAGTATGAGTTTCGTAAAAAGCTGATGTTGTTCAAAGGTACTCACTCTTCGATCCCTGCTTCAACCGTGGGTCTTCGATAATCTGAGCACCCTCTGCGAGCTCGCCGACAACGCTACCATTCTCCTCATCGACAAGAACCACCTCACCGTGTGGGTGTTTGCTTCCTCCAGGGTAGCCCTCGCCGGGCGCGTAGTCTTGTGGGTTATACTGCTTGAGCCCGCCTTTGCTCTTGTCGTGCTGTGGTGCCTGTGCACGCTCAAGGAAGGCGGTGCATTGCGCCAAGATGGTCTCAAAGGTGTCGATATCCTCCTGTGTCACGGAGCCTGGTCCTGTGCCCAGTGCTGGAAACTCTATCCTCGTGAAGGCGCCGCTCTCGGGACCCAAGTCCCATCGCGGGATCAGGTAGCTTCGTGGAGGTTGGTGGTATATTTGTGTGGTCGCGGGCAGAGGGAGGTCAAGCTCTGGAGGGAGGTTGAGGTGTAGATAGAAGTCTTCTTCAGGCGCTTCATCCTGGCCACGCGTGTTGCTGAGGCCCGCGAAAGGTGAATTCGTAGGAACCATCAGCAGGGACAGTGTCTGTGCCCCTGAAGGTGTGAGGGAGTGCTCTTCTCCATGCTGTATGTGATAGGCCTTGATGCCACCAATCGTGTAGAGGAGTCGAGGATCGCCGTGGCCGCTCATATTGGCAGACGTCGCGGTCGCGGGGTATCAGGCGGATTGAAGTCGAAAAGGGACGGTCGTTGAGGAGGATGGGTGCCTTGTAGGATGGTGCGGTGCAGAGGAGGGGTATCGTCTATTTTTACGTGGTTGTAGTAGCGGAGACCTTTTTATGGCCAGTGGTAGAGGGTGAGCCAAGAAGCCCATTTTGTTACAACCTGCCTGATGTTGCGCGCTTAACGTTACGTCAGTTGCTTCGCGCCGTCACCCCTTCCAGCACTGGCGAATGGCGAAGTAACAAGCCACAGCATAGCCACCGCTAACCAATGTGAACATCATTCGCAGATCGCGTTGTGAAAAGAGAGACGACATATTTGCCACATTGACATGTGCAGCCCTCAGCCACACTCGACACCGGTCTAGAGCCTTTTGCACACAATGCGCCTGTTTTCAGTGTTTTGGAAGGGGAGTTACGCAGCAGAGCTGCCACTGAATTGCGCAGTGTGCCGCGTCACCATCTGGTCGCAGCAGCACCACCAAGACTCGAAATGAAATGGAATGTTAAACTTGTCTCGTTCGCCGTAAGTTTTGGGTATGCCCTGAAAATGGACAGCCTCAAACTGTACAATGAAGTCGATGTTGATACCGGGCCCGCGATGTAGGTTCTCTCGAGCCTTCGAGAAGCAAGACGCTGGAGTTTTGCATCGTGGAGCAAAAATCGATTCTGCATCCTCAGAAATAGAAGGATTTGGCTATACATCTGTTTTCACTACGCGACGTACATGGCAGAACTCGAGAAACGGATAGCATTCAGTCACTTTCGCTTTGCGCGCTAGTTGGACCCTTCGCTTGGCGCGTCTACCTAAATTCAACAGCTCTAGCTCATACCGTTGACTTCCCTCGATTCCACCTCCACAGCACTAACACTCGGATCAGATCCCGAGGCGCTCTATCGATTGACAATGGGCGCATTTATCTAGATCCCGAAGACGGTATCGAGCCCAGCAGATCCAACCGCGCCATCGCTTCTCACAAGCCTGCCGGCAGAGCTGCGCAACATCATCTACGAAATTCTCTTCAAACGGGATGCGCCTGTGATGCTGCAAAACGTCAAAGCATCCTACCCAAGACCACCAAAGCGGTCTACCTACGAGTGCGACAGCCAATACGCTTCATGCATAAAGGGCGCTTCAGAGTTCGACTATGGCTTTCAGGACGCGACTGCCCTTTTTCTAGTTTGTCGCCAAATCTATCTCGAGAGCATCGGTGTCTTCTATGGGCTCACCACGTTCACAATCTCTCGTGCACTGCATCGGCATGACCTCGACAGGACCGAGCTCGCCGATCCTTATTCTGCAACTCAATACTGTCCATTGATCTTTGCGCCCATGTGGCTTTCAAGTCTAGGATCCCAGTCCAGTCTACTGGAAAAGGTGTACATTGATGCAGATGCGCTATGTCCGAGTCGCTGTTCCGATAGCGAGAGATATGTGGAGCTATTGCCACTAGCCAAGTTCCTGTGGAAACATCCAGGCCTATTGGAGTGCTTCTCATTCACCAACACCGGACGAATTTCGAACCCTCACAGGGATGCTAACAACAGAGAAGTCTTGGCTATTGGCCATGCCATAGACAGGACCCGAAAACTTGGTGACTTGGTGAAAGCCATCGTAACGAACGACGTTTTGAACCTCAAGCAGTACATAAAATTGCCTAGCTTAATGACGAGTCTGGCAGTATGTCCATCTTTCCGAAAGCTTCAAATCCTTCATCCGTCCACTACTGCGCGTCCTGGGTGTTTCAACAAATCGATGTACGCTGTGACGGAGGACAATAGCCGGCTTCACTTCTCCAAGAATGTACCGAAGCGCGACTTGTTCAATCTGCCATTGCCAGCACGTTCAAGTATCAAAGAACTCTTTTGCTACACTGCGGAGGAGATCGTCTTCGACTTTGACAAACGCACAGTTAGTGGGTGGGTTCGACCACAATATTTACCAGATCTACCACAAAGCAAGGCGATTCTTGTCCAGCATTCGCGTACCTCACAGATGTGGCGTGATGTTAAAGCTGAAGTCTTGCTCGATCACCACCGACTTTGACGGCTTTGGCGTCTTGAATGACTTGGTCAAGTTTCGACACCGCGTACGGAGCGTCTTTGGTGAGGTCATTCTTCATGGTCTCAAGGGTCATCCGCTCACGACAATTTCTCTCAACCTCGAGACTGGACTTGTTACCACGCTAAGTGAGGTTCGCATCAATGTTCGAGGCCTACTGAAACTCATATGCGACGCCCATTTTTCGGCGAAAACGACCGTTCACTTTCGGCTCGCGTGCCCTAAGGAGGGTGGTACACATGAGGAGCGTGCCACTGTCTGCATGGCGGACCTCTGTAAAAACCTCTTCCTACTACTATCCGAGTACGTGACAAACAACCTACCGTGGTGTGACCGCAACGAACCACCCGACATGTCGATCAGTGGTCGAGGCGAAGTCATCGGTATGTCATTGCCACGTCTAGGTCTTCAACCTCCGGTATCCGTGCTCTACGAATCTGGTTCTCTCACCAGGATGGAAGTACACTACCGAGGATATGAGATGGCTTTGTTAGGAACACGGGACTTTACTCTTTACGACATGTTCCACAGAATTTGGAGCTTGATACCTTTCTTCCGTGTATGGTGTGCGTTGCGAAGCACGTATTGGCCTGATTGGAAGCGACATGGAGGCTACAAGCCTGCGGCATGATCACTTGGAGACAGCTTTTACATTGCGTCTTAGACTTTGTGTAGGAGATATGAGGACTGAGTCATGAAGACGCTGCGAGGTATCTCGATCAAGAAACGCTCACTTGTAGAAAAGCATGATGGGCGCTTCAGGCTCGGGTGTGGACGTAGGGTAAATTGGTACGAAAATTTGGAACATGTGACTCTTCCACGTATGGACACGGGACATCATAGCTAAAAGGAGGAAACATAGAAGATAATCAAACGTGAAGGTACTACTATTGGCTGTAGCATAGACTAAGTAACGTATCGGACGTGAAAGATCAAGACCGCACTAGCCGTCTCTCCTTCACCTCGCTGCGCTAATTGGACCCTTCATCTTGGCGCCCTCGCGCATCAGCCTTATTTTGACAGCGAAACCTCTCCTCATGCTCTCCTCACTTCTCACTTGCTCCTCACTTCTCACTTGCTCCTCACTTCTCGCTTGCTCCTCACTTCTCACTTGCTCCTCACTTCAACACCGCCACAACCTCCAAACTGTGCCCTTAACGCCTATCCAGTAATCATGGACGCGTTCATACAGATACCGAAAACGATGTCGACTCCGGCGGATCCGAGCGCGCCCTCCCCCCTCACTAGTCTACCACCTGAGATGCGGAACGCAGTATACGAAGTCCTGTTCAAGCGCGACGAGCTAGTGCTGATACACAACGCCGAGGCATATCATTCCAAGCCTCCAGACAGATCAGAGTGTGCAGACGACAAAGATTTCCAACCTGCACTGGCAGCCTTTGATAGGTGCTATGATTCGGAGATTGGGTATGATACCGAGTTTTACCATGGGTTTGGCCTTGGCATCCCGCTAATCCTGGCATGCAGGCAGTTGTGTCATGAAGCAAGTGGAGTGTTCTATAAGAGCAATATCTTCACCATATCCCGGGCACTCAACTGACACGATATAGACTACGATGACTTCCATTCCGACGACGGAAGATACTCTCACTTAACGTATGCGCCCTCCTGACTTTTGGGGCTCGGGTCTCAGTTCTTCTTGTTGAAGAATGTGCAAATCGACGTGAGTGCTTTGTGCTCTCAAAGCTGCGACAACCAAGCCTACTATTACGATATGCTGCCTGTGATTCACTTTATATGGAGGTACCCAGCTACGGGTTGCCCAATTACTTTCACGCACACCAAATGATCACTTTCCATGTGTGACCGCGAAGCATTCTGTTCAACTGAGGATGAGAAAACTGGTCGCCTTGCCGGGAAGCTGAACCGGATTCTACGAGCTTTCACCGAGGAAGACGTACTTGGGATGAAGCGGTACAAATTCTCCAAGCATTTCCTGCATTCGATTCGAGTTTGGCACCACGATGATGATGGCAGAATCTATTACAAGAGCACAGGGACGATGGACGATCTCTACACAAAATTCCACGTCCCAGACGACAATCAGCCCCTAAAATTTGACGACAGCTATTCGAAGTTGAGTCTAGACAACATGCCCAAACACATATGGGATAAGATCCTCGATCAAGTTGTCTCCACCCCCAAAGGAGTGGTATATGACCTGGACAGTCACAAAGCCTATGGTCTGACTCCACATGCGCTCCGCCTTGGCCTGCTATTCGAGGGTGCATGCAACGTGCCAGAACGCATTGCACGCAGAAATGCTATCACCATCAGAGCTGCTTCTGTGGATTCAGTGACAAACTTCAATGGGTTTGCTGCTTTGGAGGATCTGGTCTCGGAGCAGTAGTTCAAGAACCGTTGGAACAATTTTCAAGACATCCTGAGTCATACGATGCGCGAAAGTGGGCTCACAATCGAACTCAACGTCAGCCCACCTGTTAGAGTGACACTTGAAGACATTCGCATTGACGTGAGCGGTCTCATGCGGTGGGTATATGTGGAGATTCAAGGTACGCACCCGGACATCCGAATCTCGCTCACGTATCCGAGTGGAAATGGCTTCGCGCTAGAAGTTACATCCACAGCCATGGAAGCCTTGCTCCGAGGCGTGTTTTTCCTCTTATCTGACCTCATCGCATCATGGCCAGACGACGTGGGCAAGAAGGTCTCGAATATTCTTCCTGAAATCTGGATCAACGGAAAAGGCGCCATCATAGAAGCTACTTATCCAGCTACACATGCTCACAAGTCTTGGTCGGTCGCATACAAACACTCTCATCTGCGCAAGCAGGAACTCGTCCAGATCGGCTATCGAAAGGCCGCAGCCTTCCCTGATGAACTTGATCCATCAGCTCGCAGGATTGAAGACGGCGTGACTCGTACGATGCAGATGATACGCCGCACCTTGTGGAAAGACTGGCGATCAAAACGAACATCGAAAAGGGCATGAGGCAGCTTTGTACTGCTGAAGCTGGAGCGCTCTAGGCCAGGAACGTTCGCGGAAGTATACGAAATGACAGTATGCGTGCAGAATAGGAGGATATGATGTCTAGAATGTATGCAAAGTGTGTAGAACGCTCAATACGTTCAGAAGGTGGCTCGCAGAGCACCATCAGGAAAGAGGAGGATCGCGTGTGCATTCTTCTATTTCATAACGTTGCTTTACATATCACTTTCAAATGACAAGGTCAAAAACTACCTGCTTTCTATTGACATGCTTCAATGTCAAATGCACCAAAGACGAACCACTCAAAGCAAGGCACGCACTAACGCGTCCAACCTTCAATCATCCAACCACAACCCTCCTCCTAACAAACCTCATCCTCCTCACCACAAACACACTCGCCTTATCAAACCACTTCGTCCCCTTCTCCTTTCCCATCTCAATGCTCCAACTACTCATCCCCACCTTCCCATCCCACACCAACTCCCACTTCTCGCCCGTGATTGGAAACACCCACGTCTTAGCGCAATCCACCACGACGTCCAGCTGTTTCTCTTTCTCCTTGAAGGTCTCGAGCACGAGTTCTAGCTGCTGCAGATCCGGCAGCGCGGCGATGGTTTGCAGCCAGCCTGTTTCGAGAGGGGGGTTGGGATGGAGGTTCGAGTCGCGACGTTGGGAAGCGAGGAGCTGCATGCTTGTAGCGGTGGGTCGGCGTCCGGGTTCTGCGCTGCCGTCGCCGACGGAAGGATCGAGGCCTAGGTAATGTCTTCGGTCCAGGGAATCTGGATGGTCGGTCCAGGTCCACCAGTCTGTGTGTTGGAGACGCAGCGTTAGAGATGTGAGTGGTTTGGCCATCATGACACGCATTGCGGAGGACCAAGGCGGTTCTGCATCTCCTGGGTAGAGGTCGTGCGTTCCAAGGACGTGAGAAAGGAAGTGTCGTGGTGCGCTTTTGTCGGCGGGTAGGATGGCGAAGTTGAAGGACGAGGTATACTCGCTCATTGCGTGGACTCTGCGTGTGGTTTTGTAGCAGCGTGGTGCGAAGTAGACGCCTTTGTGACGTTCTGAGGCCTGCCATGTTTTGTTGCGGTGGAGGTAGTTTAGTAGAGTGTTTCCTTCGAGTGCAGTTTGTGATATAGTTATGTCGAGACTGCCGACGAGAGCAAGCTGCCACGGAAGGATCCTGTCTAGACTCATGCCAGATCTTCGAGGCCCGTGCAAGTCGTAAATAACATAGGGATTGAGCGACAATGGCAATGTCCACGTCTCGAAGTAGACTGCTCGACACGTGCGTAGTAGGTCGATGGCAATGTCATGGTACAAGAGATTCATGGGCTTGAACTTGAACCTCGACTCGTTACGCCGGAGTTTGTTTTCCCACGAATCCAGCTTGCAGTCGGTGAGGGCGTACTCGAAGACGAGATCACGAAGCTCGCGTGGTAGTTGGAAGAGCGGGCTCTGCGCCTGGTTCATCAGTGGCTCGTTCTCGATGTTCCATGCCAGCGGCTCCACACATCTTCCCAAGTACGCGCATGTGGAGTTGTCGTCTCTGAGAATGTCTCGACAGTTGGTGCAGGTACAGGCTTTGGCTATGGTGTGGTCACCACAACTACAGATGTACTTGGCTTGCTGGAGCTTGTGAGCTAAGAATGACTAAACCCTGTGGAATGCAAGCCTTACACGGCTACCATGGACCATGCGCTGGATGGAGGATGGTTCACGAGGAGGTAGCGGGGGAGGTGCACTGTCTCGGAGCCTCAGAGGGATATTCATGCTGGGTAGCTTGCTGCTCGATCCGGTAGCAGAGCATGAAGCAAAGAAGGGCAAGCTGCAAGGTTGGGAGGGTCAAGTGCAAAAAATGTAAAGGACAGGTTGACCGGAAGGGGGGGTTGTGATTATGTTGAGATCGGTGTCATGGTTGCACACGTGCGGTGGGAGTGGGAGTGGGCTGCCTGGTTCGTCTAATCCTGCCCATTTTGTGCCGTGAAACTCTGCTCAAGAATGGACCCAATCGTTATGTTTCCACCATGTCCGCATCCAGCTCCACGCATCTCTCTAAATTATTGGTCCAACCAGACATGACATTGGGCATTGGGAAAGTCCTGCGCGGCGTGAAAGACACGTATCAGTTATCGCAATTTCTCAAAGACCCACAGTCTTCAAGGCAAAGGTGCTGTCAAGCACTTCCATCCGAGCAAAATGGTAGAACATGCAGGCCAAAGAACCAGGAACAATGACTACTAATTAGCTTGCAGGGCTATAGTTAAGACCGCGTACACCGATGATGACAAAATGTGCTTGGATCGCGAATACCGCAATTACAAGATTCAGGAAATCGCGGCCTGTTCTCACATCCGCGCACTGTGCGACACAATACCATCGCCTGACAAACCGGAAGATACTTCATGTCTAGTATTCGAGTGGATGGATCAATCTCTCGCGAGGATTACCGCACCTGAGTTCCGCAAGCGCCCGATCTTGGTAGCACTTGACTGAGCTGAAGCTCACCATATGCAGTGGTGAAGGATAACGTAGTAACAGAACATTGGCGCTCTGCATTCCAAGCTTTGACAGAGGTGTAGCAAGGCGAGTGTATTCGGCATGCCGCAGATATATGGTCTCTCGGTTCTACGGTTAGTGATCAAGATAGCTACTATTCAGAAAGGCTAATAGATGAATCTAACTCATCAAATATCACCGCTTGGTCTTTTCGGTGACGAGGATCGGTTTGTCGAAGAGCAGAGAGAAGCGTGGTGCATAGCAAAGATCATCCGTCTGGTCGGACCGATCGAACATCCTGATGAAGACCATCCATACAAGAAGGAATTTGAACGAGCGGAAGAGCTGGCAATCATGGATCGAAGCCCCGCGGGTCGCATGAAGCTTATTACAAGAGTGCACTGGCGGAAAGAGTTGGGGGGCATCCCAGATCCACCGGTTCCGTCCGATCTTCTTGATTTCATTGAGTCTACACTCGTCATGGATCCAAAGAGGAGACCATCTGCTGCCGAACTTCTCACGCACCCTTATCTGCAATCCTGAATTGAGAGAATTGCGTCGGGACCGCTACTATAGTCTTGGGGTTGGGGAACCCTTATTACGATGCATGGTAAATTGACATCACAGTTAATCCCACACACGTGGCACACCTGTCCCGTTTCCTCAAAGCGCAGAGATACTTCTCGAGTACAACGAGCCTGTAACAAGAGAGTACACTCCTCGCCTTCTTCCAGACATGTTCAACTAACCTAAAATCAGCATCTCGGAGGATTCAGAGACAAGAGAAACGCATCATGTAGTTACCACAAGAATACCTACAAATATATCAGTAGACCAAGTTCCATATGCTGTTTTAGTTTATGGAAATCGTTCGCCCGTTTCTGTCCTGCGATTGACCTTTAGGAGATCGTACGCGTTGTGTCGTGCCTACCGTTAGAACGGAGTAAGAGTCATAATGCTGTTCACGCCTCGGTACTCTGCCTCCCCTGATACAAGGCCCCCCTCCACGGCCCCAAAAAACCGGTGCCTTAATCAAACTTCATCCTACATAACAAACCTCCCATCACAACATTTTCCTCTTTCTCCTTCCCCTCTGTCGAAGATGCCAAAAGCCAAAAAATGTCAAAAACATACAACAGCGGGTATTCGCCAGTGGTCACCCACCTGACTACTAATCCGCCGGTATCCTGCTTAAGTACCGCTGAGCGAACGGGAAGCGCTGGATTCAGGATCCTATGGTCGTATGTGAAAACAAAGTTCGTGAAGAAAATATATATATGCAGAGATTTGATTGAGCTAGAGCAAAGTTTGGTCAAGACGAGTAGATCTACGGCCACAGACAAAACACACAACACAGCTCGATAGCAGTCGTGTGGGCTTGGAGTTATAGTTGCACCGAAGCATTGCGCGCAACATGAGGATGTCGTGACCCGACATAAGAATTTTTTCAAACGTCTTGAACGTCACGATTGATTGGAGCAAGTGATGTACCTAGGCGAATGATGTAAGGCGCTATGTTAGGTAAATTTCGAGTGTGCAGCTGTTTGTCTGATGATGAGAAGTTCGAAATGTTGAGTAAATTGGTGAGAACATTCGAAAATTCCTCCTAAGTCTATATTCTTTCGATGCGAGGACTACCGCACTGATCACGTTTTATTGCAATTGAAACCATAAGTTGGGTGTGTTAGTACTGCAACTAGCACGGAACAGCTGCATTTAGATCTCTTCATGCCTGATGTATTGACTTGGATATCGCGTCGTGATGTCGTCCGTACGCGCCGGTCATGAGGGTGTTTGATCTAATGTCGTAGACAGCTGCAGGTCGTCGCTTACTTAGGGACGCGTTCTGTCTTGTTGCTTGAAAAGGTAGGATGACTCTTTCCTCATCGGGAGATATCGCTACGTTGAGAATTGCGCAAGCTTGGTGGTCGCACCGGCGGCGGCTGCGACGTCCAGGGTTTTGCAGCAAAATTCAAAACACCTGTGGACCATTTCCAGATGTCCGAGTCCTCCTTGCTCACCTACCCAACGTGGTCTGCCTCGCTCTCTGAGTTGATAGACTGACTAGAACAGGTGCCACAATCGTTTGGTACTGAGAAAATTCGGGATGCTTGGGTTACTACCTTGGATGCATTTCGAGTTGAATATCGCGGGGGTCGGTCATGCTGTTGCTATCAACGTGCACCGAGGTTCGAGCCTGAATTCTGTTTGTTCCTTTTCCCACCAAGCTATCATCACTGTCACTTGCTCCCGGTACACGACTCCTTCTCTCATCTGCACTGCTCAACTTCGTCGCCCCTCGAGTCCTCGTGAAAGCACGATACGGGGTGCTCGCATGTGATTTGGGTATTGCAGACTGGTTGAATGCTTCGAACCATTTTCCCAAGAGCGGCTTGAGGCCAGGAATTGAGAGCGCGATGAGGGTTGCTCCTATTTCT
>Ga0265780_10000178_pt1 | contig 103824 bp, 93 predicted proteins | sample P1T30metagenome_FD_192432 | JGI IMG/M metagenome (GOLD analysis project Ga0265780, IMG submission 192432) | Plant litter microbial communities from East Loma Ridge, Irvine, California - P1 T30 | ecosystem: Environmental > Terrestrial > Plant litter > Unclassified | place: USA: California...
TCTTGATGTTTTCGTATTTTTTTGAAGCCTCGCCTTCCGATGGAGCAGGACCAGTTACATCAAAAAAACCGTTGTATTGATTCATCTGTCCGACTTTTTCTTCCAAAGTCATTAGTTTCAAGACAGAATCTACTTTTTCGGAAATTGGATCTTTCTTTCGCTCAGAAAAGTTGGCTTTTGGAGTGCCACAACTTATGGCAAATGCCAATGAAGTTGCGAACAATCCATATTTTAATAGGTTGTTTTTCATTATATAAATTTGAAATTAAATAAATAAGAAGGCTGTGGTAAAGCCTTCTCATCTATTAATCTTGGGGAAATTATTGGTAAACTCTTACATAATCGACTTCCATTGAAGATTGCGAAAACCCTGGGGTAATTGCACCTCCAAAAGTACCGCCCATGGCCACATTCATAATTAGGAAAAAATCTAAGTTGAATGGTGTCGCAGGACTGTTGGCAACTGTGTGAAACGCAGGCTGGTCATCAATTGAAAATTTAATTGAAGTTGGACTCCAAGTTACTCTATACGTGTGAAACTCACTTCCCACATTTGATGCGGTAGTTGTAGCAGTATTGCCATTTCCACCAGAATTTCCTGGATAGTGAAGGGTTGAGTGGATGGTATTCTGTTGGTTTCCTTTGTGTTCCATCACGTCTATTTCGCCACAAGCTGGCCAAGGATTTGTTACGTAATTTTGACCTAACATCCAAAGCGCTGGCCAAGTGCCACCACCTGTTGGTAATTTTGCCCTAAATTCTACTTTACCATAAGTAAATTCAAATTTATTTTCTGAAACTAATCGAGCAGAAGTATAGTTTGATCCCATATAATTTTCCGCTTTAGCGATAATTTTCAAGAAACCGCCTTGAACAATTACGTTTTCAGGTCTGCTTGTGTAATACTGAGATTCATTATTTCCCCATCCATTATCGCCGGTTCCAATGTTGTACCCCCAGTTTGCTGTATTTGGCGCTCCATCTACATCAAATTCATCAGCCCACACTAAGTTGTTGTATTCTGGCTCTGGCCCGCCGCCGCCGCCTTGAACAGGAGGTTGTGAACTGTAAATGAAATACCAAGCCAATGCCGGGTCATTGCCAGGAACAGCTCTAATTACCATTTGGTTTGCTGTAATAGACAAAATGTCATAAGACGCTGCATTGATGTAATAACCCATGAAACCGCCGTCTGTGAAAGACATTTCAGTACCAGTTTTAAAATCATCCGCTACGAGTGATGTCGATGGTCCTAGCGTTACGATTTTTTCACCACCTGTGTTATAATCTAGACAGTGGTCGCTTCCGGCAGCGCCACCAAATTCAACAACATACGAAGCATTGAAGAAAGTTTTTCCGAAATTATTTAGGCTATATTTTAAAGTTTCGCCATCTTTTGTAAAAGTCAGTTCGTTATCATAAAGGCAATTTGTGTCTGCAGATGCTTCTTTTTCAAACGGCGCCGCTGCGTAATAGCCTGGTACTCGGTTTGCTGCAAGATCAGTATTGTTTGGTCCAACACCCAAGTGACCCGGAACTGCTGCTGCCCAATACCACGTTTTTGTTGATCCATTTGTTAATAATTCTAGTGTTTCTGGATCAGAGAAATTACTGAAAACATCTTCAACTGAGAATGACGCGCTACTTTGAACACCGCCACGGCCGATTGCAACAACTGTAACCAAATATGAATTTACACCATTTTTGGTAAATGTTTTAGTGTATTGACCGCCAGAAACCGTAGCATTTGATAAGTCTTCAAAGATAAATTTGAAGCTAGATGCATTATCTGCGCTTGCTCTTAAAACAACTTTTCCGCTACCATCGCCATTTGGGTTTTCAGCGTTTGCGCCTAGCTTTTCATAGGTTAAAGCAATGTTTGTTGGGCCATTTAAGCTTCCAAATGATTTGTCATCATCTTGGCAACTTGTGACTAATGCAATGAGCATCAGGATAATTCCGAAGTTTTTTAATATCTTTTTCATAGCATTAATTTGAAAGTTTCACATCATCAAAATAATATGTAGCTCCATTTCCGTTTGTACCGAAATCGAAGAAAAGCACAACATTTTGATAATTGTTATTATTGTTTATTCCAGTGAAATTGTAAGTAAGCTCTTGCCATGCGTTTGCTATTGTAGTCGTTGCCGAAAGTTCAGTATTGATTCCGGTGTTTCCGCTGTTTTCCAATTTTAATAAGACAGGAATTCCAGCCGCTGGAGACCAAACTTTAATTTTTATCGTGTTGTAAGTTGAAAAGTCAATTGGTTCTGTTAATGTGATTGCCGTTCCTGCCCACACTTCAGCGCCAGGAGTTTTTACAACTTGGGCTACGAAACCGCTGGTGTTTATTCCGTTTGACTGTGGATTTGCAACTCTTGAAGCAAAAGCGTTTCCAAAATCTCCAAGTCCATAATTTAATGTCGTCGATTCGAAAGTCAATGGCAATGTTTTTGGAGCGCTTCCGTCAGTTTGGCGAATATCATCGAAATAGTATGTATCGCCTGAACCATTTGTTCCGAAGTTGAAAAATAAAATCACTTTTGAATAAGAATTTGCGGTATTTACGGTTCCAAAATCATACGTTAGGTATTCCCACGCATTTGCAACAGTTGTTACCTGATCCACTTCGTGATTGATATTTGCATCAGTTAAATTCTCAATTTTCAACTTAACTGTTACACCTGCTGCAGGCGACCATACTTTAATTCTAAACTTTGTCAACGTAGAAAAATCGATTGGACTGTCTAAAACCATTGTTGTTCCCGCCCAAACTTCTGCACCAGCTGTTTTAATTGATTTTCCAACTTTTGAACTTAAATTAATTCCAGAAATATCTGGATTTGCAACCATACTTGTAGCAGCGTTACCAAAATCTGAGAATTGGTAATTTAAAGATGCATTTTCAAAAGTGATTGGCAACGTTACTGGATTGCTGATTGTTACCGATTCAATAACTTCTGTTGTAGCAACGCCTCCGCTGTAAGCGATAACTTTTACTTGATAAGTTCCAATTGCGCTATAGGTGTGACTTATCACATCGCCTTGGTTAAATTGAATTGGTGTTTGATTTGGGTCTTCTCCAAACCATACCTCGAAATAAGTTTCATAATCTGCTGTAGCTCCAACGCCAATTGAGAAGGTGTCGCCAACGGCTGGAGTTATGATAACTTCAACATTTTCTGGTGCCACGAATGATACCGTCAATGGCAGTAATGCTTCGGTCGTTTTCCCATTAATACCAGTTGCAACAATTTTTACATCGTATTGACCTTCTGCGTATACATGTGTGGTTTTTTGTCCAATGGCCAAATCTGCAGGTTCAACGGTTCCATCGCCATAAAAAACTTGGTAGTTGACAATTCCTTCGCCATGAGGTGCAATGGTTACCAGTCCAGAATTATCTTGCGTGATTGTAAATAACGCCGAGATATTTGCGGGAGCATTTGCGTCATCAAAGAAGCTTGTATCAGAATCGTCTTGCGAACAAGCCAATAGTAAGGATACAAAGAAGATGCTCATTATTAATTTAATATTTTTCATAATTTATATGTTTTAGTATCCAGGATTTTGTTGCCAGTTTCCACTAGAAAATTGAATTTCCTCTATTGGTAATGGAAATAATTCATTTTTATTTGCCGAGAAACCATCGATTTCAATAGGCGCTCTTCCGGTTCTAACTAAATCAAAGAAACGGTGGCCTTCGCCCATAAGTTCTCTTCTTCTTTCTTCCCAAATGAATGTGGTTAAAGTAGAACCGGTTCCGTTAATATCGTGGTCATTATCTCCAAAAGCTCTTCTTCGAACTTGATTTAAATATGTTCGTGCTCTGTTATCATCAATTCCTCCGCGGTTTAGCGCTTCGGCAGCCATCAACAACACATCTGCATAACGAATTGCTCTATAATTGTTTGGATTAGTCAAGTTCAAATCTCCTTGCGAATCGATTGATCTAGTTCTAGGGATGTACTTTTTGTTAAAGTAACCAGTGTGTTTGTAGCCTTCGCCATAAGTTGCACCAGTTTGTGCAGCCCAAGCAACGATGTCTAAAATAGCCACATTTTTTCTCAAATCATCATCGTCAAAGCTGTCAAATGCCTCTTGAGTAGGAACATTAAAGCTGTATCCAGAAGAAAATAATGGACCAGAATAATTTCTAACACCGCTAAAGCCCACGGCAACATTTCCTTCAGAACACTGAAGACAGCCAAATCCTGCGCCTTCAACATCTGTGTATTGTACTTCAAATATTGATTCTGGACCGTTTTCTCCTGCGTGTTCAAAGATGGTATTGTAATCTTGAACTAGAGAATATCCGCCGTCGTTGATTAATTGTTCTAAAACTGTTGCAGACGCAGCGAATTTTTCTTGGAACAAATATACTTTACCTAACAAAGCCTGTGCAGCGCCTTTTGTTACGCGTCCTTGTTGTGATGGAGTCGGGCTTAAATTGTCAATAGCATCAACTAAATCTGCTTCAATTGCTGCATATACTTCTTCTTTTGTCGAACGTGGAATTGTTCTTTCGTCACCGAGTTTAAATCGCATGTCGCCCTTCATGGGGATGCCACCAAACCATTTAACAAGTTCAAAATGGTAATATGCTCTTAAAAATCTTGCTTCTGCAAGCACTTGCTCTTTTCCTTCAAAATCAGTTTTATCTTTGAACTCCAGAATAAAATTGCATCTGTTCACGCCAGCAAACATCCAATCCCAAACGTTCTTCAAATTTGGGTTTACCTGGGTGTGGATCATTTCATCAATTTGCTGAAAACCAGGGGTATCATTTGCACTTTCACCACCGCTCAATGTGTTATCTGAAGCGATTTCTCCAAGCATAACGTTTATGTAAGTAGATTGTAAAAGATCATAAGCAGCAACTAACGCTAAATCATATTCTTCCTTTGAATTAAAATAATTTTCAGAATCAATAGAGTATGCTGGTTTTCTATCCACAAAATCATCGCTACAAGAAGTTGTTAGAGAAGCTATTAGTCCAAAAGCAACAATAGCCTTAAATATGTTATTTTTCATTTTCATAGAATTAAAAATTAATGTTTGCACCTAAAATAAAGGTTCTTGGTACTGGATAGAATCCATAATCTACACCGCCACCAATTGGAGCGCCAGAAGATGCACCTGGATCATAACCCATATATTTTGTAAATGTGTATAGATTGTTTGCTCCTACATAAATTCTTGCCTTACTGATGCCTGAATTGCTGAAAAAATCTGGAGCCATGTTGTACCCAATTTGAACATTTTGAATTCTTAAATAAGAAGCGTCTTCTACATAATAGCTTGAGAAAACCTTATTTGAAGTTGCGCCAATCGTTGCTCTTGGGACTGAATTACTCGTGCCTTCGCCAGTCCATCTGTCAAGAACATAATTTAACTTGTTGCCATATTGAATATCTCTTTCATAATTTCTTACCATATCATTTCCAATTGATGCGAACGTATATGCAGCAAAGTCAAAGTTCTTATATTTCAATGAAAGATTGAATCCCATTGTTGCAGCAGGAATCGGGTCACCAATATTTGTTCTGTCAGATGCATTGATTATACCGTCACCGTTTACGTCAACAAAACGGATATCTCCAGGTTGCGCGTTGGCACCGAGTGCAAGTTGCGAAGGATGCGCGTCAACTTCAGCCTGGTTTTGGAAAATTCCATCTGTTTGGTATCCAAAGAAATATCCCATTGGTTGTCCTACCTGCATTCTAGAAGTTGGAGTGCTTAAACCAAAATTTCCACCTTCATAAAATCCTGTTCCGTTATCAACTCTGGTAACTTTATTTTTGATGAAAGTAACGTTGTAATTTATGTCAAAAGTAAAATTTTCAGAAATCTTGTCTTTGTATCCAATAGCGAATTCAAGACCATAATTTTTTACATCTCCTGCATTAATTGTTGGTGGTCTTGCGCCCGGAGCACCAATTCCAATGATTCCTGATACCGGAATATCTGGGATAAGCAAGTCAGTTCTTGTGTCGATAAAGTAATCAGCAACAATTGAAACTTTGTCATCAAAAAGATTAATATCAGCACCCACGTCAAATTTTCTAGCTTCTTCCCATTTAACATCAGGATTTTGAATTGCACCGCCGGCAGTTCCGCTGGTTAAAGTTCCGTCGAAAACATAAGTTGCTTCACCATCTAAGATTCCAAGGTATCTGTTATTACCAATTTGGTCATTTCCTAAAGTTCCATAACTCGCTCTGATTTTAAAGAAGTTAACCATTTTTGATTCTCCATAGAATCCCTCGTCAGATACTACCCATCCGGCAGTAAATGATGGGAAGTAAGCAATGGTGTTTGATGGACCAAATTTTGTAGAAGAGTCACGTCTTAATATCCCAGACAAAAGGTATTTACCTTTGTAGTCATATTGTAAGCGTCCAAAATAAGACACCCTTCTTTCGTCATAATTATAAGAAGAGTTTTGCTTTGCGTTTAAGAATCCCGTTGTGATTGAAATGTCTGCGAAATCCCAAGAATTGTTTGGAACGTCATATCCAGTCGCACCAAGTCCGTTTTCAAATTCTTTAAAGATAGTAGTACCAAGTGTGAATGCAAAGTTGTGAGATTCAGCAAATGATTTCTTGTAATCAGCATACAAGTCAAATGAATAGTTGTTATCATTTACCGTGTTTTGCGTAACGCTACTTCGTGGAACATCATAAATTTTGTTTCCGTATGAAATTTGTTTTGCAAAGGTTTTTCCTTCAGAGTTAGAAGTATTGAAACCAATTCTGCTGTTTAATTTTAAACCGTCAATGATTTCATATTCTAAACCAAAGGTTCCGTTTAATTTTTTGTAATTATAAGAATTATAGGTATTCTCAATTTGCGCCAAAGGGTTGATGATCTCAGATCCATAAACAGCTTCATTTGGAACTAAAGTATAGGCACCAGAAGCGTCATATGGATTAAGAGTAGGCGCAATGTTTAAAGCGTTAAATAACACAGAACCAAGTACATTTTCATTTAAAGTTTTTCTATCAAAAAAAGTATAAATGGCATTTGCGTTTACTTTTAATTTATCTGTGATATCTGCATTGATGCTCATTCTTGCAGTATTTCTTAAGAAACCAGATTTATTTCCGCCAACAAGTCCTTCTTGGTCAAGATGCGAACCGCTAATAGAATAAGAAATTTTTTCAGATCCACCAGAAATATTTATATCATGGTTTACAATAGCTACTGATTTTCCAAAAACTTGATCTTGCCAATCAGTTCCTTTGCCTAAACCAGTTGCGTTTGGAAACGGCAACACGTTTCCGTTATTTGCAAAACTTTCGTTTATATAAGCGGCAAATTCCGTTGCATTAAGTGTAGGGAGTTTTCGGCTGGTTTCTTGAAATCCGGTGTAAACATTGTAATTTATTGTTGCCTTTGAATTTCGTCTTCCTTTTTTTGTCGTAATTAAAATTACTCCGTTTGCACCAATAGTACCATAAATGGCCGCTTGAGCATCTTTTAAGATAGTGATAGTCTCAATATCATTTGGGTTTAGCAAGCTTAAATCTCCAACATATCCATCGATGATTGCTGTTGGCGCATTGTTCCCATTTGTTGCAATACCTCTAATTCTAATGTCTAACCCAGCACCAGGAGCACCAGATTGTGATGTGACGTTCACACCAGAAACGGTTCCTTGTAAAGCTTGTTCTACTTTAATAGGCTTTAACGTTTCTAAGGTTTGGCTTGAAACAGTACTTACTGAACCGGTCACTTCTTTTCTTTTTTGAGAGCCATACCCAATTACAACAACTTCTTCAAGTGATTGTTGGTCTGACTCTAATGAAATTGATATCGGCTGATTTGAAGTCACGACAACTTCTTTAGTAACAAATCCGATATAACTGATAACTAACTTTGATCCTGATGGAACTCGAGTTAGAGTAAAATTTCCATCAAAATCGGCGGTTGTTTGCTGTGTACCGTTTTTAATAGATACGTTTGCTCCAGGCAATCCGAGACCTGTTTGAGCCTCTGTAATTGTCCCGCTCACATCATATTGCTGCGCAGAGCAGAAATAAGATATAAAGGTGAAAACAATGAGGAAAAAGTTTGACTTCATATAATTTGTTTTTTGTGATAGTTAAAATTAGTGGAGTTGACTGAAAAATTAATAAAAGCAACCACAACAAAAAATATACAATTTAAAAAAAGAGTACTAAAATTATAAAATTCATAATGCGATGACAGTGTTAACAGTATTTTAAGACATTATTAAATATTTGTCAAAGCAATCATAACGTCTCTTAAAACGCACGTTACAACGTTATTGTTGTGGTGTTGTATAGGTAAAAAGCGAATATGTTGTGGTTTGCTATATCGCCAAAATATACTCTACAAGACTTTCTTCGTGTGCTAAATCCATTTTTTTACGCAAACGATATCGTTTTATCTCCACACTTCTTACAGAAATGTTCAATAATGGAGCAATTTCTTTAGAAGAAAGATTTAATCGCAAATAAGCACAAAGTCGAAGATCATTGGGAGTTAATGATGAGTGCAAGTTTTTTACCTTTTTTAAGAAATCTTTATCGGCATTGTTGAAAGCGTCTTTAAAAATATTCCAAGTATCTTCTTCGCTAATATTTTTATTGATCGTTGTAATAACAGATTTGATATTTTTATTGCCTTCTTCAGAATTTTTCTTCAAATCGTCCTTAATCATACTTAAGAATTCGTTTTTCTTAATCAAGTTCATCGTTGAAGCAGCCAATTCTCTATTTTTACTTTCAAAATCTTGTTCCAATTGCTGGTTTTTGATTTTCATCAATTCTTGTTCGGTTTCCAGTTCTTTGATTTCAAGAAGACGATTGTTTTCTTCAATCAGCTTTTCTTTTTGCTGATGGTAATAATTCTTGTAGGCGCGATTGATAAAATAGGCCCCAATACATAAAATAATTACGTAAATTAAAACAGCCAAATTAGTTCTGTACCAAGGTTTTAAAATCGTAAAAGAATAGGAAGCTACGTTTTCAGAAAGCTCATTTCCAATTTTTCCTCGAACTTTAAAAGTATAATCGCCAGCCGGAAGATTCTTGAAATTAATAGTCGGTTTGGTGCTCCATTCGCTCCAAATATCTTGAGAACCTTCTAATAAATATTGGTATTCAGCATTGATGTATTTATTAAATTCAGGAACGGTATAAGAAAATGTGATGTTATTATCGGCAAATTTAAAATCAGAATGTCCTTTGATAGAAGCGCTTCGCAAGGTTTCATTCGCCTTATTAATGCAAATAGTGGACATTGAAATCTTATATTTATTAAATTTCAATTCGTCGATATTCAAAGTATAATAACCGTCAGTAGTTCCAATCAAGTAAATTGAATTTGAAATCTGCGTGATATTTTCGTAACCAAGCATTGAATTGGTCAACGACGAAGGAATCGGGACAATATTATGCTTCAACTGCGAACTCAATTTTCCAAAAGAGAAATAATTGATGTAATTTTTGGTAAAAAACCAAAGACGATTTGAATTATCAACCATCAATTTCCCTGAGGTATAATCGTCTTTTTTGAAAACATCGCTTAACGTTTCCTCTTTTTCAAATTGTTTTGTCTTTTTGTTCAGCTTAAAAATTCCTTCTTTATACGAATAATAAATGTTGTCGTTGAATTGTGTCAAGCTCGCATTCTTTCCCTTCGTAGGGTTTTTATACGTTTCAAATTTATCTGTTTTGGTCAAATTTTTATCCAATTGAAACCTGAAAACGCCTTTATATTCATGACTTACATACACTTCAAGTGACTTTGTAATTTCAAAATATTTCGAAGAATAATCAAATCCGGAGATTTTATTTCTATAAATCCAATTGCCGTTTTTGTTTTCCAAAATTGACAATCCAAAGTAATTTCCTTGCATCAATAATTCTGGATGACCCGGAACTTTTTCCAATTTCCAGGTTCCGGAATTTGCAAAAATGTGCTGAGAATTGTTTCCGTTTATCACAAAAGTCCCCGAATCATGTCCGCAAAAAAGTGTGTTGTCATTTGAAAAAAGCGTCCAAACTTGCCCTTTCGTTCCGTTAACAAACTTAAAATCTTCATTGGAATTATAGGTTTTGTAAAACAAACCTTGATTGGTTCCCACGTATAATTTTCCGTCGTGCAAAATCGAAGTATAAACCGTTCCAAGAATTCCAGTATCATCTGAAAACGTACGAACCGGCGAATTTAAATTGATACAATTGATTCCGTTATCCAATCCAATCCAAAGGTTTTTATCAAAATCTTCAAAGATGGAAAGCGCAGTATTGTTGCTCAAACCTTTGTTTTGTGTGATGTGATAAATGAGTTTTCCTTCCTTTGAAATTATAAAAATTCCGTTTGAAACGCTTCCCAGAGCAAAACCGCCGTCGCTTAATTGTTGACTGCTGTAAATGCTGGTGTTCGATAAATCTGCGTCTGCTTCGGTATGCCATTTGGAAATAATTCCGTTGGAAAGTTCCAAGAATCCGTTGAATTGTGTCTGGATTAAAAGCCTTCCGTTTCTTGAAAAAATGTTGACGATTTTGTTTTTCATCAGCATTGCATCGCCAGAAATTAACTTTCCAGTTCCGTTTTCAATTTCAAAAAGTCCTTCGCCATATGTTTGATAATAAATGCCTTCGTTTGTCTTGAAAGCTCTTGAAATGGCACTTTTTGGCGTGATGATTTTAAATTTCGACGTTTTAGTATCGTATAAAAATATTTGGTTTAACGACTGAAAAACCACCCATTGGTCAAAATCGATGATGTTCCAAATTTGCTCGTCGTCTAAAATCTTATGCTTCAGGTTTTTGCTTAAAGAATAATATTTTAAGATTCCGCTGGACTGTCGTTTCCAATAGCCAAATTCCATATAACAACCAGTATAAATGCGGTTTCCAATGGATTTTGCCGAACGAATAATCGTTTCATTTGGCGATGGATAAAGCGTGAAATTAGCTCCATTAAATTCTAAAAGGCCTTCGTTGTTGGCAAAATACACAAATTGTTGGGCATCTTGTGTAATCATCCAGTTCTGATTTCCAGCATTATAGGTATTGGAAGAATATTTTAAAATAGGAGGTAGCTCTTGAGAAAATCCCAAAAACGAACTTAATATAAATAGTAGAATTATTTTCTTGGACAAAACAAAAAGTGGTAATTAAGTTAGTAAAGTGCTACGAATATACGATTTGAATTGAAAACTTTACAAGCTGTTTTTAAAATGTATTTTTTGGGATTCACAATTTTTGCATTACTTTTCAGTTTATAATTCAAACCAAAAAATAATATGAAAAAGAAACTATTTTTGATTTGCGCGTTTGCTATGGCGAGCTTGTCACAAACTTCTTGTAATTCTGAAGATGACGTTTTTGAAAGAAGTATCGTTGGAAGATGGAATTACAACGAGACAATTGTAACCGCAAATGGCGGAAATCCCGTGGACAGTCCTTATACCGGACACGAAAATGGCTGTTCAAAAGATTATGTGGAATTCGTGCAAGGTGGCAATTTCAGGGATGTTTTAGTCAATAAAGACCAAAATAATAACTGTTTTGAAGATGAAAATCTATCAACTTGGGAAAAAAGCAATTCCACGCTGACAATAGGAAGTGATATTTATGACATCACCGTTTTAAACGGCTCTGAATTGCGGTATGAAAATACTACTGACGTTAGCGGAGTTCCTGTGAAAGTCGTAAAAGTTTTTACTAAAAACTAAGAAATAAAAAAAGGCTGTCAAATTCGACAGCCTTTTTTTTAAACTATTTCGGCACTTAATCCGGCGTCCAAAAGCCCTGTGCATTGTGGTTTCAATTCATCAAGAACTCCTGTTTTAACCGTGCATTTTCCTTTGTAATGAATAATTAAGGAACATTGTTCGGCTTGTTCAGAAGTATGGTTGCAAACGCGAATCAAGGTTTCAATCACGTGGTCAAAAGTATTCACATCGTCATTATAAACAATGATTTCATTGTTCAAACCTACTTGTTCTTCAACTAAAACTTCCTCTAATATTTGTTCTTTGGTACTCATAATCAAAACTTTACTCTAATTTACGTATTTTAAGGCAACCCAATTATTTCTTTGGTGTTTTTTAACGTAAGTCAATCCTTTTTCGGTGCAAGAAGCATCAATCGCTGGAATGTCTTCTTCATAAAAACCACTTAAAAATAAAGTGCCATTTTCATTCAAACAATCCACATATTGTTGCATATCATTCAGCAAGATATTTCGGTTGATATTGGCAATAATAATGTCGTATTTTTTTCCTTCCAATAAAGAAGCGTCGCCTTCATAAACGGAAATATGCTTGCAATTATTACGTTCGGCGTTTTCAATTGAGTTCAAATAACACCAATTGTCAATGTCAATCGCATCGGTTGGTTGAGCGCCTTTCATTTCTGCTAGAATTGCCAAAATTGCTGTTCCGCAACCCATATCTAAAGTTTTCTTTCCTTCGAAATCATTCTCTAAAATGTGTTGAATCATCATGTGCGTGGTTTCGTGATGACCGGTTCCAAAAGACATTTTTGGTTCAATCACAATGTCATATTGCGCATCGGTTTTATCGTGAAAAGGCGCACGAACGTGGCAAATTCCGTCCACATCAATGGCTTCAAAATTCTTTTCCCATTCCTCATTCCAATTGACTTGTTCGATTTCTTCAATCGTGTAACTTACCGTAAATTCTGGGGAACTTAAGATAAAAATATCTTCCAAGACATCTTCTGTCCAAAGCGCTTTCTGGATGTAAGCGTTTACGCCATTTTCAGTTTCGATGAAGCTTTCAAACGGTTTTTCGCCAAGTTCAGCTACTAAAATTTCTGAACCCAATTCTTTTGGCTCGACTTTAAAATGATATCCCAGATAGGTAATTGCCATAACATTAATTTTTTGCAAAGGTAATATTCTCATAACATTGGCGCATCAAAATTAATATTAAGTTTGCGCAATGATAATGTAAGCGAATTTTGATGCAAATTTACGAAACTATTTTTTCCTAAATGTTTCCACATTGTGAAGTAAACTTGCCGTATCATCTAAACACACAACGCAACATGAAAAAAATCTTCTTATTGGGTCTGCTTTTTTTGGGATTTCATTCTCAAGCGCAGGAAGTTAAAGTTACCACAAAAGACAACGACTTAAAATTGCCAACGTTACCTTATTACAACTTTGGTCGAGGCGTTGGACTGACTTCTCCCGACAGTATTTTTCAGCTAAATCTGCGTTTCAGAATGCAAAATCGTGTGAGTTATATTCAGAATGAAGGCGAAGACGCTTCTTACGATGGACAAATCAGAAGATTGCGTTTGCGTTTTGACGGTTACGTTGGAAATCCAAAATTTTTATATGCATTGCAACTTTCTTTCGCTCCGGGCGATGTGGGCGAAATTGAAGAAGGCGAAAACATCAATATTATTCGTGACGCGGTGGTGTATTATCGACCAAATAAAACGTGGAGTTTCAGCTTTGGACAAACAAAATTACCTGGAAACAGACAAAGGGTGAATTCTTCGGGAGGTTTGCAATTGACCGACAGAACGATTAACAATGCAAAATTTACAATTGACCGTGATTTTGGTTTCCAAGCCTATTATTTAAACGAATATGCTGATAAATTTTCATACAATGTAAAAACCGCAGTTTCAACAGGTGAAGGTCGAAACTGGACAAAAAGTAACGATAACGGAGTCGCTTTGACCGGGAAATTAGAAATTTTACCATTGGGTGCTTTTACAAAAGACGGAGTTTATTATGAAGGCGATATTGCCCGCGAGAAAACACCAAAGGTCATGTTTTCTGGAGGTTTTCAGCAGAATAATCACGCCAGAAGAACACAAGGCCAGTTAGGTCAAGATTTGTTTGAACAACGAACAATGAAAGCTGTTTTTGCTGATGCCATGTTAAAATATAATGGCTGGGCGTTTATGTCAAGTTATATGTCAAGAACCGCAAAAGATCCGATTACTTTTAATCCTGAAGATATAACCGAGTTTAATTATGTTTACACGGGAAGCGGTTTTGACTATCAAGCGAGTTACCTTTTTCTGACAAATTATGAAATCATCGGAAGATTTTCAACTCAAAAAGTGCACCGAGACATCGAAACTTTAGCCCCAAATGCAAAGCAATACAGCCTTGGCGTGACCAAATATTTATGGGAGCACGCATTCAAATTGCAAGGCGAAGTGACGTTAGATGATTTGGATTATTTTGACGGAACCAACAAACAAAATTGGTATGTAAGATTTCAAGTTGAAATCGGTATATAATTTTAAAGCTCACTTCGGTGGGCTTTTTTTATGTTTTGTACAGATAACCAAATTTTTCCAAATCGGAAATAGTTGCGATTTCAACTCTATTTCCGTCTAAAAGCAAGAAACTTTTATCCGTCACGCCGAGTACATCGTTATAATAATGGTCGGTCAAAATGATGCCTTTTGATGTTTTTAGTTTTAATAAAAGTTCTTTGATGATTTCTTTTTGCAAAGGTTCAACCATTGAAAAAGGTTCGTCGAGGAGCAAAAAATCATGTTTTAAATTCCCAATCATTAGAATTTCAAGATATTTCAATTCGCCCATCGAAAGGTTTCCAACTTTTGTGTTTTCAAATTTCGCCACACCTTTGGAATAGAAAATTTTATCTTGGTCCTCACAATTCGGATGAAATAAAGGAATTATATTTCTGACGGTGTAATTCTTTGGAAGAAAATTGTCTTGGGGCAAATAAGCGATTTTCTGCGACGGAATGATTTCCTTTTGTTGAAACATCTTTTCATTTATTTGCAAAGACATGGTATCAGCTGTTTCAACTCCAAATATTATTTTCAACAGTGTCGATTTTCCCGAACCATTTCTTCCGAAAATACTTAGAATTTCTCCCGTATTTAGTTCTAAAGAAACCGAATCCAAAACCAATTTCTTCCCGAATTTTTTACCAACATTTGTTACAGCTAATCGATTCATTTGATTAGAAATAAAACGATTATTAAGAAAGGAAGTGCAATAACCAAATTGATAAGGCACACTTTACGAATTAATTTTGTTTTGGAAACGCCCAAATTTTGGTACATATAATATTCGTGATTTTTTGAAAATCGAAAGTTTAGAACGCCAATCCAAGTCCCAATGGTTGAGAAAATCATCAACGCCATAAAAAAGCCAAAATAATAACCTACAACTGCTGACAGTGCTAGGTTGTAAATGTTGACGTCAAAGTAATATTTACGGAAGATTTTACTCATAAAAATTAAAAAGATAAATGTACTTTTTTAGTTAATATGAAGCGCTTTTTTTGAAAAAAAATCTTGTAGATGTTCAGAATGACTATGATTCCTGAATATAATCAAAATAATCTTTTTCCAAATTATCAACTTCTGAAATCAAGAAATCATAGAAATTTCCGTTGAAAATTTCTCGGTCTTCACCGTATTTGTCAAATTCAACGGTGATGGTTTCGTCATTAAAATAAGCTCTGTATAAATTGCCACTTCGTTTAAAAAATAGTTGTCCAAGAGATTGGGCTTCCTGATTTTCAGCTTCCAAAAGTTTTTCTTCGTAAGAAAGCCAATCTGGGAAATTCTCATCTGAAGATAATCCATAAACGAAAAAACCATAGCCAAATTTCCAAGACGGCAAGACGTCAAATTCTTCGGGACGTTTCCAGATTTCTTCTTTAACTTCTAAAATAAGCGACCCAAACGTAAGCAGAAACTCTTCAACGTCTTTATTGATTTTGATAGCTTTATCGCTTTCGTATTTTTTAATCATTTCTAAAGTTGCCGGTTGCCTTTTCGAAGTAAAAATCATAAAATCGTCGTTGAGTTTTTCATAACGATTTTTAAATTCCCGTAATGTCGCCATAAGTTGCAAAATTTTGATTTAGACTAAAAGTAATAAATTGTTTACAAACTTTACAAATTTGCATAAAAAAATCCCGCCAGAATAGCGGGATTTTGTTTTCAATTGATGTAAAAATTAAAGAACAAGCGTTATCAATTGAGAGAAACTAAACTACTTCACAACAAGTTTTTTAGTTATTCCTTCGGAAGTTTTTACAAGATAAATTCCTGTAGCAAAACTGGATGTATTTATAGTCAAAGCTTCTTTTTCAGAATGGATTAACTTTCCAGAATAATCAAAAACCTCGATATCAGCAACTCGGTTGAAATACACAATTCCATTTGTAGCAGGATTTGGAAACAACACAAAAGTTTTTGGTTCAAAGCCATAATCTGGCGCGGAAAGATTGTCAGCATTTACTTCAAATAAAGTCAAAGTACCGCTGATTTCATTGGCCACGATGATGTAATCTTTGTTCGTTGGGCTGTCAGAAGCTTTGATATGCAAAATACCTTCTGGACCGTGGTCGCCCGTGTAAGCAGAAACGCTTCTGTTATTTTTATAATCCACAAATTTCACGTCATTTGGATTTGTAACATCATAAACCATCACTCCGCCGACTCTTTCTAAACCTACAAAAGCAAAGGTTTTTCCAGCGATTGTAGCCACAGTCACGCCTTCCGGTTCAGGACCTTTGGCACGGCTTCTTGATTTTGCACCATTTTCTTCGTGATTGGCATTAAATAAAGGTGCAATTGACGGAGTTAAAGCCGTGTACATTTCAAAATCATCGCCACTGTCATATACGATTTGTTTGGTATCAGCATTAAAGATAGAAAACGACCGTCCGCCTAATGCGTAAATTTGCTCCATTTCTGTGTCACCATCGGTATTTCCAGAAAATGCAGAAACTCTGAATCTTCCGGCGTTGTAAGTCTGTTTCAACATTGAAGCTTGTGGATATAAGGTCGCATCTAAGTTATATGTCGCATCACCAACGGCAATTCTTTCCACAAAACCAGTATATTCTTTTTCGTCGCCTTCGTTGGCAGTTACGATATAATTGGTTCCAGCAACGGTATAATTTGCAATTCCATCAGGTTGGTAAAATGATTTTATTGGCCAGTTTGCAATTAAAATTTGTCCGTTATTGTCAGAAATATCAGCTCCGTTTCCAGGAAGACTCATATCTTTTGTACCCAAAGCCCAAACCGACGTGTAAGTATTATTTGTCAAGTTGATTTCAGCAATGGCATTGTTTTCTTGCAAAGCAACATACGCTTTTTGAGAATCTGTACTAATTGTAATGTATTCAGGTTCAAAATCTTGCGATAGCGTACTTGTAGATTTTAACTTGCGAACACCACTTGCGATAAGCGTGGCTTCTTGAGCATTAAATTGTGTAAACAACATTGTAGTTACGTTCGCTTGCGTCAAGTTGACAATTCCTCCAGCGATGTTAATAACGCTCACAGAACCTTCTGGGTCAACAGAGTAATCCGCGTTTGGCTGACCTTCGTTTGCTGTTAAAACCTTGGTTCCGTCTGGTGTAAATGTAATCATATCAGGCAAAGCACCAACGGTAACTTGTTTTTGGAAAACGCCATTTGTATTAAAAAACACTACAGAACCGTCAAGCGCTTCGTTTGCATTTGGCGACGCAACAGCCACAATTCCGTTTTTCACGGCCACGCTCGTCACGCCTCCGTAAGGATTCATATTAATTGAAGTGATTACTGAAAGGTTCGTTGGGTCAGCAAAATTTACGATGTCCAAATATCCAGCAACGGCACTGGTTGTAAACAATCTTTGAGAAACTGGGTCGTGAACTACGATTTCGCAAGTGCTTGAATTTGTTCCAGATGGGTCAAAACTTCCGATGTAATCTAAAGTAATATCTTGGTTTGAAACTGGAGCCAAACGGTCATTGTCTTTAATGTAAATTGTAGCCTGAGCATTTCCGGTAACGGTAAAATTTACAGCATTTTCTAAGCTTAACACAAAATATTCCGCGTGTTGTTCTTCCAAAGTATCATCGATAATTGGAATTTGAATTGTGTGCGTCAAAGGACTTCCAGCCGTGAAATTCAAAGTTTGAGTTGTCAAAGTAAAGTCGTTTGCATCTGCAGTGCTGAAAGGCGCAGGTTTTACAACTAAATCTACCGAACCAGTTGTTGGGCTGATTAAATTCAACACAAAATTTAAAGTTCCCGCGTTTTCATTTACAGTTACAAAATTAGAAGCCATTGAAATTTTTGCTTCAAAAGAGGCCGTCGTAAATATTGCTGATTTTAAAGTTGTAATGGCGTTATTATTAGCATCTTCGACTACATTTGGAGGCAAAGCCACATAATAATTCTGGCTGTTCAATAGAGGAGAGGTTGGTACAATCGTAATCACATTGGAAGCAAAAGTCGCTGTAAACGGAACGATTGCTCCAGTCGCATTATTTAAACGAAGTTCTACCAAAGAAGCAACATTTGTATTTGTAATCGTACTGTCATTAATTAGTCGAACATTTTCGTTGAAAGTCAATGTTGGATTTACAGCTACAGGAATATTTGTACTTGCGTTCGCAGGAGCAAAAGCCACGTTTGGAGCAGAAATATCTGTTCCTCCAACTGCAGTTCCGTCCAAAGTAAAATTGTCAAAACGATTGTTTCCAACAGTTCCGTTATTTGCTCCAGCTTCAAATTCCACTTTCAATTTGAAATTCGGATTATTATTAGCAGTTGCAATTGCAGTAAAATCTAAAGTTTCCAAAACGGGATTTCCGTCAACAGGAATTACTTCAGAAAACGGAACAAACGTAGTTCCATCAATAGAATAAGACCATTTTTGCAATCCCGCTCCAGAACCAGAACGACGCGTTGTGAATTTTACGATGATATTTTCAAAACCAGTGGTTGGCAAAGCAAATTCTAAATTTCCTCCAATTGGCAAATTATAACGCAAATGTGTCCCGGACGCATCGCCGTTTCTAGCATTTAAGTTTTGAACGTTGAAATTTTGATTTACTCCGTTCGCAAAATCAATCACGCTTGTATTTGAATTTGAAGCAGTTATTGAAGCGCCAGAAACTTGAGATTCTGTTGGAGTTGTAATCGTTGCGACAGAAGTTGCATTGTTAAAATTCCAGTAATGAACCAAAACCGGAACAGGAATAACCGTTCCAGAAGCCGTGAAATTGTCAAAACGATTGTTTCCGACAGTACCACCAGCGCCTTGTTCAAATTCTACTTTTAATTTAAAATTTGGATTGTTATCAGTTGAAGCAATTGAACTAAAATCCAAAGTTGCTAAAGCCGGGTCGCCATTATTTGGAATCACATCTGCAAAAGCGATAAAAGTGGTTCCGTCAACAGAATACGACCATTTTTGAGTTCCCGCTCCAGAACCCGAACGTCTTGTAGCAAATTTTATAATTGTATTTTCGTGACCTGTTGTAGGCAACGCAAAAACCAAAGCGCCACCGATTGGGTCATTAAAACGCAAATGTGTTCCAGAGACATCACTGTTTTGGGCATTCAAATTTAAAACGTTGAAGTTTTGATTCACACCGCCAGCAAAATCGATGGCACTAATTCCTCCGACAATTGCAGTAAGTGAAGCGCCACCAAAAGTTTGCGAGGGAGTGGTAATTGTTGCAACAGACGCATTATTATTGAAATTCCAATAATGCATCAAGTTTTGTCCCCAAGATAATTGAGTAACCAAAAAGACCGAAAAGAGTAGTATTCCCCTTTTAAATTTTGTGTAATTTTTTGACATAGTTGTGGTTTGTTAATTGTACCGCAAAAGTCAAGTTGTAGTATTAGGTAATGATTACTTCCAAATAAAACAAAGATTAAGTTCGAGTGCATTAATGTTTCGAAAAAGTTACCGCTTAATGTTTGCTTAATATTTAGGAAATAAAAAAGCCTAGAAAAATTTCTAGGCTTGGTTTTTACTGCAGATTTTTAATTTTTTTTAAAACATATTATATTGTAAAAAAATCTGCCAATCTGCGGTTATCTTTTTCTAAACTCCTGCAACAATAGCAGAAAAGTCAGCCGCTTTTAAAGCTGCACCACCGATTAAGCCACCGTCAACGTCTGGTTTTCCAAAAATTTCTTTAGCGTTTTCTGGCTTCACACTTCCTCCATAAAGGATTGATACATTTTCAGCCACGTCAGCACCAAATTTAGTCTCAATCGTTTGTCTGATGAATTTGTGCATTTCTTGCGCTTGCTCTGGCGAAGCCGTTTCTCCAGTTCCAATAGCCCAAACTGGTTCGTAAGCCAAGATGATATTTTCCCAATCTTTTGCTTCCAAGTGGAACAAACCGTCTTTTAATTGGTTCTCAACGATATTGAAATGTTGCTCTGATTGTCTGTCTTTTAATTCTTCTCCAAAACAGAAAATAACTTCTAATTCGTGTTTTAAAGCTGTATTTACTTTTTCAGCCAAAAGCGCATCCGTTTCGTGGAAGTAAGCTCTTCTTTCTGAATGGCCTAAAATCACGATGTTCACACCGATGCTTTTTAACATATCTGCAGAAATTTCTCCTGTAAAAGCGCCAGATTCTGATTGGTGCATATTTTGTGCAGCAACGCCGATGTTTGTAAACTGCAAATGCTCCACAGCCGAAGATAAATTCACAAATGTTGGCGCCACGATTACGCGAGCTTCAACGTCGTTTGGCAATTTGTCAATCAAATCGTTTAATAAATCTTCAGTTTCTTCTGCATTTTTATGCATTTTCCAGTTTCCTGCAACAATCTTTGTTCTCATTATTTAAGTTTTTTTAATGTAGCGTTTATTTTATCAAAATCGGTTTCAATAGCTCTGTAAATCACTATTTTTCCTTTTTTGTCAATCACAATATATCTCGGAATCCAGTCTAAATCAACTGCTTTTCCAAAAGTTCCTTTCATTCCGTCTTTTACCAAATAATGGTCGCCAGAATTTAATTTATATTTTTCGATGCCCGTTTTCCACTTGTCAGCCGTTTTGTCCAAAGAGATAAAAACGTAATCGGCCTTTGGGTTTTTAGCAATCATATCTTCCACCTTCGGCATCGCTTTGATACAGTCACTGCACCAAGACGCCCAAAAATCCAAGACCAAAGTTTTTCCTTTGTGCTTCGCTAAAATATCTTGGAACGAAATTTCTTTTCCGTCTAACGTCACTAATTTCTCAGCTAAAGCTTCTTTAGAAAATTCTGTTTTTTGAGCTTGAGAACAAGAAATCGTTCCCATAATTATAAGTAATGATAAAAGTACTTTTTTCATTGTGTGTTTTTTTTAAGATAAGCAAATATAATATTTAGTTTTCAGAAAGGTTTATTAAATTTTAATTGGAAGGGAGTTTTTTGCGAAAGCGTTTTCGTGATTTTAACGCAAAGATTCGCAAAAGTTTTTCGCGAAGAAGGGCCAAGTGATGGAACGCGGATGACACAGATTTAACGGATTTACGCCGATTTTCAATTGGAAACAAGAAAAAAATCCGTAGAAATCTGTGAACTGAAGCTCAGTGTCATCTGCGTTCAATTCGCAAACCAAAAACACAAACGGAGTCATAAATCTTAAATCGAAAATCTTAAATAGTTAACCAATCCGAATCTTCGGGTCCAAATATGCATAAACCAAATCCACTAAAATATTAATCACCACAAAAGTCGTAGCAATCACAATTACAGCACCCATAATGACTGGCAAATCTAAATTGTTCAAGGCTTCCACAATTTCTTTTCCAAGGCCATTCCAGCCAAAGATATATTCCACAAAAACCGCTCCGGCCAACATCGAAGCAAACCAGCCTGAAATAGCCGTAACCACAGGATTCAACGAATTTTTAACTGCGTGTTTCCTAATAATTTGAAATTCAGATAAACCTTTCGCTCTTGCCGTTCTGATGTAATCTTGTCCCAATGTTTCCAGCAAAGAATTTCGCATCAATTGAATCACAACACCAAGCGGACGAATCCCCAAAACAATCGCCGGAAGCAAAATATTTTTCCATTGAATATACGAACCTTCGCCAAAATCATCCACTTCATAAAGGCTTCCAGTCATATTTAATCCGGAATAATTGTGAAGTAGAAATCCGAAAAACCAAGCAAATAAAATCGCACTGAAAAAAGAAGGAATGCTCATTCCGAGTGTACTTAGCAAGGCAATAATCCGGTCAATCCAAGTATCTTTATATAATGCAGAAATAATTCCGAGGATAATTCCGATGGAAATGGCAATCACAATGGCAAAAAGCGCCAAAAGAAAGGTATTTGGTAGCGTATTTCCAATCACGTCAGAAACCTTTTTACCGCTTTTTTGGAAGCTTTCGCGTAAGTAAGGCGACTTCAAAACAACTTCATTGCTTCCGAAGGAAAACAACGAAACGGCATTGTATTTTCCTTCCGAAAGAAACGTATAATCTTCTGAATTTTTGCTGTGGAAAGAAATAGGCGAGAGGTCATTCAGGTAATAAAAATACTGTGTGGAAATCGGCTTGTCAAAACCATATTTTTTTTTGACAATCGCCAATTGCTCTGAGTTTTCGTTTTGGTCAAGCATCATTCTCGCTGGGTCGCCCGGCAAAACATTAAACAAAAAGAATATGACCGTGACCACTCCAAAAAGTGTCAACAGCGCATATCCTATTTTATTTAAAAGGTATTTTATCACTATTTTTTGAGTTCAGAATAGTTCTTTTTCAGGACAGTTTGCAGTTCAGAACCGACGAATTTTTTCTCGTTGATTCCGTCCCATTCCTTGATTTTGTTACCGTTCCAAAGATAGATAACTCCAGGCGTGTCTTTGCTGTTGCCCAAAAGTTTCCAGAACGGAATCACCTCAATTACTTTATAAGGATAATTTGCTCCGGCAAATGCGAAAAATTCAGGAATTTTTTCTGGTTCTTCGTTCATAAAAATGATTTCCACTTCGGGGAAGTTTTTATTTTTGGCCTTCATTTCGGTCAATTCTTTTGCCACATCGCGACAATGGTCACAACCTGGAACGAATAATGCCAAGATTTTTTTGCCTTTATCAATGTTAGAAAAATACTGAGAATAGCCTGATTTTTGTTGGGATGGTTCGTCTGAAACCGGTTTTGCGGTTTCTGTTTTCGTTTCTTTTGAAATTGTTGTTTCCGCTGGAGTTATTGCAATTGCCTCTGCCGAAGGCGTATCAAAATTTTCTACTGTTTCCACAGGAATTTCCACTTCTTCCGATACGATTTCTTCCACTTTTGGCTGAATTGGAGCAATCATAAATAAAGTCAGAATTGAAGCGAAAGTGACAGTTGTCAAAACCCAGAAATTGCTTTTTTCGTTCGTGATTTTTGGAACTACGTATAAATAAATTACCAATAAAATAATGGCAACCACATTTTTGATAATTGCTTCAATTGGTGTCATTGGCAAAAGGCTTCCGAAACAACCGCAGTTTCCAGAATTTCCTCCGTTTTGAATGGTGTCGATGGTTAAATGCGTTGTAAAAACAACCAACATTAATATCGTAGTCGGAATAATTATCCTGCGTAAATAGTTATTTTGCAATAATAAAATTCCGAGTGCGAGCTCAATTCCGATTAAAATTCGGGAGAAAAAGACAGCTACATCTTCCGAAAATCCCATTGGATATAATTGTTTTACTTCAAAGGTTGAAATGGCAAAATACGGACTCGGATATAATTTGGCAACGGCAGAAATTAGGAATAAAAAAGAGATGATTATTCTAATTGTCCACGGTAAATATTTTTTAAAGTTTTCCATTTATGTAAGTTTTCTCAAAAATAAGGCTTGTGCAAATTTTAAGTTGTTAATGACTTGTTATTTGGCAAAACCCATCAAAATCAGGGCAAAAACCGAATAGTTCAGCATATCTTGATAATTGGCGTCAATGCCTTCAGACACAATCGTTTTGCCTTTGTTGTCCTCGATTTGTTTTACGCGAAGCAATTTCTGAAGAATCAAATCGGTTAACGAACTTACGCGCATTTCACGCCAAGCTTCACCATAATCGTGGTTTTTAGCTTCCATCAAGGCTTTTGTCAGCGCTACTTTTTCGTCGTATAATTTTGTGGCTCTTTCCACATTTAAATCAGGTTGGTCCACAACGCCAAGTTCCAATTGCACCAAAGCCATAATTGAATAATTGATGATTCCGATGAATTCTCCGGTTTCGTCTTCGTCCACTTTTCGCACTTCATTTTCCTGCAAGCTTCTGATACGTTGCGCTTTAATGAAAATTTGGTCGGTTAAAGAAGGCAAGCGAAGAATACGCCAAGCACTTCCATAATCGGTCATTTTATTGATGAATAAAGTCCGGCAAATGCCGATAACGCTGTCAAATTGTTGAGAAGTAGTGTTCATTAATTCGGTAATTTGCACAAATATATCCAAATGCCCCCTAACCCCCAAAGGGGGAACGCCTTTATTGTGAAATAAAATCTATAAATTTGTGGCAATTAATCACAATTCCCCCTTTGGGGGCTAGGGGGCCAATGAACTGCAAAGGAAAACTCATCGATTTATCAACGCCCAAAGTAATGGGAATTTTAAATATCACGCCTGATTCTTTTTATGACGGCGGAAAAAATGACAGCGAGCAAACGATACTTGACAAGGTGCAAAAAATGCTTTCTGACGGAGCGAATTTCATAGATATTGGGGCGTATTCTTCAAAACCAAATGCCGAATTTGTTTCGGAAGCTGAAGAATTACAGCGGATTATTCCGATAATTGAATTGCTGGTCAAAGTTTTTCCAGAGGTTTTGATTTCGGTAGATACTTTTAGAAGTGAAGTTGCCAAAGCTTCGATTGAATCTGGCGCTTCGATTATTAATGATATTGCTTCGGGAAATTTGGATGCCAAAATGATGGAAACGGTAGCAAATTATAACGTTCCTTATATAATGATGCATATGAAAGGCGACCCAAAAACGATGCAAAGTCTTGCCAACTACAACGATATTATAAAGGAAATGCTTTTTTATTTTTCAGAGAAAGTGAACGAAGCCAGAAGTTTTGGAATCAACGATTTGATTATCGACCCAGGGTTTGGTTTTGCCAAGACTTTGGAACAAAATTTTGAAGTGATGAATAAGTTGGAATTGTTCCAAATGCTGGATTTACCAATATTATCAGGAATTTCAAGAAAGTCGATGATTTATAAAACATTGGGAACTACGCCACAAGAATCGTTGAACGGAACTACTTTTTTAAATACAATTTCGTTGATGAAAGGAGCGATGATTTTGAGGGTTCACGATGTGAAAGAAGCGGTGGAGTGTGTGAAACTTTTTTCAACTTTAGGACAAAATTAATTTTTATATACATTTACAAAAATATCTCGTTCTCGAAATAGAAAGTTACAATTTGTATAAAATGATGAAAAAATATTACTATTTGTGCATTGCCATCCTTAGTTTAGGCTGTTCCTCTAAAATTGGTGAAGCAAACGATGTGAAATGCGCAGAAATTTACAGGAACGACTACAGCGAAGCTAGGTTTGAGAAAATTCAGACTACCTTAAATAGCGAAGCAGTTTCGGTTAACGAACTGAGATTTGAGTGCGTAATTTCAGCTAGTTACACAGGTAAAGTAACGTTTGATAAATTTGGAAAATGGGACCTGAAGGTTGATACTGATAATAAACGCCAACCTATATTAGTATGGCGAAATGTTGAATTATTTTCTGATGGGAAACGCTATGATGTTTACACGCACGGCATCGAAGAACGGAAACACATTTACGCTTCGGTCATGGTTTTTCAAAATAATGTAGATTTATTATCACAAAATTCATCCCAAAGAGAGAAACTAAAAAATTATTTTTCTGATTTAATAAAAAATGAAAGCCAAGCAGAAAAAGATTTTTATGAACTGTATTGGAAAACAGTGGATCCAGCTTACTGGGATGTGATATCAAAGTTTTACAAATAGATAAAAGATAGATAAAAGATATTAGTAAAAGTTTCCGTTATCTTTTAATCTTTACTGATGATGATAAGGCTCATTTCTTAAAATCGTAAAACCTCTATACAATTGCTCGATAAAAAACAAACGAACCATTTGATGCGAAAAAGTCATTAACGACAATGAAATTTTTCCTTGTGCTTTAGCATAAACGGTTTCGGAAAAACCATAAGGTCCGCCGATTACAAACACCAAAGTTTTGATTCCGGAATTCATTTTTTTCTGCAATTCTTCGGAGAAACCTACACTTGAAAAATTATTCCCGTTTTCGTCCAAAAGAATTAATTGGTCGGTTGGCGTTAATTTTGACAGAATCAATTCGCCTTCTTTTTCTTTCTGCTGTGCTTCCGAAAGATTTTTTACATTTTTGATATCCGGAATAATTTCCAAATCAAACTTGATATAAAAAGACAATCGCTTTTGATAATCGTCGATTAAGGTCTGCAAAGATTTATTGTCGGTTTTGCCAATGGCGATGAGCTTGATGTTCATTTATTAAGTTGCAAAGTTTCTGAATGGCAAAGTTACAAAGATTTATTACTTTGAAAATAATTGTTAATGTTTTGCAAACTAAAGGATTGTGAAAGTTTACATGAATATTTTGTAATGGATTTTGGCTTTCATTATCCGAAATTTGTAATATACCAATCGAGATAATTTGGTTTTAAATTGCTAATTAAATCTATATATTATGAAAAAGAATCTTTTATTGCTAGGTGCATTTTTTGCCTTTAGCGTGGCATCCGCACAGACGGACCCAAAAACAGGAACGACGAGAAGTACAACGAACAGCTCGACAACGACAACACAACAGGACCCACAAAAGAAAAAGGACAAAAAGAAAAAGTCCACGAATGACACTAGGAAAGATTCGGATATGCGAAGCACGCGTTCGAACAATTCTACTTATGACCCGAACAATCCTGGGACTTCAACTCCAACGACGACAGACCCAAACAGTTCAATGGACCCGAACAGAACGACAACAAACCCTAATGGAACAGTGAATCCAAACGGAAATAACACGAATCCAGGGACAATGCAACCGTCTGGAACTGGAACAAATCCAACAGGGACCGGGACAAACGTACCGCCAACAAGATAATTTTTTTATCTGACTAGAAAACCCAATCAAACGATTGGGTTTTTTTATGGCCAAAGATTTCCGAATATGGAATGAAAGCTTATGCAATGCGGAACCGCTCCATTTTTATTACGCAAAAATAATATGGTAGTCGGAAAGATTTTATTATTTTAGCTTCAATTAAATTTTTAAAATGATTTCAGAAGCACAATTTCAGAACGAATTAAAATTAATCATAGAAAACGGAATCCGCGAAGATGTGGGCGACGGTGACCACAGTTCACTAGCTTGTATTCCCGCGGATGCACAAGGAAAAGCAAAACTTTTGGTAAAAGAAGACGGACTGATTGCCGGTGTGGAATTTGCCAAAATGATTTTTAATTATGTCTATTCTAATTTACAAATAGAAACGTTTATACAAGACGGAACGTCTGTAAAATATGGCGATGTGGTTTTTCACGTTACCGGAAGCTCACAATCTATCTTAAAGTCAGAACGCCTTGTTTTAAATGCGATGCAACGTATGTCTGCCATCGCAACCAAAACTAAATTCTTTGCTGATTTATTGGAAGGGACAAAAACCAAAGTCCTTGATACTCGAAAAACAACTCCCGGAATTCGCGCCATCGAAAAATGGGCCGTGAAGATTGGAGGAGGTGAGAACCACCGTTTTGCATTATATGATATGGTGATGCTGAAGGACAACCACATTGATTTTGCCGGCGGAATCACAAAGGCAATTGCCAAAACAACTGCTTATTTGAAAGAAAATAATTTAGACCTAAAGATAATCGTCGAAGCCAGAAATTTAGACGAGATCAAAGAAATATTGCAGTCGGATTCAATACATAGAATTTTGATTGACAACTTTAATTTTGAAGACACCAAGACGGCTGTCGCTTTAATCGGAGACAAATGCCAAACAGAATCTTCAGGTAATATCAATGAAAAAACCATTCGTCAGTATGCGGAATGTGGCGTGGATTACATCTCTTCGGGAGCATTGACACATTCGGTTTACAACATGGATTTAAGCCTAAAAGCCATCTAAAAAACACCAAAACGTGACCAAGATAATAGAAGAAAAGCTCGAAAAAATTCCGGTCATACGTCCGCTGATGCATTTTACGCAGAAGATAAAACTGCCGTGGCTGGAAGGCTTGTCATTTTATGATTTGCTGGAACTGTACTTTATCGGGATTGCCAAAGGTGCGTTTTCGTATCGTGCGAGTGCCATTGCCTTCAGCTTTTTTATGGCGCTTTTTCCGTTTGCGTTGTTTATCTTGAACTTGATTCCGTATATTCCTATTGAAAATTTCCAAGCCGATTTTCTGCAGTTTGTAGAAGAAAGCGTACCACCAAATACTTATGATGCGATTTATAAAATCATCAACGATATTCTGAATAATTCGTACCAAGGCCTGCTTTCTTCGGGTTTTTTGCTGTCTATCTTTTTGATGGCGAATGGTGTCAACGCAATTTTAGGAGGTTTCGAAATCTCTAGACATATTACCGTAACGCGCGGTTTCTTTAGGCAATATGCTGTTTCTATTGGCATTGCGATGTTGCTCTCTCTACTGCTGATTATTACCGTTTCTTCGATTGTTGTCTTTGAATATTTTATACACCAGATGAAAACCGACGGCTTTTTTGAAGCAATCAACTTTGTGAGCATTGGCCGATTTGCCTTTGTGGGCATTATGATTCTTACGGCAACGTCAATACTCTTTAAATTTGGAACAAAGCAGACCCGACGCAACTCTTTCTTTAGCATTGGGTCCATTTTTACCACCGTTTTGATTATTCTTACGTCTTTTGTCTTTGGTATCTATGTGGTGCGTTTTGCAAAATACAATGAATTGTATGGTTCTATTGGAACGTTACTAATTCTGATGATTTATATCTGGTTGAACTGCATGATTCTGCTTTTAGGTTTTGAGCTCAATGGTGCTATTAATAAGCTGAAGAGAAAGAATCTTTTTAATTAGTCAAATTTACTTTTTCCGGAGTTTTCGGAAAGCAATTAGACAACCAGATTACATAAACTTTGGAGACAATACTGGTTCGATTGCTTCGTTCCTTGCAAAGGCTTATATCAATTTAATTAGAATAAATATGAAAAAAAGAATTACCATTTTACTATTATTTACTACGTTTTTGATGACAGCTCAAGAAAAGCACAAACTTTCAACAGCCTCAGAATTTATCAATCGCTCTTCTTACGTTCAGATAAATATGGATGAAAATGAAAAGGCAACTTTTAAGTCAGGACTTGGCGAGACGGTGAGTTTTTACCCATCTGAAATTATCGATTTAAAATTGAATACGAAAATGCTAGGTCTTCAGGTAGAATCGACTTATATTATCTCGCAACAAAGCATTAATACAATTACTGCTAAAGAAACAGCATGGGTTGGATTAGAAGAAATTGACGATTTAGTGGTTTGGTTTGAAAGCTTTGTTGTTCCTAATTTAGATTCTTCTGCCGGTAAAAAGAAAACAGTCAAATATATTTTTAACTGCGATGAACTGACTTTAAAATTTGAAATATACAACAATACTCAAGTGTTTTCAGTAATCTTAAATTACTCTAATTTTCCAGATAAATACTTTTGGACCGAAGCTAGAGTAAAAGACATTCCGAAAGTTGTTACTGCTTTAAAATTTTTACAGGCAAAAAAAACAGTAAGTTTTTGTTGCGAGGCACGAAGCGAAAACATCACTGTTATCGATGCAGTTTGTCGATTTTGATTATTTGATTGCTTCGTACCTCGCAATGACATTGAGTTTTATTATGAGATTGCTTCGTTCCTCGCGATGACGTATATTTGTAACACAATCAAACCCGCCAAAAATGTATTTTGTAGAAGTCATTCTTCCTTTGTCGCTGTCTAAAACTTTTACGTATCGCGTTTCAGAAGCAGAGTACAGCTACATCAAAAAGGGAATGCGTATTGCGGTGCCTTTTGGGAAAAGCAAGATTTATACGGCGCTGGCGATTGAACTGCATCAAAACGAGCCTACTTTATACGAAGCCAAGGAAATTCACCAGATTTTAGACGAAACGCCCATTGTCACCGAGATTCAGATTGCGCATTGGCATTGGATCGCGTCCTATTATATGTGTGCTATCGGTGATGTGTATCGTGGCGCGATGCCTTCGGCTTTTTTGCTGGAAACCGAGACGGTGATTTCGCAGGCAAAAGACATTTTTATTGACGAAGCCACACTTTCTGACGAGGAGTTTCTGATTTTTGACGCGTTACAACACCAGAGCTCGCTAAAAGTGCAGGACATCATTTCGATCTTGGGCAAGAAGACGGTTTTTCCGGTATTGCAAAAGATGATTGACAAAAATATCTTGACGCTGGAGGAAGAAGTGGTGGAATTATATACGCCGAAGCTGATCAGATATGTGCGTTTGAATGCCCAATATGACTCTAACGAAGGCCTTTCAGATTTACTCGAAAAACTAAAATCAGCGAAGAAACAGAAAGATATTGTACTTTCGTTTTTTCAGTTGAAAGCGTTGGACAAAAAGCCGATTTCGGTAAAGCAGTTGGTCGAAAAGTCGGGAACTTCGTCTTCAATCATAAAAGCGTTGGTCGAAAAAGGCATCTTTGAAGAGTACCACATTCAGGAAGACCGCGTTTCTTTTGACCAAAACCTGAAAGAGAAAAACCTGCAGTTGAGTCCCGCACAGCAAAATGCCTTTGACGGAATTGCAACGGCTTTTTCTGAAAAAGAAGTCTGCCTTTTGCACGGCGTAACTTCCAGCGGTAAGACAGAAATCTACATTAAATTAATTGAAGACTATATAAAGGAAAGCAAGCAGGTTTTGTTTCTCTTGCCCGAAATTGCCCTCACGACACAATTGGTCGGGCGGTTGACTTCGTTTTTTGGAAACCAAGTTGCAGTTTTTCATTCAAAATATACCAATAACGAACGCGTTGAGGTTTGGAAACAAGTGCTTGACAATTCCCCGAAAGCAAAGATTGTGATCGGAGCGAGGTCGGCGTTGTTCTTGCCGTTCCAAAATCTGGGCTTGGTCATTATTGACGAAGAACACGAACAGACGTTCAAACAGCACGATCCCGCACCGAGATATCACGCAAGAGATTCCGCGATTGTTTTGGCGAATTCTTTTAAAGCAAAAGTGCTTTTGGGTTCGGCTACGCCAAGTTTGGAAACGTATTTTAATGCGACGAATGATAAATTTGGTTTGGTAGAAATCAGCGAGCGTTATGGAAACGTGATGATGCCCGAGATTGAATTGGTAGATTTGAAGGACAAATACTTCCGAAAAAGAATGAAAGGCCATTGCAGCGACACGCTTTTGGAACAGATGGCGGAAGCTTTGGCGCTTGGCGAACAAATTATCTTGTTCCAAAATCGAAGAGGTTATTCGCCGGTTTTGGAATGTATCACTTGCGGTCACGTTCCTGAGTGTCCGCAGTGTGACGTAAGCTTGACGTACCATAAAAATAAGAACCAATTGCGTTGCCATTATTGCGGGTATTCTATGGCAAAGCCTACTAATTGCCATAATTGTTCCAGCGTGGATTTGACTACAAAAGGTTTTGGAACCGAACAGATTGAAATGGAAATCAAGGAATTATTTCCAGAGAAAAAAGTCGGCAGAATGGACCAAGATACAACGCGCGGGAAATACGGCTACGAAAAAATAATAGACAGTTTTAAAAATCGGGAAATCGATATTTTGGTGGGAACACAGATGCTTGCCAAAGGTTTGGATTTTGATAATGTGTCATTAGTCGGAATTATGAATGCTGATAATATGTTATATCATCCTGATTTCAGGGCTTTTGAAAGAAGTTTCCAGATGATGACGCAGGTTTCGGGAAGGGCAGGACGTTCGGAGAAAAGAGGAAAAGTAATTATCCAGACGTATAATCCGAACCACAACACGATTCAGCAGGTGACGAACAACGATTACATAGGAATGTACAAGGAACAATTGTATGACCGACATATTTTTAAATATCCTCCTTATTATAGGTTGGTTAAAATTACGCTGAAACATCGTGATTTTGACAAGCTGAAAGAAGGCGCGATGTGGCTGTACCAGGTGATGAGCCAGAATTTAGATTTGCCAGTTTTAGGTCCGGAAGAACCTGCAATTAGCAGAATCAGAAACGAGTACATTAGAACGATTTTGATAAAAATTCCGACCAATAAGCCACTCGGAAGCACAAAAAAAACTATCCAGAAAATACTGAATAGTTTTGAAGCTGTCCCGCAATACCGACCGATTAAAGTGGTCGCGAACGTTGATTTTTATTAGGCTGTAGCCAATGCTTTCACCAAGTCTTCTTTTTTGTTTCTGCTCAAAGGAATTTTTGTTGCGCCAATTTCAGCAAACTTACTGTTGAATTTATCCACTTTGTCGATATTGATAATGAACGATTTGTGCACGCGGATGAAACGTTCTTTTGATAAATCGCTTTCAAATGATTTCATAGTCGATAAAACCAAGTGGTTTTCGTCTTCGGTTACTACTTTTACGTAGTCGCCATAAGCTTCGATCCATTTGATTTTTGCCGTGAATATTTTTAATTTCTTTAGATTGCTCTTGATGAAAATATGTTCGCTATCTTCATCAATATTTTCCTTGCGAAGCGTGTATAAATCCATTGCTCGCTTCACGGCAGCGTTGAATCGCTGTGGCGAAATAGGCTTTTGAAGATAATCAGTCGCATCATAATCAAATGCTTTTACGGCATATTCTGCTTTTGATGTAATAAAAATAATTTGTGGTTTCACCTTCAAGCCGTCAAGCAAATCAAAGCCGTTGATAATAGGCATTTCAATGTCTAAAAAGATAAGGTCAACATCTTTATTAGTCAAGCAGTTTTTGGTCTCGATGGCGTTAGAAAAATCGCCTACCAAGTTGAGGTTTGGGTGGTTAGCAACAAGCTTGGTCACTGTCATCCTTTGTATGGCACTGTCATCCACAACAACACAATTCAATTTCATAAAATATAGGATTTATAGATTGGGCTGGATAAATGTAAAATATTTTTTTGATACAAAAACAATTTTTATACCGTTTTTTTGTACTTCATCGAATATAGTTGGATTTCGCTTGCGTATTAAAAATAAATGATTACTTTTGCACCCAATTTTATAACAAATAAAATATACTATTATGAATCATTATGAGACTGTTTTCATCTTGAATCCCGTTTTATCTGAAGTACAGGTAAAGGAAACAGTAAGCAAATTCGAAGATTTTCTTACTTCTAGAGGAGCCGAGATGGTATCAAAAGAGGATTGGGGCCTAAAAAAAATGGCTTACGAAATCCAACACAAAAAAAGTGGTTTTTACCATTTGTTTGAGTACAAAGTATCTGGAGAAGTCCTAATTGCTTTTGAAACTGAATTTAGACGTGACGAAAGAATCATGCGTTTCTTGACTGTAAGTCTTGATAAACATGCAATTTCTTGGGCAGAAAGAAGAAGAGCAAAATTAAAAGCAGCTAAAGTATAATTATTATGGCAACCCTACAACAATCAGCTTCAGGAAAAAAAGACGGAGATATCAGATATCTAACGCCTTTGAACATAGAAACAAACAAAACTAAAAAGTATTGTCGTTTCAAAAAATCTGGTATCAAATATATCGATTATAAAGATGCAGATTTTTTATTGAAATTCGTTAACGAGCAAGGAAAAATTCTTCCACGTCGTTTAACTGGAACTTCATTGAAATACCAAAGAAAAGTGTCTGTTGCTGTAAAAAGAGCAAGACATTTAGCTTTAATGCCATACGTGGCCGATTTATTAAAATAATTAACTAATTAGAGTTGTTGTCCCGATGCAATCGGGACTAACTTCTATTAAAAAGGACAACAACATGGAATTGATCTTAAAAAAAGACGTTCAAAATTTAGGTTTTAAAGACGATGTAGTAACTGTAAAAAACGGATACGGTCGTAACTTTTTAATCCCACAAGGGTTTGCTCACATGGCAACTCCTTCTGCTAAGAAAATCTTGGCTGAAAACTTGAAGCAAAAAGCACACAAAGAAGCAAAAGTAGTTGATGACGCTAAAAAAGTAGCAGAATCTTTGAAAGCTCTTGAAATCAAACTTACAGCTAAAGCTGGTGGTGAGAAACTTTTTGGTTCAATCACAAATATTGATATCGCTGATGCTTTAGAAAAAGCAGGTCAACCAATCGATAGAAAATTCATCACTTCAGGTGTTGTTAAGCGTACAGGAAAATATACTGCTAGTGTAAGATTACACAGAGATGTTATCGTTGAATTGCCTTACGAAATCGTTGCTGAGAAATAATATTTTTCAACATCAATATAGAATCCCGATGAAAGTCGGGATTTTTTTTATTTCAAAATTCTTTGTTCCAAGTTGAATACATCTAAATTTAGAAGTAACAACGAATTTTGAACTTGGAATTTTCCATTTTGAAATTATTTAAAAGGAATTTTTCCTAAACCTAGAACCCAAAACCTAAGTACCCGATAATGAAATACAGAAGACTAACAAAAGAACAGTTCGAAGCACTTCATCAAGAATTTGCTAATTTTTTAGCAACACAATCCATTGACAAAGGCGAGTGGGACAACATTAAAGAGCAACAGCCAGAAGTTGCCGAACAGGAATTAGATGTTTTTTCAGATTTGATTTGGGAAGGTGTTTTGACCGGAGCAAACTATCTAGAGCATTTTTCTAAAAACTTTATTTTTCTTTTTCACTGCCAGGAAACTTTGGTGAAAACCATTGTATTGAAATCTTTGGTTCCAGAAACTGATTTTATGACCAAAGAAGGTTTGCAATGGCTGAGCGACAATATGTTCACGGAAACTGTCGAAATAAAATTAGGACAGAAAAATTATGACAAAGATAGAAACGAAGCTATTTTTGAACTAATTCAGCAAGGCGCCATTTTAAGCGACGGCCAATTGTACCTTCAAATTAATGGTATAATTCAGTCGTAATTATTTCAAAGTTTTAATATCTTTACTCTAATTTATAATCCTGCAAGGTTTTCAAAACCTTGTAGGTGTTTTTTTTAGTAGAATGCCTACAAGGTCAAAAAAAAGACCTTGCAGGGATGAGTAAATCTGAGATATTTAATGCAATGAATACTACATCAATCCAAAATACCATCCAATCTTTACGTGAAGAACTCAATCTGCACAATCATAATTACTATGTTTTGGACAATCCCACGATTTCTGATTATGATTTTGATATCAAATTAAAGGAACTCCAAGATTTAGAAAATAAGCATCCAGAATTTTTTGACGAGAATTCGCCAACGCAGAGAGTGGGCGGGATGATTACCAAAAATTTCAATACGATTACCCATAAAAACAGAATGTATTCGCTGGATAATTCCTATTCGAAGGAAGATGTTTTGGATTGGGAAAAGCGAATCCAGAAGATTTTGGGCGATGTTCCGCTGGAATATACCTGCGAATTAAAATATGACGGTGCTTCAATTTCAATGACTTACGAACATGGAAAATTAAAACGTGCTGTGACTCGCGGTGATGGTTTTCAAGGCGATGAAGTGACGAATAATATCAAGACGATTCGTTCGGTGCCATTGCAATTGAAAGGCGACTATCCTGATAATTTTGAAATTCGAGGAGAAATTATTTTGCCTTTGGAAGGTTTTGCAAAGATGAATCAGGAGTTGATTGAAAGCGGAGAAACGCCTTATTCAAATCCTAGAAATACGGCTTCCGGAAGCTTGAAGTTGCAAGACAGCGCTGAAGTTGCCAAGCGTCCGCTGGATTGTCTTTTATATACTTTTATCGGAAACGATGTGAAGTTTGCGACGCATTTTGAAAGTTTAGAAAAAGCCAGAAATTTTGGTTTCAAAGTTCCAAAGGAAGCAAAATTGGTCAAAAGCATCGACGAAGTTTTCGAATTTATTGAATATTGGAATGTGCATCGTCAAGATTTGCCTTATGAAACAGACGGTGTTGTGGTAAAAGTTAATAATCTGCATTTGCAAGAGGAATTGGGTTACACGGCAAAAGCACCTCGTTGGGCAATTGCGTATAAATTTAAAGCGGAGCAAGTTTCGACCAAATTAAATTCGATTTCGTACCAAGTAGGAAGAACGGGTGCGATAACGCCGGTGGCAAATTTAGAACCGGTTCAATTGGCCGGAACTATTGTGAAACGTGCTTCTTTACACAATGCTGACCAAATTGAAAAACTGGATATTCGCGTAGGCGACGAAGTTTTTGTGGAAAAAGGAGGAGAAATTATCCCAAAAATTATCGGTGTTGATTTTACAAAACGCTCATTAGATTTGCTTCCAACAGTTTACATCACCAATTGCCCAGAATGCCAAACGGAATTGATTAGAAAAGAAGGCGAAGCACAGCATTACTGCCCAAATTTTTATGGTTGTCCACCACAGATTATTGGAAGAATTCAGCATTATATTTCAAGAAAAGCAATGGATATTGAAGGTTTGGGCGGGGAAACAGTTGCCTTGCTTTTCAATAATAATTTGGTTCAAAATTATGCCGATTTATACGATTTGACTGTTTCCCAAGTAATTCCGTTGGAAAGAATGGCACAGAAATCAGCTGAAAATTTGGTAAACGGAATTGAGAAATCTAAGGAAGTTCCGTTTGAGCGCGTTTTGTTTGCGCTAGGAATTCGTTACGTTGGAGAAACTGTCGCAAAAAAACTCGCGAAGCATTATCAAAACATAGACAATTTAAGAAATGCCAGCCTGATGGATTTGATTTTGGTTGATGAAATCGGGGAACGAATTGCGCAAAGCGTAGTGGAATTTTTTGAAAATAATGAGAACCAGATTATCATTCAGAGATTAAAAGATTACGGCGTTCAATTGGAAACAAAAACCGTTTTTAATCCAGATGCGACTGATAAATTAGCTGGAAAAGCCTTCGTGGTTTCAGGTGTTTTTACAAAATTGAATCGTGATGACTTGAAAAAAGCAATTGAAGATAATGGCGGAAAAGTGGGAAGTTCTATTTCAGCAAAAACCGATTTTGTGATTGCGGGAGATAATATGGGGCCGGCGAAATTAGAAAAGGCAACAAAATTAAATGTGGCGATAATTAGTGAGGATGATTTTATCGAAATGCTTCGCAATTAGATAATGAGTTAATTTGATAATTAGAAAATGTGACGGTTCGTTGAGGATTACCACATTTTCTAATTTTTCTAAACTATAATAGTCCTTCCAGAATTACTCTTGTTTTTATCTTTGTCAAAATAAAAATCAATTTTTCCTAAATTGATACCATAACAACCAACTTGATTCACCAACGTATCAATTCCGTCAAGGTTTTTTACGATGGTTGGTTTGTCCAAGAAAGTATGCGTGTGACCTCCGATAATTAAGTCGATATCTTTAGTTTGTCCGGCTAATTTTAAGTCGCAAATCTTTTGAGAATCTTTTCCGTAGCTGTAACCAATGTGAGAAAGACAGATAATCAAGTCACATTTTTCCTGTGTTTTCAATATTCTTGTCATTTCTTGCGCGGTTTCAACAGGATTTTTATAAACCGTTTCTTTGTAATTTTTCTTGTCAACCAAACCTTCCAATTCAATTCCTAAACCAAAAATGCCAATCTTAATTCCGGCTTTTTTGAAGGTTTTGTATGGTTTTACGATTCCGTCGAGCATTGTGTTTTTAAAATCATAATTGGCGCTTACAAAGTCAAACTTAGCGTGAGGCAATTGCGCCACAAATCCTTCCAAACCATTGTCAAAATCGTGATTTCCCATCGTGGCCAAATCATAATTCAGCATACTCATCAACTTAAATTCCAGTTCGCCTCCATAATAATTAAAATATGGCGTTCCTTGAAAAATATCTCCCGCGTCTAAAAGCAAAACATTCGGGTTTTCTTTTCGGATGCTCTCAATCAGATTCGCTCTTCTGGCAACTCCGCCCATATTTGCATTTCGCGGATGGTCTGCTGGAAACGGGTCGATATGGCTGTGAACGTCGTTCGTATGTAAAATGGTGATGTGATTGCTTTCTAAAGTTGTAAAACTGCTCAAAGACAATCCGCCGACAGTCAATAATGCCGAACCGGCCACACTTTTTTGTATAAAATCTCTTCTTTTCATTTTGATATTTTTGTTTGGATTTGAACTTATTCTAAAATAATTCGTTGATTTTTTGGAGTTGGAATCGTGTCCACTTCCTTGAAATAATCAATCCAGACATTTCTTAATTTATAGTCTAAATCATAAACCGCGCTTCCTTTTTTAAAGAAATACATGCTGTCGCCTCCGTTGTACAAATAATCATTCGTGGCAACATAATAGGTTGTATTCAAGTCCAAAGGTTTTCCTTGAACAGAAATACTTTTGTATGATTTCTCGTCTTTAGCCAAAATAATTTGCATTCCAGAAAGCGGGTGTGGTTTTCTTTCCTTAATAATATAGTCAACCATTTCCACGATTTGTTCCCCTTCTAAAGCGACAACAACCAAATTATTTTCAAAAGGCATCAGTTCAAAAGCCGTTCTTGTGGTCACATTTCCTTGTGGAATAATCGCGCGAATGCCTCCGTGATTCAAAAGGCAGACGTCAACGGATTTTTTTTCTCTTAATTGTAAAATTTTATTGGCAGAAGCCAAAGTAATATCGGCTTGAAGACTTCCGATGCTAGTTTGCCACTGACCTTTGCTTTTTTCCAAAGTTTCTGGAGCGTAAGCCAAAACTTCGTTCATATCTTTATCGATATTTTCTCTGTAAGGTTTGTTAAACGCCTCAATGTTAGTATTTTCGCCATTAGAATTGGTAACTCCAATTTGTTTTCCTTCAATTTTAGAAATATATTCCTTTTGACTTGAACAACCAAAAGCGAAGAATAATGTTGTAATTACAACAAAATGTTTTAAGATAACGTTGTAGTTTTTTAGATTTACCATCTGAAATACGGCTTATTTGATTAAATTTGTAACTCCAAGCAAAAGTACTATGTTTCTAAATTTTTTCAAGAATTTTTCTGCGAAAAGAACTTTAAAAAAAAGTTTCCTCCACGTTAAGGGAAATCCTTCTCCTCATCTGATAGAAACGGTCGGCTTGCTTATCGACAAGACTTATTTTGAGGAAAAGGTCAACTTGATTGAAGAACTTTTGGCCAATGGAATCATGCGAGAGAACATTCAAATTCTGCTTTACAAAGATAGATTTAAGAAGAAAGAAACCATAAATTACCCGAGTTTTAGCCATAAAGATTTGAGTTTCAAAGGAATTTTGGAAAACGAAAACGTAACGAATTTTACCAATCAAGAATTTGACATGCTTATCAGTTATTATGACACCGAAAAAGCGCCGTTGATGATTGCAACTTTTAAATCGAAAGCCAATTTTAAGGTTGGTTTCTCAACAATCGATAAAAGATTAAACCACTTTATGATTAGCACAAATGCCGAAAATTATAAAGTTTTTGTATCCGAATTATTCAAATATCTAAAAATACTAAACAAAATATAATTATGCAGTCACTTATAGGAACAGGCGTTGCACTTGTTACACCATTCAAAAAAGATTTTTCTGTGGATGTGGAAGCCTTGAAAAGAATTGTCAATTATCAAATCGACAACGGAATCAATTATTTAGTAGTTCTTGGAACAACCGGCGAACCAGCGACATTGAAAAAGGAAGAAAAAGAATTAGTGATAAAAACGGTTATTGAAACTAATAATGGAAGACTGCCATTGGTTTTGGGCGTTGGCGGAAACAATACGGCTGAAGTTGTGGAAGAATTGAAAACGAGAGATTTTACTGGATTTTCAGCAATTCTTTCTGTTTCTCCTTATTATAACAAACCAACTCAAGAAGGAATTTACCAGCATTTTAAGGCGATTGCAGAAGTTTCACCGCTTCCTGTGATTTTATATAATGTTCCCGGAAGAACCGGAAGCAATGTTTTGCCTTCGACGGTAATTCGTTTGGCAAATGATTTTAAAAATATCGTCGCCATTAAAGAAGCGGCAGGCGATATTGTTCAAGCGATGAAATTAATTCAGTTAAAACCAAAAGATTTCTTGGTGATTTCTGGCGATGATATGGTAACGCTTCCGATGGTTTTGGCCGGTGGAGCGGGAGTGATTTCAGTAATTGCAGAAGGTTTTCCAAAGCAGTTTTCAAAAATGGTTCGCCTTGGTTTAGAAAGAAAAGTGGATGAAGCTTATAAAATTCATTATGAAATTGCAGATTCAATTGATATGATTTTTGAGCAAGGAAATCCGAGCGGTGTTAAAGAAATCTTTAAATCTTTGGGATTGTCGGAAAATACAGTACGTTTGCCTTTAGTAAATGTTAACGAAGATTTAGCCAAAAGATTAAAAGATTTCGTTGCAAAAACAGTAAATTAGTTTTTTAAAAAGAAGATTATGTTATCACAAACGATACAAGACGCATTAAATAAACAGATTAAAGTGGAGGGAGATTCGTCTCAAATTTACCTTGCAATGGCATCTTGGGCAGAAATTCAAGGGTTCGAAGGGATTTCAACTTTTATGTTTGCACAGTCAGAAGAAGAAAGATTACACATGCTAAAATTGGTTAAATACATCAACCAAAGAGGCGGACAGGCAAAAATTTCTGGAACTGTGGAACCCGTTTTGGACTTGACAAGCTATAAAGTTTTGTTTAAACAATTATTGGAGCACGAAATTAAGGTTTCAGAAAGCATCAACGATTTGGTTGGAATTGCTCTAGACGAAAGAGATTATGCGACACACAATTTCTTGCAATGGTATGTGGCAGAGCAGATTGAAGAAGAAGCAAACGCTAGATATATCTTGGATAAAATCAATTTAATCGGAGACGATAAAGGTGGTTTGTACTTGTTTGACAACGAAATGAAAAATTTCACGAGTCCAGTTACAGCTCCAAAATAAATACAAAATAAATTCGTTTAAAAAGGTGTCGTTTTTCGGCATCTTTTTTTTGTTTTTCAGTTAAATTGATGCTGAAAAAAAATGTTTTTTTAATCATAATTAATAACTAAATTTGCGGTTGATTTTTTAAAGTTTCATAGACTGAAAAATCAGCAAACATAAACTGACGATGAACAAAATATTTTTCATACTTATTCTTGCGATAACTTTAGGTTCTTGCAGTTCTTACCAAAAAGCTTTAAAATCTGAAGATGTTACTTTAAAATATGAAGTAGCTACAAAGATGTATGATGCTGGAAAATATACGAAGGCAATTCGTCTTTTTGAACAAATTGCTCCAACATACAGAGGAAAACCTGGCGCGGAAAAGATGTTTTATATGTTTGCGCAGTCATATTATAAGACGAAACAAAATTACTTAGCAGGATACCAATTCGAAAGTTTTGCTTCAAGTTATCCGAAGAGTGAAAAAGTAGAAGAAGCAGCATATTTAAGCGCAGAAAGTTACTCAAAAGAATCTCCAAGATATTCGCTAGATCAAGGAAGTACGGACAAAGCGATTGATAAATTGCAAAATTTCATTAATCAGTATCCAAATTCTCAATATTTGCCTCAAGCAAATGTGCTTGTAAAAGCGTTAAGAGAAAAACTGGAGAAAAAGGCTTTCGAAATTGCTAAACAATACAACACAATTGGTGGTTATACTAGAGATTATTCTGCAGCAATTAAAGCGTTAGATAATTTTATTGCAGATTATCCAGGAACACCGTTTAAAGAGGATGCACTGTATTATAGATTTGATTCTGCATATACTTTAGCGATAAATAGTGTTGAAAATAGAAAAAAAGAAAGATTAGATTTTGCAAAAACGGCATACGCCTCTTTGATTAAATTTAACGAATCTACAAAATACAAGAACAATGTGGACGAAAAAATGGCCACAATCGAAAAAGAATTACAACAATTTTCTAATTAAAAATAAGTCATGGATTTAAAAAAGACGACTGCTCCAGTAAATACAGTTACTTACAACAAGAGTGTGATTGAAGAACCGACAGGTAACGTGTATGAGGCGATAACTATTATGGCTAAAAGAGCAAATCAAATTAACTCTGAAATCAAAAAAGAATTGACAGAGAAATTAGAAGAATTTGCTACCTATAACGACAGCTTGGAGGAAATTTTTGAAAACAAAGAACAAATTGAAGTTTCAAAATTCTACGAAAAATTGCCTAAGCCACACGCTTTAGCAGTTCAAGAATGGTTAGAAGACAAAATCTATCACAGAGATACTACTAAATAATACTTATGTCTGTTTTAAACGGTAAAAAAATAGTGCTGGGAGTTTCCGGTGGAATTGCCGCATATAAAACAGCCTCTTTAGTAAGACTTTTTATAAAAGCAGGTGCCAATATCCAAGTGATAATGACACCTGCTTCTAAGGATTTTGTAACACCGCTTACACTTTCCACGCTTTCAAAAAATCCAGTTCATTCTACGTTTTATAATGAAGATGATGATAATGCGGTTTGGAACAATCACGTTGAATTAGGTCTTTGGGCAGATTTAATCGTAATTGCTCCAGCAACGGCAAATACATTGTCAAAAATGGCAAACGGAACTGTCGATAATCTTTTGATCGCTACTTATTTATCTGCAAAATGTCCGGTTTATTTCGCGCCTGCGATGGATTTGGATATGTACAAACATCCGTCTACTTTAGCAAGTTTCAATCTTCTTAAGAGCTTTGGAAACACTATGATTCCGGCTGAATCTGGAGAACTCGCAAGTGGACTTTCTGGCGAAGGAAGAATGGCTGAACCAGAAAATATAATCGCTTTTCTCGAAGCTGATCTCGAAAGCAAACTTCCCTTAAAAGGAAAAAAAATCTTAATTACCGCCGGTCCCACATACGAAGCCATCGATCCCGTGCGTTTTATAGGAAATCATTCCTCTGGAAAAATGGGTTTTGATATTGCAAAGCACGCTTCAAATCTGGGCGCCGAAGTCATTTTGGTTTCTGGTCCAACGCATTTAAAACTTGAAAATTCAAGTATTAAATTGGTTTCAGTCGTTTCGGCTAAAGAAATGTACGAAGCTTGCCATCAGTTTTTTGACACTGTTGATGTAGCAATTGCTGCTGCAGCCGTTGCAGATTACAGACCAAAATTTCCGGCGACGCAAAAAATCAAGAAAACAGAAGTAGATTTGAATATCGAGCTTGAAAAAACACAAGACATTTTGGCTTCTTTGGGAAAAATAAAGAAAAACCAGTTTTTAATCGGATTTGCTTTAGAAACAGAGAATGAAATTGAAAATGCAAAGCTGAAAATCCAGAAAAAAAACCTAGATTTGATAGTTCTCAATTCGCTTCAGGATGAAGGCGCTGGTTTTGGAAAACCAACCAATAAAATCACTTTCATAGACAAAGATTTCAATATCGAACCTATGGAATTAAAGTCAAAAGAAGCCGTTGCAGAAGATATTTTAAACAAAGTAACAAAACATTTTTATGCGTAAAATAATTTTTCTTTTTCTCTTGATGGCTGGATCGCTTCAGGCACAAGAATTGAACTGCAAGGTTTCCATAAATTATGATAGAATCACAAATGCAAACCCGCAGATTTTTAAGACATTAGAACGATCGCTGACCGATTTTATAAACAAAACACGCTGGACTAACCAAACTTTTAAAGACAACGAAAAGATTGAATGCAGTATGTTGATCAACCTTTCAGCGTATAATTCAGACCAGTTTACAGGAACGATTCAAGTGCAATCTTCACGTCCGGTTTTTAATTCTTCTTATACGTCGCCCGTTTTTAATTACAATGATAAAGATTTCTCTTTTAGATACTTAGAATTTGAAACATTGTTTTTTAATCCAAATAGTTTTGACAACAATTTAATATCTATCGTAGCTTTTTACAGTTATATGATCATGGGACTTGACGCTGACACATTCAGCATTAAAGGTGGAGATCAATATTATGAATTAGCGCAAAACGTGGCGATTTTAGCGCAAGGTTCCGGATTTAAAGGTTGGAATCAAGGCGATGGAAACCAGTCTAGGTATTTCTTAATAAATGACGTGAAATCGAACACATTTAGTCCATTTCGCGAGGCACTTTATCAATATCACAATGGCATGGATTTAATGGCAGACAACCAAAAACAAGGGAAAGAGCAAATTAAAACGTCATTAAAAACACTCGCTACAATATATGATCTAAGACCAAACGCATTTTTAACAAGGGTATTTTTTGATGCAAAATCCGACGAAATTGTATCGATTTACACTGGCGGTCCGAGCATCGCCGTGGCTGATTTGGTAGAAAATTTAAACCGAATTTCTCCCCTGAATTCGAGCAAATGGGGAAATATCAGGTTCTAGTTTTTTAAGAAGCTATTTCCAGCTTTCCGCTACAATCTTTTTCGCAAATGTCTTTTTTTGCAAGCCACAAAAGGAGCTTCCGTTGGTCGCTCTTTTGCGTCAGCAAAAAATAGACATTTACTGAAAAAGGATTTCCGCTTTAATCTGGGCTAGGGCATCAGTAATTAATTTAAACTTCATTCTTAAAATTTAAGTCATTGCTAACTTCACTATCCATAAAAAACTTCGCATTAATTGAAAAGCTAAATATTGATTTTTCAGAAAATTTCTCTATCATCACAGGAGAAACCGGAGCTGGAAAATCCATTGTTTTAGGAGCTTTAGGCTTGGTTTTAGGGAAACGCGCCGATTTGAGTTCCCTCAAAAACAAAGAAGAAAAATGTGTCATCGAAGCACATTTTGAAATCTCAAGATACAATCTCCAATCCTTTTTTGAGGCCAACGATTTAGATTTTGAAAACCAAACAATTATACGAAGAGAAATTCTTCCATCTGGGAAATCACGTGCTTTTGTAAATGACAGTCCGGTAAATTTACAGGAATTGCAATCGCTCGGAGAATTTTTAATTGACATTCACTCGCAACACCAAACGCAAGAATTATCCGAAGAAAATTTCCAATTCGATATTATTGATTCCATCGGAAATAACCAACATACAATTTCAGAATATACTTTGCTTCTGAAAAAATATAAAAGTTTGAAAAGCAATCTTTCAGACTTGAAAATAAAATTGCAGGAAGCTTCAAAAGAGCAGGATTACAATTCATTTTTATTGGAAGAATTGCTTTCGGCCAAATTAAAATCGGGTGAGCAAGAAGAATTAGAATCTGTTTTTGAACAACTAAACAATGTCGAGCTTATCAAAGAAAGCGTCGACAAATCGTTGGCAATTTCTGAAGCAGAACAATTTGGAGTTTTGCAAAATTTAAAGGAAATCAAATTTGCTTTGCAAAAAATTTCAAGTTTTTCTCCAGAATATAATTCGCTATTAGAAAGGATAAATAGCGTTTCCATTGAATTTGATGACATTGTTTCTGAATTAAATCAAATAGGCGAGGGCTTGACAAACGATCCAGAGCAATTGGATTTGACCAATCAAAAACTGCAAACGATTTACAATCTTCAGAAAAAGCATCAAGTTTCTTCGATTGGCGAATTGCTTGAAATCCAAGAGGTTTTGGATAATAAAGTGATTTCTGTCGATAGTTTGCAAAACGAAATTGAGAAAGCAGAAACTGGAATTGCTTCCGCTGAAAAAGAATTAGACGTTTTAGCCGTTTCCATCCATAAAAATAGAATCAAGGCAATTCCGGTTTTAACCGAAAAATTGATTGCCATTTTAGATTTATTGGGAATGCCAAATGTTCGTTTCAAGATTGAAGTAACGCAATCTTCAACCTATCACAATAATGGTAAAGATGATTTAGAATTTCTTTTTGCTGCAAATAAAGGATCTGATTTTGGATTATTGAAAAAGACAGCTTCTGGTGGAGAATTGTCTAGAATTATGCTTGCCGTGAAATCTATTTTGGCTCAATATCAGAAACTTCCAACGATTATTTTTGATGAAATCGACACCGGAGTTTCAGGAGAAATCGCACACAAAATGGGCGATATTATGAAAGATATGAGTAAGACGATGCAGGTTTTTGCAATTACGCATTTGCCACAAATCGCTGCAAAAGGAAATGCGCATTTTAAAGTTTCAAAATCAACGGTCGGCGAGCAAACTTTATCACAATTAAGATTGCTTTCAAAAGACGAAAGAATTGTGGAAATAGCACAAATGCTTTCTGGAAAAGACATTTCTGATTCTGCCTTAAATCACGCAAAAGCCTTGCTGAACTAATATTTTGAATTATATTTGTTTACAATTTACAAAGAATAAACGATTACAAAAACAAACGATTAAACTAAAGTTTTATGATTATAGAACCAAGAATGAGAGGATTTATTTGCTTGACTGCACATCCAAAAGGAGCTGAGCAAAACGTTAAAAACCAAATTGAATACATTAAATCAAAAGGAAAAATTGAAGGCGCTAAAAAAGTATTGGTGATCGGCGCTTCAACCGGATTTGGTTTGGCTTCTAGAATCACAAGTGCATTTGGTTCAGATGCATCAACAATTGGAGTTTTCTTTGAAAAACCGCCAGTTGAAGTAAAAACGTCTTCGCCAGGCTGGTACAATTCTGCTGCTTTTGAAACGGAAGCGCACAAAGCAGGTTTGTATGCAAAAAGCATCAACGGCGACGCATTTTCTAACGAAGTAAAAAGAGAAACCTTAGACTTGATCAAAAAAGATTTGGGTCAAGTTGATTTAGTAATATATAGTTTGGCTTCGCCAGTGCGTACAAATCCAAATACTGGAGTTACACACCGTTCTGTTTTGAAACCAATTGGATATGTTTACACGAACAAAACGGTTGATTTTCACACTGGGAAAGTTTCAGAAATTTCAATTGAGCCAAGCAAAGAAGACGATATTGAAAATACAGTTGCCGTTATGGGCGGTGAAGATTGGGCAATGTGGATTGATGCTTTAAAAGCAGAAAACCTATTGGCTACAGGTGCTACAACGGTTGCTTATTCTTATATCGGACCATCTTTGACGGAGCCAGTTTACAGAAAAGGAACAATTGGTCGTGCAAAAGATCACTTGGAAGCGACTGCATTTTCAATCACAGATTCTTTAAAAGATATTGATGGAAAAGCGTATGTTTCTGTAAATAAAGCATTGGTAACTCAAGCTAGTTCAGCAATTCCGGTAATTCCTTTGTACATTTCTTTATTGTATAAAATCATGAAAGAAGAAGGCGTTCACGAAGGAACAATCGAGCAAATCCAGCGATTATATCAAGACAGATTGTTCTCTGGAAGCGAAGTTGCGACTGATGAAAAAGGGAGAATTAGAATTGACGATTGGGAAATGCGTGACGATATCCAAGAAAAAGTAGCGCAATTGTGGACAAAAGCGACTACAGAAAACTTAGCTGAACTTGGAGATTTAGAAGGTTATAGAAAAGATTTTTATAATTTATTCGGGTTCGATGTCGAAGGAGTCGATTATAAATCAGAAGCTAACGAAATGGTTCAAGTGGAGAGCATAAAATAACACAAACTTAAGTTGTATAAAGAAGTGGATTGTCAGTGACAGTCCACTTTTTTTATGCATTTTGTCGATGAATTTTGTAATATAACTTTTTTTTAATGTTTTTTTAATCGATTTATTGATATTTGGTATATTTACATATTAACTAAACTATTCATTTATGAAAAAAATTACTTTATTGTTCATGCTCTTCGTAGGATTTGTGTCTTATGGACAATTGTGGACTATTAATTCATGTTCAGCCGAGTTGGGGAGTAGCTCATATGGACCGATGAGCAGCGTTGCAACCGCAAACGCTGTCAGCCGAACGGCAATTATTTATCCGGCAGCGCAATTAGCGGGAATTTCGGGACAAGAACTGACTAGCATGTATTTTAAGAGAACCACCGGAACCGGTGCAATGGCAGGAACGGCTAATTTTAAAATTTATTTGAAAGAAACTACAGCGACTGATTGGGGAGCTGGAGGGTTAGACTGGGCAACAGCAACTACAGGAGCTACTTTAGTGTATGATTCAAATCCTGCATCATCTGTGGGTTCATCAGCGGGATGGAAAAATTTTACTTTTTCAACTAACTTTACTTATTCAGGCGCTCAAAACCTAGCAGTATTTTTTGAGTACAAAAATGAAACGGCTAGCTCTGCAATATCTTACAGCTACGAGTACACAGCCCCTTGTATTTCAACCTCAAATTCAAATACAACAAAATACTCAAATGCTACTACAGGGGTATTACCGACTTCGCTTGCATCAAATGACTACAGGCGAGCTATTATAGGTTTTGATTTTTCAGTAAGCTGTAATGCGCCTACTGATTTAGTAGTTTCGGGTGTAACTTCAACTGGGGCTACCATTAACTGGACTGCTTCTACAAGTGCTCCGACACTTGGGTATGATTATTACGTTTCAACTACGGCCACAGCGCCTACTGGCACGACTACACCAACAGGTAATGTAGCTTCAGGAACAACGCTTACGTTGACTGATTTGCCATCAGCTACAAACCACTATGTTTGGGTTAGAAGTAATTGCGTTGCTGGAGATGCAAGCCTATGGAAAGCAGCGTCATTTTTTACGCTTTGTCCGCCGATTACAACTGTGCCATGGACAGAAAATTTTGACTCGATGACAACATTAGGGGCAAATATTTTTCCATCTAATTGCTGGAGAAGTATTGCTGGAGGAAGTTCAAGTTCAACGCATTATACTTCGGCAGATGCTGCGACAAACTCATATAATAATCCAATGTCGGCTCCAAATTATGTTACGATTTACTATCCAACAACAAATGCAGCATACTTATATGCTCCAGCTATGCAATTGACCGCTGGTCAATCATATGACTTTTCTTTCTATTTTGTAGGAGATGGAACATTAGGTTGGGACGGTCAAGTTGTTTATAACACAGCACAACAAGTGGCAGGAGCTACCGTTTTAGGTGCGTCATTTGTAACATCTACAACTACCACAAATGGTTCTACTTACACAAAAGTAACAAGGACTTTTGTCCCTGCAACAACAGGTGTGTACCATTTTGGTATTCGCACCATCGCTTTAACGACTGCACCATTTTATTTAGGATTTGATGATTTTAAAGTTGCTTTATCGCCAACATGCATTGAACCAACAGCATTGACTGCCTCAGCGATTTCAGCAACAGGAGCAACAGTTTCTTGGACACCGCCTTCAAATGCTCCGTCGCTAGGATATGATTATTACAGAGCTACAACAGCCACAGCCCCTACGGCATCAACAACGCCAACTGGTACCGTGACAACAGGAACATCGGTAACTTTTACAGATTTAACTGCAAACACTACATATTATGTTTGGGTTAGAAGTAATTGTGGCGGAGGTGATTTAAGTGCTTGGAGTTTGTCATTAAGTTTCACGTCATCATGTGTTGCTTCGGCAGTTCCTTCAACTCAAGAAGGGTTTGAAGTTGCAACAACTTTGCCTGCTTGCTGGTCGTCAGCTTTGATAACTGGAACTACAAATTGGGGTGTTTTTACACCAACTGGAACTGGTGATATTGCAACTGCTCATGCGGGTACAAAAATTATGGTAAAACCATATACAAGTTCTGATGCTATTTTAGTTTCAAATCCGTTTGATTACTCGTCTGTGACGTCAACAACAAGAGTAAATGTTTGGTTGTTTAGACACGCATCTGCTGCGAATGCTGATAGATACAGATTCTTTGTGAATACGGCTGCGACATTGACTGGAGCTACACAAGTTTTTGAATTGTTCCTTAAAACGACAATTGCTCCCACCGAAACCGCAACTGGATGGTACAATTATACTTTTGATATTCCGGCAGCAATGCACGGTCAGCCTTATGTATATGTTATTGCGCAAGGTACTACAGCAAATGGATTTTCATCGTACACGTTAGGAATCGATGATTTTAAAATCGAATTTCCTTTATCAACAGCTTCATTCTCAAAGGCTGATATCAAGGTTTATCCAAATCCTGTAAAAAATATCTTGAATTTATCTTACTCTCAAGATATTTCTGATGTTGCTGTATTCAATTTGTTAGGGCAACAAGTTCTAGCTAAAAAAGTAAATGCAACTGAAAGTCAAATTGATATGTCAAGCTTAACGCAAGGAACTTATCTTGTGAAAGTAACTGTTGAAAATCAAGTTAAAACAATAAAAGTGATTAAAGAATAAACTTTAATTTCTCTGTAAATTTTAAAACCATCCTAATTTTATTAGGATGGTTTTTTTATATATAAAGTTTATCTTTGTTAAACTTTAAATCTTCTTATGAAATTTTCTTTTATAATTCCTGTTTACAATCGACCAGACGAGATTGATGAGCTCTTACAAAGTTTGGTAATACAAGACTATAACTATGATTTTGAAGTTGTTATTGTAGAAGATGGTTCATCAATTCCTTGTCAGTTTATAATTGATTTATATGAAACCAAGTTGAATATTTCATATTTTTTTAAACCAAATTCTGGTCCAGGTGATTCGCGAAATTTTGGAATGCGAAACGCGAAAGGAGATTATTTCTTGATCTTAGATTCAGATTGCATACTGCCGACAAATTATTTATCTGAGGTGCATGATGCGCTTAAAAATGACTTTGTCGACTGTTTCGGAGGTCCAGATAGAGCTTTAGAAAGTTTTTCTGATGTGCAAAAAGCTATTAATTTTTCGATGACTTCTTTCTTGACAACTGGTGGTATTCGAGGAGGTTCTGAAAAAGTTGATAAGTTTCAACCCAGAAGTTTTAATATGGGACTTTCTAAAAAAGCTTTTGAAGCGAGTCGAGGCTTTGGCAACATTCACCCTGGTGAAGACCCAGATTTATCAATTCGACTTTGGAAAATGGGCTATGAAACACGTCTTTTTTCTAACGCATACGTGTATCACAAGAGGAGAATTGATTGGTCAAAATTTTATAAGCAAGTCAACAAGTTCGGTAAAGCGCGACCAATTTTAAATAGTTGGTATCCAGAGTATAACAGGTTAACATTTTTCTTCCCATCGCTTTTTCTAATTGGATTTTTAGGTTCGATTTTAGTTCTTATTTTCAATATATGGTTTTTTTTCTTAATGTATTTGCTTTATTTTTCGATGATATTTTTTGTCTCCACTTTGCAGAGCAAAAGTTTAAAAATCGGATTAAATTCCTTGTTTGCCGTCGCTACACAATTTTATGGATACGGCGTTGGTTTTATAATTTCCTATTGGAATATTATTATACTCAAAAAAAATCCTCAAGTGTCATTTCCAGAATTGTTTTTTAAAAACTAATTTTCATTTTTATGCCAAAAATTATCGGATTAACAGGAGGGATTGGGAGTGGGAAAAGCACCATTGCAAAACATATTGAACAGATGGGCATTCCGGTATACATTTCGGACTTGGAGGCTAAAAAAATATTAGATACACAGGAAGCGATTTCAGAAGTGGCTAACGCTTTTGGCCGTGAAATTATTAAAAATGGAAAAGTAACCCGCGAAAAACTTTCACAAATTGTTTTTCAGCAACCTCAAAAGCTGAAAATTCTGAACTCAATTATACATCCAAAGGTCGCAAGCCATTTTAAGGAATGGCTCGAAATTCACAGCAAAGAGAAATTTGTGATTAAAGAAGCGGCGATACTTTTTGAAAGCGGAAGTTATAAAGATTGTGATAAAGTAATTTTAGTCACAGCTCCGAAGGAAACTAGAATTCAGCGAGTTATGAAAAGAGATAGTATTTCCCGTCAAGCTGTTGAGAACAGAATCGCAAATCAGTGGAGCGAAGAGGAAAAAGAGCAATTAAGCGATTTTGTAATCGTCAATGAGCAATTATCTGACGCCTTAAAAGCTGCCGAAAATATAATTTCTATATTAAGAAATCATTAGTTTACGAATTAGATGTTAATGTTTGGTTAATGTATTAATTGCTTAAATGTTAAAATGTTAATTTTGTTTCGATGAATAAGACATTATTTCGTTTACTGGTTGTGTTAATGAGCCTATCTTTGATAGGAATTATTTTGGTACAATTGTATTTGATTAATACCTCGTTTAAAAATAATGAAGAACAGTTCAAATATCATGTGCAACAGGTTATTGGAAACGTTTCTGAAAAATTAAAACAAGAGGAAGCCAATAGCCTTTTAAACCAATATAATATTTTAAAAGATAGCATCGGAAAAGATCCAAAGAAAAGCGAACTTCTTGATTTTGTGTTAGTCCAAAAAAATAAGGTGACTAATGAAACGGTCATCTATTCAAACAATATTATTGCTGAAGATTACAATGTTAATCTGTCGTTCTTTGATAAGAAAAAAGATTCTTTGCGAAAATCACAAAGTTACAGCGCAACAAGAAAAACAGAAATTTATTCTGGAGGGCAAATCGATAATTTAGCATTGCAGAAAAGCACTACACCAGATATCACGGTTGAAAAATCGGGAAATATGGAAGTATTGGTGAAAGCGCAGTATGATATGTTTTTAAAAGACATTGCTGACACCAAACCGTTAAAAGACAGAATTTCGAAAGACAAGCTTTATAAAATGTTGGATCACGAATTGAAACAATATGAAGTAAAAACAAATTTTGAATTCGGGGTATATAGTGATGGCTTGGCTACTAAAATAAAATCTGACAATTTTAAGTTTGATAAGAATTCAACATTTCAAACGCCGATTTTCGCAGACAATGAAGGAATAGCGAAATTTCAATTATTGGTAAGTTTTCCAGATAAAAAGAAGTTTTTGTTCACCGATTTGATTGGAATTACGATTTTATCAATCACGTTTACGCTCGTGATCATCATCGCATACGCAAGCGCATTGAATCAATTGATAAAACAACGCCAGATTTCTGAAATCAAAACGGACTTCATTAATAACATGACGCACGAATTTAAGACGCCAATTGCCACAATAAACTTGGCATTGGATGCGATAAAAAATCCAAAAGTCATTGAAGATACTGAAAAAGTAAAACGTTATCTTCAGATGATTCGAGATGAAAATAAAAGAATGCATGCTCAAGTTGAGAACGTGCTCCGAATTTCTAAGTTAGAAAAGAAAGAGCTTGAAATCAATAAAGAACCGATGGATGTTCAAGTTATTGTAGAAGATGCAGTGGAACATGTTGGCCTGATCATCGAAGACAGACAAGGTGTGATTAACACGCATTTTAATGCCACAAGAACAACAACATTAGTCAACGATGTGCACTTTACAAACGTGATTGTAAATATCTTAGATAATGCCATTAAATATTCTCCAGAAGCACCAGTTATTGATGTTTATACGGAAAATGTAAAAGATTTTATCCTTATAAAAGTAAAAGACCAGGGACAAGGAATGAGTAAAATAGCACAGAAAAGAGTCTTTGAAAAATTTTATCGAGAACACACCGGCGATCGCCATGACGTCAAAGGACACGGTTTAGGATTGGCTTACGTAAAAAGAATTATAGACGACCATAATGGTCAAATATTTGTAGAAAGCGAAAAAGGGAAGGGTAGCACCTTCATTATAAAATTACCACTAATCAATTAAGCTATGGAAAATGTAAACAAGAAAATCCTACTAGTCGAAGATGACCCAAACTTCGGTTCAATTTTAAAAGATTATTTAAATCTGAACGATTTTGACGTTACTTTGGCCAAGAATGGGATGGAAGGTTTCGAGAAATTTAAAAAAGACACCTTTGATTTGTGCATCCTCGACGTGATGATGCCTTACAAAGATGGATATACTTTGGCTAAAGAAATCAGAGAAAAAAATAAAGATATTCCACTTATCTTCTTGACTGCCAAGTCAATGAAAGAAGACGTGTTGAAAGGATATAAAGTGGGCGCTGATGATTATTTAAACAAGCCATTCGATTCAGAAGTTTTGTTGATGAAAATCAAAGCAATCATTCAAAGAAAAGCATCTGACAGCAAAACAGACAACACAAAATTTGAATTCCAAATTGGAAATTTCCACTTAAATTCAAAATTGAGATTCTTGACTTTCAAGCAAGAAGAACCAATAAAATTATCTCCAAAAGAGAACGAATTGCTTAAAATGCTTGCTGTTCACGAAAATGATTTAATGCCAAGAGAATTAGCCTTGACAAAAATCTGGAGAGACGACAACTACTTCACATCAAGAAGTATGGACGTTTACATCGCAAAATTAAGAAAATACCTTAAGCCAGATGAAGACGTAGAAATCTTGAACATCCACGGAGAAGGTTTCAGACTTGTTGTAAAAAACAAGGTTTCAGAATAAATTACTATAAAAAAAGCTTCGAGAAATCGGAGCTTTTTTGTTTTTAGAAGCTATTTCCAGCTTTCCGCTACAAGTTTTTATCAAACCTCCTTTTTTGCACGGAAAAAAAGGAGCTTCCTCCGGTCGCTCTTTTTATCCGGCAAAAAATGTCGGTTTTTCAAAAAAGCTTTCCGCTACAATCTGGGCTAGCAATTTTAGATTTCAGATTTCAGATTTCAGAATTAAGATTGAAGAATGAAGAATTTCATATAAGTTCCATTTTGACAAAGATAATTGTATCCCAAGCGCTTCGCATTAATTTAACATCACTGTCATCCCGAGCGCACTCGAGGGAACAGTAAGCAATAAAAAACTCCGTGCAAATCTGTGAAATCTGTGTTTTAAAAACCCAATTCCAATCCAAAACAAGCCTTTCCTTCTTTCAAAATAGAATAAACAGATTGATTCTCGAAAGAAATCTCATTAATAGAAACCAAGTCGTCAAGCATCAATTCTTTCATAAAATTCATATCGATGCATTTCAATTTCTGCTTTAAAATTAATTTCACATCAACCAAATCCAAACACCATTCCAGATATTTCACATTATTTACGTGATTCACAATATCCAAATCTGATAAAACAACTTTTCGTTTATTCACGATTTTCATCTCCTTTGGCAATTCGATTTTCTTCACGCGCTCCTGCGTGGGAAATTTTTCGGCGTACTTTTCAAAGTGTTCGTGTGGCAGAGCCAGCGCTTCCGGACGTCGTAATTTGGTATTAAAAACAGCCCAAAAACTTTCGCAACCCACAATCTTTTTTCCGTTAACATACATTTCTAAAGCTCTCACCGAATGCGAATTTTCTAAAGAAATAATCCAAGTTTTCACCGTTACAATATCTTTCCAACGAGGAAGCGCTTCAATTTCAAGGTGCATTCTGCTTAAAACCCAAGCTTGATGGAATTCTTGCATATCGGTAAAACTGATACCGCCAACTTCAGCGTGGTCGCCGGCTGTCATTTGAAGCAAATTGCACAAATCAGTATATTTTAAGTAACCGTTTGGAGTGCATTGCGTAAAGTTGATTTCCCAGTCTTTGCTAAAAATTGAGGTAAAATTCGGAGCTATTGGCATTTTTCGGGAATTATGAATTATTGAAATTAGAAATTGATTTTACAATTTCATCAACTTCGGATTTGTAATCAAACCATTTCGCATTTTCTGTTCTTTTGAACCAAGTCAATTGGCGTTTTGCAAAACGTCTGGTATTTTTTTTGTTTTCTTCAATGGCAAAATCCAGATTAAAATCACCATCAAAATAACTAAAAAGTTCTCTGTAACCCACAGTTTGCAAAGCATTTAAATTTTTGTGTGTATACAAATTTCTGGCTTCTTCCAACAAACCATTTTGCATCATCAAGTCAACTCGAAGATTAATTCTATCGTACATTTCTTGACGTTCAGCTTCCAAACCGATGATGATTGGCGAAAAATTTCTGACGTTCTGTTTCTGGTTTAAAAACGAAGAATATGGTTTTCCACTCCCGATGCAGACTTCCACAAAACGCATCAATCGCTGTGGATTTTGTAAAGTTTGAGGATTTTCGTTAGAAATTGTATCGAAATAATTTGGGTCTAATTCTCGTAATTTATTCTGAAGATATGCAATCCCAAATTGTTCATAACTTGAAATAATTTCACTTCTGACTGAAGCATTAATGTCTGGAAAAGTGTCAAAACCTTTTAAAATGGCATTTACGTACAATCCAGAACCACCGACTAAAATGGCGTAATCATTGGTTTCAAACAATTCATCAAGTTTTAAAATTGCTTCCCTTTCAAAATCGCCCACGGTATAATTTTCGAAAATTGATTTATTTTGGATAAAATGGTGTGGGGCAGAAGCTAATTCTTCTTTAGAAGGAACTGCGGTCCCGATTTCCATTTCTTTAAAAAATTGGCGCGAATCGCAAGAGATAATTTCACAATTGAAATGATTTGCCAATTTTATGCTCAAAGCCGTTTTTCCGATTGCCGTTGGACCAATGATAGTGACTAGATTTTTCATGTAAAAAATCGTGAATTTTTTAAATTATGTTTCTAAATCAGTGCCACATTTATAGCAAAATTCCGCAGTATTTCTGTGGTCGCTGGTACCACAGTTTTTACAGCTTCCGGGCAAAAGATGTTTTTTCCTGCCAGAAGCAAGTTCTGCAGTCACAATTCCTGTGGGTACCGCTATAATTCCATAACCTAAAATCATGATGAAAGAAGCAATTATTTTTCCCAAAGGTGTGATGGGTGCAATATCGCCATAACCCACTGTAGTTAAGGTCACTATGCACCAATAAATACTTGTTGGTATGCTGGTAAATCCACTTTCTGGACTTTCAACGACGTACATAATTGCGCCTAATAATATTGAGATAATAAACACGAAATAAATGAAAACGATAATTTTAGTTTTACTTGCATTGATTGCCAGCTTCAATTGTGAGGCTTGACCCGAAAATTGGACTAAATTTAAAATTCTAAATAATCGTAAAAGTCGTAACGCTCTAAAAACGGTTAAGGTTTTGGTTCCAGGAATAAAAAACGATACATACATTGGTAATATCGAGATAAAATCAATGATACCGTAAAAACTAAAAATATATCTAAATGGTTTTCTACTAGAAATAATTCTTAAAATATATTCAACGGTAAAGAAGATGGTGATTATCCACTCTGAGATGATGAAAAAATTGTGGTAGACAATGTCTAATGTCGCCACGCTTTCCAACATTACCAAACCAACGCTCAATAATATGATAAAAAGTAAAATGATGTCAAAGAGACGCCCAGCCGGAGTGTTAACACCGTGAATTATTATGTTTACCTTTTGACGAAAAATGTCATAAGTCGATTTACATTCTTTATTTTTCATGTCTTAAAACGAAATGATTTTATAGACTTTCTTTTTTTGAAGATAGCTCAAGATAATGTTTTTTGCATCGCGCGAGTTTTTCATCGGCGTGATGATGTTTCGCAGAATCTCAATATTATTTACTTGGTAATTTAAGTCAAAAAACGCAATTCCTTGAAATACACCATTTTCTATCAAGACAGCACTTCGTTCTTGGAGATTTCTACCTCGGTCGATAGCAATAATGTTTTGATTTGAATATTCGTTGTTTGCCAAAAAATCTTGCACGCGAACATTGTAATCCTCTGGAGATTCTTCATTGATACAGGCGCCGTTACACTGATTTATTTCATACGGAAAGCAGTGTGTTTTCACGTTTTCCAGATGGTTTATTTTCTGGCAAAGTACATATTTGTCAGTAATTTTAAACAAAGCGCTTTGACCTTCGGCGTGGCTTGAAAAAGAGCCGACTTCCTTTTTTCGAGCATCGGTTCGTTGCAGTTTTAAGGCAATATAACCTTCTTTGCTTATTGATTGATATAATGAAAAAGGAAAAATGGTTTTCGTCAAAACCCGATTGTACTTGGGTTTATTAACTTTAATTTGTTCCGATTCTTTCAGCAGCGCAATTAGCTCGCTACCGGTTTCGTCATAAGTCACTGAAAAAACTTCGGCCTGAATTTTTTTATCTCTTTGGGACGTTCCCGTGAAATGCTGGTTGACGCGTTTCTTTATGTTTTTACTTTTTCCGATGTAAATAATATCGCCGTTTTCCTTGTGAACATAATAAATTCCGGTCGCCGATGGAATATTTGAAACGATGTCTAGTAATTTTGGCGCAAGTCCTTTTTCGACTTCGGTTTTGATGAATGTTTTAACGATTTCTTTCTCCAAATCTTTCTCCAAAAGCATCTTGAATAACTTGACAGTTGCCAATGCATCGCCTGAAGCACGGTGCCTGTCGGCCATCGGAATTCCAAGGGCACGAACTAATTTTCCCAAGCTATAAGAAGGTTGCTCTGGAATTAATTTTTTGGCTAATTCAACGGTACAAAGGTTTTGCCTTTCAAAATTATAACCCAAACGAGAAAATTCAGTGCGGAGAATTCGATAATCAAACTGCGCGTTGTGAGCCACGACAACGCAGTCCTGAGTCATTTCTATGATTCGTTTTGCGACTTCAAAAAACTTTGGAGCGCTTTGAAGCATCGCATTATTGATTCCGGTCAGTTTAACTACAAAAGGCTGAATCGGTTTTTCTGGATTCACCAAACTTATAAATTGGTCGACAATTTCGTGTCCGTCGAATTTATAGATGGCAATTTCAGTAATTCCTTCTTCGTTGAATTGGCCTCCGGTTGTTTCTATGTCGAGTATTGCGTACAAAAAATAGTGTAGATTTTAATTTAAATTATCTAGTTCCAAAGATACTACTTCCAATCCGAACCATCGTACTTCCGCAGTCAATTGCGAGTTTAAAATCGCCAGACATTCCCATTGAGAGAATTGAAAAGTTAGAATTGAGAATTGAAAATTTGTCGAAAACAGCTTTTAAATGTAGAAATTCTTTCCTGATTTGGTCTTGGTTTTCTGTGAAAGTAGCCATTCCCATCAAGCCTTTTATTTTTATGTTTTCGAATTTGTCATTCTGAACTAGTTTCAGAATCTCGTTTAATTCATCCTCGTCTAATCCAAATTTTGTGTCTTCTTCGGCAATGTGAATTTGCAAAAGACAGTCAATGATTCTATCATTTTTTAAAGCTTGTTTGTTGATTTCTTCCAGTAATTTCAAGGAATCAACTCCGTGAACCAAACTCACAAAAGGAGCCATAAATTTGACTTTATTCGTTTGAACGTGTCCAATCATGTGCCATTCGATATCTTTCGGCATTTGCTCAAACTTATCGGCCATTTCTTGGATTTTGTTCTCTCCAAAGATTCGTTGACCGGCTTCATAAGCTTCCATCAAATCGGAGACTGGTTTTGTTTTTGAAACGGCAACAAGGGTTACATTTTCAGGAAGTGAAGCTTTTATTTCGAGTAAGTTATTTTTTATTGACATTTGTTGATTTTTATTGGAACACGGATTTAATCATAATAATTTCAAAAATTTCTAAAATCCGTGTTGCTATAATGATTGTCTAAATTATAATTCGTACACAACAAGACCGCTTCTAAACTTCGGGTCGATGTAAGTGCTTTTTGGAGGCATAATCAAATTGTTGTCTGCCAGTTCCTTAATTTCAGAAATACTGGTTGGAAAAAGCATAAATCCCACAGCAAATTCACCTTCATCCACAACTTCTTTGATGGTGATGATGGATTGTTTTCCTGGAATATAATCAATACGCTCGTCATTTCTTAAATCTTCAATTCCTAAGATTGGATTTAATACTTTTTCGTATAAAATTTGAGCATCCAAGCTTTCTAAAACAGAAGTAAAACTGTGTTCATCTTTTAAAGTCAGCGAGTAAAATTCGTCATCAAGATACATTCCGAACTCGAACTTTTTTGTAGGTTTCCACAAGGCTTGTTCTTTATTTTTAAGCCAGAAACTTTCGGATAATTTATTCAAAAATTCTTCTTTTGAATGTCCGTTTAAATCACGAATAATTCTGTTGTATTCATATATTTTTACATTGCTTTCGGCGATTAGAAAACTCATAAAATAGTTCAGGTTTTCATTTCCGGAAGCTTTGTCTTCTTCGTATAATAATTCTGCGGAAGCCGAACGGTGGTGTCCGTCAGCAATATACAAATCGCCAATTTTATCGAATTTTTCTTGAAGCCAAGCGATTTCTTTCTCATCTTCTATTTTCCAAAGAATGTGTTTTTCTCTTTTGGTGGTTGAAAATTCGTATAAAGAATCGGTTTGTTTTTTCTCTGAAATCCAAGTGGTCAATTCCTGATTGTCGGGATAAGTTACTAGAACGGGTTCGGTATTGAAACCAGTTTGATGCAAATAATCCTTGAACAGTTCTACGCGATATTGCAACGTATCTTCGTGTCTTTTGATGACATTATTTTGATAATCTTCAATCGAAGTTCCAGCAATGATTCCAGTGAAAGTCTGATTTTTGGTTTGGATTTCGTAGATGAAAAAGACTGGATTTTCTTCTTTTATCAGAACCACTTCTTCCTTAAAGTCATTGTATTTTTGGGCAACCAATTTAAACCTTTTTTCAAGTCCTATTTTTTGCTGGTTGACATAAGCCGGATTCAAAACATGCAAAAACGAAAACGGATTAAAATCCAACTGCGAAGCTAATTCTGCAGGAGAATATTCGTCGTAGGAACGCGAAGTTACCAAGCTGACTTTATCGCGAGTTGGTCGGACGGCTTTAAAAGGGATTATTTTTGCCAAAATCTTTTAGTTTAAAGTTTCCTGCAAGGTTTTCAAAACCTTGTAGGTTTATATTTTCGAGATATATTTAAATACCTACAAGGTTTTGAAAACCTTGCAGGATAAACACAAAGCTAAGGAAACTGACGTTTAAAAAATGCCTAAAATTTTTCAATAGCCCCGATTGGAGCAAATATCCTTTTTTGTTTTTTCTTTAAAAACAAAAAAGATATTGTGGAAAGCGGGAATATGGTTTAATTTATTCCGGATGCTTCGCTTCAAAAAAAATAAGTCAAAAGTCTTAAAGTTTTAAGGTCGAAAGTATCTTGATTGTCTACAAATCTTTCGACCTTACGACTTTCCTCTTTATGACTTAATAAACTGTTTGGCTACTTTCTCGGCCTTTTTGCTTTCCGAATAATCATAGAAACCTTCGCCAGATTTCACGCCTAATTTTCCAGCACGAACCATGTTCACCAAAAGTGGACAAGGAGAATATTTTGGGTTTTTGAAACCTTCGTACATTACGTTTAGAATCGCAAGGCAAACGTCGAGACCAATGAAATCAGCCAATTGCAAAGGTCCCATTGGATGTGCCATTCCGAGTTTCATCACCGTGTCGATTTCATAAACGCCTGCAACTCCGTTGTACAACGTTTCGATGGATTCGTTAATCATCGGCATCAAAATTCTATTGGCCACAAAACCTGGATAATCGTTTACTTCAACTGGAGTTTTGCCTAATTTTTCAGACAAATCCATAATGCTTTTCGTTACTTCGTCGGATGTGTTGTAACCGCGAATAATTTCGACCAATTTCATAATCGGCACCGGATTCATAAAGTGCATACCGATAACGCGTTCAGGATGCGCGACAACGGCCCCTATCTGCGTGATGGAAATCGATGAAGTGTTGGTTGCCAAAATCGTGTTGTGCGAACAAGCATCGTTCAATTGCTTAAAAATGTTCAGTTTTAATTCTACGTTTTCGGTTGCAGCTTCAACGACCAAATCAACGCCAACAACGCCGTCCTTAATGTCGGTGTAGGTGATGATATTGCTGATGGTTTTCATTTTATCGTCTTCAGAGATGGTTCCTTTTGCTACCATTCTGTCCAAATTTCCGGCGATTGTTGCCATTCCTTTGTCCAGCGATTTTTCTGAAACGTCGATTAATTTTACGGTGAATCCGCTTTGCGCGAAAGTGTGGGCGATTCCATTACCCATTGTTCCAGCTCCGATTACGGCTATGTTTTTCATTTATTTTCTATTAAAAGATTTAAAAATTTTAGGATTGAAAGATTATTTTATTGTCTTTCTATTTCTTTTCTGATTTCAGACAGTAATTGCTCTTCGGATGGTAAAATTAATTCGTATTGACTTGCTAAAATGGTTTTGTTTGCTTCTGGTAATGAAAATTTTACGACAGCGTTATTTTTATCGGCGCAAAGTAAAATTCCGATGGTTGGCTTTTCGTGTTCTAGTTTTTCAATTCGGTCGTAATAATTGACATACATTTGGAGTTGACCCAAATCTTCGTGTGTTAACTTATGCGTTTTTATTTCGAAAATGATGGAACATTGCAGAATTCTATTATAAAAAACCAAGTCGATAAAAAAATCATCGCCATCGAGATGGATTCTTTTTTGTCGTGAAACAAAGGAGAATCCGTTTCCTAATTCCAAAAGAAAATCTTGCAGATTTGTAATTATTGCTTGCTCTAAATCTTTTTCATAATAAGCAGATTCGCGTCTTAATCCTAAAAATTCTAGAACCATTGGGTCTTTTATTATTTCTGATGGATTGGTTGGAAGTTTTTCATTTCGGGCAACCGCCAAAACACTTTCTTTATTATTGCTTAATAAAAGTCTTTCAAATAATTGACTGTTTATCTGGCGTTCCATTTGTCGAACGGACCAATTGTTTTTTGTGGTTTCAGCAATGTAATATTCTCTTTTGTCTTCGTTATCAAGTCGAATAAGAGTTCTATAATGTGTCCAACTCAATTGTGAACGCAGTGAGTTCACAATTGGAAAAGTTCTGTAAAATTGGCGGTACCAGTTTAAATTTCTGAACGAAAATCCGCTTCCATATTCTGGAGTTAACTGCTCGGAAAGATATTTTATTAAATAATTTCCGTATTCGGCACGTTCTTTTCCTTGTTGTTCTTCGTTGAAAATGCGTTCACCAATATACCAATATAATAATGTCCTCTGAAAATCAACCGAACGAACGGCAGTTTCTCTTGCTGTTGCAATGAGATTTTTGATTTCAAGAAGAAGATTGTTATTGGTTAGCATTTATGAGGGATTACTTTTTAAAACAATCAATAATTTGATACGCTACTCGCAAAGCGTCCGTTCCGTCTTCCAAAGTCACGACAGGTCTGGTGTTATTGACAATTGCATCGGCAAAAGTTTCCAATTCATCTAAGATGGCATTGTTGTTTTCAACGTCTGGATTGTCAAAATAGATTTGCTTTTTGACACCTTCGGCATTTTGCAAAATCATATCAAAATCACCTGGAACTTCGGGAGCGTCTTTCATTTTTACAACTTCGCATTTCTTTTCAAGAAAATCTACCGAGATGTAAGCATCTTTTTGGAAGAAGCGTGATTTGCGCATATTTTTCAAGGAAATTCTGCTTGAAGTCAAATTCGCAACACAACCATTTTCGAACTCAATTCGGGCATTTGCGATGTCAGGAGTGTCTGAAATTACAGAAACGCCACTTGCATTGATGTTTTTAACGGGTGATTTTACAACGCTTAAAATAGCATCGATATCGTGAATCATCAAGTCCAAAACCACAGGAACATCAGTACCACGAGGATTGAATTCTGCCAAACGGTGAGTTTCAATAAACATCGGATTGATGATGTCATTTTTTACCGATTTGAAGGCAGGATTGAATCTTTCGACATGACCCACTTGGCCTTTTACGTTGTATTCTTTCGCTAAAGCGATGATTTCTTCGGCTTCTTCAACCGTATTTGAAATGGGTTTTTCAAGGAAGATATGTTTGCCCGATTTGATTGCAACTTTTGCACATTTGTAGTGTGAAAGCGTTGGAGTTACAATATCCACAACATCAACGGCGTGAATTAATTTGGCGATGGTATCGAATTTTTTATAGCCAAATTCCTTGGCTACTTTTTCGGCATTTTCCTGATTTGGGTCGTAGAAGCCAACCAATTCGTATTTTTCAGATTGTTGTAATAAACGCAAATGAATTTTTCCTAAGTGACCGGCACCTAATACTCCAACTTTTAGCATATAAATGTATTTTCCACAAAAATAGCATTAATTGTTTAAAGTCGAAAGTCTTAAAGTCATAAAGTCAAAAGTGAAAAACCGAATAGCAAAAGAATTTTTTCATAATATTCAAACTTTCGACTTTCGACTTTTGACTTTCGACTTTTCTTTGCCTATTTTTACCAAAATTAATTACTCCAAATTTTGAAAGATACCGCCAAACATCAAGGACTTCGCAATCAATTAGTTTCTGTCTTACAACAAAAAGGGATTACCGATAAAAATGTGTTGGAAGCGATTAAAAAAATTCCGAGACATCTTTTTTTGAATTCAAGTTTTGAAGATTATGCGTATCAGGACAAGGCATTCCCAATTGGAGCGGGACAAACTATTTCGCAACCGTACACCGTTGCTTTTCAATCGCAATTATTGGAAGTTCAAAAAGACCATAAAATTTTGGAAATCGGAACAGGTTCGGGGTATCAAACAGCCGTTTTATGCACAATGGGAGCCAAAGTATATAGTATTGAAAGACAAAATGAATTGTTTAAAGCTACATCCTTATTATTGCCAAAATTAGGAATTCGGCCAAAGTTAATTACTTTTGGAGATGGATACAAAGGTCTTCCAAATTACGCCCCATTTGACAGTATTATTGTTACAGCAGGAGCTCCAATCATTCCAAAACCGTTAATGGCACAACTAAAAATAGGAGGAAGGCTTGTAATTCCGCTTGGCGAAGAGCATCAAATTATGACGATGCTGATTCGCAAGAATGAAACGCAATTTGAAAAACACGAATTTGGAGAATTTCGATTTGTGCCTTTGTTAGAAAATAAAAATTAAACAAAAAGTCCTGCAAACCGCAGGACTTTTTTATTGACCGATAATATTTAAATATCTCTCAAGACTTTCTTTTTCAATTTGTGCAATAAAAAGCAAAAAATCTTCCTTGCTTGAAGTAGTTTGTGCTTTTTCAAGCGTTTGATAATATTGCATTCTTGAATCATAATCTCCTTTAATATTGGCGATAATATAGCCGTGCGAAAGCAAAATTAAATTCATAACAAGCCTTGAAGTTCTTCCATTTCCGTCAATAAACGGATGAATTGTTACCAAACGTTCGTGCATTTCGCCCGCCAAAACCACGGGATGAAGCGATTTTTTATTTTTTTCATACCAAAAGAAATAATCCTCCATTTGTTTTGGAACGATAAACGGTTGCGGAGGCATATACGTACTTCCCTTAATCATCACCTGAACTTTTCGATATCTTCCGGCATCATCTGGATGAATTCCTCTTAAAATCAAATTGTGAATCGACAAAACCTCTCGCTCATTTAAAACAGAATTCTTTTCCATTAAATGTTTGATATAGCCAATTGCTTCTTGATGATTTATAGCTTCAAGATGTTCACGCATACTTTTTCCGGAAACTGTCAAACCCTCATTAATCACCAAATCAGTTTCTCTTAAAGTTAAAGTATTTCCTTCAATTCTATTACTTTCAAAAGTATATTCAAGTTCTAAAGCTTGCGCAATTCGATAACTGTCAAACTCTCTAAATTTATCTAATTTTGATTTTAATTCGTCAATTTCATGTAAGACTTTTTGCAAAGAAGTGGAAAGTTTTTTCTTTGAGGTTTTTTGATAACGAATTTCTTTTTCGGCGACTTGCATCGCTTTTAAAGCAAATTCATCATCGCCAATTTCATAAAGAATTTTTTCCTTAAGCCAAGCAACCATCAACGTTTCCAAATCAATTTCAAGGACTTTTGCAAGCTTGTATATCTGCTCTTTCGTGGGCTTTCTATTTCCTGACTCAAATTTGCTAATTAGCGCCTGGTCAATTTCTGTCAACTGTGAAACTTCTCGAATTTTCAAGTTCAACTTTTCTCTTGCATTCTTTAAAATTGCTTTCATAAAATTGTCTTTTATTGTCTTGACAAATTTAGTCATTTTTATTTGAAAAAAAAATCATTTTGCAATTAAAATGATTTTTTGATTCTATCCAAGTCTCTTTTTGTGTCTTGTTCCTTAAGAGATTCTCGTTTGTCGTATGTTTTTTTACCTCTTGCCAAACCGATATCCAGTTTTGCCATTCCTTTTTCATTGGTAAAAAGCTTTAGTGGAACAATTGTCAAACCCTTTGCCTGAACATTTTTCGCCAAGGTTTTCAGTTCTCTTTTATTCAAGAGTAATTTTCTTTCGCTTCTTGCTTTGTGGTTAAATTGGTTTCCAAAAGCATATTCTTCAATATACATATTAATGGCAAAAAGCTCCGTGTCTTCACTAAACTCGCAGAAACTCTCAGTAATATTTGCCTTTCCTAAACGAATTGATTTGATTTCAGTTCCGGTTAAGACGATTCCTGCCGTATATTTTTCGATTATTTCATAATCAAAACGGGCTCTTTTATTTAAAATATTTATGGTTTTCAACATAGGAGTGCAAATGTAATAACAATATAATGAAACAGCAATGTAGCTGAAATAATAAATTTGATTTTAAAAACGAGTTACTAGAATTTAGATCTTAGAATTGAATAAATAACAGTGTCCAAAAACGCACCATTATGGAAGAAATTTTCTTTAAAATGGGCCTCTTTTACAAAATTGGCTTTTTGAAGCAGTCGTTCTGACGCAATGTTTCCAGGGTCAATCACAGCTTCAATAGAATGAAAGTCTAATACTTCAAAAGCGTATTTTAAAGCTTCACCTAGAGCTTCTTTCATAATTCCTTTCCCGTGAAAATTTGGGTTTAAAATATAACCGACTTCGCCTCTAAAATTTTCGGGTTGTAATCTGAAGAAACCAATCATCCCAATTAATTTATTGTCCTCTTTTTGTGCAATTGCCCAATTTATATATTCATTTTTTTCAATTCCGGCGTTGCAGTCTGTGATAAACTTCTGGGCATCTCCAATCGTTTCTGCCAAAGGTCGCGGAATAAATTTCATAGTTTCTGGATTGGAACGCAATTCGAAAACTTCTTCGTCGTCGTTAAGGCTAATCTGTCTTAAAACTAAATTCTGAGTTCGTAAAATTGGAAAGGAAGCGAAATTAAATTGAAGCATTTTCAGTGATTAAAGGAACTATCAGTTCAGTTTTTATTTTGCTGTCAATTTCTTTAATTATATAGAGATTTCCAAATTCTGGCTCCAGAATTTCTGGATATTTTTCCTCGCCTAAAAGTTTGTTGACAAATGTGGGGATTCTGTTACTATGACCCACAATTAGAACAGTTTTTCCGGGATATTTTTTGATGATTTTTTTCAAGTCCATCAAATGATTTTTATAAATATTAATATCGATATCGCGGGAGAATGCCATAGGCTGGCAAGTTCGTCGCGCACGCTGGAATCCAGAAGAGTAAAATACGTCAATTTTTATATCTTCAAAATATTTTTTCCAGTTTTCGGCGCGTTCGTAACCCTCTGGTGAAAGGTCAGTATTTTTTGTGTCATCCAGCTTTTCAGCATGTCTAATAAGATAAATTGTGGTCGTGTTTTCTGGCAAAAGATTTTCCATAGATTTTATATTATGACTCAAGTTACCATTTTTTCATTTTAAGTCTGTATTATTTTGCAGTAATTTATGAATTCCGTTACTTTTGCATTATGGAAAATTCGCATAAAAATAATCCGCTTCATGGGATTACGCTTCAAAGAATATTGGAGCAATTAGTTGATTTTTATGGTTTTGATACCTTGGGGGAGTTGATTAAAATTAAGTGTTTTACTGAAAACCCGAGTATAAAATCAAGTCTGACTTTTTTAAGAAAGACGGAATGGGCGAGGACCAAGGTAGAAAATCTTTACGTCAGGTCGCTTCCTAAATTTCCTAAATAACAGTAAATAAAAATATCCTAACAGATTTTAGGCCTGTTAGGATATTGATACAGTTTATCAACAAAGATTGTTCCTGACGTTTCCAAAAATGCAAACTACTTTCTCTAATAGCCCCGATTGGCGGCAGTAGCCTTTTCTTCCGGGACGGAGAAAAGCTACTGCAGAAAGCGGGAATTGCCTTTCCAAATTAGCCTGAACTTCTCGCTTCAAAACTAAATTAGTCTTCTGCTATTCCTTTCCATTTCTTTATTTGTACCGAGAACAGGAAGATGAAAAGCATGATTATGAAGATATTTCCGATCATCATTTCAGAAAAATGGTTTTCCATCCAATCAATTTTTGGGAAACTTTCTGAGATAAATTGCCCGTTAACGTATTTTCCAGAGCTGTTGTAATAATTAGAGGAATTTTTTGCGATGTCTAAGATGCAATAGTACAAAATGGGCACGAAGGACGGTAGAAGCCATAATATTTGGTTTAATGTAATTCCAGAAATTCCTTTACCAGTGCGGGATGCGAGAGTTGCGAAAAAGTGGATTAGTAGCCCAAGGAAGAGCATCCAATAAAATATGAAAAACATTGTTCCAGCACTTATGGCAGAAAAAATCCCGACGATTAGTGAAAATATGCCTAACGAAACCATGGCGATCAGCCAATTTCTGCCTGATGTGACTTTAAAAGAAAAGATGGCTATGGCCAAGCCAATGGCAAAATAGAGATAGAAATAGAGGCCTTCTTCATCAATTGTTGGATTTTCGTGTGCTTTTGCAATTTCTGAATAGCCACTTTTTAATGCATCGTGAGGCACATAATAAGGCGAAATGCTCTGCCTTGCCGGCTCGACAGTTTCTACAGCGATACTAGAAGAATCTACTGCGCGTATTGAATAATCATTATAAACGTCTTGCGAATTTGATCTCCTGATTATGGTGTAATCTTCAAATTTTGGATAATTATACACTAGCGAAAACCATTTGTCAGCAGTAATATTTGACTTTAGATTGTGTTCTTTAGCAATTTTCATAAACTCAGTGAAAACCCATTTTACAGAGTCTTTCTGGTTATTATAAAGCCAGTTTTTTACTCTGAGATTTAAAACAGAATCGTTATACGTGGTATAATAGCTATTATAATTTTCGACAGTTTTGTTCATTAGCGAATTTAAACTGTAAGTTCTATCTCGAAAGGTGAAATTTTCGCGGGTCTCGTTTTTATATTGTCCATCGACAAGAACGCTGACATAATTGTTTTCTACAAACGAACCATCTAAAAACGCCGTGGAAAGGCTAATAATCTCTAATTTTTTTGAAACTTCTTCTTCGTTAAAATAATTTCTTACGCGGAAATCAGTTGCGTATAAGTACGTTAGCGTGAATGTGCTGGTCAAAGAAGTAAATAATAAAATGTACAAAAATTCTTTGAAAAGCGAGAAATTTGACTTTGGGTAAAATGATTTAAAAGCGTTATTTCTAGAATATAAAACGAGCCAAACGATGGTTATCAAAATCGAAATTACAACGCTGAAAAAGATTATAACGGCTGAGTCAACCCCGTTGTTATAATAATTATGATAGTTGTCAGCGAAAACCACTTCGCCATTTGAATACCCAATTAAGAAGAAAATTAAATGGAAAACGAGTGCAATACATACAAAAGGAACTATTTTTAAATTCCAAAGTAAAGGATTGCTGATCAGTAATTTATCTTGAATATTTTTAAACATAAGGATAAGTTTTAAGAAACGAAAAATCTTCTCGTTGATTTTGAAATGTCTCTGAAATATTGCAACGGAATTTCTTTTTCAGTAATTACCCTAAGGAAATCAAATGCAGAAAATCCTGGTGTGAACGTGGCAATGAAAGTTCCTCCGTTGAACTTTATTGAAATTAATCTGCCCAAAAAGGCGTCGTTTAATTGATTTTGATTCCATTCACTTTCAAATTCAATGACAAGACTTATTTCGGGAATTATTTCTTCGTTAGTTTCTGAAACTAGATTTTTTTCGTGCAGATTTTTTTGGATGCCTTGTTTTAAGAAAATTACTTGGTCAGATGTTTTTTCAACTTCGTACAATTGCTGTGAGCTTAAAACAATACCAATTGGTCTGAAAGGTGATTTGGCGATAGCTCTAAAATCTTCTAAAACAGTTTGTTGTGCTAAAATATCTAAGTTGGCCAAAGGTTCGTCAATCAACAGAATCTTCGGTTTTCTAAGCAACATTCGAGCTAATTCAAAACGCATTTTATACCCTGAAGATAAATCTTTCCAGCGATGGTTTCTATATTTTCGTAAGTTTAATCGAGCAATAGTAAGTTCAACGATCAGCTTATTTTCTTCTGGCTTGTACCCATAACTGGAAGCGGTGAACTGCAGATTTTCGAACATAGAACCGTACCACGTGGCTGTTCGTTGCGGAATATAAACTAGCTGCGTTCTTAAATCAAATAAGTCATTTGAATCAAAGTTATAACTCAGTTGACCGTGAGACGCATGAAGTTCGCCACAAAGTAATCGTAGCAATGTGGTTTTACCATTTCCGTTTTCACCCACTAATCCAAGGATTTCGCCTTGATGTAATTCTAGATCAATGGGACCAAGGGAGAAGCCCGCGCCATTATATGTTTTACGCAATTGTTTTGCAGAAACGATTAACTGCTTTTCAGGAACTGGCTTTGTACTCAATTCAAAATGAAGTTCGTTGAGCAGCAGTTCATAGCGCTGTTTTTTTTCAGCAGTATTTTCGTCATTTCTATCAAGCCAATCTAAAAAGTCGTTGGTTTTTTGATAAAACGAAATATTTTCGGTATCAAGCGTTAAATCAATTATCCTTTTTAAAAGTATCGAATAGTCTTCAAATTCCAGAAAACCTTTAATCTCCTGAAATTGTTTTTCAAATTCTGTCATATTTTTTTGATTACTATATCAAATATAACAGAATAATGAATTGATTTTAAGTTTCTAAACAATTTTTTTAAGAAAATATCTTACAAATTATTTCAATTTGTATGTGATCATTAGTCCGCCACGATAAGGAACCCACTCGCCACTGCGGTTGTAACCTTTGTACCACGTGTCCACACGCTGGTTGGTTTCCAGATTATATAACTTGTAATTAGCTTCTTGATGTCCTCCACCTAGAAATAAATCTAGTCCCCAGGTTTCGTTGAGCTTCCACTGATAACCAACTGTAGGGCCAATAAAAAAAGAAAATCCTTTTTGGTAATTTCCCGTTTCAGAATATCCGTATTTTTGAAGTTTGTACGTAGCAAAAGAAATATTTGCGCCAACATAAAATCCGTTGAAATTTTCTTTAAAGTGATAGCGAATTTCAGGAGTTATCATTAAACCTTTGTACGGGGCGCCGTTTATGGATTCCCAGAACGAAGCCGCTGCATCAAATTGAAATGTCATCTTTTTTCCTATGCTGGTTTCAACTCCAATATTGGGAATGCCAATTAAAGCACTAGCACCGTTAAATTTGAACGTCGTCTGACTGAAACATGCGATGGATAGGAAAATAAAAACTAACGCAAAAAACTTCCTCATTTTTGTAAAATTTTTCGCAAATGTATGTTTTAAATCGACTGGTTTTTATAAATCTAAAAAATTAAGATGGAAAATGTCGCGTTGAACGATTTCATTTGGTCCAAAAGTATAATTCCCTCTTTCTCAATGATATTTTGGTTTGATTCAATTTTGTCAGAATATCCAGCCCAAGGTTCTAGACAAATAAAGGGCGCATTTATCTTAGTCCAAATTCCAAAATTTGGAAAATCATCAAAACGCATTAAAAATAAAGGCTTTGTGTTTTCATAAAGAGTCACTGATTTCGAATCTAATTTTTTTAAAATCAATGCGTCTTTTTCAAACAAACTATATTTTAGCTCTAAGAAATTATTAGTCAAATTTATATTTTGGAAATCATCTGAAAGCAAATCATTTTTTAAGAAGTAACTTTTTATGGATGTATCTTCATGAAATTCTAATTTGTAAGATTCAAAATCGTCTGGAAGCAAAAAAGCAGGATGTCCTCCGATTGAAAAAGGGAGCGAGGTTTCACTTTTATTATCAACTTGATATTTTACGTTTAAATTATTTCCTTCCAACGTATAAATTACTCTCAATTCAAATTGGAACGGATAATTTTCTTCAGTTCTTGAAGATGACTTCAATAAAAAGGTAACACTTTCTGGAGTTTGCTTTTCGATTTCAAATTCGTTATCCCTGGCAAAACCATGACGAGAAAGGTTGAATTTTTTATTATCGTATATAAATGTATCATTTTTTAACGTCCCAACGATCGGGAAAAGAAGGGGTGAATGCTTTCCCCAAAACTCTGGATTTCCTTGCCAGATATATTCTCTGTCATCTTTTAGTAGCGAATTTAACTCTGCGCCTTTTGAATTTATCTTGGCGGTGACAATTTGATTAGATAAGGTAACGATCATTTCTAAATTTTATTTAAAAAAAGCACCGATTGGTGCTTTTAAAGTTATTCTGTGATTACAATTGTGTGCGTAATAAACTGCACGCCTGTTTTTCGGAACTTAAAAATATACGTCCCTGGCTGAATTATTGTAACTTGATAAGGCTGTATAGCAGTTGTTGGGTTTGCTGGGCAATTATCACCAGTATATTTTACTTCTGTGTCAATTGTTTTAATTTGTCCGGTTACAACTTCTGAAAATCTGTAGAAAACGCCACAAGAGTTATCGATTTTATATGACACATTCAGTGTTAATGCTTCGCCGACCGTTCCTGTCGTTGGTCCGTCAACTGCGGTAACTTCTTGCCGTCTAGCTGTTATAATTTCCCCGCCTTCATCGCTACTGCATGATGAGATCATCGTTGAAACGAATAAAACTAGAGCCATAGTTTTTAATGCAAACTTTTTCATAATTAAATTTAGATTGTTTTATAAATAAGAGCCAGCAAAATAAAAAGGTTGCGTTGCACTTGTCATAATTGATAAGTTTAACCCTTACGTAAATTATAGTTTTTAACATCTAAACCTCAACGCGATTCAGACGGTGTATTTTTTTCAAATATTCCAAAATTTATACCATATATGCAACTGCTTTACGATTTTATATAGAGAACATTTTAAATTGCTTTTTCTGTAAATTTTTCGAGGGTCAGAATCGTCAAAAATGGTAATTGTATAAACATAAAATTTAATATATAAAAAACCCGAAATAACTGCTTATTTTACCCTTTTTTTAACAGTTTATTGCATAAAATTTAATACTTCGGTCAATAGTTAATCTAATTTTTAACCTCAAATTTGTAAAAGAACCAACCGATATAATTAATATTTAAAATAACCAACCGCTATGAAAAATCTAATCACTCTATTAAGCATCAAAGAATTTATCATTGAAAACGCATTGACTGACAGTGTAATGTTGGTTTTAAATTCAAAAAATTTCGACGAATTGGCGATGGAATATATTGAAAGCAATAACATGCAAATTGAAAGACCATTCGAGATTTTGGGAATCTGCATTATTGAAGATACAGATGATGAAGTTGCATACAATGAAATCGATATTCTTGAAGTAGCTTATGACCACCATGAAGAGTTTGAGTACGAATATTTAAGAGCTGCAGTATAATATTAAATTTTTAATGATATGAGACGTATTGCCTTTGCCATTTCCACTGTTGGACTTGCTGTATCAATTTATGCGCTTCCAGGTCGATTTGCAGATAACTCTGAAAATTTCACAAGTTATATCTTGAAAGGAAGTTTTGTATTGATGTTCCTGATTTCATTATTTATAAATGTTTTGTGCATTATCAACTATTTGCGTGAAAATAAAACTTCCGGTATTCGTACCATTAGACAATATTATTTGCAAAGAAGCACTCGCTAAGGCGAACATCTTCATTGCAGAAAAAGCCTAATCAGATTTTGATTAGGCTTTTTTATTTGTAGGCAATAGATAAGAGCCAATAAGCAATATGTTAGGAAACAAAATAGCCACAGATTAAATGATTTATGAATTTAAGAATCCAATTTTCATCGGTTAATCTGTGGCAAATAAAATCTTTAAATTTTTAGTAAAATCTAATGTATTCCAGATCCTGAATAAAAAGTATCTTGTTCTGCCAATTCTTTTATTTTTTGCGAAGCGGTTTTTCCAAAAACGGTTGATTCTTCATATAATTTACCGTCTTCTAATAAAACAGCAAAATCTCCAATTTCAATTCTAAGCCAAGTTTTTCCGTTTTCATCCACATTGATTTCATACGAATAAGTCGCATCCGGAATTGCTTGCAAATTATAATCAGAAATGTGCAACGAATAACGAATGACTCTTCCTGGTTCAAAAGTGGAAACTTTCATTCTTGAGTAGCCCGGAAAATCAATTTCTGTTGCCGCATTTACAGCTTCATCACCAAAATCTTCAGGAAGTCTATCCCATTGGCGAATATATCTCGGATTAGTCAAAACATCCCAGACTTTTTCTGGTGTAGCGTCAATTTGGATGTAGTTTTTTACGATTAAATTGTGATCCATAATAGTTGGTTTTAAAGTGTGTATCTAAATTTACGAAATCTAAAACGCAACAGAAATTGATTTAACTTTTGTTTAAAATCTAAGACTCGTCTTTTGTTGTCTTGATTAACCCGATGCCGGAAACAAAGAAAATCAAGCCTAAAACACCATAAATTCCAAGCATTTTATAGCTTTGAGCTCCGCCAGCCATATTCACGAAAAGATATGCTGCATAAATTAATCCAATGATTCCGAGGGTTGTGAGAATCGTTCCGAAAATTCTTTTTAGATTCATAATAATGTTGAGTTTAGTTAATAATTGGTCGTATATTAAATTTACTCTAATTTAACTGGAAATCATTTACATTTAGGGAGAAAATTAACAGATTATTTAATAGGCAATAGTCAAAAGAGATAGTTGCAACAGAAATTTTTTAAAATCCTTGAAATCTGTGTTTTATTTAATCCAAAAAGAAGGTCAGAAACAGCATAAAAACTATTTCTGACCTAATTATTTAAAACCAATAAATTACTGATTCGCTAATTCTGTTTGATTTCTAAAAACCAATTGTCCGTCAAAACTATCCAGCAAAATTATACTATCGGTAGTCACTTTCCCCGAAAGAATTTCTTTAGAAAGCTGATTTAAAACCTCTTTCTGAACAACTCTTTTCACAGGTCTAGCTCCAAATTGCGGATCAAATCCTTTTTTAGAAAGATAAGAAATTGCTTCTGGAGTTGCGTCAAGCGTAATATTTTGCAAAGCCAGCATCTTCGTAATTGATTTCAGCTGCAAGCCCACAATTTCCTTGATATTTCCTTCGTTCAAAGGCGTAAACATCACAATATCATCAATTCTATTAATAAATTCCGGACGAACGGTTTGTTTCAATAAGCCCAGCACTTCGACTTTTGCTGCTTCAATCGCACTTTCAACATCGCCTTTCAAATTCTCAAATTTCTCTTGAATAATCGAGCTTCCCATGTTGGAAGTCATGATGATAATCGTGTTTTTGAAATCCGCCAAACGTCCTTTGTTGTCCGTCAAACGACCTTCATCCAAAACTTGCAATAAAATATTAAAAGTATCAGGATGCGCTTTTTCAATTTCGTCCAATAAAACTACAGAATAGGGTTTTCTTCGCACGGCTTCCGTTAATTGCCCGCCTTCATCGTAACCCACATATCCCGGAGGCGCGCCGACCAAACGGCTCACACTGTGTCTTTCTTGGTATTCGCTCATGTCAATTCGCGTCATCGCATTTTCATCGTCAAATAAATACGTAGCCAAAGCTTTCGCCAATTCTGTTTTACCAACACCAGTCGTACCAAGGAACAAGAAGGAACCAATCGGTTTTTTCACGTCTTGCAAACCTGCGCGGCTTCTGCGAACAGCATCGCTCACGGCCTCAATCGCTTCTGCTTGGCCAACGACTCTTTTGTGCAGTTCTTCTTCCAAATGAAGCAATTTCTCGCGTTCGCCCTGAAGCATTTTCATCACCGGAATTCCCGTCCATTTTGCCACAACTTCCGCAATATCTTCTCTCGTAACTTCTTCTTTGATCAAAGAATGACCTTCGTTTTCTTGCAGTTGCTTTTGGAAAACATCTAACTTCTCTTGCGCTTCCTTTATTTTCCCATAACGCAGTTCGGCTACTTTTCCATAATCGCCTTCGCGTTCGGCTCTTTCAGCTTCAATCTTGAAGTTTTCAATTTCTAATTTAGCCAATTGAACGTTATCCACAATATCTTTCTCCGACTTCCATTTGGCAAAAATCTCGTTGCGTTCTTCTTTTAAATTCGCCAATTCCATTCCAAGACCTTTCAATTTGCTTTCGTCATTTTCACGTTTTATCGCTTCCATTTCGATTTCGAGTTGCATAATCTTTCTGTCTAAAACGTCCAATTCTTCTGGCTTAGAATTAATTTCCATTCGAAGTTTTGAAGCCGCTTCGTCCATCAAGTCAATCGCTTTATCCGGAAGAAATCGATTCGTAATATATCTTTGCGAAAGTTCAACGGCAGCAATAATCGCATCATCTTTAATTCGGACTTGGTGGTGCGTTTCGTATTTTTCCTTAATTCCACGAAGGATTGAAATCGCACTTTCGGTATCTGGTTCATCGACCATAACCTTCTGGAAACGTCTTTCAAGCGCTTTATCTTTTTCAAAATATTTTTGGTATTCATCCAAAGTCGTTGCACCAATTGCTCTCAATTCGCCACGCGCCAACGCAGGTTTCAAAATATTTGCAGCATCCATAGCACCTTCGCCACCGCCAGCTCCAACTAAAGTATGAATTTCATCAATGAAAAGAACAATATCGCCTTCGGCAGAAGTCACTTCTTTCACAACAGATTTTAATCTTTCTTCAAATTCACCTTTGTATTTCGCTCCGGCAATCAACGCGCCCATATCTAGAGAGAAAACAATTTTATCTTTCAGATTTTCTGGAACATCGCCATCCACAATTCTATGCGCCAAACCTTCTGCAATCGCGGTTTTACCAACTCCAGGCTCACCAACAAGCATGGGATTGTTTTTTGTTCTACGAGTCAAAATCTGCAAAACTCTACGGATTTCCTCATCACGACCAATTACTGGATCGAGTTTGCCACCTTTCGCTAATTCATTTAAATTCTTGGCGTATTTATCCAAAGAATTATACGTTTCTTCAGCAGAAGCAGAAGTCACTCTTTCGCCTTTTCGAAGTTCGTCAATAGCAGCTTCCAAACCTTTTTTAGTAACGCCTTGATCTTTTAAGATTTGGGCAATTTTACTTTTCGATTGGAAAACAGCAAGCAAAAGATGTTCGATAGAAACAAACTCGTCGTTCATCTTTTTGGCTATATTTGACGCCTCAAGCAATGAATTATTCGCATCTCGCGACAGCATCAATTCGCCACCAGAAACTTTTGGGAACGATTGCAAAGTGCTGTCTAAAATTTGCTGTAACAATGATATATTGACGTTCAGCTTCTTAAGCAAAAACGGAGTGACATTTTCATCAACTTCAAAAACTGCTTTTACGATATGTTCGTTTTCAATCTGCTGATGGCCATAACTTTGAGCGATTTGTTGTGCCCTTTGAATCGCTTCTTGAGATTTTATGGTAAAATTATTAAAGTTCATAAATTATTTTTTTAAATTTATAAAGAAGATTCAATTTATGTTCCAATAGGTTAAATCTGACAAAATGGCTTAAAAAGAGAAATTATCACTAACTAAACAAGACAAAAAGTCTTAAAACCTGACGATTATGAGTTTATTCAATAGTTTATTCGGCAATTCAAGCGAATCCGATAATAAAGATACGAATCAAAATGGCCTGAATTGGAATGCTTTAACAGAAATAAAACAGTTGGATTTCATCGTGGAAGAATCTACTGAGAAGCCTGTGGTAATCTTCAAGCACAGCACGCGTTGCAGCATCAGCCGAATGGCTTTGAAGAATTTTGAAAGAGAATATAATTTGGAAGAGAGCGAAGTTTCTCCATACTTTTTAGATTTATTGGAACATCGAGATATTTCAAATGAAATCGCGCAAAGATTTCAAGTAATCCACCAATCTCCACAATTGCTTTTGATTAAAAACGGAAAGTCAGTTTATGATGTTTCTCATAGTGAAATTGATGCAGAAGCCTTGAAATCAAGAATATAGATTATCAATTTGAAAATTTTCTGGAGCTGTGAATGTCCCACTTTTGCAAGGTATAGCCGTTAACTATGAGAAGCTATACTTTGCAATAGTTATGACTTATTAATTATTTGCGCAATTTATTCCGTAAAATAATATTTTTCAACTTCAATTTCAAGTCTTCACCGGTGTCAAAAACCATCTGTTCGTTTGAAGGAAATGGAACTGCTTTTCTGCCAAAATAAGTATAATAACTTTCATCGGCCGCACGCTTGTCTCCACTATAATTAGAGTAGATATTCTCAAAAACAAACTCGCTTGAAATTGGGAACGTTTCTAAAAGTTGATTATTTGATAGGTCAATATAATCCACTTTTGCAGTGACAACAGCAGACTTAAATTGTCTTAGCTCATTAATATTGATGCGAATTGTTTTAAAATTATCCACTTTAATGACGTTGCCCAAACTGTCTTTGACGACATTTCCTCTTGCATCAACCAAATTTTTCACGCCATCTTTAATCTGCTTTTCTTTAATAAACTGCTTTTCCTTTATCTGCTCTGGAGAAATTAAAATATCACGAAAGTTAACCGTAATACCATAATCATAAACCACTGACTTCTGCTTATTACTGTGATAAACCGTCCATTTGTCGTTTAATCCATACGTACTAAAATCTAGTAAATCACGCTGTAAATCTTGCGGGATAATCACTTTGGTATCATTTTTTAGCGCAACAGAAACATAATCTGTCCCTTTTGCGTATGCCTCATCCATGAGCTTTTTAGTATCCTTGAAATTTGGACTCAATTGTTCAAGATACACTAAATCGTCATACGCACGACGCATCGTCAATTTGTCTTTAGTATACAAAAGTGCCTTCGCATTCTCATATAAATATTTGGCCAGCGCATTTTTGCTGCTCACAATTTCATCAGAATAATCATCAAATTCAAACTTTGCACTGCGATTCTGAGCCATCAAACGCAACGGCAAAAGCGGTCGAATTTGCTCTTGGCGATTGTTCAACAAAATATAAGTATCATAAATTCTTTCCAACTTCTGCGGATTTGCGTCTTTTATCATCAAATTAATCGAGCGCAAATCGCGTTCTTTCGCTTTTGCAAACGCCTCCTCTAAAAGATACACATAATCCTGCTTCCCCTTTTTATCCTTATTTGAGCGCAAACCGCTGACAGCATTGGCAATTGCACCATCATAATCGCCACTATTTACCATATTCGTAGTCTGCTTCACGCCACATGAAATCAATAAAAGCAATGCAAAAAGAGTAGAAATTTTCTTCATAAAAAGTTAAATTTTCGGCAAATATATATTATTTTTTGAAGCTATTTCCTGCTTTCCGTTTCAATCTTTCTTGAAAAAATCTTTTTTTCTATTGTCGAGAAAGGAGCTTCCTCTGGTCGCTCTTTCCCGCCAAGAAAAAATAGATTTTTTCAAGAAAGGATTTTCACTTCAATCAGGGCTATTGACGCAGATTGTCGTCATTCTGTCATCGCTAGCGACGAAGCAATCTAAGAAAGTAACTCGACAATCGAAAAACAAGAATCTTTCGGTTTGAATTAGATTATAAGATTGCATCGTTACTTGCAATGAAAGTATAAAACAAAAAAAGCTCCGATTTCTCGAAGCTTTCTTAGTATTTTAAAAAATTATTTTCTGGTAAAAGGAGGAAGCAGTTTACTGCAAACTTCACCAAAACCAATTCGGATATCCTTGTTTTCGCAGTAGCCTTTCATGATTACCGTGTCATTATCATTGATGAACTTTCTTTCAGTTCCGTCGCTTAATTTCAACGGATTTTTTCCGCCCCAAGTCAATTCTAACATCGAACCGAAACTATCTGAAGCGGTCCCAGAAATGGTCCCAGAACCCATCATGTCGCCAGAATTGATTCTGCAACCATTTGACGCATGGTGCGCAAGCTGTTGCGACATGCTCCAATACATATATTTGAAATTCGATTTTGAGATCAAATTTTCTGCTGCATTTTCAGGTTGTAAGTAAACCTCTAAGTTGATATCAAAAGTCTTTTTACCCTTTTCTTGCAAATAAGGCAAGGGCATTGGGTCTTGTTTTGGACCTTTCGTGCGAAAAGGTTCCAATGCATCTAAAGTCACAATCCAAGGAGAGATTGACGATGCAAAGTTTTTTGCCAAGAATGGTCCAAGTGGAACATATTCCCACTTTTGAATATCACGCGCACTCCAGTCATTTAGCAAAACCATCCCAAAGATGTAATCTTCAGCTTCATACACAGGGATGTTTTCGCCCATGATGTTAGCGTCTGTCGTTATAAAAGCAGTTTCTAATTCAAAATCCACCAATCTCGACGGCCCAAAAACCGGAGTCGTTTCTCCGTTTGGCAAAGTCTGTCCCATTGGTCTGTGAACTGGGATTCCAGACGGAACAATTGTTGAACTTCTGCCATGATAACCCACTGGAATATGAAGCCAGTTTGGCAACAGGGCATTTTCTGGGTCGCGGAACATTTTTCCAACATTCGTTGCGTGTTCTCTGCTCGAGTAGAAATCAGTGTAATCTCCAATCAAAACTGGAAGTTGCATTTCGACTTCTTCGACATTAAAAATCACAGTTTCTCTGTGCTTTTCATTGTCTCTCAGTATAGAGTTGTTGGCGTCAAAAATGTCTGCGATTCTGTTTCGCACCAATCGCCACGTTTTCTTTCCGTCAGAAATAAAGTCGTTTAGCGTGTCTTGCATGAACATATCGTCAGTCAACTCGATGCCTTCAAAATAATTTAATTGTTGCAAAGCGCCCAAATCAATGGCGAAATCTCCAATTCTTGTTCCGATTGTCACCACATCATCTTTTGTCAAAAAAACACCGAAAGGAATATTTTGGATGGGGAAATCGCTATTCTTATTCACATCCAGCCAGGATTTTCTGCTTGGATCGTTTGCTGTTATTGGCATTATATTGTTGTTTATTTTGTTTATAAATCAGTTATCAAATATATAGTTCTGTGGCATTTTAACAAACGTTTTTTGTATTTTTGTGGTCAAATTAACAAAAAATTATCAAATGCAACGCGACGAACAAATATTTGATTTAATTCTAGAAGAACAAGAAAGACAAATCCACGGATTAGAGTTGATTGCCTCAGAAAACTTTGTGAGTGACCAAGTCCTTGAAGCAGCCGGTTCAATCTTAACCAATAAATATGCTGAAGGATATCCTGGAAAGCGTTATTATGGTGGATGCGAAGTGGTGGATGTCATAGAGCAAATTGCCATTGACAGAGCAAAAGCGTTATTTGGCGCTGAATATGCAAACGTGCAACCACACTCAGGGTCACAGGCAAACACGGCGGTTTATCACGCTTGCTTGAAACCAGGTGATAAAATTCTTGGATTTGATTTATCTCATGGCGGTCACTTGACGCACGGTTCTCCTGTGAACTTTTCAGGAAGATTATACAATCCGGTTTTTTATGGAGTGGAACAGGAAACTGGTCGCTTGAACTACGATAAAATTCAAGAGATTGCTACAAAAGAACAGCCAAAATTAATCATTGCAGGAGCTTCGGCTTACTCTCGTGATATGGATTTTGAGCGTTTTAGAGTAATTGCTGACAGTGTTGGCGCTATTTTGATGGCAGACATTTCACACCCAGCCGGATTAATTGCAAAAGGATTGATGAACGATCCAATTCCGCATTGTCATATAGTAACGACAACAACGCACAAAACGTTGAGAGGACCTCGTGGTGGATTAATTTTGATCGGAAAAGATTTCGAAAATCCATTTGGGATTAAAACTCCAAAAGGCGAAACAAGAATGATGTCTTCCTTAATTGACGGAGCTGTTTTTCCAGGGAATCAAGGCGGACCTTTAGAGCACATTATCGCAGCAAAGGCAGTAGCTTTTGGCGAAGCACTTTCTGACGAATACTTTAGATATGCTAGACAATTACAGAAAAATGCTAACGCAATGGCAGAAGCTTTTGTGAAACGAGGTTATGATATTATTTCTGGAGGAACTGATAATCACATGATGTTGATCGACTTGAGAAACAAAAATATCTCTGGTAAAGAAGCGGAAAATGCATTGGTAAAAGCAGAAATTACGGTAAACAAAAATATGGTTCCGTTTGATGACAAGTCTCCATTTGTGACTTCAGGAATTCGTGTGGGAACTGCTGCAATTACAACGCGTGGTTTGGTGGAAGAAGACATGGAAACTATCGTTGATTTCATCGACCGAGTAATTTCTGATCATACAAATGAAGCAGTTTTAGAGCAAGTTGCTGATGAAGTAAACGAAATGATGAGCGAAAGAGCTATTTTCGTATTCTAATAGCGTAAACACTCACAATTTTAAAAACCCTTGCATCGAGCGAGGGTTTTTTTTTGATCTAGAATTAAAAAATGAAATTATGCTGTAAACTTATTGCTGTAAAAATATTGTTAAAATTGTGTTTTATATCTTAATTTCTATTAAATTCACTAAATATATTTCTTACAATTTCCCCCAGGATTTGCATTAACATCTAAATCTCAAATTATGCCAATAAGTACGCATATTCAGATTCAAATTGGGGGAGAAACACTCACACGTTTTTCTAAATTGGTCATCAACCAAAAGGTACATTCGCACCATCGTTTTTCGATATTGCAACCGTTGCCAAAGGAGTTTGTTGGTGAAGCTATTGATAAATCTCAAAAATATATTGGGCAGACAGTCAAAATCAGCATCACGCCAACGAGCATGCAGACAATTTCACCATTAAATTTTGATGGAATTATCACCGAGGCGCAAATGGTCCGAACTTCGGGTGCTTCTGGAGGAATAATTATTAATGGTTACAGTCCAACGATTTTGATGGAAGGTCCACCAAATATTAGATCTTTTACTGATAAATCGCTTGGAACAATTGTCCAAGAAGTGTTAGACGGATATTCTTCCGGTAATTTTAAATCGGCAATTTCGATTGAAAAAGATGCTACTTTGCCTTACACAGTTCAATATTCTGAAAGCGATTTTTCTTTTCTATGTCGAATGGCGCAAAAGAAAGGGCAATGGTTTTTTTATAATGGAGAAGAATTGGTTTTTGGGAAAGCGAAACCTAAGAATTTTAATTTAGAATATGGAAGAACTTTACATTCCTTTAATATAGAAATGCGTGCAAAATCAATGGGTTTCGAATATTTGGGCTATGATCCTTCAAATGGTGAGATTCAAAAAGCAAATTCGACAGAGGTAAATTATCAACCCGAAGGTTATTCTAAATCGGTTTTTGAATCTTCGAAAAAAATGTTTCCAAATACCGCAACGATGTTGTATTCACATTCGCTGGAAGAAGGAAATTCGAGAACGCATCTTGTGGACAGAATTTCTACGCAATTGCAGTCCAGAGCTTCGGATATGGTGACGGCCAAAGGAGACTCTGACGAAACCGGACTTAGAATTGGTGATATTATCGAGATAAAAGAACCTGCTTTTTCACTGACAGGGAATCCGCTTGACGGCTTAAAAGAACAAAACTTTGGCAGCTATATTGTTACTGATCTTATGCATATTTGCGACGAATCAGGAACCTATCATAACACTTTTGGCGCAGTTCCTTCAACAGTTTTAGCGCCACCTTATGGAAATGTGCATAGTTTTCCAATAGCAGAATCTCAGCCCGCAACAATTATATCAAACGAAGATCCGGCGGGTTTGGGACGCGTTCAAGTGGCCTTTGCCTGGCAACAACAGCAAGGAAACAACACGCCTTGGATTCGTATGATCAATCCGCATTCTGGTGGCGGAAAAGGTTTTTATTTTATTCCAGAAGTTGGCGAAGAAGTTTTAGTGGCTTTTGAAGGAGGAAATGCAGAAAAGCCATTCGTTCTTGGAGCAATGTATAACGGAAGCGCTTCGAGTAGCAATTATTATACATCTGGAAATGATCAAAAAGTAATTCACACACGTTCAGGAACAAAGATGATTTTTAATGATGCAGCGGGAAGTATTTTCATTGAAGATCCAAGCGGGAATACCTGGAAAATGGATGGAGAAGGAAATATTGAAGTTAGTGCTCCAAAGGATATCGTTTTTAAAGCTGGAGAAAACATTGTTTTAAATGCGGGAACAAACGTTGTGACAACCGCACGTGTAAATATTACAGAAAATGCAGGTGTTGATAAAACATCGACTGTTGGAATGACAATGAATACCTTCGTTGGAGGTAACAGTATGATAAATGTCATGGGTAATTTAACAGAAGTTATCTCAGGAAATCTAGATTCGCATACTGAAAAAGATAGAATTACAAACAGCGAAAAAGGAATAAATTCCTCAAGCAATGATGAAATTGTAAAGCATTCTCAAAAAGAAACCAAACTGAATAGTGCAGAAAAATCTAAACTTTTTTAGATATGACCAGAACGCGACTAGTAAAAGGAAAACTTACGGAAACTACAGGAGGCAAAGATGTATCTTATGCAAAAGAAGATATTGTTTTTAATTCTAGTAAAAAAATAATTTTTACCGCAACAAATGGTTTGAGTTTTGGCGACCCAGACGTAGGACCGAAGAAAACATCAACAACACAAGTAAAGGAAATTGAACTTTTAAGTGACCTTGATAGTGGGGCTTCAAATGACAAAAGTGGAGGTACGCAAGACGGGTTTATTTTTGGAAATACATATAAATTTAAAGTAAAAAGTTTCAGTAACGGAGAACCTTTTTCAGAAAAAATGATTAAATGGATGTATAGATATCATAACCTGTCCACAAATAAATGGGTAGACGTATTTTTGAATACGAGAGGTGAAAATGTCTCATTACGTTTTAATAATAAAGAAATGTGTGGCCGTTATATTTATATCAGATCTTATATTGACGATGAAGAAAAGGAAGGCGAACTAAAAATTTGGAAACATAACAGATTTAGATATTTTGATAGGAAGATTATTGAAGATGAAATAAAAGATAGAAAGCAAAAACCTTATTTAGCTAATCAAAAAAACACATCATTATGCGGTATGGCCGCAATAATGTATCTGTTGGCCAAACAGAATTTCCAACTTTATAAAAAATTCAATTTGGAATTACACAGAACAGGATATTTCAAATTTGAAAAATATTCAGTCAATGTTTCTGAAAAAAGTACGCACCTCTTGAAAATGAACCCAATTACTAATTTAAATTATCCAAAAGATTATGAAGGTATCATGCCTTATTGTGATTGGATTTCATTTGCAAGTATACGAGATCAAGAAAATAATATACGAGATTTTGATGGAGAAGATGATTTTAGTTTTGATGGAGCTACATTACCAAATGAAATTAAAAAATTGATGAAAGGTATTTTGGGATATTCAAATATTATAGATAACACTAATTTAATAATGACAAAAGGCGCACTTCAGTGGGATGGAGAAGCGTCGTCTTCGAGAGAAATTGCAAAAATGAACGAATTAACGAAACAAGGATTTTCGGTTGTTATGCTTGTCAACACTAATATGATTGAAAAGGAGGCGATAGATGTGGTTAAAGGAAAAATAAGATATACCAGAGATTTAGAACCCGCTAAAAAGTCGGGTTTGTTGAGTACTCTTGAACATTGGGTGGTTTTTGATGAAATTATTGGTGGCTCGCTAACCTGGGATGAATTTGATTTTAAAATATTCACATGGGGAACGATGAAAGATATTATCATTAAACCTGAAATATTTAGCACAAATTATTATGGATATGTTTATGGGAAATAAAATTATTTTGCTGTTAGTAATAGCAATTTTTGTAAGTTGTAAGCAAGATTCTGACTGTATTGCTGAAGAAAATGATACAATTTATTTCGAAGGATTTGATAGCATAACTAAAGTTTCAATTGAAGATTTAGTAAATAAAACTAACAATCTCGAATATATAAATCCAGAGTTTGAAACAACGAAAAACAATGCTAAAAAACTTATTATTAATGATCCAACAACCAATTTATTTAAAAATGGATTTAAAATAATTATTAATGATTCTATAAATTATAAGATAACAGATATTAAATTAGGCCAACTCGATATCGAAAAAAAGACAATGTGGGGCACTAAATTATATCAATGCGGACTAAAAGAATATCGAATCAATGATTCTTTAATAAACACTTATGGAATGATTATAATTGAAAAATTAAAAGATTGAAAAAGTATTTTGAACAATTTGTGAGTGGCTCTATGACTTTTAAAAAGAAGAGATGAATTTTTTAACTATTAATTCTTCCAAATACTTAAAAGCTTTGTTTATACATAATTTTTATTTTATAAAATGCTCAAATAAAATTGATGGAAAATCTAATTTTAAGAAAATACGGAGTACAATTCAAATATTATAAAAACGAAATTGATTTTACTCAGATACATTTTGAAGTAGAAGTTACTTACCAAGGACAATCACAATTTGGTAATTTTCATTTCCTGATAAATAGAAAAACAGTTTATATAAACGAATCGGCTCCAGAATTAATTATTGAGCAATTGGCTGAAAAGGCAGGCTTATGCCTTTATCCGATGGAAATTATTACAACTGCAGAAGGACCGTTTAAAGAAATTACCAATTACAGAGAAATTAAAAAACGCTGGGACACTAAAAAAATTGAGTTACAAAGTTATTATGAAGGAGAAATTGCAGACAAGATAATCTCAACTTTAGATGTAGTTTATTCCAGTAAAAGTAAAATAGAAACAGCAATGAATGATGACTTGTTTTTGACTTTTTATTTTATGCCAATCTATCGAAAACATGAAAATAGAATTGCAAAATACAAAAAAGCAATAGCATTTAGACCGTTTAAGCAGCCACTTTACTATAATATAATTCAAGAAGTTGACGAATTTTTATCTGAATCAAAAAAGCAAGTTATAAAAATAGAAGGTTTTTCAGAAAAATCAACTGGCTCTGAGCCTGACCTAGAACTTGAATATAAAATTAATAACGAGACAAAAAGTATATTCTCAATCGTAGGGAGTGCGAACTTGAAAAAAGAAAATGAAAAGACGCCAAAAATTGAAATTGAAATGTATCAATTAAATTGAGAAAGTATGAGTGAGAGACATCTTGTTTGCCAAGGAGCGACTTGCCAATGTCAATTTGGTAAAACGCCTGATAAATTAAAGGTTTTGACCCAATCAAAACGCTTTGTCAACGATTCTTCTGGTGCAAAAAAACTAATTGCATCGCACATGGATCTCGGCAAAACATTTGAAAAAAATACTTTTGGGTCTTGCTCAAAAATGAACAATAATCCGTGTCAAGTTGTGGTGAGCGAATGGAAAGGATTTTATGAAATGGTAAAAATATCCGAAAATAATGGCAATCCACTTTTAGAAGACAGCAAGGCAACCTGCCCAGTTGGTGCGCCAGATTGCATCACAATTATCAACCATGGTCAAACGGCAACAGTGAGCGAACAGAATGTACAGAATGCTGACGATGAATCACTGGGAATCCTTTTGCCGTTGGTTAATCTTAAGGAGTTGAAATCAAAATTGTTATTTATTTCAAACGAGACATAATATATATATGGCTGATAATAATTTACATATAAAATTGTTTCCAAAGGCTGGTCAGACTTATGATGAAAGCTGGGGGCTTCTAACGTTACAAAATGCTCAAGAATTTGAGTTTGGAATAAAAGAATGCTTTGATGAAATAGAACCATTCCAAAAAAAGTATGAGGAAGACAAAAAGATAGAAGCCAATCGCCATTCAAAAGAATTAGCCGAGCTTGATGAAAAAGATAAATTTGGAAAAGAATTTATTAATAAAAAGTATGAAGAAATAAATAAAAAACATCAGGTTGGTGCAGTGTCAAAGGAAGCTATGGATAACTATAAGGCAAACTTGGACGCATATAATAAAGGGTTAGAAGAAAGAAAATTAAAGAGAAACAAAGCGAAAGAAACGAATAAAATTAATTCAGATAAACTTGACGAGCAGTTCAACCAGAAAAAGAAAGAATTAGAAGGAAAATATAAAAAAGTCAGATGGGTTAGACAGCTCGTTGGACTTAATAAGCCAAATTTAGGACCAGACAGCTTTAACGAATCGATGGGCGAAAGTAATGTCCATTTTAAAATTGAGTTTAGCAAATTTTTAGAAGGTGGTGGGAACATGTACATCGAACCTTTTTTTGAAGGAAGCACCCCAAGAGGCTCCACACCACACGGAGTTTATGTCAAAGCCATCGGAGAGCCAGAAGTTTTGGCAGCCCAATGGACAGACACTGATAATAATAACATTGACAAACAAAAAATAAAATACGGTTCCACTGTTAGGTTGCATACTTACACGCAAGGTTTGTACGGGAAATACATAAACGTTCAATTAATGGACGAAGATTCGGGGACTGTATTTGACCCAGATGATGAATTAAAAATATATGGTGCAGAACAAAAAGCGCGAAAAGAATATAACGGAGATGGAACTCCAGGTTCAAATGATAAACAAATCAAAGCACCTGTCTTAGTATTTACAGTTGAAGAAAATAAAATTCCGTCAAGCGCATTGACAGGAAATTTGGTTGTTCAAGATGGAATTTTGGATTATAAAAGTGACAAAAATCCATATGTCCAGAAATCTATGTTTGATATTTATATCGATCCATTTTGGCAAACAGATAGCGGAGAAGAGGAATTTACGCTATATCCAAAAATTTATTACACTAAAAAAGATGGTACTGAAGGAGTAGTAACCGTCCAGAGTTGCCTATTAGAAATTGGAAAAGGCGAGACATTTAGAAAATTAAAAACCATTGAAGTTGGAAATCTCCCGGTAATTGTGGGAAGTGTCGAAACTAACATTGCCGAATTTCATCCTTGTAGATACGATGAAATTAAGGTAACCGTAGAAAAAGAAATCGCTGCGACTAATGAAACAGATAAACGCGAAATAATAATATACAGTAAAGACGATATAAACAACAAAATGTACTTGCAACCCATCGAAATGGTTGCGGGTTTTAAAGAAAACTTGGCTGAGGTAATTATCGACTTAAAAAATCTGAAAACTGATAATTGCCGTTTTGAGAAATCAAATCCACACAAAAATCGAGTAATCGATATTACGCCCTTTCAAGGAAAAAAATCTTGGAAAGGCGATGGAATTCAAAATGACATGTCTGCAGGCATAAGCTTGAATGGTGCGTCTGGAAATGCTCAATTAATCGGAGCAGAAAATGCATTTGGTTACATTGAACACGATGATCAAAAGTTGCGCTTTCAAGTTGCTTATATTTATCAATCGCTGAAATCATATGAAGTTTTAAAATATTTTATTCCATCAATAGCCAAAACATTTTCGATTAACATTCCTATTGATACCTGTCATAAAGGAAAAGTTTTATTAAAATTCATCGTTTATCCAGATATAAAGTGGACTTTAAAAATTGCTTTTAACTTTGACAGAGTTGATATTCCAAAATTAGAAACCTCAATTGTTGAAAAAGAAGAATATGTCACAATCTATCTGCCAATCCCAGATGTTGTTTTACAATATGTAAAGCACAGCGTTTATTTTGAGCAACGCGAGGTCATGAAAAAGAAAATGACGGTCGCTTCTGTTGACCTGTCGCTTACGGCACAATTAGATCAAGAGGACGATGATCATTACTCGACCGAAGTAAGCGCCTCTGGAAATATCAAACAAAAAATTGAAGAGCAACTAAAAAAGTTAGGCATTATAGGAGAATTAATGCAAACACTTTTTGACGGAAGTCCCGTTGAAGAAAACGACGCGACTCAAAAAGGCAAGCCACTGTCAGCAAAAGAAAAACAGAAAGCTAGAAAAAAACTCGGAAAATTTATAGATGGTGGAATTGAAGAATATTTAGAAGGCGATATTTCAAAAAAAAGTTTAGAGAAAAAAAGAAAAAAATTAGAAAAGAGTTTAAAGAAAAACTTTGCAATAAAAAAACGGCCAGTTATAGAGCCAGAAATAATTTGGCCTTCATTAGGCATGTCATTTTCGTGGTCGCTTTCTGAAGGAAAAACGGCAAGCGCTCAAAAACGGTACATTTCAAATAAAACAGGGTACAAACTTGAAGCCGCCGTTTTTGCTGACCCAATCATTGGAATGGGAGCAAAGCTTGATTTTTTAGGCCTAATTGCCAAAGCGCACCCAATCGCCACAGCAATAATTTTAGTAGTCGATGTAGCTTCTTCACTTGCTGGTATCAATATTGATTTATATTTTCAAGCAGAGGGAAAATTTGCTGGCGAAGTAAGCGGTTTTTTAGATACATTAACTGGCGACAACTCCTTTAATAGAGATTCTTTAAACGAGACGGGTGAAAAAGTAGCAAAGATCGAAGGAAGTTTAAAGTTTACTTTAGAAGGAAATGTTAGTATGGCTGGCGAAGCGAATGCCATTTTGTTTAAAGTTTCTGCAGAGGGAGAAGCGAGCATCAAGGCAGAATCTGAATTCAAGATAGCGTTCTCACTTCAAGCAAATGAAAAAGGCTTTTACTTACAACCCATTTTTACCTTTGAAGGTTTAGAGATCGAAGCAAGTGCAAAAATTAAGGTTTCGGTTAAAACCAAAGGAGGAATGTCTGACGAGGAGGAGGAAGAGGAAGGCGAAGAAGACGATGGATTATCAGTATCAGGCAGTTACCAAGTGATTGATAGAGTAATAAAGAAATTAAAACCTATAGAATTATATGAATAAATTAAAAAAAATTACGACTCTGATGCTGGCAATCGGCTTGCTTCAGTCCTGTAATAGTCAAACTAAAAATAAAGAAAAGCAAATGGATCAATCAATTACTGAGATTACAGGTCAATTAAAAAACTACAAAGAGCAACCCAGTCATCATGCAGAGGTAAATAGTAGTGCTTGTAGTTTTCAATTGTTGATAAATGATATGCCAGCGGTCAGTCATTATAAACAAGGAGGGCTTTCAATCAGCATGCCGATAAATCCTTTAATTTTAAAGAGCGGAAAACAAACTTACACTTTGCGACTTTATCCAGGTTATTACAAGGAAGATAAAGAATTAAAACAAGTGAAAACGCTGGTAAAGGAAACAAAATTAAATCTTACTATTAGTGTGAAACACTGGAACGATTCTAATAAAAGTTCAAAAGACATATTTGTTTTCACGTTGCCTTCAAAAGAAAATAAAGAGGGTTTTAAAGAATTTGATTTTGCCGGACAAACGTATTATGAATTCAAGGGAGTTTTTGATGCAACTGTGCCGTATGAATTGCAAGGTTGGTCAGATGGAGAAAAATTGGACACAAAAAAAATATCAGATTTGGAGGATGAAGTAATTAGCGCCTATACAAAATTAGGTAATGATATGGCTAAGAAAGATGTAGACGCAGAGTACAAGTTTGCAAAAACCAGAACTGCAGAAATGGCCGTTGCAATGTACCTTGATAAAAATGCAGTTGAAGCATCCTATCAAGAAGATATTGAAGAATACAGCTCAAAAGATTTTGCGATACAGCCATTAGAAAATTACAAAATGACTATGTATGGCGATGGAAAAGTTGTAGCGTTAGAAAGAACTGATTCAAAAAACAAGGGTCAATCTGCGTTAAGAGCAAAGTTTGTGAATGATGAGGGAAAGAAGCGGGTTAATTTTTATAATTTATTACTTTACCGACCAGTCAAAGATGGCCCATTAGTTCCAATCCGATGATGATCAGTTAAGCTAAATAAGCCTATACTTATTGAATTTTTAATGAAAGCGAGAAAGTAATTCGATAATTAAAAAACTATTATTCTAAAACCCTCGTAAACACAAGGGTTTTTTATTTTCTGTAATTTTTTTAGAAAATAGTTTACCTAATAATTAAATCGTACGAAAAATTTCCTACCTTTGAATTGTTCAAGAACTAAAAATGTAAAGAGGATGCAATCAGAACCAACAAAATCAGAATTAGAAATTTTACAAGTCTTGTGGAAGTCCGGACCTTCAACAGTGCGATTTGTGAATGACGAACTCAACGAGCAGAAAAGAGCAGTGCAATATACTTCGACCTTAAAACTGATGCAGATTATGACCGAAAAAGGAATGCTCATCAGTGACAAAACGAATATGAAGCACATTTATAGTACTGCAATCGAAGAGAAAAAAACAAAAGGTTTTCTGCTTGAAAAATTTGTAGATACGATGTACAATGGCTCCAGCTCTAGCTTAATGATGCAATTGCTTGGAAACAAAAAAACGTCGCAAGAAGAAATTGACGAAATCAGAACGCTTTTAGACAAGTTAGAAAACAAATAAGAAACCTCAAATTTCACGATTATGCTTTTACCAAACGAAACTATTTTGAAAGCAATTTCCTGGACACTTCTTCACTCGTTGTGGCAAGGATTAATTCTGGCAATTTTCGCCGGATTGGTTATCCTATTTACAAAAAAAGCCAAGGCAAACCTGCGTTACAGCATCCTCTCGGGATTGTTTTTAGCTTTTATGATTGCAGTTGGATTTACATTTAATTATGAATATCAAAGCGATGCGATGTTCATTTCTTCAGAAGAATTAATTGTAATGGAAGACTTTAGCCAAGACGAAATCCTTCTGCCAGCAAGCGAAGCTCCAGATTATTTTCAAATGGGAATTGATTTTTTGAACCAAAATTCTAAAACAATTGTATTCATTTGGTTTTTGATTTTTAGTATAAAATGCTTCGGAATCTTTAGAAGCTTGAGCAATATTTACAGAATCAGAAATTACAGAAATCAAGAAGTGCCAGAATATTGGACGCAAAGAGTTTTGGAACTAAGCCAAATCCTGAAAATCAAGAAGAAAATCGTTTTGTTAGAATCGCAGTTGGTTTCGGTTCCATCAGTTACAGGCTTCTTCAAACCAATTATTTTAATCCCAATCGGATTGCTTTCTAACTTGCCTCAAGACCAGATTGAAGCCATTTTATTACACGAATTGGCCCACATCCGTCGCAAAGATTATTTCATAAACTTAATCCAAAGTTTTGCAGAAATCTTGTTCTTTTTCAATCCAGGCGTGCTTTGGGTATCGTCAATTATTAAGGAAGAAAGAGAGAACTGCTGTGATGATATTGCGGTCGGAATCACAAAAAGCAAATCAAAATTTATTCACGCATTAGTCTCATTTCAAGAATATAATATGAAACAAAACGAATTAGCAATGGGCTTTGGAAGCAAAAAAAATCAGCTTCTTGAACGCGCCAAAAGAATCATTCACGACAATAATAAGTCGCTGAATTCTATCGAAAAAACATTTTTATTGATCTGTATTATCATCATCGCGTCTTTCACAGTCGCTTGTTCTAATATAAAAGCAACGGCTTCTCAACCCAATAATGATATGGCATTTGCAACAGAAATGGAAGAAGCAAATGTGACAGAAGACGGACTCTCTCCCGAAGAACAAGCGTTGGTAGATGCTGAGGTTGCGGAAGAGGAAGCTTTAAGCGAAATAGAAGTAGAGGCAGAGGAATTGCAATCAGACGCAGAAACCGCACAATTAGATGCTGAAGAAGCGCAAAGAGAAGCTGAGGTTGCGCAGACCGAAGCGGAAGCGGCACTTGCAGAATCCGGACTTTCGGCAGAAGATATAAAAGAGCTAAAAAAGGAAGCTTTGCAAGCCAAAAAAGAAAATGAATTGGCTAAAGCCGAAATAGAAAAAGCACGTGCAAGAATCGGAATCTCCCGTGAAAAGGCGCAAGCAAAAAGAGAAGAACTTCAAGCAAAAAGAGAAACGCTGAGAGAAGATATGAACAAGCGACGCGAGCAACTTTACAGCAGAGTCGCTCGTGAGGGAAGAGACGTTTCTGAACAGCAAAGATTAGAATCTGTTAAAACAAAACTTGAAGCGCAACAGCGAAAATTGGAAATTGAAAAAGCTAGAGTTGAGTCGCAAATTGAAAGAGAAAAGTTTAAAAACGGAAGCTCTCATACAACTTATGAAAAAGAAATTGTAACCAACAATAACGGTGTCAATTCAAAACAAAAAGTCGTGGTTGTAGGCGATGTAACACCACCAGATGTTGGTGATATTACTAAAAATATTATCGAGGATCTTATCAAAGAAAAAATAATTACCAATACAAACAATCTTTCTTACAAACTTTCTAATTCTAAATTGATCGCAAACGACAAAGAAATTAATACCGAAGTTCATAAGAAATTGAAAAAATACCTTACGCCAAATATCTCCGCCACATATTACAATTATGATTTATCAAAAGACAAATAGTTAAGTTTCGATAGTCGCCTCATCAGCGGAAGATTTCAATATCTAAATTTTACAAAATTCAATCATCAGAGTTTCAATCATCGCCAAAAGGCAAATCAATCAAATCAATTACCAATGGTCAAATTAGTGACGCTAATTGCTGCTTTTTTTCTACTTTTCTCCGCGCCGTTACTGGCACAGAATCTTGGAAAAATTAACGGAATAATCAAAGATCAAAACCAAATTCCTGTTGAAGCAGCAATAGTTTCGCTTCTTCTTGAAGACAACTCACTTATAAAAACTCAATTTTCTGAACCTGATGGAAGTTTTGAATTTGCTGACTTAAAGCAAAATAAATATAAAATTTCTATAGAATATTTGGGTTTTACAAAATATCAAACAGAAAGTATTTCTGTTCAAGGAGCAACTATTGCATTGCCAGAAATCAATCTTAAAAATTCTGAATCAAATACGTTAAACGAAGTTGTTATTCAAAAGCAAAAAGCATTTGTTGAGCGAAAAATTGATAGAACTGTCGTGAATGTTGATGCCATGATTTCAAATGCGGGCGCCGATGCAATGGAGGTTCTTGAAAAATCTCCGGGAATTATCGTTGACGAAAATGGGACGATAAAAATCAAGGGAAAATCTGGCGTAATGGTTTTTATAGACGATAAACCCACTTATTTATCGGGTTCTGATTTAGAAGTGTATCTTAAATCTTTGCCGGCAAGTACTTTAGAACAAATCGAAATTATGACAAATCCTCCCGCGCAATATGATGCGGCTGGAAGCGCTGGCGTAATTAATATCAAAACCAAAAAAAGCAAGTCAAAAGGTTTTAACGGAAGCTTGACATCGAGGATTTCGCACGGAAGAAGAATGCATATTAGAAATGGTTTAAATCTAAATTATACCGATAATAAAATTCGTGTTTTTGGAAATATCAGTCGCGCTGACCAAAAGTTTATTACTGATTTGGATATTTTCAGAAGGTATAAAAATGAAGACGGAAGCACAAAATCACTTTTTGACCAAAACACGATGATTGAACAAAAAGTGTCGACTACAAATGCAAAAGTTGGTATGGATTATTATGCTTCTGAAAAATCAACTTTTGGAATCAGTTTTACGGGTTTGATAAAATCAGAAAAAGAATTTAAAGATGGAAAAAGTCTGTTAAAAGATGCTTTTAATGTTTTAGATTCGACGATTGTTGCGGCTAATAATGAAAGAAACAAATTTAAAAACGGTGGCGTTAATTTGAATTTCCGTCATGATTTTGATAGCATCGGAAGAAAAATTACAATGGATGTTGATTATTTGCGATATGAAAATAACATTGAGCAAAATTTTAAAAATTATATTTTTCAGACAGATAATTCACTTTCTGAACAAGATGAATTGACAGGAAAATTACCATCAAGCATCAATATTTATACTTTTAAAACCGATTATATTCATCCATTTAAAAATGCTGGAAAGTTGGAAACTGGTTATAAAATAAGCTATTCTAAAACTGATAATATTGCCGATTATGCAAATGTAGTTGATGGGGTTGCGATTCCAAATTATGATAGCAGCAACCATTTTAAATACGATGAAACCATTAATGCATTGTATTTAAATTATAGCCAACAGTTTCAAAGATTTGGTATTCAGACTGGGTTTCGATTAGAAAACACAATTTCAAAAGGAAACCAATTGGGGAATATTTTGAAACCAGCTTCAACTTTTAAAAGAGATTATACCAATCTTTTTCCGACGGTTTATTTGTCTTATAAATTAGATTCAATAGCTGATAATCAACTTGTTTTGTCTTACGGAAAAAGAATAAATCGTCCTTATTTTCAGGACTTAAATCCGTTTTTGAGTCCGCTTGATAAGTTTACTTATTACTCTGGAAATCCGTTTTTAAGCCCGTCATTTTCGCACAATTTAGAATTTACGTATAATTATAAATCTTTATTTTCAACGACTTTAAGTTATTCAAATACCAAAGATGAAATCAATGAAACTATAGAAATTAACGAAGGAATTTATTACAGTCGTCCCGGAAATATTGGCAAAAGCCAAATCTGGAGTATTAATGTAAATTCTGAAATTCCGATAACCGACTGGCTTTCCACAAATATCTATTCAGAAGTGACAAATACCAATTATGAAAGTCAATTATATACAGAAAGATTAGATGTCAGCGGTACTTTTTGGTTTGTTTCAGCTTTAAACCGAATGAAATTTGCAAATGGTTGGTCGGCTGAATTTGGCGGAAGATATATGACTGATATGGAATCTGCGCAATTTACTTCTGGAGCGCAAGGAGCAGTAAATTTAGGCGTTCAAAAGAAAATTTTAAAAGGCAAAGGAAATTTGAAATTTGCGTTCAATGATATTTTTTACACCAATATAAATAAAGGAACGATCAATAATTTGAGAAATACCGATGCTAATTATGTAAACAAAGGCGACACGAGATTTGTTGCTTTGACATTTACGTATGGTTTTGGGAAATCATTTGAATCAAAGAAAACGCATGAGGAAACCGGTTCAGAGAGCGAACAGAGCCGTGTCAAAGGATAATTTTTGTTGCAGTTAGTAATTAAAAAGGAGTCAAGCGAAAGCCGAAGCTCCTTTTTTAATTTAAAGAAACTTAGCGCCTCAGCAACTTTGCACCTTAGAAACTATTCCTTAAATTTGCACTCTAAATTATTCATTATGTCAATGCTACGCTTACAATTGCCAACCGACCCAAGATGGGTGAATATCGTTGAAAAAAACATTGAAGAAATTTTGACAGACCACGCTTGGTGCGAACAGAAAGCGGCGTCAAATGCCATCACGATTATCACGATAAATTCAGAATATCCTGATTTGGTGACCGATATGTTGGCTTTGGCAAAAGAAGAAATTGAGCATTTTGAAATGGTTCATGAAATTATCAAAAAACGCGGACTAACTTTAGGGCGAGAAAGAAAAGACGAATATGTAGGCGAATTGGCAAAATACATGAAACAAAGCAACACAGGAAGTCGCGTTTCTGGATTTGTGGAAAGAATGTTGTTTTCAGCAATGATTGAAGCCAGAAGTTGTGAGCGTTTTAAAGTGCTTTCAGAAAATATTAAAGACGAAGAATTGTCAAAATTCTACTGGGATTTGATGGAAAGTGAAGCTTCTCATTACACGACTTTCATCACTTACGCCAGAAAATATGGAACCGGAATCGACGTGGAAAAACGCTGGAGAGAATGGCTAGAATTTGAAGCTTCAGTAATTGCAAAATACGGAAAAAGCGAGTCTATCCACGGATGACCAACTCGTGTTTTTCGACCAAACCTTTTAAGCCGGCTAATGAAAAGCTGGCTTTTTTGATTTTATTCTTCTCTGGGTCGATGGAGAAATTATAACTTGTGGTAAAATCGGCTTTGTTGGCAATGGTATTTTGGAAAACAGCTTTGTGCAAATTGCAATTTTCGAACAAAACATTAGTCAAATCGGTATTCATAAAATCAATGGCAATCATACTGCAGTTCGTAAAACTTGTCCCAATCATTTTCAAGTCATAAAACTTGGCAAAATCCAGAATACAATCCTTGAAATGAATCTCAAAAATCAACTTGTCGCACATTGAAAAATTGACATCTAAAACTTGGCAATCAATGAAATTCACGCCTCTGAAAGCTACGTGATTGATTTTTGCACCGCTGAAATCGCAGTTAGTGAAAGTGCAGTCGGTAAAAGTCACTCCAATAAAATTGCATCGAGTGAAATCACATCCGGTGAAATTGCAGACCTCAAATTCCTTTAGGTTAAATTCATCTTCGGAGTATGTTTTGTCAAAATAATCTTGGTCGTGAATGTATTCGGTCATTGGAATTTGAAGTTTGTGCAAAGCTATTCTTTTTTAGGCAATAGGCAAAAGGGATAAGGCATAGGCGAAAGCAAAAATTAAAGATTTCAAAAACTAAAGATTGAAACTCAAATGACCTTAAATGTCTTATATGGTAAAAAGTAAATATCACACTTTAACTAAAAATTAATAACACTTAAAAACCATCACATTCAATTAAGTATTAATTTTAGCAACTATGGAAACTAATAAAAGAAAAGGCTTTTTATTCAAGCAATATGAAGCTCCAAATTTGTCTCCGTTTGATAAACTCTTCGAGATTTTCAAAGAATTGATCACGCACACTTCAGGCGATTTGGACGAAGCGATTGACTGGCTTCGCGAACTAGACAAAGAATATAAATTAACGGATTCGGCTTACACCATCGATGATTTTATCGAAGATTTAAAAAAGAAAGGGTACATAAAAGACGAAGTTAAAGAGGACGGAACGGGCGGTTTGGCCATCACAGCAAAAACCGAAAGAGCGATTCGCCAGCAAGCACTTGACCAAATTTTTGGCAATTTAAAACGAAGCGGTTCTGGAAATCACAAGACAAAACATTCTGGCAACGGCGATGAACACACGGGAGAATTTCGCAATTATCACTTTGGCGACAGCCTCGAGAGAATTTCGTTGACAGAAAGCCTTCGAAATGCGCAAATCAATAATGGCGTGGATAGTTTTAAGCTGACCGAAGAAGATTTGGTGGTGGAAGATTCACAATTCAAAGCCCAAATGAGTACGGTTTTGATGATTGATATCAGCCACAGCATGATTTTGTATGGCGAAGACAGAATCACTCCGGCAAAAAAAGTAGCAATGGCTTTGGCCGAATTAATTACGACAAGATATCCAAAAGACACTTTAGATATTTTGGTTTTTGGAAATGATGCTTGGCCGATCGCTATCAAAGATTTGCCGTATTTGCAAGTTGGTCCGTATCACACAAATACCGTGGCAGGATTGGAATTGGCGATGGATTTGCTCCGAAGAAAGCGAAACACAAACAAGCAGATTTTTATGATTACCGACGGAAAACCAAGCTGTGTCAAGGAACGCGACGGTTCGTATTATATGAACAGCAATGGTTTGGACGAATATATCGTAGATAAATGCTACAATATGGCGGGTCAAGCCCGAAAATTGCACATCCCAATCACCACATTTATGATTGCAAACGACCCATATTTGCAGAAATTTGTCAACCAGTTCACGGAAGCCAACCAAGGAAAAGCATTTTACACCGGATTGAAAGGTCTGGGCGAAATGATTTTTGAGGATTATGAAACGAATAGGAAGAAAAGGGTGAAGTAGTTTGCAGTGTTCAGATTTCAGTGGCGACGTCATTGCGAGGAACGGGTGCCATCACAAAAAGTATCTCGATAAAGAAAAGCGGCGAAAACCTTTTATGTACTTAAATGCCTTATATGGTAAAAAAATAGCCCAATTAAAGTAAAAATAAATATAACCCAATGAACCTTAATTTCTTAATGTTCAAAAATAAAAAATAACAGCAAAAAAATGACCACAGAAAATATAAAAACACTAGGCGAATTAAAAAAAACAGGCTACCAATCGCGTAGCATCAAAGACGAATTGCGAGATAATCTTCGCAAAAAAATAACGTCGGGAGAAACCGTTTTTCAAGGTGTTCACGGTTATGAGGACACCGTAATTCCAGAATTAGAAAGAGCCATTCTTTCACGACACAACATCAATTTGTTAGGATTAAGAGGCCAAGCCAAAACAAGATTGGCCAGATTAATGGTGACTTTGTTAGACGAATGGATGCCCATAGTTTCAGGTTCAGAAATTAATGACGACCCTTTGAGACCAATTTCTCGCTTTGCAAAAGATATAATTGCAGAACAAGGCGAAAACACGCCAATTTCTTGGATTCACAGAGACGAAAGATTCTTCGAAAAACTGGCAACTCCAGACGTAACCGTTGCCGATTTGATTGGAGATGTTGACCCAATCAAAGCTTCGAATTTAAAATTATCGTATGCGGACGACCGAGTAATTCACTTTGGGATGATTCCGAGAGCGAACCGATGTATTTTCGTCATCAATGAATTGCCAGATTTACAAGCCAGAATTCAAGTGGCGTTGTTCAATATTTTGCAAGAAGGCGACATTCAAATCAGAGGTTTTAAACTTCGTATGCCGTTAGATATGCAATTTGTTTTCACTGCAAATCCGGAAGATTATACGAATCGCGGAAGCATTGTCACTCCGTTGAAAGACAGAATAGGTTCTCAGATTTTGACGCATTATCCAGAAACTATTGAAATTGCAAGAACAATTACAGAACAAGAATCGAATTTGGACAACCGTCAAAGTGATTATATTCACGTGCCGTCAATCGCCAGAGATTTATTGGAACAAATCAGTTTTGAAGCAAGAGAAAGCGAATTTATTGACAACAAAAGTGGCGTGAGTGCAAGATTGAGCATCACGGCTTTTGAAAATTTATTAAGTACCGCAGAACGAAGAGCGTTAAAATCAGGCGAAGAAAAAACGACATTAAGATTATCTGATTTTATGGGAATTATTCCAGCAATCACTGGTAAAGTAGAATTGGTTTATGAAGGCGAACAAGAAGGAGCAGGCGTGGTGGCGCAACATTTAATTGGCGATGCCATCAAAACGTTCTTCCCGAATCATTTTCCGAAAATTGAAAAATTAGAGAGAGAAGAAGACAAAAGTCCCTACAAAGAAATTGTGGATTGGTTTTTCAACGAAAGCGGTTTTGAGTTGTTAGACGACGCGACTGATTCTGAATACAAACAGCAACTAGATTCCGTAATTCCATTGCGCGCTTTGATTGCAAAATACCAACCCGATTTGACTCCGGAAGACACTTATTTCTTCAAGGAATTTGTGCTTTGGGGATTGGTGGAATACAATAAATTAAGCAAAGACAGAATCATTAAAGGATATCAGTTCAATGATTTGTATGGAAGTTATATCAGGAAACTTTAATTTAAAAGCCTCGCAATTTTGTGAGGCTTTTTTGTACCTAAAAAATCAAGTTTGCGAATCTTTGTGAAAAATCTTTGTATTTCGTTGTGTTAATTTTTACTTTTAGGAAATGAAAAAGGCCTTTCCACCATTTGTAAACGAAAATTCCAAAATCATAATTCTTGGAACAATGCCAGGAGAAAAGTCGTTGGAATTACAAGAATATTATGGAAACAAAGGAAACAGTTTTTGGAAATTACTTTTTACATTATTCGATCAACCTTTGCCCGAAACTTTCGCTGAAAAGAAACAGCTATTATTTGAAAACGACATCGCGCTTTGGGATGTTTTAGAGTACTGCGAGAGAACCGGAAGCCTTGATAGCAATATCAAAAATGAGGTTCCAAATGATTTCGAGAATTTCCACAAAAAATATCCAAATATAAAGCACGTCTTTTTTTCTAGTAAAAATGCATCCATTTATTATGATAAATATGTCGGAAGAAAATCAGATTTGAAATACACAATTCTTCCTTCGCCAAGCGGAGCGAATGCTTCCAAAAGTTTTTTACAGAAATTATCAGAATGGGAAGCGATTATGGAAGCATTGAAATAATTTGTAATTTAGACTGCTCGCAAAACACTTGAACCCATTACCCAAAACCCTAAACCCAAAAAAGACATGTCCAACATAGATTTAATTATAGAAGAAAGACCGCGTGATATCGGAGATTTTTTAGTCGGAAGATTATTGCCATTTCGCAAAAAAAGAATGGTCGGACCGTTTATTTTCATTGATCACATGGGTCCGGCAAAAATGGGACCTGAACATTATATGGACGTTGGCCAGCACCCGCACATCGGTTTGGCGACTTTGACATTCTTATTGGAAGGCGAAATTATGCACAAAGACAGCCTTGGAACTGAACAAAAAATAGCACCAGGTTCTGTAAATTGGATGATTGCTGGAAACGGCGTCACGCATACCGAAAGAACTCCTGTAGCACTCAGAGATGGTTCTGAGCACGATGTTCACGGTTATCAAATTTGGGTGGCTTTGCCCAAAGAAAAAGAAGATATGGAACCAGAATTCCATCATTTTGATAGAAATGATTTGCCAAGATGGAAAGATGGAACGACTGATTTTACATTAGTCGCAGGAAAAGGTTACGGAAAAGAATCGCCAGTTCCGGTTCATTCTGATTTGTTTATGGTTGAAATTAAAACTGAAGATGAATATCTTTTACATACTGAAGGTCAATTGTTTGGAGAAATCGGAATTTGTGTTGTCGAAGGCGCAATCCAAGCTTGTGAACACCACGTTGAAAAAGGAAATATGCTGGTTTCGAAATTAGACGACGCTTGTTCAATGACCTTGATGCCAAATACGCACGTTATTCTTTTTGGCGGACAGCCGTTACCAGAAGAACGTTTTATTTATTGGAATTTTGTGTCGTCAAGCAATGAAAAATTAGAAGTTGCCAAAGAACGTTGGAGAAAAAAAGAATTCCCAAGAGTTCCTGAAGATGATAGTTATGTAGTAATGCCAGAAATACATCAGTAGATTTTATCGAAAATTTAAAAGATGCTTTGTTGATAATTCAGCAAAGCATTTTTATTTTTATGAGAGTTGTACTTTTACTTCAATTGTTGTAGATTATTCATAAAAATTGTATTCTGATTAAATTAAATTCAACATAAAATCTATCTTTGCATCTGTTATCACGAATCTCATAAAAGAGATAGCAACCTGCAGCAACAAGCAAGGTGCTAAAACGATAAGCCAAATCCTTTGGAAAAAATGTTGTTTTCACAATTTCTTTTCGGTTAGCTTTTCGTCGTGAGCTTTATTAATTTTTAAGCAAATCGATGATGAAACATCTTAAAATTCAAGGCAATGCCTTCGCCTTAATTCCTTTTTTCGTTTTTATTTTTACCTTTTTGGGAGCAGGAATTCTTCTGAATGATTTTTATGCGTTGCCGTCGCCAATTGCCGTTGTTCTTGGAATTATCGTAGCATTTATCATTTTCAAACAATCCACAGAATCCAAAATCGATACTTTAATTGAAGGCTGTGGCAACAGCCAAATCATTACAATGTGTCTGATTTATTTATTTTCAGGAGCTTTTGCAACGGTAACACAAGCAATGGGAGCCGTTGATTCCGTAGTAAACTTAGGAATAAATAATATTGATCCAGAATATTTTCCCTTGGGAATTTTCTTAATTGCTTCGTTTTTATCAACTGCCACTGGAACTTCCGTAGGTTCAATCGTTGCTTTGGGACCAATCGCAATCAGTTTGGCCGATAAAAGTGGCGCATCAATGCCGTTAATTGCCGGTTCATTATTGGGTGGTTCCATGCTTGGCGATAATCTTTCCATTATTTCTGACACTACAATCGCCGCAACGCAATCGCTTGGTTGTGAAATGCGTGACAAGTTTAAAGTCAATTTGTTCATCGCGCTTCCGGCAGCAGTAATTACGATTTTATTGTTGGCTTATTTGGGATTTAATTCCGAACTAGCTTCCGTGGTAATCGAAAAAGGCGACTATCAATTGCTGTCGATTCTTCCTTATATTTTGGTCATAATTTTAGCCGTAATCGGTGTAAATGTTTTCACGACTTTACTAATTGGAATTTTAGTTGCTGGAATCATCGGCTTCTTCGGAAACGATTTTACACTTTTACAATTTACGCAGAAAATCTACGAAGGCTTTTTAAGCATGACCGATATTTTCTTACTGTCAATGTTAACAGGTGGTTTGGCAACTTTGGTGCAAAAAGCGGGCGGAATCGATTATGTTTTGTATAAAATAAAATCTAAAATCAAGAACAAAAAATCCGCTCAAATGGGAATCGGAACATTGGTCGGAATTACAAATATGGCCATTGCAAACAACACCGTTTCCATCGTAATCACCGGAAAAATTGCCAAAGAAATTAGCGATGAATTTGAACTAAGTCCAAAGAAAGTTGCCACAATTTTAGACGTTTTTAGTTGTGTAATTCAAGGACTTTTGCCGTATGGCGCACAAGTTTTGCTAATTTTAAGTTTTGCCAAAGGAAAATTACAGCTATTCGACTTAATTTCAAATGCGTGGTACAGCTATATTTTGCTGGTTTTTATGATAATCGCAATTTACAGTTCGGCTTGGGACAAAAGGATAAATAAATTCGTGAAAGATTAAAAGATACTCAATTTCATTGCAATTGAATTCTTATATTTGTCAACCTAACAAGAGCAA
>Ga0265780_10000179_pt1 | contig 103643 bp, 103 predicted proteins | sample P1T30metagenome_FD_192432 | JGI IMG/M metagenome (GOLD analysis project Ga0265780, IMG submission 192432) | Plant litter microbial communities from East Loma Ridge, Irvine, California - P1 T30 | ecosystem: Environmental > Terrestrial > Plant litter > Unclassified | place: USA: California...
CCTCGACGTCGCACCACTCGCTGCCGGAGGCGCCCGGCCGGAACTCGCCCTCGACCACGCGCCGCTGGGCGCCGAGCCGGGCGAGCGTGTCGGCGATGACGGCGGATCCGAGGCCGATGCCGGTGGCGGCATCCGCGATGGTGAAGGGGCCGTGCGTGCGCGCGTACCGGCCGACGAGGTCGCCCAGCGGATCGGCCACGGGCTCGACGAACGCGAGCGGCGTGCCGATGGGCAGCGGCACCCCGAGGGCGTCGCGCAGCCGGCTCGCGTCCTCGATGGCGGCGACGCGCGGCTGCCCGCCGAACGAGACGCGGAGCGCGCGCTTGCCGGCGACGAGCGCGTCGAGGTGGTCGGCGGCGGATCCGGCCTCCTCGGGCTCGAGGCGCGCCGCGACCTCCTCGGCGTCGAGCGGGCCGAGGATCCGCAGCAGGTCGGCCACGCCCTCCAGCCCCTTCGCCCGCCGGTCGGGCGCGAGGCGCTGCAGCTCCAGCTCCGTGCGCGCGATGACCGCCGGATCCAGCAGCTCGCGCAGCTCCGCCCGGCCCAGCAGCTCCGAGAGCAGCCCGGCGTCGAGCGAGAGCGCCGCGGCCCGGCGCTCGGCCAGCGGGCTGTCGCCCTCGTACATGAACGCGCCGACGTAGCTGAAGAGGAGGCTGCGCGCGAACGGCGACGCGTCCTCCGTGGTGGTCTCGACGATCTTGATGCGCCTGGCCTCGATGTCCTTCGCGAGCGACGTGAGCGCGGGCAGGTCGTAGACGTCCTGCAGCACCTCGCGCACCGTCTCCAGCACGATGGGGAACGCCGGGAACTTGCGCGCGACGTCGAGCAGCTGCGACGCGCGCTGGCGCTGCTGCCAGAGCGGCGAGCGGCGGCCCGGGTTGTAGCGCGGCAGGAGCAGCGCGCGGGCGGCGCACTCGCGGAAGCGCGACGCGAAGAGGGCGGATCCGCCGACCTCGCGCGTGACGATGGCGTCGAGCTCGTCCGGCTCGAACACGAACAGGTCGGCTCCCGGCGGCTCGCCGTCGGTCTCGGGGATGCGCACGACGATGCCGTCGTCGTTGGCCATGGTCGCGCCGTCGATGCCGTACAGCTCGGTGACCCGCGCCCCGACGGCCAGCGCCCACGGCGCGTGCACCTGCATCCCGTAGGGGGAGTGCAGCACCACGCGCCAGTCGCCGAGCTCGTCGCGGAACCGCTCGACCACGAGGGTGCGGTCGTTCGGCACGTGGCCCGTGGCCTTCCTCTGGTCGTCGAGGAACGCGAGGAGGTTGTTGACGGCGCGGTCGTCGAGGCCCGCGCGGCCGGCCCGGGCCCGGGCATCGTCGACCGCGGATCCGGACAGCTCGCGCACGAACGCCCCGATGGCGCGGCCGAGCTCCAGCGGCCGGCCGAGCCCGTCGCCCTTCCAGAACGGCAGCTTGCCGGGCTCGCCGAACGCCGGCGTGACGAGCACGCGGTCGTGCGTGATCTCCTGGATCCGCCAGCTCGTGGCCCCCAGCGCGAACACGTCGCCGACGCGCGACTCGTAGACCATCTCCTCGTCGAGCTCGCCCACGCGCGACGCCTTCTCGCCCACCATGAACACGCCGAACAGGCCGCGGTCGGGGATGGTGCCGCCGGAGGTGACCGCGAGCCGCTGCGCGCCCGGCCGCCCCTCGATGGTGCCCTCGTCGCGATCCCACACGATGCGGGGCCGGAGCTCCGCGAACTCGTCGGACGGGTAGCGGCCGCTCAGCAGGTCGAGCGTGGCCTCGTACGCGGAGCGCGGCAGGGTCGCGAAGGGCGCGCTCCGCCGCACGATGTCGAACCACTCCTCGACGCCCACGGACTCGAGCGCGACGGCCGCGACGGTCTGCTGCGCGAGCACGTCGAGCGGGTTCGCGGGCACCCGCAGCGACTCGATCTGCCCGCTCGCCATGCGCTCGGCGGCGACGGCCGAGTGGATGAGGTCGGCCCGGTGCTTGGGGAAGATGACGCCGCGCGAGACCTCGCCCACCTGGTGCCCCGCGCGGCCGACGCGCTGCAGGCCGCTGGCGACCGACGGCGGCGCCTCGACCTGCACGACCAGGTCGACGTCGCCCATGTCGATGCCGAGCTCGAGGCTCGAGGTGGCGACCACGCAGCGCAGGCGCCCCGACTTCAGGTCGTCCTCGATGAGGGCGCGCTGCTCCTTGGAGACGGATCCGTGGTGCGCCTTGGCGAGCACCGGATCCGCGCCCTCGGTGCTCCCGGCCTGCGCCATGACCTCGGCGGGCGGGCGCGCGGCGGTGCGGCGCGTGGCGGAGAACGCGGTGGCGTCCGCGCCGCCGCCCGACGAGGTCGACGTCGCCGACGTGAGCGCACCGGCCCCCGCGAGCACCGGCACGGCGCCCGCCGACGCCTCCGCGGATCCGCCCGCGATGGCCCGCCCCTCGGCGTCGATCCGCCCCTCCTCGATGCGCCCGGTGTAGATCTCGTTGAGCCGCGCCGTGAGCCGCTCCGCCAGCCGCCTGCTGTTCGTGAACACGATGGACGACGTGTGCTGGAGCACGAGGTCGACGATGCCCTCCTCCACGTGCGGCCAGATGGACCCCTGCTGCGGCTGGTCGCCCTGCGCCGCCGACCCCTCGAGCGGCGCCGTGGTGCCCAGCTCCGTCATGTCGTCGACCGGCACGATGACGCGCAGGTCGAACTCCTTGGTGTTCTTCGGCGACACGATGCTCACGGGCGAGCGTCCGCCGAGGAACCGCGCCACCTCCTCGGGCGGCCGCACGGTGGCCGACAGGCCGATGCGCTGCGCCGGCTTCTCGAGCAGCGTGTCGAGCCGCTCGAGCGAGAGCGCGAGGTGGCTGCCGCGCTTGGTGGCCGCGACCGCGTGCACCTCGTCGACGATGACCGTCTCGACGCCCGCGAGCGTCTCCCGCGCGGCCGACGTGAGCATGAGGAACAGCGACTCGGGCGTGGTGATGAGGATGTCCGGCGGCGTCTTCGCGAGCGATCGCCGGTCGGCCGCCGGGGTGTCGCCGGAGCGCACGCCCACCGTGACCTCGGGCGGCTCGGCCCCCAGCCGCTTGGCCGTCTGCACGATGCCCACGAGCGGCGAGCGGAGGTTGCGCTCCACGTCGACCGCGAGGGCCTTGAGCGGCGAGATGTAGAGGACGCGCGTGCGCCGCATCGGGTCCTCCGGCGCGGGCCGCGAGGCCAGCCGGTCGATGGACCAGAGGAACGCCGCGAGCGTCTTGCCGGATCCGGTGGGCGCCACGACGAGCGCGTGCGACCCCTTCTGCACGGCCTCCCACGCGCCGGTCTGCGCGGCGGTGGGGCCGGGGAAGGCGCCCTGGAACCACTCCCGGGTGGCCGGGGAGAAGCGCGCGAGGACGGGATCCATCTGCTCATCCTCCTCTGCACCACCGACATCCGCGCCCGGCCCGACGCTCGCCGGACGACCGCCGCGACGGCCCGGCGTCGGGCGTTCCCGCGTCAGCCCGCGTGCTCGCGGATGAACGCCGACACGTCCCGCAGCTCCGGCGCCGAGACCGAGTGCGGGAGGTCCTCGTAGATGCGCTCGGTGAGGTCGGTGTGGGCGCCGACCCACGCGCTCGTGCGCGCGACGGCCTCGTCCGGGATCACCTGGTCGGCCGTGCCGCGGCCCCAGAAGACCGGCGTCGGCGCGGCCGCGTTGGCGGCGTCGCCGGCGTGCTCGCCGCGCACCGAGAACCCGCTGAGCTGCACCGCGTACGAGAACCGCCCGGGCGCGAGCCGCAGCAGCTGGAGCGCGGTCGCGCCGCCCTGGCTGAAGCCGAGGAGGCCCACGGATCGCGGCCGCACGGGCAGGGCGTCGAGCCAGTCGAGCACGCCCTGGGCCGCGGCGTCGGCGGCGTCCGGATCCGGGTCGCCGCGCGTCCCCGGCACGATCGGGAACCACGCGTGCCCGCCGTCCAGCGCGATCGGCGCCCGCAGCGACGCGACCACCGGCCCGAGCGGCAGGTACGGCGACAGCCCGAAGAGGTCGCCCTCGTGCGAGCCGAACCCGTGCAGCAGCACGAGCAGCGGTCGGTCGGCGAGCTCGGCGGCGGAGGCCGACCAGAGGACGGCGTCGGGGTCCAGGGGGAGAGCGGTCACGGGGTCCTCGTCGACGGGCCGGGCGGCGGCGGATGCGCGGACGCGGGGATCGGCCGGCGCCGCCATCCTCGCACCCGCGGCTGGCAGCCGGTCCGCGCGCCGGGTGGCCGCCGGGCTCCGGCCGTGGGTCACAATGGACCATGACCGTTCGCACCCCGGACCCGAACATCCCCGACCCGAACTCCGGCTGGCTGTCGGACGTGGAGCTCGCGCAGATCCGGCAGCGGCTGCCCCTCCTCTACGTGGAGGCCGTGCCCGTGCGGGTGGACGGCATGGGCCGGGTGAAGGACATCGGCGTGCTGCTGCGCGCGACGGTCACCGGCCAGATGACCCGGATGCTCGTCTCCGGCCGCGTGATGTACGGCGAGACCCTGCGCGACGCGCTCTTCCGCCACCTCGAGAAGGACCTCGGGCCGATGGCGTTCCCGCAGCTCCCCGCGAACCCGACGCCGTTCTCGGTCGCCGAGTACTTCCCCTTCCCCGGCGCGAGCCCCTACACGGACGACCGGCAGCACGCGGTGTCGCTCGCGTACGTGGTGCCCGTGACCGGCACGTGCGATCCGCGCCAGGACGCCCTCGAGATCACGTGGATGACGCCCGAGGAGGCGGCATCGGATGCGGTCTCGGCCGACATGGAGGGCGGCCGCGGCGCGCTGCTCCGCGCGGCGCTGGCCTCCGTCGGCGTGCTGCCCTAGCGGGCCGGCTGCCCGACCGGGATCGCCGTCGGGTCGTAGGCGGTGCTCGCACGGGCGCGTCATGTGATCGCGCGAGCCGATGCCGACGCGACGCCCGGACGACGATCGGCCCGCGCCGAGGGCGCGGGCCGATCGTGACGGCGAGGGTCGGGCTCAGACCGCGGCCGCGCGCTCCGCGAAGGCCGGCGGCTCGAGGTAGTGGCGGCGCAGGTCCTCGAAGGCCTCGCTCGCGCCCGCGCCGACGCCGTAGCAGCGCTGCACGTGCAGCCCGTCCATGGCGGAGAGCACGACGGCGGCTGCGGCCTCCGGGTCGAGCCCCGGGTCGATGAGGCCGCGCGCCTGGTCGACGACGACGCCGGCCGTGATGCGCTCGAGCTCGCGGGCGCGGCGCTCGCGGAAGAGCAGGTGCAGCGGGTGGCCGGCGGCGGACGCCTCCGACGACACGACGGCGATGACGCGCGTGAGGCACGCGCTCTGCTCGCCGTCGGCGATGACGACGGCCGCGTGCTCCGCGACGCTGCGCGGGCGGTGCAGCTCGATGGCCGCGGCGAGGCGCTCCTCGCGGCGCTCCAGCACGGCGAGCAGCAGCTCCTCCTTGCCGGTGAAGTGGTGCAGCAGGCCGGCGGGCGTGATCTCGGCGCGGGATGCGATCTCGCGCAGCGAGCTGCCGCGGTACCCCTGCTCGGCGAAGACCTCGATGGCCGTGCGGATGAGGAGCTCCCTGCGCTCCAGGCCCTTGCGGTACGGGCCACGGGTGGCGAGGGCGGCGCGAGTCATTGGCACAACGTAGCCGGATGCGCCTGGGATCCCGCGCGACCGTCCCCAGGTCGTGCCTCGGCTGTGGAGGATCGGGGCACGGACGCGTCGTCGACGCGCGACGCGGGCGCTCGCGCTGGCCCGTCGGAGCGCTCACGGGACGGCTCCGGATCGCCGCGCGCGGGGACGACGGAGGGCCCCCGTCGTCGACGGGGGCCCTCGATGCCATGCCGGCGCGCGCGGCGCGCCGTGCGGTCTAGCGTCCGCTGGAGACGCGGCGGTGCGTGCGCGCACGACCGCCGGCCGCGGCGCCGCCGGAGGCCGCGGGGCGGTCCTGGCGGGGACGCGAGGGAGCGGCGGACGAGCCGCCGCCGAAGCCCTCGGAGGAGGTGCTGAACGTGCGGGGCGTGCCGCCGCGCTGTCCGCCCGATGCGGCGCCGTCGCGGCGACCCGATGCCGCGCCCTCGCGGCGACCGCCGCCGACGGGCGCGCCGTCGCGGGCCGCGCGCTTGCGCTGCGCGTTGGCGCCCTGCGAGCGTCCGCCGCCGGTGGCGCGGCCGCCCTGCGACTGGCGCTGGGTGGTCTCGCGCACCGACTTCGTCTCGCGGGGCGCGGGCTTCACGTACGCCGCGACGGCGCCCGTCAGCTCGGCCACGGCGGGGGAGGACTCGGTGACCTGCTGCGGCGTGACGTGGATGTCGGCCTTGCGCATCAGGAGCTGCACGTCCTTGCGCTGCGCCGGCAGCATGATCGTGACGACGTCGCCCGCGGAGCCCGCGCGCGCCGTGCGGCCCGAGCGGTGCAGGTACGCCTTGTGCTCGGCCGGCGGGTCGACGTGGATCACGAGCTCGATGTCGTCGACGTGCACGCCGCGCGCCGCGACGTCGGTGGCCACGAGGACCTTGACGTCGCCGGCCGCGAAGGCCGCGAGGTTGCGGTCGCGGGCGACCTGCGAGAGGTTGCCGTGCAGGTCCACCGACGGGATGCCCGAGTCCGTGAGCTGCTTCGCGAGCTTCTTCGCGTGGTGCTTGGTGCGCATGAAGAGGATGCGGCGGCCGGAGCCGGACGCGAGCTTCTGCACGAGGAGGCGCTTCGCCTCGACGTCGGTCGCCTCGAACACGTGGTGCGTCATGGCCGCGACGGGCGAGTTCGCCTCGTCGACGGAGTGCAGCACCTGGTCGTGCAGGTAGCGGCGCACGAGCTTGTCCACGCCGTTGTCGAGCGTGGCGGAGAACAGCATGCGCTGGCCGGTGTTCGGGGTCTTGTCTAGGATCCGCGTGACGACGGGCAGGAAGCCCAGGTCGGCCATGTGGTCGGCCTCGTCGAGGACGGTGATCTCCACGGCGTCGAGGTTCACGAAGCCCTGCTTCATGAGGTCCTCGAGGCGGCCGGGGCACGCGACGACCACGTCGACGCCGGCCTTCAGGGCCGCGACCTGGCGCTGCTGCGACACGCCGCCGAAGATCGTCGTGGTGGTGAGGTTGTACGCCTCGGCCAGCGGCGCCATGGCGGCCGTGATCTGCGTGGCGAGCTCGCGGGTCGGCGCGAGGATGAGGCCGAGCGGGCGGCCCGGGCGACGACGGCCGCCGGCGAGGCCGCCGCCGAGGCGCGCGATCATCGGGATGGCGAACGCCAGCGTCTTGCCGGAGCCCGTCTTGCCGCGGCCGAGGACGTCGCGGCCGTTCAGGGTGTCGGGGAGCGTGTCGACCTGGATGGGGAACGGCGTCGTGATGCCGTTCGCCGTCAAGGCGGAGACGAGGGGGGCGGGCACGCCGAGCGCGCCGAAGGTGTCAGTGGACATAGGGGGGTTCGCCTTTCCAGGCAGGTGTCCGCCCCGACGTGCGTTCTCGGGAGGTGCGACGACGCACGGAAGCGGAGGATGGCGAAGGCGCCGATGGGCGCATCCGTTCGCCGTAAGAAAGATGTCACTCGACCCCGTCGGCCTGTGCGGCGATCTGATCGGGGCGAGGAGGGAACGCGTTCTCTCGACGCAGGGAGCACGGTGATGTGCTCGCAAGTCCCTCCACCGTAGCAGGTCAGCTCGGGAGGTAGCCCATCTCGCCCACGGGCACCTCGAAGCCCAGCACGTTCCCGGCAGGCGCGAGGGGGCACGCCCACTCCGGGTCGTAGGCGCAGGAGGGGTTGTAGGCGAAGTTGAGGTCGACCACGATCGAGCCCGGGGCGCCCGGGCCGAGGTCGGATCCCTTCACCGTGTCGAGCAGGTACCGGCCGCCCCCGTAGGTGCCGCCCGCGCGCCGGTGCGACGCGTCCTTGACGGGCAGGTGCAGGCCGCCGCCGTAGCTGGCGAGGCGCCAGACGTCGAGGCTGCCGGCGTCGCGGCCCTCGGCCGCGGGGAGGTGCACGGATCCGAGCAGCTCGAACGGGACGACGCCGTCGGTGCCCGTCTCGACCTCGTGGCGCTCCTCGCCGCGGTCGTCGTGGATCTCCAGCTCGAACCGCCACGCCGGGTCGTAGTCGGCCACGTCGAGCCGGTCGAAGTCCGCGCGGTGCTCGGGCAGGAGGGGCGTGGCCGGGTGGCTGCGGAACATGTCGTCGCGGGTCCGGCGCCAGAGCGCGTGCGCGGCCGCGGGATCCGTCTGCGCGACCCAGCGCACCTCCGCGTACATCTCGTGCGTGCGGCGGCGCCAGTCGGCGACGTGGAGGGCGGTCTCGGCGGAGGGCATGGGGACACCGTACGCGTCGGGCGGCGCGCGGCGCCCGGCGGACGCGGCGGTCGTCAGGCGGCGGACACGCCCGCGCCGTCGGCGGCAGCTTCCGCGTCGTCCTCGGCGTCCGGCTCCCAGTCGTACGCCCACGTCGGCGCGAGCTGGCGCAGCCGGAACGCGCGCCACTGCCAGAAGGCCCAGAAGGTCGGCCACATCGCGGGGCCGAGGAGCCCGGCCTCGAACTCGAGCTGATCGCGGAAGAGCGTCTTGACGCGGCCGTCGGCGTCGGGGCCGGCGGGATCCGCGGAGACGGCCATGCTGTGCCGCATGCTCGTGGGGATCGACATGAGGCCGGAGAGCCCGTGGCCGTCGTCGCGCACGATGCGCACGCCCTCGACGCGCGGCTTCATGTCGCGGAGGCGGATGCTCTGGCGGCCGGCCGTGAACGGCCCGGTCTGCATCGCGGCGACGTGCTCGCGGCCGTCCCAGCTGGTGGGGAAGCCGCCGTCCTCCAGCGGCACGAAGTCGACGAGCGGGCCCGCGACCTCGCGCATCACGGTGGGCGAGTGGAGCGCGCGCCAGGCGGCGTCGGGATCGCAGTCGAGGATGGTCTTCAGCAGCACGCGCATGACCCCAGTGTGCTCCGCGCGGCTGGGCGCGCCCGGCGTCCGGCCGCCGTGGGACAGGATGGGACGGACATGATCAGGTACTGGGTGGGCGTCGTCTCGCGCGACCGCGTGCTCGACGGCCTGGACCTCGGCATCGCGCAGGTCAACCGCGGGGCCCGCGAGCCCGTCGAGCGGCTCGGCGAGGCCGACGGCTTCGTCTACTACTCGCCGCGCGAGTCCTACCCCGACGGGCAGCTCCTCCGCTCCTTCACCGCGATCGGCCGGGTCGCCGACGCCGCTCCGTACCAGGGCCGCGTGGGGGAGTGGCGGCCGTGGCGTCGGCGGATGGACTGGGACCTCGGCGCGGTCGACGCGCCCATCCGCCCGCTCGTCCCCGTGCTCGACTTCACGCGCGACTCCCTCGAGTGGGGCCGGAAGCTCGCGCCGGGGCTCCTCGAGATCACGCGCGACGACTTCGAGGTGATCCGGCAGGCGATGCGCCGCGGGGCGCCCGAGCCGTCGCGCCGCGTCATCCGCGGAGGATCCGGTCCGTGGACGCCCGTAGCATCGGATCGTGACCTCCTCCGCTGACGCCGCGCACCCCGACCCGTCGACGCAGGCCCGCTACCAGGTCCGGTTGGACGGCGGCGTGGCCGGGGCCCGGCGCATCGCGACCGGCGCCGACGTCATCGTCTGGGTGGACGCGCTGCCGTCCGTGCCGCCGCCCACCGTCGCCCGCCGCGAGGAGGTCCTCGCGACCATGCCCGCGCGCCCGGCCGTCGTGAGCGCCGGCCTCGCGGACGCCCCGGCCGTCGCCGACTGGATCCTCGCCCTCCAGACCGCCCTCGGCCGCCGCGCGTACGTGGCCGTCGTGGCCGCGGGCGCGGTCGAGGCCGACGGATCCTGGCGCGCGTGCGCCGAGGACCAGCTCGCCGCGGGCGCCGTGGTCGACGCGCTCGCCGACCTGGGGATCGACGCCACGTCGCCCGAGGCCGCCGTCGCCTGCGCCGCCTACCAGCAGCTCCGGCCGGCCGTGGGGCACCTCGTCACCGCGAGCGTCTCCGCCCGCCGGCTCGATGCTGCGGGGCACGACGGGCTCGTGGCCGGGGCGCTCGCCGCGGGTCCCGCCGACGTGGTCGTGCACCGCCTCCACCGCGACGCCTGATCCACCGCGACGCCTGATCCGCCGGGCCGCATGGTCCGCCGGGCCGCGTGGTCCGCCGAGCCGCCGCGACGCCGGCCCGCGACGCCCGACCCGCCCTGGCCGGATCGCGACGCCGTCCCCGCCTGCGGGAACAGGCTCCCGGTCGCGCGTGTTCCCCTGTTCCAGGCGCCGCCGCCCGCGCGACGCACGCATCGTCAGGAAAGGCACCCCATGAAGGCACTGCTGAACGGCGTCACCGTCGCCGAGGCTCCCAAGGACGACCTCATCGAGATCGAGGGCAACTGGTACTTCCCGCCCCAGAGCGTCGACATGTCGCTCCTCGCGGAGACCGCCACCCCGTACCACTGCCCGTGGAAGGGCGACACGCAGTACTACTCCGTCAAGGACGGCGACACCGTGCTGCAGGACCGCGCGTGGTCGTACCCGACGCCCATCCCGTCGTCGTTCGACCGCGTCGGCCGCGACTACAGCGGCTACGTCGCGTTCTGGAAGGAGGTCCGCGTCAGCGAGTGACGCGGAGCCGTCACGACGGCTCGGGGGCTCCGGCTCCCGGGCCGTCGTCGTCCCCGGGGACGGGCGCGGCCGGGGTCGGGGTCGCCGGCCGGACGGGCGCCACCCGGGCCGGGACCCCGGTCCGCCGCTCCCGGAGCTGCCTGGCGCGGTGGGCGCGCACCTTCGCGCGGTTGCCGCAGCGTCGCATCGAGCACCACCGGCGGGTGCCCGAGCGCGTCGTGTCGAGGTAGAGCACGGTGCAGTCGTCGGCCGAGCAGCGGTGGATCCGCTCGGATCCCGCCCCGAACACCGCCACCGCGTCGCGCGCCGCCGACGCGAGCGCCTGCGCGGGCCGGGCCAGCGCGCGGCCGGCCTGGCGGGATCCGCCGTCGAGCGCGGGCGGGAGGTCCGGCGTCGCGGCATAGAGGTTGAGCACGTCGACGTCGCGCGGCGCGGGGTCCCGGCCGTCGGCGATGGCCGACGCGATGTCGCCGATGGCCTGCCGGAGCGTCCGGGCGTCCGCGACGTCGCGCTCGCCCGGCTCCGAGACGGGCGCGAGGTGCTCGCTCAGCCATGCGCCGAGCGCGGCCGCGTCGGGCAGCGTCTCGCGCGGCTCCGGATCCCCGAGCGCGCCCGTGTAGGCGAGGTCGAGGCTCACGGCGCCCGTGTCGAGGAACCAGCGCAGGCCGTCCGGGTCGTCGATCCATTGGCCCGTCGGCCGCTCGGATCCCGGCGCCCGGCTCACGCGGCGCCCTCGCGCCCGGCGGCGGAGCGGGCGGACGCCGAGGCCGCGGCGCCCGACGGCACCTCGCGCTTCGTCCACGCGATGAGGTGCGCCCGGTCGAACCGCTTCGAGCACAGCCCGCAGGCGAGCGGCCGGGTCGGCTTCCGGTAGCGGAAGTGCGCGTGGCCCGCCGGGCACGCGCCCACCCAGGGCGCGAGCTCCTCGGCGACGGCGCCCGAGTGCAGCCGCGACCCCTCGTAGCCGAGCTCGGCGGCCGTGACCTTCCACCTCGGGCCGTGGCCCGCGCCGGATCCGGCGAGCGCGTGCGCGACCTCGTGCAGCAGCACCTGGTGGATCTCGTCGTCCTCGAACCGCCCCGCCAGGTGCCGCGACACCGTGATGCGCTTCTCGCCGTAGTGGCAGGCGCCCGCGCGCGTGCGGGCGTGGTCGAACGCGAAGGTCCACGACGGGTCGAGGTGCAGCGCGATCAGGGCCTCGGCCCAGATCCGCACCCGGGCGAGGTCAGCCACGGCCGGCCGCCGACGGCCGGGGGAGGAGGGGGCGCATCACGCGGGCTGGGCGGCGATGCGCTCCTTGGCGACGTCGATCGCGAGCGCCGAGCTCTCGAGCTGGTCGCTGGGCAGGCCCTCGCGGGTGCGGAGCGTGTACGCGTCCTCGAAGTCGGAGAGGGCGTGGCGGTAGTCGCCGCGGTCGAAGTGCACCTTGCCGCGGTGCTGCAGCGCGAAGGCCTCCAGCGCGTACCACTCGTGCGCGCGGGCCTCGTCGACGCAGCCGCCGAGGTCCTGGAGCGCGATGTCGAGCTTGCCCTGGTACTGCTGCACCTGGGCGCGGCGGATGCGGCACGCGAGCAGCGTCTCCCGGTCGCCCGTGAAGCGCGCCTGGCGGACCGCGGCGTTCGCCATGTCCCACGCCTCGTCGAGCCGGCCGAGCATGCGCAGGAGCGCCACCTTCTCGGTGATGGCGGAGAGGCTGCGGAGGTTCTCGAGCTCGTCCAGGCGCTCGCCGGCCGCCCGCAGGTCCACCTTCTCCCGGAGGGTGTCCCTGTCGTAGCCGATGATGATCGCGGTGCCTGTCACGAGGAAGAGATTATCCCGCCTGGATCGGCATGAGCTCGACCCGGAGCAGCTTGTCGTCGCCGTCCCGCGGCGTGCCGCGTCCGTCGGTGTTGTTCGTGAGCATGCGCAGCGAGCCGTCGGGCGCGGCCTGCACGTCGCGGATCCGGCCGAACTCGCGCGTGTAGAACTCGGTCACGCGGTCGTCGGGGATCGGGTCGGTGACCACGGCTCCCGGCCGGATGACCCACAGGCGCTGGCCGCCGAGGCCCGCCATGAAGATCGTGTCGCCCGCGACCGCGATGCCGCTCGGGCTCGCGTCGTCGGTGGCCCACTGCCGCACGGGGTCGATGTAGCCGTCGTCGGCGGGGTCGTCGGTCGCGCCCTCCACGACCGGCCAGCCGTAGTTGCCGCCGGGCACGATGAGGTTCAGCTCGTCCCAGGTGTCCTGCCCGAACTCGGCCGACCAGAGGTTGCCCTCGGCGTCCCACGCGATGCCCTGCGGGTTCCGGTGCCCGAGCGAGTAGACGGGCGAGCCGGGCGTCGGGTTGTCGGGGGCGCCCTGCCCGTCGGGCGTGAGGCGGAGGATCTTGCCGGCGAGCGATATCGGGTCCTGCGCCGCGTCGCGGAGGTCCGCGTCGCCCGTGGTGGCGTAGAGCATGCCGTCGGGGCCGAACGCGATGCGGCCGCCGTTGTGGTTCGCGTCGCGCGGGATCCCCGTCACGACGTCCTCCGCCGGGCCGAGCCCGAGCGATCCCGGCTCGCCCGTGACGTCCATGCGCACGATGCGGTTGTCGGTGGGGCTCGTCAGGTACGCGTACAGCTGCGTGGCGCCCTCGGCCTCGCGCACGGCGATCCCGAGCAGCCCGCCCTCGCCGAGCGGTCCGACGCCCGCGACCGTGCCGGCCGTGCGCGTCGTCCCGTCGCCGAGGACCTCGACGATGCGCGCCGTGTCGCGCTCGCTGATGAGCAGCGCGCCCGACGGCAGCTCGGCGGTCGACCACGGCGACACGAGGCCCGTCGTGATCGCGGACGGGGTGCCCGACGGCGCGACGCCCGCCGGTGCGGCGTCCGTGCTCGTGGGGGAGGGCGCGGGCGGCTCGGTCGCGCGCACGTCCACGGGCGACCCGTCGTCGTTCGTGCAGCCCGTCAGCGCGACGAGGGCGGCGAACCCGAGCGCGGCGACGCGCGCCGGGCGGGTGCGGGAGCGGCGGTTCATGGGGACTCCGGTGGATCGGCGGGCGACGTCGCCCGGGGGTGCCCGGTCAGGGCCTCGTCTGGAAGACGCTGCGGGCGGGGGAGGGGGACGGCACGGCCGTGGCGTCGGTCACGACGGACGCGCCCGCGATGAAGTCGGCGAGCTCGCGGCCCTCGACGACCTTGGCGGGGTGCGGGCCGCCCGCGAGCAGGCGCGGCACGAAGTCGAACGGGAGGGGCGTGGCCGACGCCGCGAACACGACGTTGCCGAAGCGGCGGCCCTTGAGGACCTGCGTCTCGGCCAGCGCGGCGACGTGCGGCAGGACGTCCCGGATGGTCGCGGCCTGGCCGCGCGCGAACGCGAGCCCGTGCCCGTCGGCGACGTTGACGGTCATGATCCCGCCGGGCGCGAGGAACGAGGCCGCCTCCGCGTGGAACTCGCGGCTCGTGATGTGGGCGGGGGTGCGGGCGCCGCTGAAGACGTCCGTCACGACGAGGTCGACGGATCCGCGGAGCCCCTGCGGCAGCCGCCCCAGCAGGTCGCGCGCGTCGCCGTAGCGGAGCCGGATGGAGGCCTTCCGCGACCACGGCAGGTGCTCGCGCACCAGGTCGACGAGGTCCTGCTCCAGCTCGATGACCTGCTGGCGGGATCCGGGACGGGTCGCCTCGACGTACCGCGGGATGGTGAGCGCGCCGGCGCCGAGGTGCAGCGCGGTGATGGGCTGCCCGGGGTCGCCGAGCAGGTCGATGACGTGGCCCATGCGCTGCACGTACTCGAAGAACAGCTCGCCCGGGTCGTCCATGTTGACGTGCGACTGGGGCGTCCCGTCGACCACGAGCTGGTAGGCGCCCGGCACGAACCGGTCGGGCTCGATGACGGCCCGGTGCCCGCTCAGGGACAGGACGGTCGACGGGTGCTCGGGCATCTCCTCAGCCTAGGCGCCCGTCCCGGCCCTGGTCCCGGCCGCCGGGCGACCCGTCACCAGCCGCGCGCGCGCCACGCGGCGAGGGATCCCCGCTCCGCGCCGAGCGTCGTCGCGTCCCCGTGGCCCGGGTGCACGACCGCGTCGTCGGGGAAGCGGGCGAACAGGCGCGCCTCCACGTCGTCCATCAGCTGCCGGAAGCGATCCGCGTCGCCCTGCGTGTTCCCGACCCCGCCCGGGAAGAGCGAGTCGCCCGTGAAGAGGTGCACGCTGCCGTCGCCCGGCTCGAGGACGAGCGCGACGCTCCCCGGGGTGTGGCCGCGGAGCGCGACGACGCGGAGCGCGACGCCGCCGAACGCGACCTCATCGCCGTGCGCGAGGCGCCGGTCCGCGTCGACCGGCAGGTCGCCCGCGTCGGCCGCGCCCACGGCGCTGGTCGCGTCGGTCGCGTCGAGCACGGCCGCCAGCGCGCCGTGGTGATCCGCGTGGCCGTGGGTCGTGACGACGACCGCGAGCCGGCCGACGGGATCCGGCTCCGCCACGAGCGCCAGCAGCCGGTCGACGTCGGCCGCCGCGTCGACGAGCAGGCGCTCGCCGGAGTCGAGGTCGGTGAGGAGGTACGCGTCGTTGTCCATGGGCCCGACGGAGGCCTTGCGGATCTCCACGTCGCCCGCCCGGTGCACGTGCGAGGGGCCGCCGGGGGTCACGTGCCAGGGGGAGCTCATGCCCCGACGCTACGCGTGCCGGGACGCCCGGCGAGAGGGCGACCGGACGTTATACACCGAGACACGCCGAGGATGCAAGATTCCGCTGGACATGGCGCGTCGCGACCCGTATGGTGATCCTTTGCGCTCCCACTCCCTTTTGCCTTCATATTGCGGTCGGTCATCGTGTGCGCTCGGGTCCATCCCGAGCCCCACCCGCGAGGTGTGGCGAGCAACTCCATCAGGATCGGCACGGGTCACCACCCGGGTCGGTCTCGGCGTATCGACGACATCGGAGCCCGACGGGGCCCACGGAGGTAATTTCCTTGGCTGCTGCGCGCAACGCAACTCCCACTCCCAAGAACGGTCGCGACGCATCGCGGCTCTCGTTCGCGAAGATCACTGACACCCTCACCGTCCCCGACCTGCTCGCGCTGCAGACCGAGAGCTTCGACTGGCTCGTCGGCTCGGACGCGTGGAAGCGCCGGGTCGAGGAGGGCACCGCGCAGGGTCGCACCGACCTGGCCCTCAACTCCGGCCTCGAGGAGATCTTCGAGGAGATCTCCCCCATCGAGGACCTGGGCGAGACCATGCAGCTCGGGTTCACGAACCCGTACCTCGAGGAGCAGAAGTACTCCATCGACGAGTGCAAGGAGCGGGGCAAGACCTACTCCGCCCCCCTCTACGTCGAGGCCGAGTTCATGAACCACCTCACGGGTGAGATCAAGACCCAGACGGTCTTCATGGGCGACTTCCCCCTCATGACGGAGAAGGGCACGTTCATCATCAACGGCACCGAGCGTGTCGTCGTGTCCCAGCTCGTCCGCTCGCCCGGCGTGTACTTCGAGCGCCAGCAGGAGAAGACCTCCGACAAGGACATCTACTCCGCCCGCGTCATCCCCTCGCGCGGCGCCTGGCTCGAGTTCGAGATCGACAAGCGCGACCAGGTCGGCGTCCGCATCGACCGCAAGCGCAAGCAGTCGGTCACCGTGTTCCTGAAGGCCCTCGGCCTCACCAGCGAGCAGATCCTCGAGGAGTTCAAGGGCGTCGCGTCCATCGAGCTCACGCTCGAGAAGGACTCCATCCTCACCAAGGAGGAGGCCCTCAAGGACATCTACCGCAAGCTCCGTCCCGGCGAGCAGGTCGCCGCCGAGGCCGCCCGCGCGCTGCTCGACAACTTCTACTTCAACCCGAAGCGCTACGACCTGGCGAAGGTGGGTCGCTACAAGATCAACCGCAAGCTCGGCATCGACAAGCAGCTCACCGACTCGGTGCTCACGGTCGAGGACATCCTCGCGACCATCAAGTACCTCGTCTCGCTGCACGCGAACGAGACGAAGATGAACGGCACGCGCGACGGCAAGCCCGTCGAGCTGCGCCTCGACGTGGACGACATCGACCACTTCGGCAACCGCCGCATCCGCGCGGTCGGCGAGCTCATCCAGAACCAGGTGCGCACCGGCCTGTCCCGCATGGAGCGCGTCGTCCGCGAGCGCATGACCACGCAGGACATCGAGGCCATCACGCCGCAGACCCTGATCAACGTGCGCCCCGTCGTCGCCGCGATCAAGGAGTTCTTCGGCACGAGCCAGCTGTCGCAGTTCATGGACCAGAACAACCCGCTCGCGGGCCTCACCCACAAGCGCCGCCTCTCGGCGCTCGGCCCGGGTGGTCTGTCCCGTGAGCGCGCCGGCGTCGAGGTCCGCGACGTCCACCCGTCGCACTACGGCCGCATGTGCCCCATCGAGACCCCGGAAGGCCCGAACATCGGCCTGATCGGCTCGCTGGCGTCGTTCGCCCGCATCAACTCGTTCGGCTTCATCGAGACCCCGTACCGTCGCGTCGTCGACGGCGTGGTCACCGACACGATCGACTACCTCACGGCCAGCGAGGAGGACGAGTTCCTCGTCGCCCAGGCCAACGCGCCCCTCACGAAGGACTTCCGCTTCGCGGAGGACCGCGTCCTCGTCCGCCCCAAGGGCGGTGAGGTGGAGCTCGTCGCGAAGGAGAACGTCCACTACATGGACGTCTCCCCGCGCCAGATGGTGTCGGTCGCGACCTCGCTCATCCCGTTCCTCGAGCACGACGACGCGAACCGGGCCCTCATGGGCGCGAACATGCAGCGTCAGGCCGTCCCGCTGCTGCGCAGCGAGAGCCCGCTCGTCGGCACCGGCATGGAGGGCTACGCCGCGGTCGACGCCGGCGACGTCCTCACGGCCGACGCCTCGGGCGTCGTGCAGGAGGTGTCGGCCGAGGTCGTCACCATCCAGCTCGACGAGGGCGGCACGCAGACCTACTACCTGCGCAAGTTCGACCGCTCCAACCAGGGCACGAGCTACAACCACCGCGTCCTGGTCTCGGCCGGCGACCGCATCGAGGCCGGCGAGGTCATCGCCGACGGCCCCGCCACGGAGAACGGCGAGCTCGCGCTCGGCAAGAACCTGCTCGTCGCGTTCATGCCGTGGGAGGGCCACAACTTCGAGGACGCGATCATCCTGAGCCAGAACCTGGTCAAGGACGACACCCTCTCCTCCATCCACATCGAGGAGTACGAGGTCGACGCGCGCGACACCAAGCTCGGCAAGGAGGAGATCACCCGCGACCTCCCCAACGTCAGCCCGGAGCTGCTCGCCGACCTCGACGAGCGCGGCATCATCCGCATCGGCGCCGAGGTCCGCCCCGGCGACATCCTCGTGGGCAAGGTCACGCCGAAGGGCGAGACCGAGCTCAGCGCCGAGGAGCGCCTGCTGCGCGCGATCTTCAACGAGAAGAGCCGCGAGGTCCGCGACACGTCCCTGAAGGTGCCCCACGGCGAGCAGGGCACGATCATCGGCGTCAAGGTCTTCGACTCGCAGGACGGCGACGACGAGCTCGGCTCGGGCGTCAACCAGCGCGTCGTGGTGTTCATCGCGCAGAAGCGCAAGATCACCGAGGGCGACAAGCTCGCCGGCCGTCACGGCAACAAGGGCGTCATCTCCAAGATCCTGCCGGTCGAGGACATGCCGTTCCTCGCCGACGGGACCCCGGTCGACGTCATCCTCAACCCGCTCGGCATCCCCGGCCGCATGAACTTCGGCCAGGTGCTGGAGACCCACCTCGGGTGGATCGCCAAGCAGGGCTGGGAGGTCGAGGGCCAGCCGAAGTGGGCCGAGCGCCTGCCGGACCACGCGCGCCAGGCCCCGGCCGGCACGAAGGTCGCCACCCCGGTGTTCGACGGAGCGCTCGAGGAGGAGATCGCCGGCCTGCTCGACTCGACGACGGTCACCCGCGACGGCGACCGCCTCATCGGGTCCAGCGGCAAGACGCGCCTGTTCGACGGCCGCTCCGGCGAGCCGTTCCCCGAGCCCGTCTCGGTCGGCTACATGTACATCCTGAAGCTGCACCACCTGGTGGACGACAAGATCCACGCGCGTTCGACGGGTCCCTACTCGATGATCACGCAGCAGCCCCTGGGCGGTAAGGCCCAGTTCGGCGGCCAGCGCTTCGGCGAGATGGAGGTGTGGGCGCTCGAGGCATACGGAGCGGCCTACGCGCTCCAGGAGCTCCTCACCATCAAGTCGGACGACATCCTCGGCCGCGTGAAGGTGTACGAGGCCATCGTCAAGGGCGAGAACATCCAGGAACCGGGTATCCCCGAGTCCTTCAAGGTCCTGATCAAGGAGATGCAGTCCCTCTGCCTGAACGTCGAGGTCCTCTCGGCGGACGGCCAGGCGGTCAGCCTGCGCGACACGGATGACGAGGTCTTCCGCGCGGCGGAGGAGCTCGGCATCAACATCTCCACCCGCTTCGAGTCGTCCAGCATCGACGACATCTAAGCCCGACACGACTTTCGACTCGAAGCTTTCCAAGGAGAGAAGGAAAATTGCTCGACGTAACAACTTTCGATGAGCTGCGGATCGGCCTCGCGACGGCCGACGACATCCGCCGCTGGTCGCACGGTGAGGTCAAGAAGCCCGAGACCATCAACTACCGCACGCTCAAGCCCGAGAAGGACGGCCTCTTCGGAGAGCAGATCTTCGGACCGAGCCGCGACTGGGAGTGCTCCTGCGGCAAGTACAAGCGGGTGCGCTTCAAGGGCATCGTCTGCGAGCGCTGCGGCGTCGAGGTCACCAAGTCCGCGGTCCGCCGCGAGCGCATGGGCCACATCGAGCTCGCCGCGCCCGTCACGCACATCTGGTACTTCAAGGGCGTGCCCTCGCGCCTCGGCTACCTGCTCGACATGGCGCCGAAGGACCTCGAGAAGGTCATCTACTTCGCCGCCTACATGGTGATCAGCGTGGACGAGGACGCCCGTCACGAGGACATGCCGGGCCTCGAGAACGAGCTCCGGCTCGAGATCAAGACCCTGCAGGACCAGCGCGACAGCCAGATCGCGGAGCGCCTCGGGCGCCTCGAGACCGACCTGGCCGCGCTGGAGGCCGAGGGCGCCAAGAGCGACCAGAAGCGCCGCGCGAAGGACGGCGCCGAGAAGGAGATGGGTCAGACGCGCAAGGCGTTCGACGAGGACATCTCCCGTCTCGAGCGCGTCTGGGAGGAGTTCCGCAGCCTCAAGGTCGGCGAGCTCAAGCCCGAGGACGCCGTCTTCCACGAGCTGCAGGACCGCTTCGGCATCTACTTCGAGGCCCACATGGGCGCCGAGGCGATCCAGAAGCGCCTGGAGGCCTTCGACCTCGAGGCCGAGGGGGAGCTGCTCCGCGAGCAGATCGCCACCGGCAAGGGCCAGAAGAAGATCCGCGCCATCAAGCGCCTGCGCGTCGTCAGCTCCTTCCTCGCCACCGGCAACTCGCCGGCCGCGATGGTGCTGCAGGTCGTCCCGGTCATCCCGCCGGAGCTGCGCCCGATGGTGCAGCTCGACGGCGGCCGCTTCGCGACCAGCGACCTCAACGACCTGTACCGCCGCGTCATCAACCGCAACAACCGCCTCCGTCGTCTGCTGGATCTCGGCGCCCCCGAGATCATCGTGAACAACGAGAAGCGCATGCTGCAGGAGGCCGTCGACGCGCTGTTCGACAACGGCCGCCGCGGTCGTCCCGTCACGGGCACCGGCAACCGCGCGCTCAAGTCCCTCAGCGACATGCTGAAGGGCAAGCAGGGCCGGTTCCGCCAGAACCTGCTCGGCAAGCGCGTGGACTACTCGGGCCGCTCGGTCATCATCGTCGGACCGCAGCTCAAGCTGCACCAGTGCGGTCTGCCCAAGCAGATGGCGCTCGAGCTGTTCAAGCCGTTCGTCATCAAGCGCCTGATCGACCTGAGCCACGCCCAGAACATCAAGGCCGCCAAGCGCATGGTCGAGCGCAGCCGCGGACAGGTGTGGGACGTGCTCGAGGAGATCATCCGCGAGCGCCCCGTGCTGCTCAACCGCGCGCCCACGCTCCACCGCCTGGGCATCCAGGCGTTCGAGCCCCAGCTCGTGGAGGGCAAGGCCATCCAGCTGCACCCGCTCGTCTGCGCCGCGTTCAACGCGGACTTCGACGGCGACCAGATGGCCGTCCACCTGCCCCTGTCGGTCGAGGCCCAGGCCGAGGCGCGCATCCTGATGCTCGCCTCGAACAACATCCTCAAGCCGTCGGACGGACGCCCGGTCACCCTGCCCACGCAGGACATGATCATCGGCCTGCACCACCTGACCACCCTCAAGGAGGGCGTCGCCGGTGAGGGTCGCGCGTTCAGCTCGGTGGCCGAGGCCATCCTGGCGAAGGACCAGCTCTCGCTGGACCTCAACGCCAAGGTGCGCATCCGCCTGCACGACATCTACTTCGGCGAGGGCGAGGCGCCCGAGGGCGTCGAGCTCGACGAGAAGGGCAAGACCGTCGGCCCCGTGCTGCTCGAGACCACCCTCGGTCGCGCGCTGTTCAACGAGACCCTGCCGGTCGACTACCCCTACATCGAGGCCGTCGCCGACAAGGGCAAGCTCTCCGAGATCGTCAACGACCTCGCCGAGCGGTACCCGAAGGTGGAGGTCGCCGCGGCGCTCGACCGGATCAAGGACGCGGGCTTCTACTGGGCCACGCGCTCCGGCGTCACGGTCGCCCTCTCCGACGTGCTGACCCCGCCCACCAAGGCGGCCATCCTGTCGGGCTACGAGAAGCAGGCCGCCAAGGTCCAGGGCCAGTTCGAGAAGGGCCTCACGACGAACGCCGAGCGTCGTCAGGAGCTCATCGAGATCTGGAACAAGGCCACGGCCGAGGTCGCGAAGGCGATGGAGGACAACCTCCCCGCCGACAACAACATCAACCGCATGGTGTCCTCCGGGGCACGAGGCAACTGGATGCAGGTCCGCCAGATCGCCGGCATGCGCGGCCTCGTGTCGAACCCGAAGGGCGAGATCATCCCCCGCCCGATCGTCCACTCGTACCGCGAGGGCCTGACGGTGGCGGAGTACTTCATCTCCACCCACGGCGCCCGCAAGGGACTGGCCGACACCGCGCTGCGCACCGCCGACTCCGGGTACCTCACCCGTCGTCTGGTGGACGTGTCGCAGGACGTCATCATCCGCGAGGACGACTGCGGCACCGGCCGCGGCCTCGACCTGCCGATCGCCACCCAGGCGGCGGACGGCACGTCGGTCCGCGACTCCAATGTGGAGAACTCCGTGTACGCCCGCTCGCTGGCCGCCGACGCGGTCAACGAGGCCGGCGAGGTCGTCGCCCCCGCGGGCAGCGACGTCGGCGACGTCATGATCGACCACCTGATCGCGGCCGGCGTGCACGAGATCAAGGTGCGCTCGGTCCTGACCTGCGAGTCCGCCGTCGGCGTGTGCGCGGCCTGCTACGGCCGCTCGCTCGCCACGGGCAAGCTCGTCGACATCGGCGAGGCCGTCGGCATCATCGCGGCCCAGTCGATCGGCGAGCCCGGCACGCAGCTCACGATGCGCACCTTCCACACCGGCGGTGTGGCATCGGCGGACGACATCACGCAGGGTCTGCCCCGCGTGCAGGAGCTCTTCGAGGCCCGCACCCCCAAGGGCGCGTCGCCGATCGCGGAGGCCGCCGGTCGCATCACGATCGAGGACACGGATCGCAGCCGCAAGGTGATCCTGACCCCGGACAACGGCGACGAGCCGCACATCTACCCGGTGCTCAAGCGCGCGACCCTCCTCGTCGAGGACGGCCAGCACGTCGAGCTCGGGCAGCAGCTGCACGTCGGCGCCATCGACCCGAAGGAGGTCCTCCGGGTCAAGGGCGTGCGCGAGGTGCAGAAGCACCTCGTGGGCGGTGTCCAGGGCGTCTACCGCTCGCAGGGCGTCCCGATCCACGACAAGCACATCGAGGTCATCGTGCGGCAGATGCTGCGCAAGGTCACGGTCGTCGAGCACGGCGACACGGACCTCCTCCCCGGTGAGCTGGTCGACCGGGCCCGCTACAACGAGGTCAACCGCGCCACGCTGACGGAGGGCAAGAAGACCGCCTCCGCCCGCCAGGAGGTCATGGGCATCACCAAGGCCTCGCTCGCGACCGAGTCGTGGCTGTCGGCCGCGTCCTTCCAGGAGACGACCCGCGTGCTCACGCAGGCCGCCATGGAGGGCAAGTCCGACCCGCTGATGGGCCTCAAGGAGAACGTCATCATCGGCAAGCTGATCCCGGCCGGCACGGGGCTCGCGAAGTACCGCGACGTCACCGTCACCGCGACGGAGGAGGCCAAGGCCGAGCGCTACCCGAACCGCATCTTCACGGATGAGTCGGTGTTCAACGAGTCCGACCTGAGCTTCGTCGACTTCGACAGCTTCAGCTCGGACGACTACACGCCCGGCACCTACAACTAGGACCGCCGGCGCGTGAGCGCACGATGAGAAGGGCCCCGCTCCGGCGGGGCCCTTCCTCGTGCCCGGGGCGATCCGCCCGGGGACGGCGAAGGGCCCTTCCTCGTCCCCGGGGCGATCCGCCCGGGGACGGCGACCGGTCGCGCCGCACCTCCCTGGCCCTCTCCCGGCCGGCGATACAGTGGGGCGCGTACCGGCGGCCCCGCGCCGGGACCCGAGGAGGCGTCGTGCGGATGCTCGAGGACGTGGTCCTGGCCTGGCGCGCGCACGCCCTCCGCCACGCGACGGAGTCGGCGCCCTCGGCGACCGGCCCGTGCGGATCCTGCGCCGCGTGCGACGCGTCCGCGTTCGCCCACCACGACGCGATCCCGCGCGACGCCCCGCACTCCGCCATGCACCCGCTGCTCGCCGCGCTCGAGGCCGCGCGGGCGGAGGCCGCGCAGGACGCGCGCGAGCGCCTCTACCTCGACTCCCGCGGCCCCGTGTACCGCGACCACCCCTTCGGCATGCCCGCCTTCGTCGACTACGGCGAGCGGAGCGCCGAGATCCAGCAGGCGGTCGACGCGGCCCTCGCGCGCGAGCTCGCGCCGCTCGCGCCCGTCATCCGCCAGGCCCTCGACCGCATCGTCAACCTGCGCCTCGAGGAGCTCGAGGGCGAGATCGGGCCCGTCGACGCGGGAGACGGCACCGATCCCGAGCCGCTCTTCTAGGCGGCGACCGCGCGCGTGGGCGAGGCCCGCAGGCGGCCCGGCGCCGCCGCGCGTCATGCGGCGACATGGGAATACCGACGAGGCGTCGGCGTTGAGACCATGGCGGACGGCGCTCCCGGGCAGGACCGGGCCTCCGTCGCCGCTCCCGCATCCCGCACGCGCCGATCCCACGAGGATCCGCCGAGACCCGCAAGGACCCCCATGACCCTCCGCACCCGCCTCCGTCCCGCCCTCGCCCTCACGGGCCTCGTCGCCGTCGCCGCCCTCGGCCTCGCCGGCTGCGCGTCGGGCGACGCGGGCACCGGATCCGGGACGGGCGCCGCCGGCACGCCGGCCGCCGCCTCGAGCCTCTCCGACGTGCAGGCCGCGGGCGAGCTGGTCATCGGCACCGAGGGCACCTACTCGCCGTTCTCCTTCCACGAGGGATCCGGCTCCGGCGCGCTCACCGGCTACGACGTCGAGGTCGCCACGGCGGTCGCCGGCAAGCTCGGCGTGAAGCCCGTCTTCGAGGAGACCCAGTTCGACGGCATCTTCGCGGGACTCGAGTCCGGCCGCTGGGACGTCATCGCCAACCAGATCTCGATCACCGACGACCGGAAGCAGGCCTACGACTTCTCCGAGCCGTACACGGTCTCGCCCGGCGTCATCATCGTCAAGGGCTCCGACTCGGGCATCTCCTCGTTCGCCGACCTCGCCGGCAAGACCACGGCGCAGTCGCTCACGAGCAACTGGAACGAGCTCGCCACGCAGAGCGGCGCCAAGGTCGAGGCCGTCGAGGGCTTCGCGCAGGCCGTCGCGCTCCTCCAGCAGGGCCGCGTCGACGCGACCATCAACGACCGCCTGACGCTCCTCGACTACCAGAAGCAGCAGGGCGCCTCCGACTTGCAGGTGGCCGCCGAGACCGACGACCCGTCGCTCAGCGCGCTCGTCTTCCGCAAGGGCAGCGACGACCTGGTCGCCGCCGTCGACCAGGCCCTGGCGGACCTGCGCGCCGACGGCACGCTCGCGCAGATCTCCGAGAAGTACTTCGGCGCGGACGTCTCCCAGTAGCCCGCCGCGTACGCTGACGGTCGAGGACGGGACGAGGGGGACGCATGTCGAGGGAATGGGACCTGATCCTGTCGTCCTTCGGGCCGCTCGCGCTCGAGACGATCCGGGGCACCATCCCCCTGGCGCTCGTCACGTTCGTCCTCGGGCTCGTGATCGCCCTGGGCATCGCGCTGATGCGCCTCTACGGCAACCGCCTGGTGTCCGCGATCGCCCGGTTCTACATCTCGGTCGTCCGCGGCACGCCCCTGCTGGTGCAGCTGTTCGTGATCTTCTACGGCCTGCCGGCGATCGGCGTCGTGCTGCCGCCGTGGCCGAGCGCGGTGATCGCCCTGTCGGTGAACGTCGGCGGCTACGCGGCCGAGATCATCCGGGCGTCGATCCTGTCGGTGCCCCGCGGGCAGTGGGAGGCCGGCCACACCATCGGCATGTCGCGCGCCATGACGCTGCGCCGCGTCATCGTGCCGCAGGCGGCGCGCGTGTCGGTGCCGCCGCTGTCGAACACCTTCATCAGCCTCGTGAAGGACACGTCGCTCACCTCGACCATCCTGGTCACCGAGCTCTTCCGGCAGTCGCAGCAGATCGCGGCCGTCACGGGCGAGTTCATGATCCTGTACCTCGAGGCGGCGCTGATCTACTGGCTGGTCTGCCTCGTCCTGTCGTTCGCGCAGACCCGCCTCGAGAGGAGGCTCGACCGGTATGTCGCCCACTGATCCCGCGCCCGCCGCGCCGCGCTTTCCCGGCGAGCCCGTCCTCACCGTGCGGGGCCTCCGCAAGTCGTTCGGCGACAACGAGGTGCTCCGCTCCATCGACCTCGAGGTGCGCCGCGGCGGCGTGACCGCGCTCATCGGCCCGAGCGGCTCCGGCAAGACCACGGTCCTCCGGTCCCTCAACGGGCTCGAGGTGCCCGACGCGGGCGTCGTGGAGGTGGCCGCCGCCGACGCGGACTCGCGCGCCGGCACCACCGGCCCGCTCCGCGTCGACTTCGGCGCGAAGCCGCGCCCCCGCGAGCTCCTCGCCCTCCGCGACCGCTCCGCCATGGTCTTCCAGCAGTACAACCTGTTCCCGCACCGCACCGTGCTGGAGAACGTCATCGAGGGCCCGGTCCAGGTGCAGCGCCGGCCCGTCGCGGAGGCGACGCGCGAGGCGGAGGAGCTGCTCGCGCGGGTCGGCCTCGCCGACAAGCGCGATCAGCGCCCGTTCCAGCTCTCCGGCGGCCAGCAGCAGCGCGTGGGCATCGTGCGCGCGCTCGCGCTGCGGCCGCAGATCCTGCTCTTCGACGAGCCGACGTCCGCGCTCGACCCGGAGCTCGTGGGCGAGGTGCTGAGCGTCATCAAGGAGCTCGCCGACGAGTCCTGGACCATGGTGATCGTGACGCACGAGCTCGCGTTCGCGCGCCAGGTCGCGGACGAGGTCGTCTTCATGGACGGCGGGGTCGTGGTGGAGCGCGGCCACCCGTCGCAGCTGCTCCAGCATCCGGCCGAGGAGCGCACGCGCCGCTTCCTCCAGCGCCTCCTCGAGCCCTTCTAGCCCCCTGTCCGTTCTGGCCGATCCCCGGCACGCCGCCCGGGCGCGCGGCACGCCCCGAGGTAGGTTCGTGCCATGACCGACGACAGGCCCGCCCCGCACCGACAGCCCGACGAGGCCGACCAGCCGCGGGATCCCCGCCGCGCCGACGAGACGACGGCCGCCGCCTTCGACGACGGCCCCGCTGACCGCGCCGACGACGCCCGCGCGGACGACACCTCGACCTTCGACGAGACGGCCTTCGCCGCCCCGGTCGACGACGACCACGAGGCGCGCGAGGCCCGCGAGCGCGAGTCCCGCGAGGCCGAGGCCCGCATCGCCGAGGCGCGCGAACGCGACGCCCGCGAGCGCGAGGCCCGTGAGGCGGAGGCGCGCGACGGCGAGGCCCGCGAGGCGGAGGCCCGCCAGCGCGACGTCGAGGACCGGGAGCGCCGCGAGCGAGAGGCGCGCGAGGCCGACGCGCGCGAGCGCGACGAGCGCGACCGCCGCGCCCGCGACGAGGAGACGGCGCGCCAGTCGCAGCCCATCTACGTCCAGGCGCCCACCCCGCCGGAGAAGCGCGGCAACCGCGGCTTCGGCGTGCTCATCGCGATCGTCGCCGCCATCCTCTTCGCCCTGCTCTTCTCGCTCGGCGCCGCCCTCCTCGGCTCGGTCCGGGACCCGAACGCGTTCGGCGACTCCTTCACCCGCTACATCTCGTCGCCCGTCTTCTACGTGCCGGCGATCGCGTTCGCCGTCCTCTTCGTCCTGCTGGCGCTCGTCGTCAACCGCGCCGGCTGGTGGGCGTTCGTCCTCGGCGGCCTGCCGGTGGCGATCCTCGTCTACGTCGCGTACGTGGCGACGCGGCTCCTGCAGAACGACGTGCTCGACCTGGCGCCGTCCGAGCAGGCGCTCATGCTGCAGCGCATCGTCACCTTCCCCGACGGGATCCTCGCCGGCCTCCTCGCCCGCGAGCTCATCACGTGGTTCGGCGCCGGCATCAGCGCCCGCGGCCGTCGGGTGAAGGCGAAGAACGCCGAGGCCCGCGCCGAGTACGACCGCAAGCTGCAGGAGCAGCCGGACCACCGCTGAGGCGTGTCAGGCTGGGGGAGTGATCCCCCTCCTGGCCGCCGTGATGCACGTCGCCCTCGTCGTGTGCCTCTTCGGCTTCGTCGCCCTCTTCGGCGGTGACGACGTGATCCCCGAGCGCGACGCCGGCGTGCTGCTGGGCCCGGTCATGGTGGTCGCGGCCACCCTCGTCTTCGCCGGCGGCCTGATCCGCACCACGCGGGAGGCGGACCGCGAGCGCCGGATCCCCGTGGTCGCCGTCCTCGGCTGGGGCGTCGCCGCGTGGCTCGCCTACGGGATCCTCGGCGGCGCGCTCTACCTCCTCGGCGGGGCCGACGTCTTCGCGAGCCTCGCGTTCGCCGGTCGGCACCTCGTGGATCCGTTCGGCATCGCCGTGCTCGGGGTGTCCGCGCTCCTCGGCCTCGGGGCCGTCGCGCTGGCGGCTCGCGGCCCCTCGTCCACCGTTTGACCGGCGAGTCGCGGAACTGTATCGTTGCGGGGGTGTGCGCTCAGGCGTGCGCTCGTGTCGTGCCGTGAAGTCGGGACGCCCGGGCGGGCCACCAGCGCACCGACCAGGGTTCGGCCATTCCGGCCGGCCCCCACGGCATACCCGCCGGCGCCTCCCACTCCCGTGGTCGGCGGACGCGCGGGTCCAGTTGAACTCGATCCCGTCCGCGGGCGTCGAATGCTGACCATCAACCCGCTGTCACCGTGCAGCATCGAGGAGTCCCGTAGTGCCAACCATCCAGCAGCTGGTCCGCAAGGGCCGCACGCCCAAGGTCGTCAAGACCAAGGCGCCCGCCCTGAAGGCCAACCCGCAGCAGCGCGGCGTCTGCACCCGCGTGTACACGACCACGCCGAAGAAGCCGAACTCGGCCCTCCGCAAGGTCGCCCGCGTCAAGCTCAGCAACGGCCAGGAGGTCACGGCCTACATCCCCGGTGAGGGCCACAACCTCCAGGAGCACTCCATGGTGCTCGTCCGCGGCGGTCGCGTGAAGGACCTCCCCGGCGTGCGCTACAAGATCGTCCGCGGCGCGCTCGACACCCAGGCCGTGAAGAACCGCAAGCAGGCTCGCAGCCGGTACGGCGCGAAGATGGAGAAGAAGTAATGCCTCGCAAGGGTCCCGCCCCCAAGCGCCCTGTCGTCGCAGATCCCGTCTACGGTGCGCCGATCGTCAGCCAGCTCGTCAACAAGATCCTGCTCGACGGCAAGAAGGGCCTCGCCGAGAAGATCGTCTACGACGCCCTCGCCGGCGTCGCCGCGAAGAACGGCCAGGACGCCGTCGTCACGCTGAAGAAGGCGCTCGACAACGTCCGCCCGGCCCTCGAGGTCCGCTCGCGCCGCGTGGGTGGCTCCACCTACCAGGTGCCGATCGAGGTCAAGCCGCACCGCGCGAACACCCTCGCGCTCCGCTGGCTCACGACGTACGCCAAGTCGCGTCGCGAGAAGACGATGACCGAGCGTCTCACCAACGAGATCCTCGACGCGTCCAACGGCCTCGGTGCCGCGGTCAAGCGCCGCGAGGACACCCACAAGATGGCCGAGTCGAACAAGGCGTTCGCGCACTACCGCTGGTAGTCGACCACCTCGTTCGACAGCACCACCAACCCCTTTCGGAGGAACCTGTGGCACAGGACGTGCTCACCGACCTGAACAAGGTCCGCAACATCGGCATCATGGCTCACATCGATGCCGGCAAGACCACCACCACCGAGCGCATCCTGTTCTACACGGGCATCACTCACAAGATCGGCGAGGTCCACGACGGCGCCGCCACGATGGACTGGATGGCCCAGGAGCAGGAGCGCGGCATCACGATCACGTCCGCCGCGACGACGTGCTTCTGGAACAAGAACCAGATCAACATCATCGACACCCCCGGGCACGTCGACTTCACCGTCGAGGTGGAGCGTTCGCTCCGCGTCCTCGACGGCGCGGTCGCCGTGTTCGACGGCAAGGAGGGCGTCGAGCCCCAGTCCGAGACGGTGTGGCGCCAGGCCGACAAGTACGACGTGCCGCGCATCTGCTTCGTCAACAAGATGGACAAGCTCGGCGCGGACTTCTACTTCACGGTCGACACCATCGTGAACCGCCTCGGCGCCAAGCCGCTGGTCATCCAGCTGCCCATCGGCGCGGAGAGCGGCTTCGAGGGCGTCATCGACCTGGTCGAGATGCGCGCGCTCACGTGGCGCGGCGACTCCAAGGGAGACGTCGAGCTCGGTGCGAAGTACGAGATCGAGGAGATCCCCGCGGACCTCCAGGACAAGGCGGACGAGTACCGGGCCAAGCTGCTCGAGACCGTCGCCGAGACCGACGACGCGCTGCTCGAGAAGTACTTCGGCGGCGAGGAGCTGACGGTGGCGGAGATCAAGGCCGCCATCCGCAAGCTCACCGTCAACAGCGAGATCTACCCCGTGCTGTGCGGCTCCGCGTTCAAGAACCGCGGCGTCCAGCCGATGCTCGACGCGGTGATCGACTACCTCCCCAGCCCGCTCGACGTGCCCCCCATGGAGGGCCACGACGTGCGCGACGAGGAGAAGATCATCATCCGCAAGCCCGACGCGACCGAGCCGTTCTCGGCTCTCGCGTTCAAGGTCGCGGTGCACCCGTTCTTCGGTCGCCTCACGTACGTCCGGGTCTACTCGGGCACCATCGCGGGCGGCTCGCAGGTCATCAACTCGACCAAGGGCAAGAAGGAGCGCATCGGCAAGATCTTCCAGATGCACTCCAACAAGGAGAACCCGGTCGACTCGGTCACCGCCGGTCACATCTACGCGGTCATCGGCCTCAAGGACACGACCACGGGCGACACGCTCTGCGACCCGAGCGAGCAGATCGTGCTCGAGTCCATGACGTTCCCCGAGCCCGTCATCGAGGTCGCGATCGAGCCGAAGACGAAGGCCGACCAGGAGAAGCTGGGTGTCGCCATCCAGAAGCTCGCCGAGGAGGACCCGACCTTCCGCACGGAGCAGAACCAGGAGACCGGTCAGACGGTCATCAAGGGCATGGGCGAGCTCCACCTCGACATCCTGGTCGACCGCATGAAGCGCGAGTTCAACGTCGAGGCGAACGTCGGCAAGCCGCAGGTCGCGTACCGCGAGACCATCCGCGGCACGGTCGACAAGCACGACTTCACGCACAAGAAGCAGACGGGTGGATCCGGCCAGTTCGCCAAGATCCAGATCAAGATCGAGCCCATGGAGGTGACCGCGGAGAAGACCTACGAGTTCGACAACAAGGTCACCGGCGGTCGCGTCCCGCGGGAGTACATCCCCTCGGTCGACGCGGGCATCCAGGACGCGCTCCAGGTCGGCGTCCTCGCCGGCTACCCGATGGTCGGCGTGAAGGCGACGCTGCTCGACGGCGCCGCGCACGACGTCGACTCCTCGGAGATGGCGTTCAAGATCGCCGGCTCGATGGCCTTCAAGGAGGCCGCGCGCAAGGCGAAGCCCGTGCTGCTCGAGCCGCTCATGGCCGTCGAGGTCCGCACGCCCGAGGAGTACATGGGCGACGTGATCGGCGACCTGAACTCCCGGCGCGGGCAGATCCAGGCGATGGAGGACGCCAGCGGTGTGAAGGTCATCACCGCGAACGTCCCCCTGTCGGAGATGTTCGGCTACGTCGGCGACCTGAGGAGCAAGACCTCGGGCCGCGCGGTGTACTCGATGAGCTTCGGCAGCTACGCCGAGGTCCCGAAGGCTGTCGCCGACGAGATCGTCCAGAAGAACAAGGGCGAGTAGCCCTCCAGTTCGAGCGGCATCCGCCGTTTCAGTACCATAAGCAAGATCTCCAACACGCAGGGCGTCCGGGAACACCGGACGCCCCGCAACCGAGTCCTGAGGAGGACCCACAGTGGGTAAGGCCAAGTTCGAGCGGACCAAGCCGCACGTCAACATCGGAACGATCGGTCACGTCGACCACGGCAAGACGACGCTGACGGCAGCGATCTCCAAGGTCCTGGCGGACAAGTACCCGTCGGCGACCAACGTGCAGCGCGACTTCGCGTCCATCGACTCCGCTCCCGAGGAGCGCCAGCGCGGCATCACGATCAACATCTCGCACGTCGAGTACGAGACGCCCAAGCGTCACTACGCTCACGTCGACGCCCCGGGTCACGCTGACTACATCAAGAACATGATCACCGGCGCGGCGCAGATGGACGGCGCGATCCTCGTGGTCGCCGCCACCGACGGCCCCATGGCCCAGACGCGCGAGCACGTGCTGCTCGCGAAGCAGGTCGGCGTGCCCTACCTGCTCGTCGCGCTCAACAAGTCCGACATGGTCGACGACGAGGAGATCCTCGAGCTCGTCGAGCTCGAGGTCCGCGAGCTGCTCTCCAGCCAGGACTTCGACGGCGACAACGCCCCCGTCGTCCAGGTCTCCGGCCTCAAGGCGCTCGAGGGCGACGAGAAGTGGGTCGAGCAGATCGTCAAGCTCATGGACGCGGTCGACGAGTCCATCCCGGAGCCCGTCCGCGACAAGGACAAGCCGTTCCTCATGCCCGTCGAGGACGTCTTCACGATCACCGGTCGTGGAACCGTCGTCACGGGTCGCGCCGAGCGCGGCACGCTCGCCATCAACTCGGACGTCGAGATCGTGGGCATCCGTCCCACCGTCAAGACCACCGTCACGGGCATCGAGATGTTCCACAAGCAGCTCGACGAGGCCTGGGCCGGCGAGAACTGCGGTCTCCTGCTCCGCGGCACCAAGCGCGAGGACGTCGAGCGCGGCCAGGTCATCGTCAAGCCGGGTTCGGTCACGCCGCACACCGACTTCGAGGGCACCGCGTACATCCTCTCCAAGGAGGAGGGCGGGCGTCACAACCCGTTCTACGCGAACTACCGTCCGCAGTTCTACTTCCGCACCACCGACGTCACCGGCGTCATCACGCTGCCCGAGGGCACCGAGATGGTCATGCCCGGCGACACCACCGACATGAACGTCGCGCTGATCCAGCCGATCGCCATGGAGGAGGGCCTCGGCTTCGCCATCCGCGAGGGTGGCCGCACCGTCGGCGCCGGCACGGTCACGAAGATCATCAAGTAGCACCCCGCACCACCCGCACCACCTCCGACAGGGTCGGGCCGTCATGGCCCGGCCCTGTCGGCCGTTAACGGGCACTCGTCGACGGGGCACCGCCGGAGATGTCGGGATCCTGCGGAAGCGGTCCCGTGGTCGCGAGTGCCCTAACGAATGTGGCCGTGGCGCGTAGGTTCGAGGGATGGTCAGACTCCGGCGCAGCGACGCCACCGGCAAGGGCTACACGCGCAAGCGCTCCGGCAAGGGCTGGACGTACCTCGACTCCGACGGGGAGCGCGTCACCGACAAGGCCCTCCGCGCGCGGATGGACCACCTCGGCATCCCGCCCGCCTGGACCGACGTGTGGATCGCGCCCTACGAGAACGGCCACGTGCAGGCCACGGGCATGGACAGCGCCGGCCGCCGGCAGTACATCTACCACCCGACCTGGCGCGAGCAGAAGGACCGGATCAAGTTCGACCGCTCCCTGCAGCTGGCCGAGTCGCTGCCCGCCGCCCGGCGCCAGGTCACCATGCACCTCCGCCAGGACGGGTTCACGCGTGAGCGCGCGCTGGCCGCCGGGTTCCGGATGCTCGACACGGGCAGCCTCCGCGTGGGGAGCGAGCGCTACACGGAGTCGAACGGCAGCCACGGGCTGTCGACGCTCCTGTGCTCGCACGTGACGATCCACGGCGACACCGTCCACCTCGAGTTCCCCGCGAAGAGCGGGCAGGAGTGGTCGAGCGACATCCGGGACGCCGACCTCGTGAAGGCCATCCAGGGCCTGAAGCGCCGCGGCCCGAACGCGCGGCTGCTGGCCTACAAGGACGGCCGCACGTGGCACCCGCTGGGCGCCGCGGACATCAACGACTACGTGCGCGAGCGCACCGGCGGCGAGTTCACGGCGAAGGACTTCCGCACGCTGCACGGCACGGTCGCGGCGGCCGTCAGCCTGGCGAAGCACGGGCCCGAGGCGACCAAGGGCAAGCGGCAGCGGGCGCTCGCGCAGGCGTACCGCGACGCGGCGGAGGTGCTGAGCAACACCCCGACGATCGCGAAGAACAGCTACGTGGATCCGCGCCTCGTCGACGAGTACGTGCACGGCCGGACCATCGACCCGCAGCGCACCGCGTCGGGCGAGACGGAGCTCCGGGTGCTGCTGTTCCGGTGACCCCGGGAGGGGTCGGCGGGCGACCCGCCGGAGGCGCCGCGAGGCCCGGAATCATGGGGGAGCGGGCGCGACACGCCCGGGTTGCACGCATGGCCGGACTATGACAAACTCGTCTAGTTCAACATTCCGGTGCACGCCGCCCTGCGCGCGAGACACCGGATCACTGCCAGGCAGTGCATAGCCGCCCGGAGCGCACGTCGCTCCCTGGGCAGGTTAGGCCGCGGGCAGCAGAGCAGAAGCACACGACACCCACCGGATGAGCACCGCTCGTCCGCGCCCGCATGCGGGCGGGTGCACGAGCTGCCCGAGGCCGCGTCCCACGATGCGCGCCCGGGTGCACCACGGATCGGCGCGCCACGAGGCGCAGCGACCCGAGCGAGGGACACACGCGTCCAATACGGTCCGAGGCCGCATGACGCACGAAAGAGAGAGAGTCACACATGGCGGGACAGAAGATCCGCATCCGACTTAAGTCGTACGACCACTCGGTCATCGACTCCTCGGCCCGGAAGATCGTCGACACGGTGACCCGCGCGGGCGCCACGGTCGTCGGCCCGGTGCCGCTGCCCACGGAGAAGAACGTGATCTGCGTGATCCGTTCCCCCCACAAGTACAAGGACAGCCGCGAGCACTTCGAGATGCGCACGCACAAGCGTCTGATCGACATCGTCGACCCGACGCCGAAGGCGGTCGACTCGCTCATGCGACTCGACCTCCCGGCCGACGTCAACATCGAGATCAAGCTCTAAGGGAACCCATGTCTACCGCTAACAGGACTTTCACCGGTCTCCTCGGCACGAAGCTGGGCATGACGCAGGTGTGGGACGAGAACAACAAGCTCATCCCCGTGACCGTCGTCCAGATCACCCCGAACGTCGTCACCCAGGTGCGCACGCCCGAGGTCGACGGCTACGGCGCGATCCAGATCGCCTACGGGCAGATCGACCCGCGCAAGGCCGACAAGCCGAGCACCGGCCACTTCGACAAGGCCGGCGTCACGCCGCGCCGCCACCTCACCGAGGTCCGCACGGCCGACTTCGCCGAGTACACGCTCGGCCAGGAGATCACGGTCGGCGCCTTCGAGCCCGGCACCAAGGTCGACGTCGTCGGCACCAGCAAGGGCAAGGGCTTCGCCGGCGTCATGAAGCGCCACAACTTCAAGGGCGTCTCCGCCTCGCACGGTTCGCACCGCAACCACCGCAAGCCCGGTTCCATCGGCGCCTCCTCGACCCCCAGCCGTGTCTTCAAGGGCATGCGCATGGCCGGTCGCATGGGCGGCGAGCGCGTCACCGTGCTGAACCTCGTCGTCCACAGCGTGGACGCCGAGAAGGGCCTCCTGCTCGTCAAGGGCGCAGTGCCCGGCGCGCGTGGCCGCATCGTCTTCGTCCGCAACGCAGTGAAGGGGAAGTAGTCATGGCTACCGACACCCAGCTCGACGTCCTCGACGCGACCGGTGCAGTCACCGGCTCCGTCGACCTGCCCGCGTCGCTCTTCGACGTGCAGACCAACGTCCCGCTCATCCACCAGGTCGTCGTCGCCCAGCTCGCCGCGGCGCGCCAGGGAACGCACAAGACCAAGGGCCGCGGCGAGGTCTCCGGCGCCGGCCGCAAGCCGTTCAAGCAGAAGGGCACCGGCCGCGCTCGTCAGGGCTCCATCCGCGCGCCCCAGATGACCGGCGGTGGCATCGTCCACGGCCCGACGCCCCGCAACTACGCGCAGCGCACCCCCAAGAAGATGATCGCCGCGGCTCTGCTCGGCGCCCTCTCCGACCGCGCGCGCGGCGCCCGCCTCCACGTCATCGAGAGCCTCTCCGCCGGAGACGTCCCCTCGACGAAGACCGTGGTCGCGCTGCTCGAGGGCATCGCCACGAGCAAGCACGTCCTCATCGTCCTGGAGCGCACCGACGAGGTCAGCCTCCGCAGCGTGCGCAACATCCCGACGGTCCACGTGCTGTCCTACGACCAGCTCAACGCGTACGACGTGCTCGTGAGCGACGACATCGTCTTCACGAAGGGCGCGTTCGACGCGTTCGTCGAGTCGAAGACGGCCAAGGAAGAGGTTGCCGCATGAGCGCCACCCAGAAGGACCCCCGCGACATCATCATCGCGCCGGTCGTCTCCGAGAAGAGCTACGGCCTGATCGACCAGGGCAAGTACACGTTCATCGTGGACCCCCGTTCGAACAAGACGGAGATCAAGCTCGCGATCGAGAAGATCTTCGGCGTGCAGGTGGCGTCGGTCAACACGCTCAACAAGCAGGGCAAGACCCGCCGGACCAAGTTCGGGATGGGCAAGCGCAAGGACACCAAGCGCGCCATCGTCTCCCTCAAGTCGGGCTCCATCGACATCTTCACGACCGTCGGCTGAGACCGGGACTAGGAAAACACCAATGGCCATTCGCAAGTACAAGCCCACGACCCCGGGTCGTCGCGGTTCGTCCGTCGCCGACTTCGTGGAGATCACGCGCTCGACGCCCGAGAAGTCGCTGCTCCGCCCGCTCTCCAAGACCGGTGGACGCAACAACCAGGGCCGCATCACCACGCGTCACATCGGTGGCGGCCACAAGCGCCAGTACCGCGTCATCGACTTCAAGCGCAACGACAAGGACGGCGTCCTCGCCACCGTCGCGCACATCGAGTACGACCCCAACCGCACGGCGCGCATCGCGCTCCTGCACTTCGTCGACGGCACCAAGCGCTACATCCTGGCGCCGAACAAGCTGAGCCAGGGCGACAAGATCGAGTCGGGCGCCCAGGCCGACATCAAGCCGGGCAACAACCTGCCGCTGCGCAACATCCCGACGGGTACCGTCATCCACGCCATCGAGCTCCGCCCCGGCGGCGGCGCGAAGATGGCCCGCTCCGCCGGCGCCTCCGTGCGCCTCGTGGCGAAGGACGGCCCCTACGCCCAGCTGCGCCTGCCCTCCGGCGAGATCCGCAACGTCGATGCGCGCTGCCGCGCGACCATCGGCGAGGTCGGCAACGCCGAGCAGTCGAACATCAACTGGGGCAAGGCCGGCCGCATGCGCTGGAAGGGCGTCCGCCCGACCGTCCGCGGTGTCGCCATGAACCCGGTCGACCACCCGCACGGTGGTGGTGAGGGCAAGACCTCCGGTGGTCGCCACCCGGTCAGCCCGTGGGGCCAGAAGGAAGGCCGCACGCGCCACATCAACAAGCCCAGCGACAAGCTCATCGTTCGCCGCCGCAACGCCGGCAAGAAGCGCAAGTAGGAGTTGTAGAAGATGCCACGCAGTCTGAAGAAGGGCCCCTTCGTCGACGACCACCTGCTCCGCAAGGTGATCTCGGCGAACGAGGCCAGCAGCAAGAACGTGATCAAGACCTGGTCGCGCCGATCGATGATCATCCCGGCGATGCTGGGTCACACCATCGCGGTGCACGACGGTCGCAAGCACACGCCGGTGTTCATCACCGAGTCGATGGTGGGCCACAAGCTCGGCGAGTTCGCTCTCACGCGCACCTTCCGCGGCCACGTGAAGGACGACAAGAAGGGTCGTCGTCGCTAACGCGGCGACGAGAAGGAGGAGAGAAATGGTGGAGTCGATCGCACGCGTGCGTCACATCCGCGTCACCCCCCAGAAGGCCCGTCGCGTCGTGGACATGATCCGCGGGAAGCAGGCCGAGGAGGCCCTGGCCATCCTGAAGTTCGCGCCCCAGGGCGCGAGCGAGCCGGTCTACAAGCTGGTGGCCTCGGCCATGGCGAACGCGCGGGTCAAGGCCGACGCGTCCAACAGCTTCCTGGCCGAGCAGGACCTCTACATCGCCAAGGCGTTCGTGGACGAGGGCACCACCCTCAAGCGGTTCCAGCCGCGCGCACAGGGTCGCGCATTCCGTATCAACAAGCGCACCAGCCACATCACGGTCGTCCTCGCGACGCCGGATGAGGCGGACGTGGCGACGACCACGAAGAAGGCGAGCAAGTAATGGGACAGAAGGTCAACCCGTACGGGTTCCGTCTCGGGATCACCACCGACCACGTGTCGCGCTGGTTCTCGGACAGCACGAAGAAGGGGCAGCGTTACAGCGACTACGTCGCCGAGGACGTGCGCATCCGCACCATGCTCAAGACGAGCCTCGACCGCGCCGGAGTGGCGCGCATCGAGATCGAGCGCACCCGTGACCGCGTCCGCGTGGACATCTACACGGCGCGCCCGGGCATCGTCATCGGACGCCGCGGCGTCGAGGCCGAGCGCATCCGCGCCGACCTCGAGAAGCTCACGGGCAAGCAGATCCAGCTGAACATCCTCGAGGTGAAGAACCCCGAGGCCGAGGCGCAGCTGGTCGCCCAGGGCATCGCCGAGCAGCTCGCGGGTCGCGTGGCGTTCCGCCGTGCGATGCGCAAGGGCCTGCAGGGCGCCCAGCGCGCCGGCGCCAAGGGCGTGCGCATCCAGGTCTCGGGCCGCCTCGGCGGCGCCGAGATGAGCCGGTCGGAGTTCTACCGCGAGGGCCGCGTGCCGCTGCACACCCTCCGCGCGAACATCGACTACGGCTTCTACGAGGCCCGCACCTCCTTCGGCCGCATCGGCGTGAAGGTCTGGGTCTACAAGGGCGACATCACGAACAAGGATCTCGCTCGCGAGCAGGCGAACCAGAAGTCGTCCCGCCCCGAGCGCCGTAACGACCGTTCCGACGGTCGAACCGGGGATCGCCGCACCAACGCGCCGCGCACCGCGCCGGCCGCCGAGGCAGCGCCGGTCGCCGCAGCAGGAGTTGAGGCGTAACCATGTTGATCCCCCGCAAGCTCAAGCACCGCAAGCAGCACCACCCGGGTCGGTCCGGCCACGCGACGGGCGGCACCGTGGTGTCGTTCGGCGAGTACGGCATCCAGGCTCTCACGCCCGCGTACGTCACGAACCGGCAGATCGAGTCCGCTCGAATCGCCATGACGCGTCACGTCAAGCGCGGCGGCAAGGTGTACATCAACATCTTCCCCGACCGCCCGCTCACCAAGAAGCCCGCCGAGACCCGCATGGGTTCCGGAAAGGGCTCGGTCGAGTGGTGGGTCGCGAACGTCAAGCCGGGCCGCGTGCTCTTCGAGCTCTCCGGAGTCGACGAGGTCACGGCGCGCGAGGCGCTCACCCGGGCCATCCACAAGCTGCCCCTCAAGGCACGCATCATCAAGCGCGAGGAAGGCGACGCATAATGGCGATCGGTTCCAAGGAGCTCGCCCCCGTCGAGCTGGACACTTTCGAGGACGAGCGACTCGTCGAAGAGCTGAAGAAGGCCAAGGAGGAGCTGTTCAACCTGCGCTTCCAGTCGGCCACCGGTCAGCTCGACAGCCACGGCCGCCTCCGCGCGGTCAAGCGCGACATCGCTCGGATCTACACGGTCATCCGCGAGCGCGAGCTGGGCATCCGTGCCACGCCCGCCCCCGTCGAGGTCCCCGAGAAGCCCGAGAAGAAGAAGGCGACGAAGAAGGCCGCGAAGGCCGACGACGCCGCCGTCACCGAGAAGGCTGAGGAGGCTTGATCATGGCGAACGCCGAAGAGAAGAACACGGCTGACACCGCGACGGCCGACCGCGGCTACCGCAAGTCCCGTCGTGGCTACGTGACCAGCGACAAGATGGAGAAGACCATCGTCGTCGAGGTCGAGGACCGCGTGAAGCACCCGCTGTACGGCAAGGTCATCCGCCGCACCTCCAAGGTCAAGGCGCACGACGAGTCCAACAGCGCCGGCATCGGCGACCTGGTCCTGATCAACGAGACCCGTCCCCTCAGCGCCTCCAAGCGCTGGCGCCTGGTCGAGATCCTCGAGAAGGCCAAGTAGCCCCGGCTGCTTGGATGAAGGAGCAACAGTGATTCAGCAGGAATCCCGCCTGAAGATCGCCGACAACACCGGTGCCAAGGAGATCTTGACCATCCGCGTGCTCGGTGGCTCGGGTCGTCGCTACGCCGGACTCGGGGACGTCATCGTCGCGACCGTCAAGGACGCGATCCCCGGCGGCAACGTGAAGAAGGGCGAGGTCGTCAAGGCCGTCATCGTCCGCACCAAGAAGGAGACGCGCCGTCCCGACGGCTCGTACATCAAGTTCGACGAGAACGCCGCCGTCATCCTGAACAGCAACGGGGAGCCCCGCGGCACCCGCATCTTCGGACCGGTGGGCCGCGAGCTCCGGGACAAGAAGTTCATGAAGATCATCTCGCTGGCACCGGAGGTCATTTAGTCATGGCGAACATCAAGAAGGGTGACCTCGTGCAGGTCATCACGGGGCGCACGCAGGCCAAGGGCGGCGACCGGGGCAAGCAGGGCAAGGTCCTGTCCGTCCTCGTCGAGCGCAACCGCGTCGTCGTCGAGGGCGTGAACTTCGTCACGAAGCACGTCCGCGTCGGCCAGACGCAGCGCGGCTCCAAGACCGGCGGCATCGAGACCGTCGAGGCGCCCATCCACATCTCCAACGTCGCGCTCGTCGACCCCGAGTCCAAGAAGCCCACGCGAGTCGGCTTCCGGACCGAGACGGTCGAGAAGGACGGGGTCTCCAAGACCGTCCGCGTGCGCTACGCCAAGAAGTCAGGTAAGGACCTCTAGCAATGACCGACACCGCCACCGCTGGCACGGCCGAGAGCACGCCGCTCCCGCGCCTCAAGCAGAAGTACCGCTCCGAGATCGTCAGCCAGCTGACCGCTGATCTCGGCTTCACGAACGTGCACCAGGTGCCCGGGCTCACGAAGATCGTCGTGAACATGGGCGTCGGCGACGCGGCCCGTGACGGCAAGATCATCGACGGCGCGGTCGCCGACCTCACCAAGATCACCGGCCAGAAGCCGCAGGTCACGAAGGCCCGCAAGTCGATCGCCCAGTTCAAGCTGCGTGAGGGCCAGGCCATCGGCACCCACGTGACGCTGCGCGGCGACCGCATGTGGGAGTTCCTCGACCGCCTGCTGTCCCTCGCCCTGCCCCGCATCCGCGACTTCCGCGGGCTCAGCCCGAAGCAGTTCGACGGCAACGGCAACTACACGTTCGGCCTCAACGAGCAGTCCATGTTCCACGAGATCGACCAGGACCGCATCGACCGGGTCCGCGGCATGGACATCACGGTCGTCACGACCGCTCGGACGGACGACGAGGGACGCGCGCTGCTCAAGGCGCTCGGCTTCCCGTTCCAGACGCCCGAGAACACGCCGTAGCACGCACCACCAGCTCCACCCGCACGACCAGCACCACCGCACGATCGGCGCCGGGCACCTCCGCCCGGCGCCGCCACCACCACAGGTCGTCATCCGTGTCCGGATGAACGAAACCAGGCGAGAGAGGCACCACCAGATATGACAATGACCGACCCGGTCGCTGACATGCTGACCCGACTCCGGAACGCGAACTCCGCGCACCACGACACGGTCTCCATGCCGCACTCCAAGCTCAAGTCGCACATCGCCGACATCCTCAAGTCCGAGGGCTTCATCGCCGGCTGGGACGTCGCGGACGCCCGCGTCGGCCAGACGCTGACGCTCAGCCTCAAGTTCGGACCCGACCGCCAGCGCTCCATCCGGGGCATCAAGCGCGTGTCGAAGCCCGGACTGCGCGTGTACGCGAAGTCCGCGGAGATCCCCCAGGTCCTCGGGGGCCTCGGGGTCGCCATCCTGTCCACCTCCTCGGGGCTCCTCACGGACCGCCAGGCTGCGAAGAAGGGCGTGGGTGGGGAAGTCCTCGCCTACGTGTGGTAACGACATGTCCCGCATCGGAAGACTCCCCATCGACGTCCCCGCAGGGGTCGACGTCACCGTCGACGGCCAGCTCGTCACGGTCAAGGGCCCCAAGGGCGAGCTGAGCCTCACCGTGGCCCAGCCCATCCGCGCCGAGGTCCAGGACGGGCAGGTGCTCGTCACCCGTCCGGACGACGAGCGCGAGTCGCGTTCGCTCCACGGCCTCACGCGCAGCCTCATCGCCAACCAGATCGTCGGCGTCACCACCGGCTACACCAAGGGCCTCGAGATCGTCGGCACGGGTTACCGCGTCGCGGTCAAGGACAAGGGCGTCGAGTTCGCGCTCGGCTTCTCCCACCCCGTGTACGTCGAGGCGCCCGCGGGCATCAGCTTCACCGTCGAGGGCGTCAACAAGATGACCGTCGTCGGCATCGACAAGCAGCTCGTCGGCGAGACGGCCGCCAACATCCGCAAGATTCGCAAGCCCGAGCCCTACAAGGGCAAGGGCGTCCGCTACGCCGGCGAGAACGTTCGCCGCAAGGCCGGAAAGAGTGGTAAGTGATCATGGCTCTCGGAGTTAGAGGAAAAAGCAAGTCCGCCGCCCGCGGCCGCAGGCACGCACGCCTGCGCAAGAAGGTCGAGGGCACCGAGCTGCGTCCGCGCCTGGTCGTCACCCGTTCGGCCCGCCACGTCTTCGTGCAGGTCGTCGATGACAGCCGTGGTCACACCGTCGCGTCCGCGTCGACCCTCGAGGCCGACATGCGCACGTTCGACGGCGACAAGACCGCCAAGTCGCGCAAGGTCGGCGAGCTCGTCGCCGAGCGCGCCAAGGCGGCCGGCGTGGAGAGCGTCGTATTCGATCGTGGTGGCAACCGCTACGCAGGACGCGTCGCGGCCATCGCCGAAGGAGCTCGAGAGGGTGGTCTGAGCCTGTGAGCGCAGCCGAGAACAACAACAAGGAGCCCGAGGTCGTGGCAGTGGCGGAGACGCCCGTCGAGACCGCGGCGTCCACCGCACCCGCGCAGAACGAGGGCCGCGAGGGCCGTCGTGGCGGACGCGACCGGAACCAGGGCGGCCGCGACAGCCGCGGTGGCCGTGATGCCGACAAGAGCCAGTTCCTGGAGCGCGTCGTCACCATCAACCGCGTGTCCAAGGTCGTCAAGGGCGGTCGTCGCTTCAGCTTCACCGCGCTCGTGATCGTCGGAGACGGCAACGGACTGGTGGGCGTCGGCTACGGCAAGGCCCGCGAGGTCCCGACCGCCATCTCCAAGGGCGTCGAGGAGGCGAAGAAGAACTTCTTCCGCGTCCCCCGCATCGGCCTGACCATCCCGCACGCCGTGCAGGGTGAGGCCTCCGCCGGAGTCGTCCTCCTGCGCCCCGCGTCCGCGGGTACCGGCGTCATCGCCGGTGGCCCCGTCCGCGCGGTGCTCGAGTGCGCCGGCATCCACGACGTGCTGAGCAAGTCGCTCGGCTCGTCCAACACGATCAACATCGTGCACGCCACGGTGGAGGCGCTGCAGCAGCTCGAGGAGCCGCGCGCGGTCGCCGCACGTCGTGGGCTCGAGCTCGAGCAGGTCGTCCCGGCCCGCATCCTCCGCGCCCAGCGTGCCGAGGCCGACGCGAAGGCAGGTGTCTGATGGCTCAGCTCCGAGTGACGCAGATCAAGTCCAAGATCAGCGAGAAGCAGAACCAGCGCGACACCCTGCGGAGCCTCGGGCTCCGTCGCATCGGTGCCGTGGTGGTCCGAGAGGACAACGCCCAGAACCGCGGCTACGTCAACACCGTCGCGCACCTGGTGAAGGTGGAGGAGATCGACTGATGGCTGAGAAGAACGAGTCGGCCGAGACGCCCGTGAAGGCGTCCAAGGCCGCACCGAAGAAGACCGCGAAGGCCCCGGCCGCCGCCGCTTCCGCCGAGACGACCACGGTCGGCTCGACGGAGACGGTCAAGCGCGACCAGGTCCTCAAGGTCCACCACCTCCGTCCCGCCGCCGGGGCCAAGAAGGCACGCCAGCGTGTCGGCCGCGGTGAGGGCTCGAAGGGCAAGACCGCGGGTCGCGGCACCAAGGGCACGAAGGCCCGCTACACGGTGCGCGTCGGCTTCGAGGGTGGGCAGATGCCGCTGCACATGCGCACCCCGAAGCTCCGCGGGTTCAAGAACCCGTTCCGCGTCGAGTACCAGGTCGTGAACCTGGAGAAGCTCGCCGCGCTCTACCCCGACGGCGGCGACGTCACCACGAGCGACCTGGTCGCCAAGGGTGCCGTGCGCAAGAACGAGAAGGTCAAGGTCCTCGGGGACGGCGACATCTCGGTTAAGCTGACGGTTGCTGTCGACAAGGTCTCCGGCTCCGCTGCGGAGAAGATCGTCGCAGCAGGCGGCTCCGTCAAGTAGCACTGCAGGACGCTCAGGAGGGGCGGTCGGGGAACCGGCCGCCCCTCCTGTCACCTGGGGCCGCATCGGGTCGGCCCGACCCCCGCCTCCCGGCGGACCCTCCACAGAAAGCAGGACACCCTCCGTGTTGAGCGCCGTCGTCAGGATCTTCCGCACCCCCGACCTGCGTCGCAAGATCGGGTTCACGCTGGGCATCATCGCCCTCTTCCGCCTGGGCTCCTTCATCCCCGCGCCGTTCGTCGACTTCGCCAACGTGCAGTCGTGCCTCGCCGCCAACCAGGGCACCTCGGGCCTCTACGAGCTCGTCAACCTCTTCAGCGGCGGCGCGCTGCTGAAGCTCTCCATCTTCGCGCTGGGCATCATGCCGTACATCACGGCGTCGATCATCGTCCAGCTGCTCCGCGTGGTCATCCCGCACTTCGACACCCTCTACAAGGAGGGCCAGTCCGGCCAGGCCAAGCTCACGCAGTACACGCGCTACCTCACGATCGCCCTCGCGGTGCTCCAGTCCACGACGCTCATCACGGTCGCGCGCAGCGGCGCCCTCTTCGGCCAGACCAACGTGAGCGCCTGCACGCAGCTCGTCACGAACGACGCCTGGTACGCGATCATGCTCATGGTCATCACGATGACCGCCGGCACCGGCCTCATCATGTGGATGGGCGAGCTCATCACCGAGCGCGGCATCGGCAACGGCATGTCGCTCCTCATCTTCACGTCGGTCGCCGCGGCGTTCCCGACCTCGCTCATCGCCATCCAGCAGAGCCGCGGCTGGGAGGTCTTCGCCCTCGTGATCGCGGTCGGGCTCCTCGTCGTCGCCGCCGTCGTCTACGTCGAGCAGTCGCAGCGCCGCATCCCCGTCCAGTACGCCAAGCGCATGGTCGGGCGCCGCACCTACGGCGGCAACAACACGTACATCCCCATCAAGGTGAACATGGCCGGCGTCGTGCCCGTCATCTTCGCGTCGTCGCTGCTGTACCTGCCGGCGCTCGTCGCGCAGTTCAACCAGCCGCCCGTCGGCCAGCCGCCGGCGCCGTGGGTGCAGTGGATCACCGACAACCTCACCACGGGCGACCACCCGCTCTACATGGCGATGTACTTCCTGCTCATCGTCGGCTTCACGTACTTCTACGTCGCCATCACCTTCAACCCGGAGGAGGTCGCCGACAACATGAAGAAGTACGGCGGCTTCATCCCCGGCATCCGCGCGGGACGCCCCACGGCCGAGTACCTCGACTACGTGCTCACGCGCATCACGCTGCCGGGCTCGCTGTACCTCGGCCTCATCGCGCTCCTGCCGCTCATCGCCCTGTCGCTCGTCGGCGCCAACCAGAACTTCCCGTTCGGCGGCGCGAGCATCCTCATCGTCGTCGGCGTCGGCCTCGAGACGGTGAAGCAGATCGACTCGCAGCTGCAGCAGCGGCACTACGAGGGGCTGCTCAAGTGACCCGGCTCCTCATCGTCGGCCCTCCCGGAGCGGGCAAGGGCACGCAGGCGAAGCGCATCGCGGCCGAGCACGGCATCCCCGACGTCTCCACCGGCGACATCTTCCGCCAGAACATCAAGGACCGCACCGAGCTCGGCCAGCAGGTCCAGGCGCTCGTCGACGCGGGCAACTACGTGCCGGACGAGCTCACCAACAGCCTCGTCACGGCCCGCCTCGAGGAGGAGGACGCCCGCGCGGGCTTCCTGCTCGACGGCTACCCGCGCACGCTGGCGCAGGTCGCGTACCTCGAGGAGCTGCTCGAGGGGTGGGGCCAGCGGCTCGACGCCGTGATCCAGCTCGTCGCCGACGAGGAGGAGGTCGTGGCCCGGCTCACCCGACGCGCGGCCGAGCAGGGCCGTGCCGACGACGGCGAGGACGAGATCCGGCACCGCCAGGAGGTCTACGTCCGCGAGACCAGCCCGCTCATCGACGTCTACCGCGACCGCGGCCTCCTCGTGGAGGTCGACGGCCTCGGCGAGGTCGACGAGGTCGCCGCGCGCATCCGCACGGCCCTCGCCGAGCGCGGCGTCCGTCCCGTGTCCGACGCGGGCCGCGCCTAGCCCGTGGGAGCGCTCCGCCGCACGCCCGGCATCTACAAGACGCCGGACGAGATCCGCCGCATGGTCGCGCCCGGCCTCGCCACCGCCGCGTCGCTCGACGCCGTGCGCGAGCTCATCGCGCCGGGCGTCACGACCGGCGAGCTCGACGCGGCCGCCGACGCCGCGATCCGCGCGCTCGGCGGGCGCTCGAACTTCCAGCTCGTGCCGGGGTACCGCCACACGGTGTGCGTCTCGGTGAACGACGAGGTCGTGCACGGCATCCCCGGCGACCGCGTGCTGCAGCCGGGCGACATCGTCTCCGTCGACAGCGGCGCGGAGATCGATGGCTGGAACGGCGACTCCGCCATGACCGTGGTCGTGCCGGATCCCGCGAACCCCGACGTCGTGGAGGCGCGCCAGCGCCTGTCCCGCGTCACCGAGGACTCGCTCTGGGCGGGCATCGCCCGGCTCGCGACCGCGTCGCACCTCAACGAGGTGGGCGAGGCCGTCGAGGAGAGCGTCGAGGCGGCCGGCTCCTTCGGCATCGTCATGGACTACACGGGGCACGGCATCGGCCGGAGCATGCACGAGGATCCGCCGGTGTTCAACTACCGCGTGCGCGGCAAGGGCCCCGCGGTGAAGCCCGGGCTCGTCGTCGCCATCGAGCCGATGATCACCGACGGCGAGGCGGAGACGCGCGTCCTCGACGACGACTGGACCGTCGCGACCGTCGACGGCAGCATGGCGTCGCACTGGGAGCACTCCGTCGCGGTGCACGCGCGCGGCATCTGGGTGCTCACGCTCGCGGACGGCGGCGCCTCGCGCCTCGTGCCGCTGGGCGTCACGCCCGTCGCGCCCTGAGCGCGCGCGACCCCCGCGACGTCGGCCGCCCGAGCGCCGCGGCGTCCTGACCGGCCGGACCGATCGGCGCCGTCCGGCGCGCGCGGCGGAGACGCCGGTCAGGTGTCCATGACGTGCACGAGCTCCTCGATGAAGGAGCCGTGCGATCCGGACGCCCGCATGATCGCCTGCACGTCGCGGTGGTCGGAGAAGACCTCGACGAACTGGTCGAAGACGTGCTGGAAGCTCGAGCGCCCGCTCGCGCTGAACGCGACGAGCGCCACCACGTGCACGCGGTTGCCGCCCCACTGCATCGCCTCGTCGTTGACCACGATGGCGATGGCCGTGCGGTGCGCGGTCATGGCGAGCGAGTGCGGTACGGCGAGCGTGTCGGTGAACGCCGTGGAGGAGAGCCGCTCGCGCTCGATGGCGCCCTCGATGTACTCGGGCTCGATGATGCCCTGCTCGACCATCCGCCCGCCGAGCAGCCGGATCATGGCCTCCTCGTCGGGCGCGTGCAGGTCGCGGAAGAAGAGCGACTCGTCGAGGAAGCGCAGCAGGTCGTGCTTCATCGCGCTGCGGCGGGCGTGCCGACGGACGCGGGCCACGGCCCGCCGGATCGCCTCGATGTCGTCGGGCGTCGGCAGCGGCTGCACCACCACGACGGCGTCCCCGGGCGGGCGGGACCCGGTGGCGTCGATGACGAGGTCGACCCCGAGCGCGTCGGCGTCCGCGTCGGTGCGCGTGATCACGGCGTCGACGCTGATGTCCGCGCCGAGCGCCTGCTCGATGCGGCTGCGCATGATCTGGTGCAGGTCGTAGTAGTTCGGGCAGACCAGCGCGCACGCGACCCGGTCGTCGCGCCGGGCGACGCGCTCCCGGTGCGAGCCGACGTGCAGCGCGATGTACGCGATCTCGTCGTCGTTGATCGCGATGCCCCGCCGCCGCTGCACCTCGCTCGCGATGAAGACCGCGATCTCGTACGTCATCGGATACGAGGTCTTGATGGACCGGGCCAGCGGGTTGCGCGAGAACGAGCGGTCGGCGGCGCGCGCGACGAGGTTGCCGAGGTGCAGCGAGAAGCGGACCGTGAAGTCCTCGTCCTCGAGGTCGACCAGGTACTCCTGCTTCACCCGGCGGACGATGGCGCGCACCACGTCGAGGTCGCTCTCGACGACGTGGTCCCGCATCACGGTGGCGAGCGACTGCTCGTTGCCGGGCGTGACGACGCGCGTGCGGACGAGGAGCGCGAGGTAGGCGACGTCGCCCGCGGGCACGGGCACGTCGAAGTGGGCGGCGAGGAGCCGGGCGAGCACGTCGCGGATCGCCAGGGCGGTGGGATCGGCGGCGGGGGAGCCCGCGTCCGCCGCGTGGTCGTGGTCGTGGTCGACGGCGGCCGCCTCGGCCGCGCCCGCCGACGCATCCGCGTCCTCCCGTCGCGGCGCCCGCGCGAGCCGGTCCACCGCGATCGCCACGTGCAGCAGCACGTTGTCGACGCCGTACTCGTTGACGAAGAACCCGCGCTCGGTGAGCTCGCGGATGAGGTCGGTCTTGAAGGCGCGCAGCGAGTCCGACGCGAACTCCCGCTGCACGGACTCGAGCGGCAGGAACCCCTGCGCGCTCTCGTCGCGGAACATGCGCGACAGGAGGCGGCGGAAGTCGCGCTCGGACCCCGCGAGCACGACCTGGGATCCGCTGCGGCGGAGCGCGAGCCCCGCGTCCTCCACGAGGGCGCGCACCTTGCGGAGGTCCGCCTCGATGGTGGACTCGCTCACGTGCAGCTCGTCGGCCAGCGCGAAGACGTCGAGCCCGTCGGGGGCGTCGCCCAGGCGGCGGACGAGCGCGTGCAGCCGGTCGCGCGGCGTGCCCTGGGCGTCGCCCGAGCCGCGGCCGCCGCGGTGCCGGGCGTAGCTGCCGGCGTCGATGCGGTAGCCGTCGGGGGAGGAGGCGATCGCCACGTCCGACCGCTCGCGGACCGCGGCGACGTAGCTCCGGACGCTGCGGGTGGTGACGCCCAGCCGGTCGGCGAGCTCCCCGGCCTCGACCCAGCGATCCGCCGTGGACAGGTAGTCCAGCAGCCTCTCCTGGTTGTCGCTGAGCATGCGCGTCCTCCCCGCGGCCGGCGGATCCCGGGTCGGCGGGACGGGCGCGGCGCGCGTGCACTGTCGAGTCAACCATTCCGGGGCGGGCAGGACGCCCGGCGGCGGCCGCGCACGACGGGTCTTCCTACCGTGCGGAAGCGGATCTGCTGGTGCCGCCGCCCCCGGGCGGAGCACGATGGGACGACCAGCGACGACGCGAGGAGGCACAGCATGACCGGGAGGATCCTCGTCGTCTGCGGCTCCGGCGCATCCAGCACCTTCCTCGCCCACCGCCTCCGCTCCCTCGCCGAGGCCGACGGGCTCGAGATCGAGGCCGTCGCGGGCTCCGTCGCCGACGTCCGCCTCGACGCCGCGGGCATGGACGTCGTCCTCCTCGGCGCCCACCTCGCCGACCGCATCGACCTCGTGCGCCGGGCCGCCGCCGACGAGGGCGCGACCGCCGTGCTCCTCGACGCGGACGCCTCGCGTCCCGAGGGCGCCCGCGCCGCGCTCGACCGGGCCCTCGCCGCGATGCGCGCCGGCGGCCGCGCGCTCGGGATGGGCGCCGCGCCCGGCCGACCCGCCGGGGGAGCGCCGCACCCCGCCTGACCGCCTCCGCCCGCCCCCGCCCCGCGACCACCGGCCCCGCGCCGACACCGCACGACCGGCACGACCCGCATCACCGGCACGACCGCGACACCGCACGACCACCGCCCACCAGGGCCCCGAAGACGGGGCCGATCGAAGGAGCCACCATGGCAGAACGCACCGTCACCATCGCCTCGTCGCACGGGCTGCACGCTCGCCCCGCCTCGCTCTTCACGCAGGCGGCCGCGAAGGCCGGGATCCCCGTGCAGCTCGCCAAGGGCGACCGCAGCGTGAACGCCGCCAGCATCCTCGGCGTGATCTCGCTGGGCGTCGACACGGGCGACGAGGTCGTCGTCTCCGCCGAGGGCGAGAACGCCGAGCAGGTCGTCACCGACCTCGCCACGCTCCTCGAGTCCGACCTGGACGCCGCATGAGCTCCCGCACCCTGCAGGGCATCGGCATCGGCCGGGGCTCCGCCGTCGGCCCCGTGATCCGGATGCCCGACCCGCTCCCCGAGCCCGCCGACACCGCCAGCACCCTGACCGCCGACGAGGAGCGCATCCGCGTGAGCGCGTCGCTCGCCGCGGTCGCCGCCGACATCCGCATCCGCGGGGAGAAGGCCGGCGGCGCCGCCAAGGACGTGCTCGAGGCGCAGGCGTTCATGGCCGAGGACCCGACGCTCGTCGACGACATCACCGCCCGCCTCGCGACGGGCCGCACCGCCGAGCGCGCCGTGCACGAGGCGTTCGCGGGCTTCCGCGACCTGCTCCTCAGCATGGGCGGCTACATGGGCGAGCGCGCCACCGACCTCGACGACGTCTCGCAGCGCGTCGTCGCGCACCTGCAGGGCGTCGCCGCCCCGGGCGTGCCGGACCCCGACCACGCCTTCGTGCTCGTCGCCCGCGACCTCGCGCCCGCCGACACCGCGCTCCTCGACCTCGACAAGGTGCTCGCCCTCATCACGACCGACGGCGGCCCCACCTCGCACACGGCGATCCTCGCCCGCGAGAAGGCGATCGTCGCGGTCGTCGGCGTCGCGGCCGCGGCCGACCTCGCCGACGGCGAGACCGTGGTGGTCGACGCGCTGACCGGCGCCGTCACCGTGGGCCCGACCCCGGAGGAGGAGTCCGCCGCGCGCGACGCCATCGCCGCCCGGAGCGCCCGCGTCGCCGTGCCCACCGGCCCCGGCGCGCTGTCCGACGGCACGACGATCCCGCTGCTCGCGAACCTCGGATCCGCCGACGGCGCCGAGGACGCGGTGGACAAGGGCGCCGAGGGCGTCGGCCTCTTCCGCACCGAGTTCCTCTTCCTCGACGCCACGAGCGCGCCGACCGTCGCCGAGCAGCAGGCGCACTACACGCGCCTGCTCGAGGCGTTCCCCGGCCAGAAGGTCGTCGTCCGCGCGCTCGACGCCGGCGCCGACAAGCCGCTCGCCTTCCTCAACGACGCCGACGAGGAGAACCCGGCCCTCGGCCTCCGCGGCCTCCGCGCGCTCCGCGCCAACGAGCAGATCCTCCGCGACCAGCTCACCGCGCTCGCGCAGGCCGACGCCGCCACCGACGCCGACCTGTGGGTCATGGCGCCCATGGTCTCGACCGTGGAGGAGGCGCGGTACTTCAGCGCCCTCGGCCGCGAGCTGGGCCTGAAGACGGTCGGCGTGATGGTGGAGGTCCCGTCCTCCGCGCTGCTGGCCGACCGGATCCTCGGCGTCGCCGACTTCGCGAGCATCGGCACCAACGACCTCACGCAGTACACGCTCGCGGCCGACCGGCTGCTGGGATCCGTGGCCGCGTTCCAGGACCCGTGGCACCCCGCCGTCCTCCGCCTCGTGCAGGAGGTCGGCGCCGCGGGACGCGCTCTCGGCAAGCCCGTGGGCATCTGCGGCGAGGCCGCGGCCGACCCGCTGCTCGCCGTCGTGCTCGTGGGCCTCGGCGCCACCAGCCTCTCGATGTCGCCCGCGGCCCTCGCCGACGTGCGCGCCGAGCTCGCCCTCCACTCGCGCGAGGAGGCGGAGGCCCTGGCCGCCGTCGCCCTCGCCGCCGACAGCGCCGTCGAGGCGCGCGCCGCGGTCACCGCGGCGTCGGCGCCCGCCACCGTCTGACCCGCCCCCTCCACCGCACCACACCCTCACCACCGCAGCAGGCGGGCCGCAGCAGGCCCGCCACCACCACGACAGGAGCACCACCCCCATGACGACGACGTCACCCACCCGCAGCACGGGACAGTCCGTGCGGCTCGGCGTGCAGAAGTTCGGCACGTTCCTCAGCGGCATGATCATGCCGAACATCGCGGCGTTCATCGCCTGGGGCCTCCTCACGGCCCTGTTCATCCCCACGGGCTACCTGCCCAACGCGGACATCGCGCAGCTGATCAACCCGATCCTGTTCTTCATGCTGCCGCTGCTCATCGCGAACACCGGCGGCCGCATGGTCTACGACACCCGAGGCGGCGTGGTCGCGACCATCGCCACCATGGGCGTCATCGTCGGCACCATCGGCGAGCCGTACTACGACGGCGGAAGCCCGATGTTCCTCGGCGCGATGATCACGGGCCCGCTCGCGGCCTACCTGCTGAAGGTCATCGAGCGGCTCTGGATCGACCGGATCCGCCCCGGCTTCGAGATGCTGGTCAACAACTTCTCCGCCGGCATCCTCGGCGCGATCTTCGCGATCGGCGCGTTCTTCGCCCTCACGCCCGTCATCGGCTGGATCACCGCCCGCCTCGGCGGCGGCGTCGGCTTCCTCGTCGACAACGGCCTGCTGCCCCTCACGAGCATCGTGATCGAGCCGGCGAAGGTCCTGTTCCTCAACAACGCCATCAACCAGGGCATCCTCACCCCGCTCGGCACGACCGAGGCGCTGCAGAACGGCAAGAGCATCCTGTTCCTGCTCGAAGCGAACCCCGGCCCCGGCCTCGGCGTGCTCCTCGCGTTCGCGATCTTCGGCGCGGGTGCGGCCCGCTCCACCGCCCCCGGCGCGATCCTCATCCAGTTCGTCGGCGGCATCCACGAGATCTACTTCCCGTACGTGCTGTCCAAGCCGCTCCTGTTCCTCGCGGTCATCGCGGGTGGCGCCTCGGGCGTCGCGACCAACGTCGCCTTCGGCTCCGGCCTCCGCGCCCCGGCCTCGCCCGGCAGCATCATCGCCGTGCTCGGCCAGACCGCCAGCGACAGCTTCATCGGCGTGATCCTCTCGGTCATCATCTCGGCCGCCGTCACCTTCGTCGTCGCGGCGGTCATCCTCCGCACCGGCAAGAAGGGCTCGGGCGACTTCGGCGCCGCGGTCGCCGCGACCCAGGCCAACAAGGGCAAGGAGTCGTCGGTCCTCACGGGCCTCGGCGCCGAGACCGGCACCGCGGGCACGGTCGGCGGCCTCGCCGACGGCCAGGCGGCCACGGGCACGGGCACGGACGGCGGCACGGCCACGGCCACCCGCATCCAGGACATCGTGTTCGCCTGCGACGCCGGCATGGGCTCGTCCGCCATGGGCGCCTCCGTGCTCCGCAACAAGATGAAGAAGGCCGGCCTCGCCGACGTCACGGTCGTCAACAAGGCCATCGCGGCCCTCGACGGCCAGGCCGACCTGGTGATCACGCAGCGCGAGCTCACCGACCGGGCCCGCGAGAAGAGCCCGGCGAGCGAGCACGTCTCGGTCGACAACTTCATGAACTCGCCGCGCTACGACGAGATCGTGGAGCTGGTCCGGAAGCAGCGCTCGGACAGCTGATCCCGGTCCGCCCCCGCGGCGGACCCGCACCACCGCACGCGCGGGCTCCGGGGCCCGGTCGACACCGACCGGGCCCCGGTAGCCTCGCATCAGGCAGAACCACGTCAGGAGCACCATGTCGAACGTCCTCGAACCCGCCCAGATCCGCGTCGGCGGCACCGCCGCGAGCGTGGAGGAGGCCATCGCCGAGGCGGCGGGCATCCTCGTCGCCGCGGGCGCCGTCACCCCCGAGTACCAGGGGTTCATGCTCGAGCGCGAGAAGAGCGTCTCGACCTACATGGGCAACCTGCTCGCCATCCCGCACGGCACCAACGAGGGCAAGGACACGATCCTCGACTCCGCCCTCTCCTTCGTCCGCTACGACGCCCCGATCGACTGGGCGGGCAACGAGGTCCGCTTCGTCGTCGGCATCGCCGGCAAGGACAACGGGCACCTCGACATCCTCAGCAAGATCGCCATCATCTTCAGCGACGACGACGAGGTGCAGAAGCTCCTCGACGCCCCCGACGCCGAGGCGCTGTACGCGCTCCTGGCGGAGGTGAACGAGGCGTGAAGGCCGTCCACTTCGGTGCCGGCAACATCGGCCGCGGCTTCGTCGGGCTGATCCTGCACGAGGCGGGGTACGAGGTCGTCTTCGCCGACGTCAACGCCGAGCTCATCGGGCACCTCGACGCCGCGGACTCGTACCGCGTCACCGAGGTCGGCCCGCACGCGCGCGACTGGACCGTCACGGGCTTCCGCGCGATCGACAGCGCGGCCGACGGCGAGGCGCTGATCCGCGAGATCGCGACCGCCGACGTCGTCACCACGGCCGTGGGCCCGAACATCCTCCGCTTCGTGGCGCCCGCCATCGCGTCGGGCCTGCGCGCGCGCTCGGCCGACCTCGCGCCCGTCGCCGTCATGGCGTGCGAGAACGCGATCAACGCCACGGACACGCTGCGCGCCGAGATCCAGGCGGCGCTCGGCGACGACGCGGACGCCCTCGGGCGCGCGGTCTTCGCCAACACGGCCGTCGACCGCATCGTCCCGAACCAGGACCCCGCCGCGGGCCTCGACGTGACCGTCGAGGACTTCTCGGAGTGGGTCGTGGAGCGCGGTCCGTTCGGCGACGCCGTGCCCGAGATCCCCGGCGCCACGTTCGTCGACGACCTCGCGCCCTACATCGAGCGCAAGCTCTTCACGGTCAACACCGGCCACGCGACCGTCGCGTACCACGGCTACGCGCGCGGCGCCGTGAGCCAGTCGGACGCGATGGCGATCCCCGAGGTCGCCGACGAGGTCCGCCTCGTGCTCGAGGAGACGAGCGCGCTGCTCGTCGCCAAGCACGGGCTCGACGAGGCCGAGCAGGCGGCGTACCGCGAGAAGAACCTCGCGCGCTTCGCCAACGCGGCCCTCGCGGACACCGTCGAGCGCGTCGGCCGCCAGCCGCTGCGCAAGCTCTCCCGCGAGGAGCGCTTCGTGGGACCCGCGTCGCAGCTCGCCGAGCGCGGCCTGCCGCACGACGCGCTCGTCCGCGCGATGGGCCAGGCGCTCCGCTTCGACCCCGCGGGCGACCCGCAGGCGCTCGAGCTCCAGGAGCTGCTGCAGACCGACACCGCCGCGGACCTCGTCCGCCGGGTCACCGGGCTCGACGACGGGCACCCGCTCACCGCCGACCTCGTCGCCGTGGTGGACGCGGCCCAGGCCGACCGCCGCAGCGCGCCGCGTCACCGCGCGGAGTAGGCGGCAGGCGACGCGGCGCATCGTGCACGGGCCGGGCGGGCGACCGCCCGGCCCGTCGTGCGCTCCGGCGGCGCGGCGCTCCCGTTAGCGCAGGACGGGCGGATCCGACCGCGACACGCGGGGAGAATTGCGACACGCCCGGGGATGCCGTACTCTCGACCCTTGGTGCGCGGCCGCCTCCCGGCGAGCCGTCCCCACCATGCGCGCTCCACCTGATGCGCATCCGCACGACCAGCAGACACCACCTCTAGCGACAGTGAGTATATGGCCAAGAAAGACGGCGTCATCGAGATCGAAGGCGGAGTTGTCGAAGCTCTGCCGAACGCGATGTTCCGCGTTGAGCTGAGCAACGGGCACAAGGTCCTCGCCCACATCTCGGGCAAGATGCGTCAGCACTACATCCGCATCCTCCCCGAGGACCGCGTGATCGTGGAGCTGAGCCCGTACGACCTCACGCGCGGCCGGATCGTCTACCGCTACAAGTAGGCCTGCTGCACAAGGAACGGCCCCGCACCCGCGGGGTACGAGGCCAGCGAAGAACACATAAGGAAGCGTCATGAAGGTCAACCCGAGCGTCAAGCCGATCTGCGAGAAGTGCAAGGTCATCCGACGCAGCGGCAACGTGATGGTCATCTGCGAGAACCCGCGCCACAAGCAGCGCCAGGGCTGATCAGACCCATCGCACGGCACCACCCGCACCACCCATAAGAAGCACGACAGCAGCGCCGGAAGCCGGGACCCGCGAGGGTCCGGGGGACACCATCGGTCGGAGGCCGATGCACAGGCTCTGCTGCAGACCTCCATCCACCACCAGGAGAAGCCTCAATGGCACGTCTAGCAGGCGTCGACCTCCCGCGCGACAAGCGCGTCGAGATCGCACTCACGTACATCTACGGCGTCGGCCGCACCTCGAGCGTCAAGACGCTCGCGGACACCGGCATCGACAAGAACATCCGCGTCAAGGACCTCAGCGACGACCAGCTCATCGCGCTCCGCGACTACATCGAGGGCAACTTCAAGGTGGAGGGAGACCTCCGCCGCGAGGTCGCCGCCGACATCCGCCGCAAGGTCGAGATCGGCAGCTACGAGGGCATCCGCCACCGCCGCGGCCTCCCTGTCCACGGGCAGCGCACGAAGACCAACGCTCGCACCCGCAAGGGCCCGAAGCGCACCGTAGCCGGCAAGAAGAAGGCGCGCTAGGCCTCCGGCCTGCGCCTCGCCACCCGTAGATTCAGGAGAATTCCATGGCAGCACCCAAGTCGGCCGTTCGCAAGCCGCGCCGCAAGGACAAGAAGAACATCGCCGTGGGCCAGGCCCACATCAAGAGCACCTTCAACAACACCATCGTCTCGATCACGGACCCGACCGGCGCCGTCATCAGCTGGGCGTCCTCGGGCGTCGTCGGCTACAACGGCTCGCGCAAGTCCACGCCGTTCGCCGCGCAGCTCGCCGCCGAGTCGGCCGCCCGCCAGGCGCAGGAGCACGGCATGAAGAAGGTCGACGTGTTCGTCAAGGGACCGGGCTCCGGCCGCGAGACCGCGATCCGCTCGCTCCAGGCCGCCGGCCTCGAGGTGGGCTCGATCAACGACGTCACCCCGCAGGCGCACAACGGCTGCCGTCCCCCCAAGCGCCGCCGCGTCTAGCTCGCGCTGATCGGCCGCTGCCGTCCCGCTCCGCCAGGAGGGGACGGCGTCGGCCGATCCGCCGTGTGTCCGTTCGACCACCTCCACCACCCGCCCGGGCCGCCACCCGGGGGGCATCGCAGACGTCATATAGCGGACGCCTCGCCGAAAGGAAACAACACAGTGCTCATTGCACAGCGCCCCACGCTCACCGAGGAGACCATCTCGGAGTTCCGCTCGCGGTTCGTCATCGAGCCGCTGGAGCCCGGCTTCGGCTACACGCTCGGCAACTCCCTCCGCCGCACCCTCCTGTCGTCCATCCCCGGCGCGGCCGTCACCAGCATCCGGATCGACGGGGTGCTGCACGAGTTCAGCACCGTCCCCGGCGTGAAGGAGGACGTGACCGAGATCATCCTCAACATCAAGGGCCTCGTCGTCTCCAGCGAGCACGACGAGCCGATCACCGCCTACCTGCGCAAGCAGGGCGCGGGCCAGGTCACGGCCGCCGACATCTCCGCTCCCGCGGGCGTCGAGATCCACAACCCCGAGCTCGTCATCGCCACGCTCAACGAGAAGGCGAAGTTCGAGCTGGAGCTGACGATCGAGCGCGGCCGCGGCTACGTCTCGGCGACCCAGAACCGCAGCGAGTTCAGCGAGGCCGGCCAGATCCCGGTCGACTCGATCTACTCGCCCGTGCTCAAGGTCACCTACCGCGTCGAGGCCACCCGCGCCGGCGAGCGCACCGACTTCGACCGCCTCGTGGTCGACGTCGAGACGAAGTCGGCCATCACGCCGCGCGACGCCATCGCGTCGGCCGGTCGCACGCTCACCGAGCTGTTCGGCCTGGCGCGCGAGCTCAACTCGGCCGCCGAGGGCATCGAGATCGGCCCCGCGCCGGTCGACGCCGTCCTCAGCTCCGAGCTGTCGATGCCCATCGAGGACCTCGACCTCTCGGTCCGGTCGTACAACTGCCTCAAGCGCGAGGGCATCAACAACGTGAGCGAGCTCGTCGCCCTGTCGGAGACGCAGCTCATGAACATCCGCAACTTCGGTCAGAAGTCCGTGGATGAGGTCAAGGACAAGCTGGTCGAGCTGGGTCTGTCGCTGAAGGACGCCGTCCCCGGCTTCGACGGCGCGCACTACTACAGCTACGACGAGGACGAGACCACCACCAACTGACCGTCCGGCCTCGGCCCGACTTCCCTTCGACCACCTTTTACGGAGACATAGACCATGCCCAAGCCCACCAAGGGTCCCCGCCTCGGAGGCGGCCCGGCGCACGAGCGCCTCATGCTCGCGAACCTGGCCCAGAGCCTCTTCGAGCACAAGTCCATCAAGACGACCGAGACGAAGGCCAAGCGCCTGCGTCCCGTCGCCGAGCGCCTGGTGACGTTCGCCAAGCGCGGCGACCTGCACGCCCGCCGCCGCGTCATGGGGATCATCCCCGACAAGAGCGTCGTCCACGAGCTCTTCACGGAGATCGCGCCCCTCGTCGCCGAGCGCGACGGCGGCTACACCCGCATCACGAAGCTCGGCTTCCGCAAGGGCGACAACGCCCCCATGGTGCAGATCGAGCTCGTGCTCGAGCCCGTGACCCCGAAGGTCCGCTCCTCGCGCACCGCGACCGCGTCGGCTCCGGCCGCCGCGGCGCCGGTCGCCGAGGCGGAGACCGAGGAGACCGAGGTCCCCGTCGAGGAGACCGACGCCGTCGAGCACACCGACGAGACGCCCGCGGAGTCCACCGACGCGGCCGCCGCCGAGGTCGAGGCCGACGCCGCGGAGAAGTCCGACAAGTAGGTCCGCACCGCACCATCCCGAGAGCCCCCGTCGCCCCGCGCGACGGGGGCTCTCGTGCGTCCGGGGGCGGACGGGCCGTGCCGGGCGCGGGGGAGGCGGCTGCGGCCGGGGATGGCGGATCCGGCCCCGGTACCCTGGGGGCATGACCGACAGCAGCACCACCATGCCGGACGACCCCTCCTCCACCGCGCCCATCCCGCTCCCCGAGGGTCCCGAGGGGATCACCTGGCGCGCCGTGACGCCCGACGACGGGGACGCGCTCGTCGAGCTGCACGGCCTGATCGCCGACGCCGACCACCCCGAGCACCGCCCCACGCACGACGAGGTCGCGATGTCGCTGGGCTTCTCGTACGTGGACCTCTCCCGGGACGCGATCGTCGCCGTCGACGCCGACGGCCGCCTCGCCGCGGAGGGCTCCGCGATCGTCAAGCCGGACGACGAGGCCGTCGTGCGCGGCCACCTCTCGGGCGGTGTCCGGCCCGACCTCCGCCGACGGGGCATCGGCGCGCGCCTGCTCGACTGGCAGGTCGCCCGGGCCACGCAGGCGCTCGCGGTCGCGCAGCCCGCCGACCACGTCGAGGGCCCCGTCCCCACGCGCATGGGGCTCGAGTCCCCGGCCGACTCGGCCGGCGCGACGGCCCTCGCCGAGTCGCGCGGCTTCACGCCGAACCGGTACTTCATCGAGATGCACCGCGACCTGTCCGAGGAGCTCCCCGACGTGCCCGCGCCCGAGGGCCTCCGGCTGATCCCGGTCACGCGCGAGTGGTGGGAGCGCACCCGCCTCGCCAAGAACGAGGTGTTCCGCGACCACTGGGGATCCGAGCCCATCAGCGTCGAGCGGTGGGAGGCGTTCCTGTCGCTGCCGACCGCGCGCGACGACCTGTCCGTGATCGCCGTCACGGGCGACGGCGACGACGCGGTGGTCGCCGGCTTCGCGATGACGGAGGTCTCGCCGCACGACTGGGAGGCGGCCGGCTACACGTCCGCGTACGTCGCCCTCGTCGGCGTGCGCCGCGAGTTCCGCGGCCGGCGCCTCGCGCAGGCGCTCCTGTCCGCGGCCTTCGCGGCGTTCCGCGCCGAGGGGCTCCAGCGCGCGGTCCTCGACGTCGACTCCGACAGCCCCACGGGCGCGCTCGACCTCTACGAGCACCTGGGCTTCACGCAGTCCAGCCGCACCGTGGTGCACGAGCGGGAGGTCGGCATGACCCGGCCGCGGGGATCCGCCGCGCGATGACCGCGGACGAGGCGGCCCCGGGCGGCGCGCGCGTCCGCCTCGACGTGGCCTACGACGGCACGGGCTTCGCCGGCTGGGCGAAGCAGCCCGGCCTCCGCACGGTGCAGGGCGCGCTCGAGGAGGCCATCGCGCAGCTCCTCGCGCGCACGCCGCCCGCGCCGGGGCTCGTCGTCGCGGGCCGGACCGACGCGGGGGTGCACGCGACGGGCCAGGTCGCGCACCTCGACCTGACGGACGCGCAGGTCGCGTCCCTCGACCGCCCGCCGCGGGGGAGGGCCGCCGACGCCGCCGGGGGAGCGGACCACATCCCCTCCGTCGAGCGGGCGGCGGCGGCGCTGGCCCGGCGGATGAACGGCGTGCTCGGCGCGCGCTCCGACGTGGTCGTCACGGCCTGCACCCCGGCGCCGGCCGGGTTCGACGCCCGCTTCTCCGCCACCTGGCGCGCCTACCGGTACCGGATCGCCGACGCCGCGGGCCCCCGCGACCCGCTGCAGCGGCACCGCACGGTCGAGGTGCCGGTCGAGCTCGACGCCGCCGTGCTCCAACAGGCGGCCGACGCGCTGCTCGGCCTGCACGACTTCGCCGCCTACTGCAAGCCGCGGGAGCGGGCGTCCACCATCCGCACGCTGCAGGAGCTGACCTGGACGCGCGCTCCCGACGGCGCGCTCGAGGCCGTCGTGCGTGCGGACGCCTTCTGCCACAGCATGGTGCGCGCGCTCGTCGGCGCGTGCGTCGCCGCCGCATCCGGCCGCGCGACGGTCGCCCGGCTGCGCGAGCTGCTGGAGGTCCGCGAGCGGACCAGCGAGTTCAGCGTCATGCCCGCGCGCGGCCTCGTGCTCGAGCGGGTGGGCTACCCGGCCGACGACGGGCTGGAGGCGCGCAACGCCATCACCCGGAACAGGCGCGGCGCGCACGAGGTCGACCCGGCCGCGGAGGGCGCGGCGGGGGCCGCGCGCGCCCTCGCCCGGCTCGCCGACACGCCCGGGATTGCCTGATCCGCTCCGATCGCGTACTCTGAACCGGTTGTCTGCACGCCTGCGTGCGGCACGTACAAGGTTGAGCCCTCCACCGGATGCGTTCTCGTCAGAACGCCCACGGAGCGGGATCCACGACCATCTCACCTCGAAAAGAAGGCAGTCAGATCAATGACGCGCACCTATTCCCCCAAGGCCAGTGAGGTCCAGCACGACTGGGTCGTCATCGACGCCACGGACATCGTCCTCGGCCGTCTCGCCAGCCACGCCGCCGCGCTCCTGCGCGGCAAGCACAAGGCCACGTTCGCCCCCCACATGGACATGGGCGACTTCGTGATCATCGTCAACGCCGAGAAGGTGGCGCTCACGGGCCAGAAGCTCGAGAAGAAGCTGGCCTACCGCCACTCCGGCTACCCGGGCGGCCTCACGGCCACCACCTACGTCGAGATGCTCGAGAAGCACCCCACGCGCGCGGTCGAGAAGGCCATCCGCGGCATGCTGCCGAAGAACTCGCTGGGTGCGGCGCAGCTGAAGAAGCTCAAGGTCTACGCGGGCCCCGAGCACCCCCACGCTGCTCAGCAGCCCACCCCGTACACCCTCGGCCAGGTCGCTCAGTAGCTCCGGCTGCCGACAGCGACGACCAAAGACCTCAGAAGGAATCGAACCCAGTGGCTCAGATCTCAGACTCCCTCGACGTGGCTCCCGAGAGCTTCTCGACCGAGACCCCGAACGAGGAGGCCCCCAAGGCCCCCCGCGCGGTCCTCAACGTGTCCGGCGGTGCCGTCGGACGACGCAAGCAGGCCATCGCCCGCGTGCGCCTCGTCCCCGGCTCCGGCTCGATCACGGTCAACGGCCGTGAGTTCGCGGACTACTTCCCCAACAAGCTGCACCAGCAGCTCGTCAACGACCCGTTCAAGGTCCTCGACCTCCTCGGCAGCTACGACGTCGTCGCGCGCATCTCCGGCGGTGGCCCCTCCGGCCAGGCCGGCGCGCTGCGCCTCGGCATCGCCCGCGCCCTCAACGAGATCGACGAGGAGAACAACCGCGCCACGCTGAAGAAGAACGGCTTCCTCAGCCGCGACGCGCGCGTCAAGGAGCGCAAGAAGGCCGGACTCAAGAAGGCCCGCAAGGCGCCCCAGTTCTCGAAGCGCTAAGGCGCTCGGGCACCCCGGCAGCCATGCCCCGGCTCTTCGGCACGGACGGCGTCCGCGGCCTCGCCAACGGCGAGACCATCACGGCGGACCTCGCCCTGCGCCTGGCCCAGGCCGCCGCGCACGTGCTCGGCCAGGACGCCCGGGATTCCGGACGACGACCCACCGCGGTCGTCGCCCGGGATCCCCGCGTCTCCGGCGAGTTCATCGCGGCGGCCGTGGCCGCCGGCCTCGCGAGCTCCGGCGTCGACGTGTTCGACGCCGGGGTCATCCCGACGCCGGCCGCGGCGTACCTCATCGCGGACGTCCACGCCGACTTCGGCGTCATGATCTCCGCGTCGCACAACCCCGCTCCCGACAACGGGATCAAGATCTTCGCCGCCGGCGGACGGAAGCTCGCCGACGAGCTCGAGGACCGCATCGAGGCGCAGCTGAGCCAGCCCGTCCTGCTCCCCACGGGGGCCGACGTCGGCCGCATCCGCCGCTTCGCGGACGCCGAGGACCGCTACGTCCTCCACCTGCTCGGCACGCTGCAGCACCGGCTCGACGGGATCCACGTGGTCCTCGACTGCGCGCACGGCGCCGCCGCCGGCATCAGCCCCGAGGTCTTCACGGACGCGGGCGCGCGCGTCACCGTCATCGGCAACGACCCCGACGGCATGAACATCAACGACCGGGTCGGGTCCACGCACCTCGACCTGCTCGCGGAGGCCGTCCTCCAGCACGGCGCCGACGTGGGCATCGCGCACGACGGAGACGCCGACCGCTGCCTCGCGGTCGACCACACCGGCCAGATCATCGACGGCGACCAGATCATGGCGGTGCTCGCGCTGTCCATGGCCCGCCGCGGCCTGCTCGCCGAGCGCACGCTCGTGGCGACGGTCATGAGCAACCTCGGACTGCGCATCGCCATGGCCGAGAACGACGTCACCGTGCTCCAGACGCGCGTCGGCGACCGCTACGTGCTCGAGGCCATGAACGAGGGCGGCTACTCGCTCGGCGGCGAGCAGTCCGGCCACCTCGTCATCGCGGAGCACGCGACGACCGGCGACGGGATCCTCACGGGCATCCAGCTGCTCGGCGAGATGGCGGCCACGGGCAAGAGCCTGCGCGAGCTCGCGTCCGTCATGACGGTCTACCCGCAGGTCATGATCAACGTCCGCGGCGTCGACCGCGATCGCGTGGGCGACGACGCCGAGCTCGCCGCCGCCGTCGCGCGCGCCGAGGCCGAGCTGGGCGACACCGGCCGCATCCTCCTGCGTGCCTCGGGCACCGAGCCGATGATCCGCGTGATGGTGGAGGCCGCCGACCAGGCGACCGCCGAGCGTCATGCCCAGGAGCTCGCCGCGCTCGTCACGGAGCGCCTCGCCATCCAGCCGCGTCCGCAGGTCCCGTAGCCCCCGCGGGCGGCGGCTGCGTCAGAGCTTGCGGAGCGCCACGCTCGTGACCGAGTGGTCCGGGCCCTTGCGCAGCACGAGCGTCGCGCGCGACCGGGTCGGCCGGATGTTCTGCTCGAGGTTCGGCTCGTTGATGCTCGACCAGATGCGCCGCGCGTGCGCCACCGCCTCGTCGGCGCTGAGGTCGGCGTAGCGGTGGAAGTACGAGCGCGGGTTGCTGAAGGCGCCGCGCTGGAGGCTGAGGAAGCGCTCCTCGTACCACTGCGCGATGTCGTGCGTGCGGGCGTCCACGTAGATCGAGAAGTCGAAGAGGTCGCTGACCGCGAGCTTCGCCCCCGAGGCCGACGGCTGCAGCACGTTGAGGCCCTCGATGATGAGCACGTCCGGCTGCCGCACGACGACCTCGGCGCCCGGCACGATGTCGTACGCGAGGTGCGAGTAGAACGGCGCGCGCACCTCGGGGACGCCGCTCTTCACCTGCGTGACGAACCGCAGCAGCGCGCGCCGGTCGTACGACTCGGGGAAGCCCTTGCGCTCCATGAGGCCGCGGCGCTCGAGCTCGGCGTTCGGGTGCAGGAAGCCGTCGGTGGTGACGAGCTCGACGCGCGGGGTGTCGTCCCAGCGGGCGAGCATCTCGCGGAGCAGGCGCGCGACGGTCGACTTGCCGACGGCCACGGATCCCGCGACGCCGATGACGAACGGCGTGCTCTTGGCGCGCTCGCCGAGGAACGCGCTCGTCTCGCGGTGCAGCTTCTTCGTGCCGGAGACGTAGAGGTTCAGCAGCCGGCTGAGCGGGAGGTAGACGTCGCCGACCTCGCGCATGTCGAGCCGGTCGCCGATGCCGCGGAGCTGCACGACCTCGGTCTCGCGGAGCGGGAGGTGCGTGGCGGGCGCGAGGGCGGCCCAGTCGGCCCGGGCGATCTCCACGAACGGGGAGACGTTGCCATGGCTCGTCGGGTGTCCCGTCGCGGTGTCTGGCATGGCTCGTTCATCCTATGGCGGGGCGCGAGCCGTGACCGAGCCGCGGGGGCGCGCCCGGCGCGCGGCACGCGCAGGGGATCCGCGATCCCCGACGGTAAACTCGGCTCCCATGTGCGGAATCGTGGGTTACGTCGGTGAGGCCAGGAGCCTCGAGGTCCTCCTCGGGGGACTGCGGAGGCTGGAGTACCGCGGATACGACTCCGCGGGCGTCGCGGTGCTGGACGCCGACGGCACGCTCGGCGTCCGCAAGCGCGCCGGCAAGCTCGACCGCCTCCTGGAGGACCTCGAGGCGTCGCCGCTCCCGAACGGATCCACCGGCATCGGCCACACGCGCTGGGCGACCCACGGCGGACCCACGGACCGCAACGCGCACCCGCACCTGGGCGACGACGGCAAGCTCGCCCTCATCCACAACGGCATCATCGAGAACTTCGCGGAGCTCAAGGACGACCTCCTCGCGGACGGCTACGAGTTCCACAGCGACACCGACACCGAGGTCGCGGCGCAGCTGCTCGGCCGCGAGTACGGGATCACGCACGACCTCGAGCAGGCGTTCCGCAACACCGTGAGCCGGCTCGAGGGCGCGTTCACGCTCCTCGCCGTGCATCGCGACCAGCCCGGCCTCGTGGTCGGCGCCCGTCGCAACTCGCCGCTCGTCATCGGGCTCGGCGAGGGGGAGAACTTCCTCGGATCCGACGTCGCCGCGTTCGTGGAGTTCACGCGCCGCGCGGTCGCCATCGGGCAGGACCAGATGGTCGCCATCCGCCCCGACTCCGTCACGGTCACCGACTTCCATGGCGCGCCCGTGGAGACGCACGAGTTCGAGATCGCCTGGGACGCCTCCGCCAGCGAGAAGGGCGGCTGGTCGAGCTTCATGGCGAAGGAGATCAGCGAGGGCCCGGACGCCGTGGCGAACACGCTGCGCGGCCGCATCGTCGACGGCGTCGTCGTGCTCCCCGACCTCGACGCCATCGGCGAGGTCGACCTCGCGGACATCTCGCGCGTCGTCATCGTCGCGTGCGGCACGGCCGCCTACTCCGGGATCCTCGGCAAGTACGCCATCGAGAAGTGGGCCCGCGTGCCCGTCGAGGTGGAGCTCGCGCACGAGTTCCGCTACCGCGACCCGGTGCTCGACGCGACGACCCTCGTGATCTCCATCAGCCAGTCGGGCGAGACGATGGACACGCTGCTCGCCGTCCGCTACGCCCGCGAGGCCGGCGCGCGCGTGCTGTCGATCTGCAACACGCAGGGCGCGACGATCCCGCGCGAGTCCGAGGCGGTCGTCTACACGCACGCCGGCCCCGAGGTGGCGGTCGCGTCGACCAAGGCGTTCGTCGCGCAGGTCGCCGCGCTCTACCTCTTCGGCCTGCACCTGGCGCGCATCCGCGGCACGCTGTCGGCCGACGAGATCGTGGAGAACACCGAGGAGCTGCTCGCGATCCCCGAGAAGCTCGCCACCGTCGTGGAGCAGGGCGAGAAGATCAGCCAGCTCGCGAAGTGGATGGCGGACACCCGCGCCGTGCTCTTCCTCGGCCGCAACGTCGGCTTCCCCGTCGCGCTCGAGGGCGCGCTGAAGCTCAAGGAGCTCGCCTACATCCACGCCGAGGGCTTCGCCGCGGGCGAGCTCAAGCACGGGCCCATCGCGCTGATCGAGCCGGGCCAGCCCGTGTTCGTGATCGTGCCGAGCCCGACGCACCAGCTCGCGCTGCACAAGAAGGTCATCTCCAACATCGAGGAGATCCGCGCGCGCGGGGCCCGCGTCATCGCGATCGCCGAGCAGGGCGACGCGTTCGTCCTGCCGCACGCCGACGAGGTCATCCCGATCCCGCTCGCCGCGCCGCTGTTCGAGCCGCTCCTCGCCGTCACGCCGCTCCAGATCTTCGCGATGGAGCTCGCGGCGGCCAAGGGCCTCGACGTCGACCAGCCGCGCAACCTCGCGAAGTCCGTCACCGTCGAGTGACCGGCCGCGCGTGATCAGGGGCATCGGCGTCGACGTGGTCGACGTGGCGCGCTTCGCCCGGAGCGCCGAGCGCACGCCGGGCCTCGTGCCGCGCCTGTTCGCGCCGGCCGAGCGGCCCCTGCCCGCGCGCTCGCTGGCGGCGCGGTTCGCGGCCAAGGAGGCGCTGATCAAGGCGCTCGGCGGCCCGGGCGGCATCAGCTGGCAGGACATGGAGGTCGTGCGCGACGACCACGGCGACCCGTCGTTCCGGGTGCGCGGGGCCGTCGCCGAGGTGGCGGCGGAGCGCGGCGTGACGCGGATCCACCTGAGCATGAGCCACGACGCCGGCCTCGCGACCGCGTTCGTGGTGACCGAGGGGGAGGACCGATGACCGACGAGGCCACCGTCCAGCTCCCGGCCGCCCTCCGGCGCGAGGCGCGCATCGACGCCGGCGCCATCTCCGCGAACGTCCGCACCCTGCGCGCCGCCACGGGCGCGCCGCTCGTGATGGCCGTGGTCAAGGCCGACGGCTACGGGCACGGCGCGGTCGCGTCCGCGCGCGCGGCGCTGGCCGGAGGGGCCGACCGGCTGGGCGTGGTCGACATCCGCGAGGCCCTCGCGCTGCGGGCCGCCGGCATCGAGGCGCCCATCCTCACCTGGATGCACGCGCCCGGCGCCGACTTCGCCGCCGCGATCGCCGCCCACGTCGACCTCGGCCTCAACAGCCTCCGCCAGGTGCGCGAGGCCGCCGCGGCCGCGCGCGCGATCGGCCGGCCCGCCGAGGTCCACCTCAAGGTCGACACGGGCCTCGGCCGCAACGGCGTCACCGCGGCGGAGTGGCCGGGCGTCGTCGCCGAGGTCGCGCGGCTCGTCGCGGAGGGCGCGCTGCGGCTGGGCGGCGTGTTCAGCCACCTCGCCAACGCCGGCGCCGAGGAGGACCTCGCGCAGGTGCGCGCGTTCGAGGCGGCCGTGGACGCGGTACGGGCCGCGGGGCTCGAGCCCGGGATCCGCCACCTCGCCGCCACCGCGGGGGCGCTGCGCGTGCCCGAGGCGCGGTTCGACATGGTGCGGCTCGGCATCGGGATCTACGGCATCTCGCCGCTCGACGGCGTCACCTCGGCCGAACTCGGCCTGGTGCCCGCCATGACCCTCGTCGGCAGCGTCGTCGCGGTGAAGGCCGTGCCCGCCGACACCGGCGTCTCCTACGGCTACACCTACCGCACGACCCGCGCCACGACCCTCGCGCTCGTCTCGCTCGGCTTCGCCGACGGCGTGCCGCGGCTCGCGAGCAACCGCGCGCCCGTCGCGATCCACGGCGCGCGCTTCCGGGTGAGCGGCCGGATCGCCATGGACCAGTTCGTGGTCGACGTGGGCGACGGCGTCGTCGACGGCCGGCCGGTGGCGGTGGGCGACGACGCCGTGCTGTTCGGGGATCCGGCTACCGGCGCCCCCTCGGTGGAGGAGTGGGCCGAAGCGACCGGCACCATCGGCTACGAGATCGTCACGCGCGTCGCCGGCCGCGTGACGCGGAGGCACGTCCCATGACCGGACCCGCGCACGCCGCGGACGCGACCGCCCCCGCTCCGACGGCTCCCGCTCCGCAGGCCCCCGGCCGCCGCGCCGTGATCGACCTCGACGCGATCCGCCACAACGTCCGCACGCTCGCCGCGCTCGCCGCCCCCGCCCGCACGATGGTCGCCGTGAAGGCCGACGCGTACGGCCACGGCGCCCTGCAGGTCGCGCGCGCCGCCCTCGAGTCCGGTGCCGAGAGCCTCGCCGTGCTCGACGTCGCGTCCGCGGTCGAGCTGCGCCGCGCCGGGATCACGGCCCGTCTCCTCGCCTGGCTGCACGGGGTCGACACCGACTTCCGCGTGGCGGTCGAGGAGGGGATCGACCTGGGCGTCTCGGCGCTGTGGGAGCTGGAGCGCATCGCCGCGGCCGGCCGCGCCACGGGGATCCGCGCCCGCGTGCACCTCAAGGCCGACACCGGGCTCAGCCGCAACGGCGCCACCCCCGAGATGTGGCCCGACCTCGTGCGCGCGGCCGTCGCCGCCGACGCCGCGGGCGAGCTCACGCTGCACGCGCTCTGGTCGCACCTCGCCGACGCCTCGCCCGAGGACGACGACGCCGCGCTCGCCCGCTTCCACGAGGCCGTCCGCGTGGCCGAGGAGCTGGGCGCGCGCCCGGTCGAGAAGCACCTCGCGGCCAGCTCCGCCGGGATCCGCCTGCCCGCCGCCCGCTTCGACATGGTGCGGTTCGGCATCGCCGTCTACGGCATCTCGCCCTTCGACGACCGCTCCGGCCGCGACCTCGGCCTCGTCCCGGCCATGACGCTCGAGGCCGACGTCGTCTCCGTGAAGCGCGTCGAGGCGGGCCAGGGCGTGTCCTACGGGCTCGACCACCGCACGACCGGCCCCTCCACCCTCGCGCTCGTGCCGCTCGGCTACGGCGACGGGATCCCGCGCATCGCCGGCCCCCGCGCGTCGGTGCTGCTGAACGGGCGCCGCTTCCCGGTCGCCGGCCGCATCGCCATGGACCAGCTCGTGCTCGACGTCGGCGACCTGCCCGTCGAGGTCGGCGACACCGCCGTGATCCTCGGCACCGGCGACCGCGGCGAGCCCACCGCCGAGGAGTGGGCCGGCTGGGCCGAGACCATCGGCGACGAGATCGTCACGCGCGTCGGGCCGCGCGTGGACCGGGTCCACCTGCACGAGCGCGATGCCGGGGCCGCGCCCGCCGCCGAGACCGTCTCCGACGAGCTCGTCCCCGTCGCCACCCCCGACGCCATGGAGGAGCTCGGCCGCGCCTTCGCCCGCGAGCTCGGCGCGGGCGACCTCGTCGTCCTCTCCGGCCCGCTCGGCGCGGGCAAGACCACGTTCACCCGCGGCCTCGGCGCGGGCCTCGGCGTCCGCGGCCCGGTCACGAGCCCCACGTTCGTGCTCGCCCGCACCCACCCGAGCCTCGTCGACGGGCCGCCGCTCGTGCACGTCGACGCCTACCGGCTGGCCGACGCCCGCGAGCTCGACGACCTCGACGTCGACTTCGCGCGCTCGGTCGTGGTCGTCGAGTGGGGCGAGGGCAAGCTCGACGGCGTCGCCGAGGAGTGGTGGGACCTCCGGATCGCGCGTCCCACGGGCGCCGGCGACCGGGATCCGGACTCCGCGGACGCGGATGACGCGGACGCCGCCGACGCCGCCGACCCCGACGAGGCCGCCGAGGAGCCCCGCACGGTCCGGGTCCGCCGCCTGCGCGCGCGCCCCCGCGCCTAGACTCGTCCAGTGCTCCTCGCGATCGACACCTCCGCCGGAACGGGCGTCGCCGTGATCGACCCCGACGGCCGCGTGCTCGCCGAGCGCCAGGAGGCCGACACCATGCGGCACGCCGAGGTCATCGGCACCCTCCTCGACGAGTGCCTCTCCGCCTCGAGCGTGGAGCGCTGCGACATCCAGGCCGTCGTCGCGGGCATGGGACCCGGCCCCTTCACCGGCCTCCGCGTCGGCATCGCCGCGGCCCGCGTGCTCGCCACGGGCCTCGACGTCCGCGTGATCCCCGTGGTCAGCCACGACGCCGTCGCCCACGACCACTACGCGGCGGGCGGCACCGGATCCCTGGTGGTCGTCACCGACGCGCGCCGCCGCGAGCTGTACTGGTCCGTCTACCGCGCCCCCGTCGACGGCGGCGTCGCCGAGCGCACCGCGGGACCCGGCCTCAGCAAGCCCGACGACGTGCCGGCCGCCGACCACCGCATCGACGCCGCCGGGATCCGCGCGGCCTCGCTCGCGCAGGTCGCCCGCCGGATGGACGCGCTCGACCTCCCCTTCGCCCCCGACGAGGCCCTCTACCTGCGCTCTCCCGACGTGACCGTCTCGGCCGGCCCGAAGCGGGTCACGTCGTGAGCGTGCTCTTCCGCCCGGCGACGCTCGACGACCTCGGGGCGCTCATGCACCTGGAGACGACCACGTTCGTCACCGACGCGTGGTCGTCCGACGCGATGCGCGGCGAGCTCGCGTCCCGCCACGGCTGGTACGCGGTCGCCGTCGACGAGGGGACCGACGCGATCCTCGGCTACGCCGGCCTCTCCTGCCCGCGCGGGGCGCAGGCCGCCGACGTGCAGACCATCGCCGTCGCCGAGCCCGCCCGCGGTCGCGGCATCGGACGCGCGCTGCTCACCCGCCTGGTCGCCGAGGCGCACGCCCGGGGCGCGCGCGAGGTGCTGCTGGAGGTGCGCGCCGACAACCCCGTCGCCCAGGCGCTGTACTCCTCGCTCGGCTTCGAGGCGATCGCCGTCCGCCCGCACTACTACCAGCCGGACGACGTCGACGCGGTCGTGATGCGCGTCGTCCTCGGCGCGACCCCGCCGTCCGTGGCCGACCCGCGCGACGCCGCCGCGCCGGTCGCCGATGCCGCCGAGGCCGCCGATGCCGCCGAGGCCGAGGACGCCGCCTGCGCCGACGAGGACGAGTGCGACGCGACCGCGGGCCCCCTGGTGCTCGGCATCGAGACCTCCTGCGACGAGACCGGCATCGGGATCGTCCGCGGCCAGACCCTCCTCGCCAACGTCATCTCCAGCTCCATGGACGAGCACGCGCGCTACGGCGGCGTGGTGCCCGAGGTCGCCGCCCGCGCGCACCTCGAGGCGCTGACCCCGGCCATCGACGCGGCCCTTGAGGAGGCGGGCGTCACGCTCGCCGAGCTCGACGCGATCGCCGTCACCGCAGGCCCCGGCCTCTCCGGCGCGCTCATGGTGGGCGTCGGCGCGGCGAAGGCGCTCGCCGTGGCCCTCGACATCCCGCTGCACGGCGTCAACCACCTCGTCGGCCACGTCGGCGCCGACCTGCTCAGCGTCGACGGCGGATCCGGCCGCCCGCTCGAGACGCCCTCCATCGCGCTGCTCGTCTCCGGCGGTCACACCTCGCTGCTGCTCGTGCGCGACCTGGTCGACGACGTCGAGCTCCTCGGCGAGACCATCGACGACGCCGCGGGCGAGGCCTTCGACAAGGTCGCCCGCGTGCTCGGCCTGCCGTACCCGGGCGGCCCGCACATCGACCGGGTCGCGGCCGACGGCGACCCGAAGGCGATCCGCTTCCCCCGCGGCCTGTCGCTCCCGAAGGACATGGAGCGCCACCGCTACGACTTCTCCTTCTCCGGCCTCAAGACCGCGGTCGCCCGCTGGGTCGAGAAGCGCCAGGACGCGGGCGAGCCCGTGCCGGTCGCCGACGTCGCCGCGAGCTTCCGCGAGGCCGTCGTCGACGTGCTGCTCACGAAGGCCGTCGCCGCGTGCGTCGACCACGGGATCCCGCGCCTCCTCCTCGGCGGCGGCGTGGTCGCCAACGCGCGCGTGCGGGAGCTCGCGGCCGAGCGCTGCGCGGCAGCGGGCATCGAGCTGCGGATCCCGCCCCTGTCGCTCTGCACCGACAACGGCGCCATGATCGCGGCGCTCGGCGCGCGCCTGATCGAGTCGGGCCGTGCCCCGTCCGGGCTCGCGTTCGGCGCCGACTCCACGCTGCCGGTCACGGTCGTCCAGGTCGGCTGATCCGCCCGTGCCCCCATTACGGGGACCTTTCGCGGCTATTTCCCGAACGGGAGAATCCCGGGGCACGCATCACGGTATGTTCCCAGGGACGAAAGGAACGACAATGACCGATCCGCAGAACCCGGACCGCTCCAACGACGGCTTCCCGCCCGCGCCGAGCCAGCCCGCCTACCCGGCCGCTCCCGCCGCCGGCTCCGACTCGCCCTACGCGGCGCCCTACCAGCCCGGCCAGGGCGGTGCGCCGAAGAAGGGCCTCGCCATCACGTCGATGGTGCTCGGCATCGTCTCGGTCGTGCTCTGCCTGCCGCTGTGGTTCCTGACGTTCTTCGTCGGACTCGCGGGCCTCATCACCGGCATCCTCGCGCGCAAGCGCAACCCGGAGTCGAAGGGCTTCTGGATCACCGGCATCATCACCTCCATCGTCGGCATCATCCTGAGCGCGATCATCGCGATCGGCGTCATCGCGGTCATCACGTCGGCCGTGAACACGGGCGAGATCAACGGCACCCCGATCCCCGTCGCGCCGTAGCACGCACCACCCGCACCACCACGACGCGGCCGTCCCCTCGGGGCGGCCGCGTCGTCGCGTCCGGGCGGGGCGCGGCGACCGGGCGTCAGCCCGCGTCGACCCCGTGCCGGTCCGCGAGGATGGCGACCCGCCGGCCGCCCACCCGCGTCGCGATGAGCGTCGCCGACGCGTCGCCCTTCAGCTGCAACCGCGTGCGCAGCCGCGCCGGATCCACGTCCACGCCGCGCTTCTTGATCTCGAGCGTGCCGATCCCGCGGGCCCGCAGCTCGCGCTTCAGCCGCTGCTCGTCGAGCGGCAGCACCTCGCGCACGCGGAAGCCGCGCGCGAACGGCGTCGCCCGCTCCCGGTCGGCGGTGATCCAGGCGATGCCCTCGCCGACCATCCGCCCGTCGAGCGAGCGCGCCAGGTCGCCGATGAGGCGGGCCCGGATCACGGCGCCGTCCGGCTCGTAGAGGTGCGCGCCCAGCTCGCCGAGCTCGGCGTCCGCGCTGTCGGCCGCCGAGGTGAGCTCCGCGGAGGATCCGCCGCCGATCACGAGGGCCGCACGCCGCACGCCCTCGCGCCGCGTCGGCCCGAACCACAGGCCCATCTCCACGGCCTGCCCGTCGACGGACACCCACTGCGCCTCCGCCTCAGCGGGGATGAGGTCCCGGTCGAGGCCCGGCCCGAGCTTGATGCCGGCCGCGCGCCCCGCCGCGAGCTCGAACGCCGCGGTGAGGGTGGGGGAGTAGGCGTCCGGGTCCGAGATCCGCCGCGTCGACGAGTGCCCCTCGGTGCGCCGGGCGGGATCGAGGTAGACGCCGTCGACGCGGCCTGCGTCGAACGCCTCGGCCGTGCCCTGCTCGACGACGGCCTCGGGGAACGGCGCGAGGTTCCAGCCGGCGACCGCGGCGGTCACCTCGTCGCGCTCCACGGCCGTGACGCGGATCCCGATGGCCGCCATCGCCATGGCGTCGCCGCCGATCCCGCAGCCCAGGTCCGCGACGTGCGCGACGCCCGCCTGCTGGAAGCGGCCGGCGTGCTGGGCCGCGACCGGCAGGCGCGTCGCCTGCTCGAGGCCGGCCTCGGTGAAGAGCATGCGCTCGGCGAAGTCGCCGAACTTGGCCCGCGCGCGGGCGCGCAGCCGCGACTGCGTGAGCACGGCGCTGACGAGCGCGGGGGAGTGGCCCTCGGCGCGGAGCGCGCTCACGATCCGCACCATGTCGTCGCCCGGCGCGGGCTCGGGCAGGGAGTCGAGCAGCCGGAGCCCCTCGAGGGAGAGGACCTCGCGGAGGTCGGACTGATCCATCCGCCCACCGTACCGGGGCGGCTCCCCACGGATTGGCACTCGCGTTGCACGAGTGCAAGCCCAGCCCGTAGAATCGCACCTGGCACTCTCCCCCGGGGATTGCCAATGAAGTCTTGTCCCTTAGTCACGAAGGAAGAGGTCAACCGTGTCGGTCTCCATCAAGCCGCTCGAGGATCGCATCGTCATCCAGCAGGTCGAAGCCGAGCAGACCACCGCGTCTGGTCTGGTCATCCCCGACACCGCCAAGGAGAAGCCCCAGGAGGGCGAGGTCGTGGCCGTGGGCCCCGGCCGCATCGACGACAACGGCAACCGCGTCCCCCTCGACGTCGCCGTCGGCGACAAGGTCATCTACTCCAAGTACGGCGGAACCGAGGTCAAGTACGACGGCCAGGACCTCCTCGTCCTCTCCGCGCGCGACGTGCTCGCCGTCATCGAGCGCTGACGCTCCGCACCAGCGACACCGCACCACGCACCACCCGAGAGCCCGGCCGACACGTTCGGCCGGGCTCCCGTGCGTCCGGGCGGGGCTAGCCTCATGAGGTGACGCGCACCGCCTCGGAGTCCTCGACCCGCACCGGACTCCTCGCCGCCGTCGGCGCCTACGGGCTCTGGGGCGTCCTCCCCGTCTTCTTCCTGCTGCTCGTGCCCGCCGGGGCCTTCGAGATCGTCGGCTGGCGGATCCTCTTCTCGCTCGTCGTCTGCGCCCTCGTCATCACCGGCGCCCGGCGCTGGCCGCAGCTGGTCGCCATCGCCCGGCAGCCCCGGCTCCTGTTCGGCCTGGCGCTCGCGGGGCACCTGATCCTCGTCAACTGGACCGTGTACGTCTACGGCACGCTGTCCGGCCACGTGGTCGAGACCGCCCTCGGCTACTTCATCAACCCGATCGTCACCGTGCTGCTCGGCGTGCTCCTGCTGCGCGAGCGGCTCCGCCCCCTGCAGTGGACGGCCGTCGGCCTGTCCGCGCTCGCCGTGGCCGTCATCGCGATCGGCTACGGCCAGCTGCCGTGGGTGTCGCTCGCGCTCGCCGGGTCCTTCGGCCTCTACGGCCTCGTGAAGAAGCGCGTGAGCGGGGGAGCGGACGCGCTCTCCGGGCTGGCGCTCGAGACCGCCTGGCTCGTCCCCGCCGCCACGACCATGCTCGTGATCACGGGTGCCGGCGCGGGCCTCACCATCGGCACGGTGTCGCTCGGGCACACGCTGCTGCTCGTCAGCACGGGCGTGGTCACCGCCGGGCCGCTCCTCCTGTTCGGCTTCGCCGCCGGGCGCCTCCCGCTCTCCGTCATCGGCCTCACGCAGTACCTCGCGCCGCTGCTGCAGTTCGCGTTCGGCGTGTTCGTGATGCACGAGGCGATGCCGCCGGAGCGCTGGGCCGGGTTCGCGATCGTGTGGGCGGCGCTCGTCCTGCTCACCGTCGACATGCTCCGCGCGTCCCGACGGCCGGGAATGCCGACGACCCGCGCACCGCGGGAACCGGCTGTCGCCGACGGCATCTGACACGGATCCCGTCGCGCTTTCCGCGAAAGGTAACGATCCGGTCGCGTTACACGACGGAAATGCCGATGCATTGTGCCCGTCTCATCCGCGCCATAGGGTCGCACCAGGCGGGGCGCGCATTCGCGTGCCTCATGCACCACATTCCCGAGCATCACCACACACATCAATAAGGAGCACCATGAGCGCATTCGGCAGGGTCACGTCCTCCCGCTCACGATCTGCCCGCACAGCCCTCAGCGCGGTGACCATCGCGGTCGCCGGCGCCCTCGTCCTCGCCGGCTGCTCCGGCGGCAGCGGCGGAGCCGGCGGCACCACCGCCGACGGCGGCCTCGACCTCAAGATCGGCACGATCCTGCCGCAGACCGGCACGCTCGCCGTCCTCGGCCCGCCCGAGTTCGCGGGCGTCGACCTGGCCGTGAAGGACATCAACGACGCCAAGGCCGGCATCACGGTGACCAACACGCCCAAGGACTCGGGCGACACCACGACCGACATCGCCAGCCAGTCGGCCACGTCGCTCATCGCGGACGGCAACAGCGCCATCATCGGCGCCGCGTCCTCCGGCGTCTCGAAGACGTTCATCGACCAGGTCACCCAGGCCGGCGTCGTGCAGCTCTCCCCGGCGAACACCTCGCCCGACTTCTCGACCTACGCGGACGACGGCTACTTCTGGCGCACCGCCCCGTCGGACGTGCTGCAGGGCCGGATCCTCGGGAACAAGATCCTGAAGGACGGCAAGACCAACGTCTCCATCCTCTACATGAACGACGCCTACGGCACCGGGCTCGAGGAGAACATCAAGAAGACGCTCGAGGACAACGGCGCCACCATCGCGGCCGAGCAGGTCTTCGAGCCGTCCGCGACGGACTTCAACAGCGCCATCACCTCGGTGCTCGCGCCGAACCCCGACGCGCTCGTCGTCATCTCGTTCGACGAGATCAAGACCATCGCCGACCAGCTCGCGTCCAAGGGCTTCGACTTCAACAACCTGTATGGCACGGACGGCAACTACGGCGTCATCACCGAGTCCGACACCAACGTCGACATCGCGGGCGCGCAGTTCACGAACCCCGGCGTCGAGGCGAAGTCGGACTTCCAGGACCGCCTGCAGGCCATGGTGAAGGCCAACGGCGACCCCGCCCTCACGGTCTTCAGCTACTCGGCCGAGTCGTACGACGGCACCGTGCTCCTCGCGCTCGCCGCGCTCCAGGGCAAGGCCACCGACGGCGCGACGCTGAAGGCGAACCTGCAGTCGGTCTCCGAGGGCGGCACCAAGTGCGAGTCCTTCGCCGACTGCGCGAAGCTGATCGCGGACGGCACCGACATCGACTACGACGGCCTCTCCGGCCCGATCACGTTCGATGACAACGGCGACCCGACCGAGGCGTACGTCTCCGTCTACAAGTACGGCGAGGGCAACACGCGCACCTTCTCCGAGCAGGTCTACGGCAAGCTCGACTAGCACCCGCACCACGCACGGCTGAGGGCCCGGTCCGCATGGACCGGGCCCTTCGCCGTGCCCGGGAAGAGGGGGGCGGGCGTCCGTCTTCGCGACGGCCGGGCCGGCGGAGGCGCGTGCGTGCGCGGACGGGAGGATCGGCTCGCGGCTCGCGGCTCGCGGCTCGCGGCTCGCGGCTCGCGGCTCGTGGCTCGCGGCTCGCGGCTCGCCTCGCCTCGCCTCGCGTCGTCGTCGCCGCCCGCGGCCCTGCCGGTCCCCACGCGGGACGTCCGGCTCGACGGCGGCCCCCTCGTCGTGCCGGACACGACGACGCGGCCCACCCCTCCTCGCGCCCCGCACACGACGACGCGGCACCCCCGGAGGGATGCCGCGTCGTGTCGTGCTAGAGGGCGGATCAGGGCTGGGGCGCCGCCTTGGCCTTCTCCTGGTCGGCCGCGAGCGTGCCGAGGTACAGCTCGATGACCTTCGGGTCGTTCATGAGCTCGCGCCCGCGGCCCTCGTACGCGTCCTTGCCCTGGTCGAGCACGTAGCCGCGGTCGCAGATCTGCAGCGCGCGTCGGGCGTTCTGCTCGACGATCATCACGGAGACGCCCGCGCGGTTGATCTGGGCCACGTTGATGAACGTCTCGTCCTGGCGCACGGGGGACAGGCCCGCCGACGGCTCGTCGAGCAGCAGGACGGTGGGGTCCATCATCAGCGCGCGCGACATGGCGACCATCTGGCGCTCGCCGCCCGACAGGGATCCGGCCCGCTGCTTCAGCCGCTTGCCGAGCTCCGGGAACAGGTCGGTGACGAACGCCAGCCGCTCCTTGTACATCTTGGGCTTCTGGTAGACGCCCATCTGCAGGTTCTCGTCGATGGTGAGCGTGGGGAACACGTTGTTGTTCTGCGGCACCATGCCGACGCCGCGCGACACGAGCTTGTCGGCCTTGAGCCCGGTGATGTCCTGGCCGTTCAGCTCGATGCTGCCGCCGCGCACCTGCACCTGCCCGAAGATCGCCTTCAGGAGCGTGGACTTGCCGGCGCCGTTCGGGCCGATGATGCCGACGAGCTCGCCCTTGTCGACGTGCACGTTGCACCCGTTGAGGATGTTGACCCCGGGCAGGTAGCCCGCGTGGAGGTCGGTGGTCTGGAGGACCCGCTCTGTCGTCACTTGTCTGCCGCTTCCTTCTCGATCTCGTCCTTGACGAGGTCGGAGTCCATGTCCTTCGCCACCTCGCGCTGGCCCGTGAGGGTGCCGAGGTCGGTGTCGTGGTGGGCGCCGAGGTAGGCGTCGATGACGGCCGGGTCGCTCATCACCGTCGAGGGCGGGCCCTCGGCGACGATGCGGCCCTCGGCCATGACGACCACCCAGTCGGCGATCTCGTTGACCATGTGCATGTCGTGCTCCACGAACAGCACGGTCATGCCCTCGGTCTTGAGGTCGAGGATGTGGTGGAGCAGCGACTGCGTGAGCGCGGGGTTCACGCCGGCCATGGGCTCGTCGAGCATGACGAGCTCGGGCTCGGTCATGAGGGCGCGGGCCATCTCGAGGAGCTTCCGCTGGCCGCCGGAGAGGCTGGCCGCGTAGTCCTCCTCCTTGGCGTCGAGCTTGAACTTCCTCAGGAGCCCGCGGGCGCGCTCCGTGATGGCGTCCTCCTTCTTGCGCCACACCGGACGGATCAGCGCGGAGAAGAAGTTCTCGCCGCCCTGGCCGGTGGCGCCGAGGCGCATGTTCTCCAGCACCGTCATGCCGCCGAGCGCCTTGGTGAGCTGGAAGGTGCGCACCATGCCGAGGCGGGCGACGCGGAACGCGCTCATCCCGGCGAGGTCGCGCCCGGAGAACTCCCACCGGCCGGTGTTCGGCTTGTCGAAGCCGGTCAGCAGGTTGAAGAACGTGGTCTTGCCGGCGCCGTTCGGGCCGATGAGCGCGGTGATGGAGCCGCGCGGGATCTCGAGGTGCTCCACGTCGACCGCCGTGAGGCCGCCGAACTGGCGGCTGACGCCGTGCGCGACGATGATCGGGTCCTTCTTGGCGCAGCCGGGCCCGGCGTCGCCGTCGAGGATGGCCGAGACCGGGGTCTTGTCAGGCAAAGTGCGTCTCCTTCTTCTTCCCGAAGATGCCCTGTGGTCGGAAGATCACGAGCAGCATGAGCGCGACGCCCACGATGATGAAGCGGATCGGGCCCTGCTGGGTGCTCGAGATGGGCAGCCAGTCGTTCGAGACCGCGAGGCTGAGCAGGCCGTCGGAGAGCGACAGCGTGACCCAGAAGATGATCGAGCCGGCGACCGGGCCGAAGATCGTCGCGGCACCGCCCAGCAGCATGATCGTGTAGAGGAAGAACGTGAGCTGCGTGCCGTAGTTGTCGGGCTGCAGCGACCTCGGGAGGATGAAGACCACGCCCGCGAGCCCGCCGAACACGCCGCCGAGCACGAGCGCCTGCATCTTGTAGGAGTAGACGTTCTTGCCGAGCGCGCGGACCGCGTCCTCGTCCTCGCGCACGCCCTTCAGCACGCGGCCCCAGGGGCTGCGCATGAGGAGGTACACGAGGAGGCAGGCGATGCCGACGAGGCCCCAGCCGACGATGCGGATCCACCACTGGTCGGAGGAGTAGGTGAGGACGCCGGCGCCGAAGCGGCCCTCGGGCAGCGGGTTCAGCTCGTTGAAGCCGACCGCCGCGCCGTTGATGCCCTCGGAGCCGCCCGTGACGTCCGAGAACTCGGGTGTCTTGACGCTCAGCCGGATGATCTCCGCGGCCGCGATGGTCACGATGCTCAGGTAGTCCGCCCGCAGCCGGAGCGTGGGGATGCCGAGGATGAGCGCGAAGACCGTCGAGGCGACGATGGCCGCGAGCAGGGACGCCCACACGGGCCAGTCGTACATGACCGCCGTGACGGCGAACGCGTATCCGCCGATGGCCATGAATCCGGCCTGGCCGAAGTTGAGCAGGCCCGTGAAGCCGAAGTGCACCACGAGGCCGACCGTCGCGAGCGCGTACGCCGCGGTGGTGGGCGAGAAGATCTCGCCGATCGCCAGGAAGATGAAGTTGGTGTTCATGCGCGGCTAACCGATCCGATCTTTCCGGCCCAGGATGCCCTGGGGCCTGATGAGCAGGATGACGATCATGACCACGAGCGCGGCCACGTACTTCATGTTCTCGGGCAGGACCATGGTGCTGACGTTGATGAAGACGCCGATCACGATCGAGCCGATGAGGGCGCCGAACGCCGTGCCGAGGCCGCCGAGGACCACGGCCGAGAAGACGAGCAGCAGGATGGACGCGCCCGTGTCCCAGCGCAGCGACTGGTAGTAGGCGATGAAGACGCCGGACAGCGCGGCGAGGGCGGCGCCGCCGACCCAGACCACGCGGATCACGCCCTCCACGTCGATGCCGGAGGCGGCCGCGAGCGAGCGGTTGTCGGAGACGGCGCGGGTGGCCTTGCCGATCTTCGTGTAGAGCAGCACGTACGCGACGGCCAGCAGCAGCACGATCGAGACGACCGCGCCGGCGACGTCGGTGAACTTGAGGCTCACCGGGCCGACCACCAGGAAGGGCGCCGGGCTGTTGGGGAGCGTCAGGCGGTCGGCGCCGAAGAGGAACTGGAAGAGGTAGCGCAGCGCGAGCGAGAGGCCGATGGTGACGATCATCAGCGGCACGAGCCCGAGGCTGCGCTTCCGCAGGGGCTTCCAGATGGCCGCGTCCTGCACGTACCCGAACGCGCCTCCGAGGACCACCGTGATGGCGATCGCGAGCACCGGGTTGAGGCCGAGCAGGTTGCTGAACAGGTACGCCATCAGCGCGCCGAAGGTGACCAGCTCGCCGTGCGCGAAGTTGTTGAGCCCCGTCGTGCCGTAGATGAGGGAGAGGCCGATCGCGGCGAGGGCGAGGAGGAGGCCGAAGATGAGGCCCGTCACCACCTTGGGCCAGAAGATCTTCCAGAAGTTGTTCTGCGTGACGGGCTCCGCGGTGCCGGAGACCGCGCCGGTCTCGGTGTCGGGCGCCGCGGTCTCGCCGCCGGTGGACGTGCCGGCCCCGGTGCTGGCGCTCGGGGCGGGGGTCGACGCGCCGGATCCACCCGCCGCCGCGTCGGGGGAGACGAAGAAGAAGGCCGGGACGCCCGTGTTGCCCGGCGCGACGTCGATCTCGCGCGGGCTCGAGCCCGCGCGGGGCACGCCGGCGCCCTCGGGCAGGGTCGACTCGTCGACCTCGACGGTGAAGGAGCCCGGCGCCGCGAGGCCGACCTCGGCCTTGCCGTCGGCTCCGGTGACGCCCGTCGCCTCGACGCCGCCGCCCGACACCTTCACGGTGACGCCGGCGATGCCGGTCTTGTCGGCGTCGGCGCGCACCCACACGAGCAGCGACTGCTCGGCGGTGGCCGGGTCGACCGCCTGCGGTGCCGCGCGGGACTCCGCGTGGGCGCCGGCCGGGGCCGAGAGGACGAGCGCGGCGCAGGCGAACGCCACCGCGAGAATCAGGGCCCAGACGCGCTGCGCGCGCGCTCCGGCCGAACCAGTGGCTATCACTAGACCTCCATGGGGGGAGCCGGCGGATGGTGAGATCCGCGCAGGCGCCGCGACTACCGTCAGGACGACGTTGGTTGACAGTACGTGCTGATTATGTCCTGGATGTTTCGCGCCTGTACCGCGTGGTGGCGTGCTATCGCGGGAATAGCGCACGTCCGTGGCCGTTAACATCGAGACACCGGTCGCCGACGCGGTCCCCCGGCCCCACCATCCGCATCTCTATCCCCTGGAGGGAAATTGGATCAGTCCGACCCGTTCGGCGTCATCGGCCTCACCTACGACGACGTGATGCTCCTGCCGGGGCACACCGACGTCATCCCGAGCGAGGCGGACACCACCTCCCGCCTCACGCGCAACATCAGCGTCGCCGCTCCGCTCCTCTCCTCCGCGATGGACACCGTCACCGAGGCGCGCATGGCCATCGCGATGGCCCGCCAGGGCGGGCTCGGCGTGATCCACCGCAACCTCTCCATCGAGGACCAGGCCGCCTTCGTCGACAAGGTGAAGCGCAGCGAGTCCGGCATGATCACGAACCCGGTCACCACGCGCCCCGACGCGACGGTCGCCGAGGTCGACGCGCTCTGCGGCCAGTTCCGCGTCTCCGGCCTCCCGGTCGTCGAGTCGGACGGCACGCTCGTCGGCATCATCACGAACCGCGACATGCGCTTCGTCTCGCCCGTGCAGGCGGCGACCACGCTCGTGCGCGACGTCATGACGCGCACCCCGCTCATCACCGGCCGCGTCGGCATCGACCCGGACCACGCCATCGCGATCTTCGCGGAGCACAAGATCGAGAAGCTGCCGCTGGTGGACGACGCGGGCAAGCTGCGCGGGCTCATCACGGTCAAGGACTTCGACAAGTCGGAGCAGTACCCGGACGCCACGAAGGACGCCGAGGGGCGCCTCCGCGTCGGCGCGGCCATCGGCTTCTTCGGCGACGCCTGGCAGCGGGCGCTCGCGCTCGTCGAGGCGGGCGTCGACGTGCTCGTGGTCGACACCGCCAACGGCGACAGCAAGGGCGTGCTCGACATCATCCGCCGCCTCAAGACCGACCCGGCCACCTCGCACGTGGACGTCATCGGCGGCAACGTCGCCACCCGGTCGGGCGCGCAGGCGCTCATCGACGCCGGCGCGGACGCGATCAAGGTCGGGGTCGGCCCCGGATCCATCTGCACCACGCGCGTCGTCGCCGGCGTCGGCGTGCCGCAGGTCACCGCGGTCTACGAGGCGTCGCTCGCGGCGCGCGCGGCGGGCATCCCCGTCATCGCGGACGGCGGCCTCCAGTACTCGGGCGACATCGCGAAGGCGCTCGTCGCCGGCGCCGACACCGTCATGCTCGGCAGCCTCCTCGCCGGCTGCGACGAGAGCCCCGGCGACCTCATGTTCGTGGGCGGCAAGCAGTTCAAGAGCTACCGCGGCATGGGATCGCTCGGCGCCCTGCAGACGCGCGGCACGAAGACCTCGTACTCGAAGGACCGCTACTACCAGGCGGACGTCCCGAGCGACGACAAGCTCATCCCCGAGGGCATCGAGGGCCAGGTGCCCTACCGCGGATCCCTCGCGAACGTCGTGTACCAGCTCACCGGCGGCCTCCGGCAGTCGATGTTCTACGTCGGCGCGCGCACGGTCGGCGAGCTGAAGGACCGCGGCCGCTTCGTGCGGATCACCGCGGCCGGGCTCAAGGAGTCGCACCCGCACGACGTGCAGATGGTCGTCGAGGCGCCCAACTACCGGCGCTGAGGTCGGTGCCGCGCGGATCCCGCGCGGGGGAGCGAGGGGCCGGTGCATCGCGCACCGGCCCCTCCTCGCGTCTCCGGGCCTCCCCCACAGGCATGGGGATGCCCCGCGCGTCCGGCGCGTCGCGGGCGGGCGGATGCCCGGGCCGGCGCGGCGGCGACACTGCCCGCATGCCGTCGCATCCGCCCACCTGCCCGCCCTCCCCGCCGTCCGACGATCCCCGCTCCCGGGGACTCGGGCCGCCCGGCGTCGTGCTGATCCTCTCGGGGTCCGTGCCGGACGCTCCCGCGCCGACCGTCCCTGCGCCGACCGTCCCCGCGCCGACCGTCCCCGCGCCGGACGGGCCGGAGGAGCGTGCCGACGCCGCCGCGGTCGCGCGTGCCGAGGCGCGCGGCGAGCTCGTGCGGCTGCGGGCCGGCGTCCACGTGGATCGGCGCGCCTGGGAGGCGGTGTCGGCGCGGGAGCGGCACCTGCTGCGGATCCGCGCGCTCGCCCGCACCTCGGCGACCCCGCTCGTGCTGGGCGGGGCGTCGGCGGCCGCCGTGCACGGCCTGCCCCGGATCGCGCCCTGGCCGACGCTCGTCAGTCTGCTCGACCTGCCGGACGCGCCGCCGGGGCGACGGGCGGGCACGCGCATCGTGCGGGATCCCGCGCAGGGGCGGTCGGCGCTGGTCCCGGTGGCCGACGGGATCCGCGCGCCGGGCCTCGCCGCCGCCGCGCTCGCCGCCTCCCACGACGCGGCGATGGAGGCCGTCCGGTCCGCGGCTCCGCGCGGTCCCGGGTGGTTCGCCCACGGCATCGTCGCGCTCGATGCCGCGCTCGCCGCGGGGCGCCCCGTGCGCGCCACCCGATCCGAGCTCGAGGCGGAGCGCGCGCTGCGCGGGCCCGGCCCCTGGAGCCGACGGTCCGAGGCGCTCGTCGCGGCGGCCGACGGGGCCGCCGCCTCCGCGGTCGAGTCCGTCGCCCGCGGCGTCGCCCACGAGGCCGGGCTCCCCGCCCCCGTGATCGCGCCGCACGTGCCCGGGCACGTCCGGGTCTCCCTGGGCTGGCCCCGGGAGCGGGTGGCGCTGCGGATCCTCGCGCCGTCCTGCCGCGCCGCTCCGCCCGCCGGCGCGGGCGCCCAGCCCCGGGGCGACGCGGAGGGAGCGGATGGCCGCTGGCGGGTCGTCGAGGTCGCCGAGCGCGACGTCCTGGGTGCCGGGCGCCTGCGCGCGCTCCTCCTCCACGCGGGCCTCGAGCCCGAGCGGCGATCCGCGCACGCCGCCGCTCGGGGTGCGCACCCGCCCTCGGGCGACCGGCCGTGCAGGAGGCCGCCGCTAGGCTGTGGGGGTGAGTGATGTAGAGATCGGCCGCGCCAAGCGCGCCCGCCGCGTGTACGCGTTCGACGACATCGCCATCGTCCCGTCGAGGCGCACGCGCGACCCGCAGGACGTGTCGGTCTCGTGGTCCATCGACGCGTACCAGTTCGAGATCCCGTTCCTCGCGGCGCCCATGGACTCCGTGGTCTCGCCGGCCACGGCCATCGCGATGGGCCGCTTCGGGGGCGTCGGCGTGCTCGACCTCGAGGGCCTCTGGACCCGGTACGAGAACCCCGAGCGGCTGCTCGAGGAGATCCGCTCGCTCCCGCCCGAGTCGGCCACCGCGCGCATGCAGCAGATCTACGCGGAACCCATCAAGCCCGAGCTGATCACGGCGCGCATCGCCGAGATCCGGGCCGCCGGCGTCGTCGTCGCCGCGGCGCTCTCGCCCCAGCGCACCGCCGACCACTACGAGACCGTCGTCGCGGCCGGCGTCGACCTGTTCGTCATCCGCGGCACCACCGTCTCCGCCGAGCACGTCTCGAAGGGCGCGGCGCCGCTCAACCTCAAGAAGTTCATCTACGAGCTCGACGTCCCCGTCATCGTCGGCGGCGCGGCCACCTACACGGCGGCCCTGCACCTCATGCGCACGGGCGCGGCGGGCGTGCTCGTCGGGTTCGGCGGGGGAGCGGCGTCCACCACGCGCTCCACCCTCGGGATCCACGCGCCCATGGCCACCGCCCTCTCCGACGTCGCCGGCGCCCGCCGCGACTACATGGACGAGTCCGGCGGCCGCTACGTGCACGTGATCGCGGACGGCGGCCTCGGCAGCTCGGGCGACATCGTCAAGGCCATCGCGGTCGGCGCCGACGCGGTCATGCTCGGCTCCACGCTCGCCCGCGCGACGGACGCGCCCGGCCAGGGCTACCACTGGGGCGCCGAGGCGCACCACTCGGAGCTGCCGCGCGGCCACCGCGTGCGGGTCGACCAGGTGGCGCCGCTCGAGCAGATCCTCTACGGCCCGTCCACCACGGCCGACGGCAGCGCCAACCTGGTCGGCGCCCTGCGCCGCGCCATGGCCACCACGGGCTACTCCGACCTCAAGGAGTTCCAGCGCGTCGAGGTCGTCGTCGCGCCGTACGGCAAGTAGTCCGCGTCCGGCCGCCCGGCCGGCCCGGTCGCCCCGGCGGCGCGGGAACATGCGGGGCGCGGCCCGCGTTGTGATCCACAGGAAGAGGGAGGTGCGCGCATGGCGGAGGTCCGTCGCGTCAAGCTGCCGGGTGTCGGCGTGCTGCACACCTTCATCACCGACGACGGGGGCAAGGTCGGCGTCATCGCCCACCGGTCCGGCCACAGCGACCTGATCACCTTCTCCGAGGAGCAGGACGGGCCCGACACGCAGAAGGTGTCGCTCCGCCTCAGCGAAGACGAGGCGCACACGCTCGCCGAGCTCCTCGGCGGCACGCGCATCACGGAGTCGCTCGACAAGCTCGACCAGATCCCCGGCCTCAGCATCGACTGGTTCACGGTCGACTACGACGACCACATCGCCGGCCAGGCGCTCGGCAACCTCGCGTCCCGCGGCGTCGTCGGCCTCACGGTGGTCGCGGTCGTGCGCGGCGAGTCCGCGAACCCGGCGCCGTCGGACGACTTCACCGTCTACCCGGGCGACACGCTCGTGGTCGCCGGATCCCCCGAGAAGGTCGCCAAGGCCTTCGCGTTCTACCGGACGGGCGAGTTCCCGCACCGCCCCGCCTCCGGCTCCGCGCCGGACGGAGGGTAGCGGGTGCACCACGGCCTCGACCTCATCGTCCTCGGCCTGCTGTTCGTCCTCGCCTATGCGTTCGGCCAGCTCGGCAAGCGCATCGGCCTGCCCGCGATCCCCATCTACATGCTCGTCGGTCTCCTCGCGAGCCCGAGCGTCGAGTGGTTCCCGCTCGACTTCGCCTCGGGCGACATCGAGCTCATCGCCGTCTTCGGCCTGATCCTGCTGCTGTTCAACCTGGGGCTCGAGTTCGACCAGGACGAGTTCTTCGGCAACGCCGGCAAGCTCATCGTCTCCGGCGGCTCGTACGTGCTCATCAACATGGGCGTCGGGTTCGCCTTCGGCTTCGCGCTCGGCTGGGGCACGCGGGAGGCGCTCGTCATCGCGGGCATGACGGCGACGTCGTCGAGCGCCATCGTCACGAAGCTCCTCATCGAGCTGAACCGCCTGGCGAACGACGAGACGCCCATGATCCTCGGCGTCACGGTGGTCGAGGACATCTTCATCGCCGTGTACCTCGCCATCGTCTCGGTCGTGCTGAGCGGGCGGACGGAGCCATGGGCGGTGGTCGGCCAGCTGGCGATCTCGTTCGCGTTCCTCGTGGTGATGTTCACGGTGGCGCGGAAGGGCGGCGCGTTCCTGTCGCGCTTCATGCGCACGCGCGACGTGGAGCTGTTCACCGTCCTGTTCTTCGGCCTCGCGATCCTGTTCGGCGGGATCGGCGAGGTCCTCGGCGTCACGGACGCGATCGGCGCGTTCCTCATCGGCCTCGTGCTCGGGGCGACGCGCATGCGCAACCGCATCGAGCAGATCGCCATCCCGCTGCGCGACGTCTTCGGCGCGTTCTTCTTCCTCAACTTCGGCCTGGCCCTCGACCCGCGCGAGTTCCCCACGGTCGTGATCCCCGTGCTCGTCGCCGTGGTGATGACCGTCACGCTCAACCTCATCGCTGGCCAGTTCGTCGCCTGGCTGAACGGGCACGGCGCGCAGGCCGGGATCAACACGGCGTTCATCCTGCAGAACCGAGGCGAGTTCGCGCTCATCCTCGCGACGCTCTCGCTGTCGGCGGGCCTCGACGAGCGGATCCAGCCGTTCGCGGGCCTCTACGTGCTGGTGATGGCGATCATGGGGCCGCTCCTCGCCGCGAACTCCGTGCGCATCGGCACGGCCGTGCTCCCCACGCGCTACCGCTCCGCCACCAAGCGCGCCGCCGCCAAGGCCGAGCGCGACGCCGAGCGGGCGGGCGCGCTGGCGCTCTTCGAGGCGGCGGAGCGCGGGGACGCGGTCTCCCCGGCCGACGACGACGGCCTCGCGGTCGCGCCCTCCCGCGCCGGCACGGCCGCGCGCGGCACGACGCCGGGCACCGGCCCCGAGTCCGACGGCGCCCGCCGCCCGCCCGCGGCCCGCGGCGCGGAGGCCACGGACGACGCCGGCCCGGCCGACGCCGACGGGCATCCCGCCCCCGACCGGCGCCGCGCCGAGCAGGCCGGCCAGCAGTCCGACCACGACACCTGGACACCGCCCACCCGCGAACGGGAACCCGACTACTGATGACCTCCGCACCCGATCCCCGCTCCGGCCGCGCCGCCGGATCCGCCCGCCCCGCCGGCGACGACCCGGCCACCGCCGTCCCCGCCGTCGGACCCACCGTCGCCCAGGTGGCCCGTCGCCCGCGCTTCATCGCCCTCCTCGCGCTCGCGCTCCTCATCGCGGCGGGCTTCGCCGCCCTCGGCCAGTGGCAGCTGGCGCGCGCGGTCGAGTCCGGCGTCGTCATCGAGCGCGACACCGAGACCGCGCTCCCGCTCGGCACGCTCGTCGAGCCGCAGGGCTACGTGACCGACCGCTCGGCGGGCCACATGGTCACGGTGTCCGGATCACTGGTGCCCGGCGACTACGTCGTGGTGTCCGACCGCCTCAACGACGGCCGCACCGGGGCATGGGTCGTCGGCCACCTCGCCATCTCGGACGCGGGCGCGCCCGGCGGCGACGCGGACGGCGGGCTGCCCGACAGCGTGCCCGTCGCCCTCGGCTGGGCCGCCACGGACGCCGACGCCGCGGACGTCGCGGCGGCGCTGAACGCGGGCGTCGGCGCCCCGACCGGCGACGCGCAGCTCGTCGGCCGCTTCCTGCCGAGCGAGTCGCCCGAGCCGCCCGGATCCGGGCAGGACCCGACGCGCATGACGCGCCTCGCCACCTCCGCCCTCGTCAACCTCTGGCCGGGCGACGTGGGCGACGTCTACAACGGCTTCATCGTCGCGTCGACGCCCGTCGCCGGCCTCCAGGCCATCGACTCGCCGCCGCCGAGCGAGGCCGTGCAGCTCAACTGGCTCAACATCTTCTACGCGGCGGAGTGGGCCGTCTTCGCGATCTTCGCCATCGTGATCTGGTACCGCACCGTCCGCGACGCGTGGACACGCGAGCAGCCGGGATACCGGGACGAGGACGACGAAGACGAGGACGACGACGAGGTCGACGAGGATCCCGTCCCCGAGGGCGGCGTCGACGCCGCCGCCGGCGCTCCCCGGCGCGGGAGCCGCGCAGACGCCGACCGGTAGGATCCACGCATGGCCTACGGACTCAAGCGCTCCGACGTCCCGCAGATCCGGAGGGTCCTCGGCTTCTACCGCGTCATGGCGTTCATCACCGGCGCGTTCCTCCTGCTCCTCGTCGTGGAGATGGGCTTCAAGTACCTGCCGGGCTTCCAGTTCGTCGACGGATCCCTGCAGTACCTCGCCGGCGCCGGCTACGAGCTGGAGCTGAACGGCCCGTCGGGCTTCCTGGCGCTGTCGCCGGCCGACACCCTCACGGGCACGAACCTCAGCCTCATCATCCAGATCGTCCACGGCAACATCTACGTCGTCTACCTCATCAGCGACTTCCTGCTCTGGCAGAAGATGCGCTGGTCGTTCACCCGCTTCATCCTCATCGCCGCGGGCGGCGTCGTGCCGTTCCTCTCCTTCGTCGTCGAGTCGCGCATCGCCCGCCAGGTGAGGGAGGTCATCGCGAAGCTCGAGGCGCCCCGCCGCGCGTCCGCCGCCGCCCGCGACGACGCCCACGACCGCGATGACGCGGACCCCCGACCCATCGACCCGACCACCACCACGGAGGCCACCACTTGAGCGTCGACAACCCCACGAACCAGCGCCCCGTCCTCGTCGTCGACTTCGGCGCCCAGTACGCGCAGCTGATCGCCCGCCGCGTCCGCGAGGCCAACGTGTACTCGGAGATCGTGCCGTCCACGATCACGGCCGAGGAGATCCGCGCGAAGGACCCGTCCGGCATCGTCCTCAGCGGCGGCCCGTCGAGCGTCTACGAGGAGGGCTCGCCCGGCCTCGACGAGGGGATCCTCGACCTCGGCGTCCCCGTGCTCGGCATCTGCTACGGCTTCCAGGTCATGGCCCGCGCGCTCGGCGGCGAGGTCGCGCACACCGGGCAGCGCGAGTACGGATCCACCGCCGTCACGCTCACGCCCGGCAGCACCCTGCTCGACGGCCAGCCCGACGACCAGACCGTGTGGATGAGCCACGGCGACTCCGTGTCGAAGGCGCCCGAGGGCTTCGAGGTCCTCGCCTCCAGCGCGTCCACGCCCGTCGCCGCCTTCGCGAGCGACGCGCGCCGCCTGTACGGCGTGCAGTGGCACCCCGAGGTCAAGCACTCCGCGCACGGCCAGGCCGTGCTCGAGAACTTCCTGCACCGCGCCGCCGGCATCCCCGGCGACTGGAACAGCGGCAACGTCATCGCCGAGCAGGTCGAGCGCATCCGGGCCCAGGTCGGCGACGCGAAGGTCATCTGCGGACTGTCCGGCGGCGTCGACTCCGCGGTCGCCGCGGCGATCGTGCACCGCGCTGTCGGCGACCAGCTCACCTGCGTCTTCGTCGACCACGGCCTCCTCCGCCACGACGAGCGCCGCCAGGTCGAGGAGGACTACGTGGCCGCCACGGGCGTCCGCCTCGTCACGGTCGACGCGGCCGAGCAGTTCCTCGACGGCCTCGCGGGCGTCACGGATCCCGAGGCCAAGCGCAAGATCATCGGCCGCGAGTTCATCCGGTCGTTCGAGGGCGCCGCCGAGGCGCTCGTGCTCGAGGCGAAGGCCGACGGCGAGCCCATCCGCTTCCTCGTGCAGGGCACGCTCTACCCGGACGTGGTGGAGTCCGGCGGCGGCACGGGCACCGCGAACATCAAGAGCCACCACAACGTGGGCGGCCTCCCCGAGGACCTCAAGTTCGAGCTCGTCGAGCCGCTCCGCACCCTGTTCAAGGACGAGGTGCGGGCGATCGGCCGCGAGCTGGGCCTCCCCGAGGTCATCGTGGGTCGCCAGCCGTTCCCCGGGCCGGGCCTCGGGATCCGCATCGTCGGCGAGGTGACGGCCGAGCGCCTGGAGCTGCTGCGCAAGGCGGACGCGATCGCGCGCGCCGAGCTCACGGCCGCCGGCCTCGACCAGGAGATCTGGCAGTGCCCCGTCGTGCTCCTGGCGGACGTCCGCTCGGTCGGCGTGCAGGGCGACGGCCGCACCTACGGCCACCCCATCGTGCTGCGCCCGGTCTCCAGCGAGGACGCGATGACCGCGGACTGGACGCGCCTCCCGTACGACGTGCTCGCGCGCATCTCGAACCGCATCACGAACGAGGTCGACGGCGTGAACCGCGTCGTGCTCGACGTCACGTCGAAGCCGCCGGGCACCATCGAGTGGGAGTGATCCTTCCGCTCGCGCCGTGAACGACGAAGGCCGCTCCCCGAGGGGAGCGGCCTTCGTCGTGCTGCCGGTCCGCGGTGCTGTGCCGCGGACCGGCGCTGGCGCTAGTTGTTGCCGCGCAGGATGGCGAATAGGCGGAGCAGCTCGACGTACAGCCACACGATGGTGACCACGAGGCCGAACGCCGCGGTCCAGCCGTAGCGGCGCGGAGCGCCCGAGCGGACGCCGCGCTGGATGAAGTCGAAGTCGAGGACCAGGGAGTACGAGGCCAGGAGGATGACGAAGACGCCCAGGATGACGCCGAGCGGGATGCCGGCGACGGTCTCCGAGCGGAGGCCGTACGGGCTGTCGAGCACGCCGAACGCGACGAGCGCGAAGTTGAACACTGAGAACAGCGCGTAGCCGATGATCGCGATCATGAAGATCTTGGTCGCCCGCGCCGAGGCGCGGATCTTGCCGCTGCGGAACAGGATCAGGACGGTCGCGAAGATGGCCGCGGTCGCGAGCAGCGCCTGCGTGGCGACGCCCGGGGCGATCGCCTCGAACACGCGGCTGATGCCGCCGACGAAGAGCCCCTCGAACGCCGCGTACGCGACGATGAGCGGCACGGACGGCTCCTTCTTGAAGGAGTTGACGAGTCCGAGCACGAAGCCACCGAGGGCGCCGAGCAGCGCGAGGGGCATGGCGAGCGGGCCCGAGAACCAGGCGACCGCGCCGAGGACGACGACGATGGCGAGCAGGCTGACCGTCTTGACGGTCGTGTCCTCGAAGGTCATGCGGTCGGTCTCGGAGGCCGTCGCGGACGGGCGGCTGTACAGCTCGTCGAGGCTCTCCGGGGTCACATCCCTCGTGGGCGTCGCACCTCGGCCGTTGAAGACCGGGTTGTTGGAGAACGTGGGGTTGGCCATGATCCTTCTACTCTCGATGGTGGATGAACGTGATCCCCATCAATTTAGCTGGCCAGGCTGGGAGACCACTCGTCCGAGCCGTGTATTTCCCCAGATGAGTACGCGCTCGCCGTCCACCCGGCGCCTGTAGCGTGCGCGGCGTGCATCACGCCTCCCGCCCCCGCCCCCTCGTCATCGCCCACCGCGGAGCCAGCGGCTACCGCCCCGAGCACTCCGCCTCCGCCGTCCGCCTCGGATTCGCCCAGGGCGCCGACGCCGTCGAGCCGGATCTCGTCGCCTCGTCGGACGGCGTGCTCGTCATCCGGCACGAGAACGAGCTGTCCGGCACCACCGACATCGCCGACCGCCCCGAGTTCGCCGACCGTCGGGCCACGCGCGTCGTCGACGGCGTCGAGCGCACCGGCTGGTTCACCGAGGACATGACGTGGGCCGAGATCCGCACGCTGCGCTGCCGCGAGCGGATCCCGGCGGCCCGACCCGCGAGCGCCGCGCACGACGACGAGGAGACGGTGCTCTCGCTGCCGGACCTCCTGCGGATCATCGACCAGGAGTCCACGCGCCTCGGCCGCCCGTTCGGCATGGTCTCCGAGATCAAGCACGCGACGCACTTCGCCGGCCTCGGCATGCCGCTCGACGAGCTGCTCGTCCGCGATCTCGAGGCGCACGGCTGGGCGTCGGATGCGTCGCGGCTGACCATCGAGTCGTTCGAGCGCGACGTGCTGCTGCGCGTCCGCGAGCGGGGGGTCCAGGCCCGGCTCGTCTACCTGCTCGAGGGCCGGGGCGCCGCGATCGACGAGGTCGCGCGCCACGGCGACGGCGCGATCACGTTCGACGAGCAGCTGACCGACGCGGGGCTGGCCGCGCTCGCCGCGGACGTCGACGGGATCAGCGTCGGGGTCGAGCGGATCTGCGCGGCGGCCGGCTTCCGCGGGGTCGCGGACGCGGGCGACGCCCCCGTCTCGGACCTGGTCGACCGGGCGCACCGCGTGGGGCTCTCCGTCTTCACCTGGACCCTCCGCCCGGAGAACGCGTTCCTACCCCGGCCCCTGCGCGGCCCCGGCGCGCAGTCGGACCACGGCGACCACCGCGCCCACTGGGGACGCCTCCTGGACGCGGGCGTCGACGGCGTCTTCGCCGACCACCCCGATCTCGCGGTGCGACTCGTGGCCGACCGCGCGGACGCGGCGGATGCGGCGGATGCGGCCGACGCGGCGGACGGGGCGGACGGGGTCGCCCGGTAGGAGGGGGGCGCCGCGCTCGCGCGCGGAGTGCCGGCCGGCGGAGCGCACGGCGCGCCCGGCCGCGGTCGTGCGCCGTGCGCAGGGCGCAGGGCGCCGCTCGTCGCTCGCCGCTCCGCATCATGTGCTGGTGCTGGTGCTGGTGCTGGTGCTGGCGCCGGCAGCCGGCAGCCGGTCCCGCCCCGAGGCCCGTCGGGGGCAGCGCCTAGGATCGATGCCGACATGAGTGCCGACCCCGCCGCCGTTCCCCCCTCCAGCACGCCGATCATCCTCGACGGCCGGTCGGGCACCGCAGGAGGCGCGGGAGCCCCGTCGGATCCGCTCCTGGAGGGGCTGAACCCCGAGCAGCGCGAGGCCGTCGTGTACCGCGGTCCGGCGCTCCTCATCGTCGCGGGCGCCGGGTCCGGCAAGACGCGCGTGCTCACCCACCGCATCGCGAGCCTCATCGAGTCCCGGGAGGCGTGGCCCAGCCAGATCCTCGCCATCACGTTCACGAACAAGGCCGCCGCCGAGATGCGCGAGCGAGTCGAGTCGCTCCTGGGACAGGCGTCCGAGGGCATGTGGATCTCCACGTTCCACTCCGCGTGCGTCCGGATCCTGCGCCGCGAGGCCGAGGCGTTCGGCTTCACCCAGAACTTCACCATCTACGACTCCGCCGACAGCCGCGTGCTCATCAAGCGGATCATCAAGCAGCTCGACGCGGACACGCTCGGCTTCACGGTCTCGTCCGTCTCCGGCCGCATCTCGAAGCTCAAGAACGAGCTCTCCGACGCGGACACGTTCGCGCGCACGGCGAACTTCAACGACCCCGCCGAGGCGATGTTCGTGGAGATCTTCCGGCAGTACACGCGTTCGCTCGCGGCCGCCAACGCCTTCGACTTCGACGACCTCATCGGCCAGACCGTCTTCCTCTTCCGCGCGTTCCCGAAGGTGGCCGCGCTCTACCAGCGGCGCTTCCGCCACGTGCTGGTGGACGAGTACCAGGACACCAACCACGCGCAGTACTCGCTCATCCGCGAGCTGACGCGCGCCGTCGCCCCGGAGGACGTGCCGGTCGACACGCGCATGTCCACGAACGGCATGGGCGGGATCGACGGCGCCTCGCTCACGGTGGTGGGCGACAGCGACCAGTCGATCTACGCCTTCCGCGGCGCGGACATCCGCAACATCACCGAGTTCGAGCGCGACTTCCCGCAGTCGAAGGTCGTGCTCCTCGAGCAGAACTACCGCTCGACCCAGAACATCCTCACCGCCGCCAACGCCGTGATCTCGAACAACTTCGACCGCAAGGACAAGAAGCTGTGGACGTCCATCGGCGACGGCGACAAGATCATCGGCTTCACCGGGTACTCGGGCCACGACGAGGCGCAGTTCGTGGCGGACGAGATCCAGAAGCTGCACGAGGAGGGCACCGCCTACTCCGAGATCGCCGTGTTCTACCGCACGAACGCGCAGACCCGGGCCCTGGAGGAGATCCTGATCCGCTCGGCGGTGCCGTACCGGATCATGGGCGGCACGAAGTTCTACGAGCGGGCCGAGATCAAGGACGCCATGGCGTACCTGATCGCGGTGGCCAACCCCGCCGACGTGCTGGCCCTCCGCCGCATCCTCAACACCCCCAAGCGCGGCATCGGCCCGGCGACGGAGACGGCCCTCGCGAACTTCGCCGAGGCGCACGGCGTGACCTTCCGCGAGGCCATGCGCCGCGCGTCCGAGCTGGGGCTCGGTCCGAAGGTGACGCAGGCCATCCTCACGCTCTCCCGAATGCTCGACGAGGTCGCCGTCCTCCTCGACCCCGACCGGCCGGAGGGGCGCACCTCCGTCGGCGACCTCGTGACGACGCTCCTCGAGAAGAGCGGGCTGGTGCAGGCCCTGCGTGCGAGCAAGGACGCGCAGGACGAGGCGCGCGCGGAGAACGTCGAGGAGCTCGTCGCCGTCACGAAGGAGTTCTCGCGGAACAACCCGGAGGGCCAGCTGGTCGACTTCCTCACGGAGGTCTCCCTCGTGGCCGCCGCCGACGAGCTCGACGACTCGAGCGGCACGGTGTCGCTGATGACGCTGCACACCGCGAAGGGCCTCGAGTACGACTCGGTGTTCCTCACCGGCGTCGAGGAGGACCTGCTCCCGCACCGCATGTCCGCCAACGAGCCGGGCGGCCCCGCCGAGGAGCGCCGGCTGTTCTACGTGGGCATCACGCGCGCGCGCCGCCGGCTCTTCATCTCCCTGGCCATGACCCGCGCCCAGTTCGGCGAGGTCAACGTGGCCATGCCGAGCCGGTACCTGCAGGAGATCCCGGCCGAGCTCATCGACTGGAAGCAGTCCCCGGGGATGGCGACCTCGCGAGGCGGCACGCAGCCCCGGGCGCTCAACGCACGCCGCGAGGGCGGCGGGTACGGCGGGCGGTCCCGATCCTCCAGCGGCTTCGAGGATCCCGCCCTGCCGCCGCCGCCCCGGCCGAAGACGCAGTGGGCCAACACGGTCACGGGGCAGGTCCGCGACAACGGCGACCTCGAGCTCGCGTTCGGCGACCGGATCCGCCACACCGACTTCGGCGACGGACGCGTCACGGCCGTGACCGGCGAGGGGCGGAAGCGGATCGCGGAGGTGCAGTTCGACGGCCCGGCCGGCCGGAAGCGCCTGCTCATCAAGATCGCGCCCATCGAGAAGCTCTAGCCGACACGCGTCGTCGGCCGGTGCGTCCCAGACCGACCCCGACGGCGCCGAGCAGGCCGACGAGCGACGCGACGACCGCGAGCTGGGGCGCCGACCATCGGACCGGCGCCGTGATGCCGGGACCGCCACCCGTCATGGCGAGCTCCTGGCGGGCCGCCGGAACGGATCCTGTCGCCATGGGCGGCGGGCTCGCGTGGAACGTCTCGCTCGCGTGGGCGACGGTGTCGGAGAACGGCGCGACGGCCGCTCCGTCCGCGTCCGAGGCGGGCCGTCCCGGGCTGTCCAGCACCGCGACGTACCAGCCCGGAGCGTCGACCCGGATGCACGGCGTCGTGACGTCGCCGTCGTCGGTGAGCGTCACCTCGGCCCATCGAGCTGCCGCCCCGTCGAGGTCGCTCGGGGAGACGGGCGCCCCGTCGGCCGGCGCGGAGGCGTAGGGCCCGACGAGGTGGACCCTCACCGGGACCGGTCCGGTCCCCGAGAACGACGCGACGTGAAGGATGTCGTCCTGGCAGGCGCCCACGGTGACCTCCTTCGCCGCCACGGTGGTGCCGATGGTCGGAGCGTGCGGGACCTGCGTCGTCTCCGGCGCCGACGCGAACGTCGAGCGCCACGGGAGGACACGCGATCGGCCGTCTGCCACGGACGTGTCCTCGGGGGAGACGGACGTCACCCACGTGTAGTAGCCGCCCGACGGCAGCGTGCACGGAGGTGTGACGTAGTCGCCGGGTCCGTGGTCGACGAGGGTCGCGACCCGGCAGACCTCCGGCGCGTCGGCGGGGACCTCGTCGCGTTCGGGCCCCACCTGCTCGGGGAACGGGCCGAGCAGTCGACTGCGGACGGTGACCGCCACCGGGCGGAGGCCGCCGTCGGGTCGCCGGGTCACGCCCCAGCCGGCGGAGACCGGCGTCGAACCCGCTGCGGAGTCCGCCGTGACGTGGAGGGCGTCCGTGACGACGTCGCCCGCGTGGGCGACGGCTCGGGACGTGCGGGTCTCGACGCGAGGGGCGAAGGGCAGCGGGCTCGGGGCCGCGGCGTCCGCCTCCGCCTCCGCCCGCGCGTCCGCCGGGCGGGCCAGCACGAGCCCCTGGGAGGCGCCGCCGTCGCCGACGACGTCGAGGGCGTCCCCGTACGGGAGCGCGGTGAAGGCGGCGCGGACGCGCACGTGCATCGTCGGATCCGTCCCGGTGGCGCGGATGGCCGTGTCCACCCCGTCCGCGATCTGCGCCGTCGTGCTCCCATCGGCGAAGGTCGCGCCGTCGAGCTGGACCGTCCCGGTCCGCTTCCCCGGGGGGACGGCCGTCGGACCCGTCGCCAGGAAGTCGGCGCGCAGGTCGACGCGGACGGTCCCGCGACCGTCGTCGCCGAGCACGGCGCTCGCCGAGGCGGCGACCGACCGCGACGCCCCCGAGGCCGAGTCGGCCTCGGCGAGCATCTCGCGGGCCCGCGACTCCACGACTCCCACTCGATCGCCCGCGCGGGCCGCGTACCACCCGAGGTCGTGCCCGCCCAGGCCGGTGATGCTCCAGGTGGCGAGCTGGCCGGCGGCCGCGGTGTCCGGATCGTCGGACCCGGCCCACTCGCGGGCGATGTACGCGAGCCGGGCACGGTCGTCCGGCGAGCGACCCGCATCGTCGACGGGTGCGTAGTCGTGGCCGGGCGGCGCGGCGAGCCCGACGTCGATGCAGAAGCCCAGGCGCCCGTCGTCGAGCCGGTAGGACCCCAACCACCTGCCATCCCCGTGGGACGAGTACCCGATGCCGTGCGCGACGGCCGTGAGCGCCTGCGCGGGCGGGACGGCGCTCGCCGCGAGACCGAGGGCGAGACCGATGCCGACGGCCACGGCGAGGAGGCGCGATCGCGGGCGGCCCGGCGGGCGGATCCTCGCGTGACGGCGGGCGGGGGACGGGGCGCGGAAGCGGGTCATGGCCGGAGGGTGTCCCGGCAGACCCCCGTTGCCGGGCAGGGGACCCGCCTCGGGGACGCCGGGGGACGGCCGGTGCCTGTGCAGGAGGCGAGAGGTGGACCCGAGGCGCGTCCGGCTACCCGGCGTCCCGGCGTGCGTACCGCCGGCTGATCAGCGTGCGCGGCGACTCCCGCAGCCGTCGCGGCAGGCGCCGGTACACCACGAGGATCGCGCCGATCGCCCGCGTCGCGCGACGCTCGAGGCGGGCGTCCCACCGCAGGCCGAAGCCCGCGCGGATCCGCGGCGGCAGCAGCGACGCGGTCACGAGCGCCGCCAGCGGCATGACGACGCGGAGCCGGATCGGGCCGCCGTCCGGGCGGAGGAGGGCGCGCGCGATGCGACGGGCGTCGGCGGTGGGCTCGAGCGTCGCGATCCGCTCCTCCCAGTAGGCGCGGAACGCCACGCGATCCGCCGGCCACCGTCCCTCGGGCACCTGCAGCGCCGTGCCCAGCACGGCGTACTGGCGGTGGACGCGATCGGCCTCCTCCTCCGGCAGCGGACCGAAGGCGGTCTCGAACATCAGCACCGCGCTGTCGTAGACGGTCGCCGCGACCCACAGCTGCAGGTCGGGGTCGTAGGCGGAGTAGGCCGGTGCGGATCCGTCGGCGGCGGGTGCGTCCGACCGCACGGGCGCGTGCGCGCGACCGACGATGCGCCGGGCGCGCGCGACCTCCGCGGGCGAGCCGAAGACGACCGCGTAGATGTAGCCGAGCGTGCCCTCGAGCCGATCGAGCGGCCGGGACGCGAAGTCGCTGTGCTCCGCGACGCCGCGGGCGACAGCCGGGTCGGCGACCTGCAGGAGGATCGCGCGGCCCCCCGCGGCGAGCAGGATCCCCTCGCCCGCGACGTCGCGGATCGACCCGCCTCGTCGCCGGGCCGGGTGCGTCCTCGGGCTCATCCCTCCAGTCTCCCTCCCCAGGCGGCGTCGGCGCACGGGATCCGCCGGCCCGGGTCGGCCGACGCGCGAACCGATAGGCTCTCCACGGTCGTCGACGCGGCGGGCCGGCCCCTCCGGGCGGGCAGCACGCGGGCCGACCAGCCGCAACACACCGGGTGCCGCCACCAGACGGTCGTGGCACCGCAGCCTCGAACGACGCACGTACCGCCTGGCGCGGGTGCGGATGGGATGACACGCGTGGATCTTTTCGAATACCAGGCCAGGGACCTCTTCGAGTCCTACGGCGTCCCGGTCCTCCCGGGGATCGTCGCCGACACCGCCGAGGAGGTGCGCGCCGCGGCGGAGAAGCTGGGCGGCACCGTGGTCGTGAAGGCGCAGGTGAAGACCGGCGGCCGCGGCAAGGCCGGCGGCGTCAAGGTCGCCCAGAGCGCCGACGCGGCGTACGAGGCGGCGCAGTCCATCCTCGGCCTCGACATCAAGGGGCACACCGTGCACCGCGTGATGGTCGCGGCCGGTGCCCGCATCTCGCAGGAGTTCTACTTCTCGATCCTCCTCGACCGCGCCGAGCGCTCCTACCTCTGCCTCGCCAGCTACGAGGGCGGCATGGAGATCGAGGAGCTCGCGGTCACCCGGCCCGAGGCCCTCGCCCGCATCGAGATCGACCCGGTCGCCGGCATCGACGCCGCCAAGGCCGAGGAGATCGCCCGCGCGGCGTCCTTCCCCGAGGAGCTCATCGCCAAGGTCGCGCCCGTCTTCGAGCGCCTCTGGTGGGTCTACCGCGACGAGGACGCGACGCTCGTCGAGGTCAACCCGCTCGTCCTCACGGAGTCGGGCGACATCATCGCCCTCGACGGCAAGGTCACCCTCGACGAGAACGCCGGCTTCCGCCACGAGGGCCACGCGGCGCTCGAGGACGCGGCCGCCGCCGACCCGCTCGAGGCGAAGGCCAAGGAGTCCGACCTCAACTACGTCAAGCTCGACGGCCAGGTCGGCATCATCGGCAACGGCGCGGGCCTCGTCATGTCCACGCTCGACGTCGTCAGCTACGCCGGCGAGCAGCACGGCGGCGTGCGCCCCGCGAACTTCCTCGACATCGGCGGCGGAGCGTCGGCCGAGGTCATGGCGGCCGGCCTCGACGTGATCCTCGGCGACGAGCAGGTCACGAGCGTCTTCGTCAACGTCTTCGGCGGCATCACGTCGTGCGACGCGGTCGCGAACGGCATCGTCGGCGCGCTCGACAAGCTGGGCGACGCCGCCACCAAGCCGCTCGTCGTCCGCCTCGACGGCAACAACGTCGAGGAGGGCCGTCGCATCCTCGAGGAGCGCGCCCACCCCCTCGTCACCGTCGTCGGCACCATGGACGAGGCGGCCGACAAGGCCGCCGAGCTGGCCGCCGCTTAACTCCCGAGAGAGAACAGGAACAGATAGATGTCGATTCTTCTCGACGAGAACAGCAGGATCATCGTCCAGGGCCTCACGGGCTCCGAGGGCACCAAGCACGCGGGCCGCATGCTCGCGTCCGGCAGCAAGGTCGTCGGCGGCGTCAACCCGCGCAAGGCCGGCAGCACCGTCACGATCGAGGGCGTCGAGCTCCCGATCTTCGGCTCGGTCGCCGAGGCCATGGCGGAGACGGGCGCCGACGTGTCGGTCATCTTCGTCCCGCCGGCGTTCGCCAAGGGCGCCGTGGTGGAGGCCATCGACGCGGCCATCCCGCTCGCGGTCGTCATCACCGAGGGCATCCCCGTCAAGGACTCCGCGGAGTTCTGGTCGCACGCCAAGAGCACGGGCGGGAAGACGCGCATCGTCGGTCCGAACTGCCCCGGCATCATCAGCCCTGGCAAGTCGAACGCCGGCATCATCCCCGCCACCATCACGGAGGCCGGCCCCATCGGCCTCGTCTCCAAGTCGGGCACGCTCACCTACCAGATGATGTTCGAGCTGCGCGACCTCGGCATCTCGACCGCCATCGGCATCGGCGGCGACCCCATCATCGGCACCACGCACATCGACGCGCTCGAGGCGTTCGAGGCCGACCCGGAGACGCGCGCCATCGTCATGATCGGCGAGATCGGCGGCGACGCCGAGGAGCGCGCGGCCGAGTACATCAAGGCGCACGTCACCAAGCCGGTCGTCGCGTACGTCGCGGGCTTCACGGCCCCCGAGGGCAAGACCATGGGCCACGCCGGCGCCATCGTCTCCGGCGGCAGCGGCACGGCGCAGGGCAAGAAGGAGGCCCTGGAGGCATCCGGCGTGAAGGTCGGCAAGACGCCGACCGAGACGGCCAACCTCCTGCGCGAGGTCTTCGCCGCGCTGTAGAGCAGGATCCTCCCGCGAGGGCGACGACGACGGCCCGCATCCACCCGGATGCGGGCCGTCGTCGTCCGCCGCAGGTCGCGGGCCGCTCCTCCCCAGCCGGACGGAGCGCGCCTTCCCCGGCGCGCCCGTCCGCCGACGGGCCGCGCAGGGGCCGGCCGGTAGGGTCGTCGAGGCATGAACCGACACGCAACCGCCTTGTTCGCGGCACTCGAAGCGCTCCTGGTGGTGGGGGTCGGCGTCGCCCTGCCCCTCGTGCCGCTCACCGTCCTCTGGGCCGGGCAGTACGACCTGCAGATCGACTGGGGCGTGTTCGCGCGGACGGCCGTCGACCTGTGGCTGCTCGGCCACGGCGTCCCGCTCACGGCATCGCTCGATCCGTCGCTCGCGACGGCCCTCGGGCTCCCCGTCGTGGATGCGCCGTTCGCGCTGTCGCTCGCCCCCCTCGGCTTCGCGTTGCTCACGCTGCTCCTGGGCATCCGGGCCGGACGCCGCATCGTCGAGACGGACCACCCCGGAGCCGGTGCCGCCTCGGCCGTCGCCACGACCGCGGTCCTCTCCCTGGGGCTCGCGCTCGCGGCGCAGCACGAGGGCGTCGCCCCCGCCGTGGTCCGCGGCGCGGTGCTCCCGACGCTGGTCCTCGCGCTCGGCCTGCTGATCGGGGTCGTCACGCGCGTCGATCGCGCCCGGGCGGGCCGGTGGTGGGGCTCGCTGTCATCCGGTCGCGCGGCGGGGCTCATCCGCGCGGGCCGGGAGGCGCTCGACCGCCTCCCCGAGGGCGCCGCATCCGTCGCGGCCACGGCCGTCCGGGGCGGTGCGGCGGCCGCGTTCGCCGTCGTCGCGGTCTCGTCGGTCGTCGTCGCCGTCCTCCTCGGCCTGCGGTACGCGACCGTCATCACGCTCTACGAGACCCTGCAGACGGGGATCGTCGGGGGAGTGGCCCTCACGCTCGGGCAGATCGCGCTGCTGCCGAACCTGGTGATGTGGGCCTCGTCCTGGCTCATCGGCCCCGGCTTCGCGCTGGGGACCGGGTCCTCCGTCTCGCCGCTCGGCACGACCGTCGGCCCGATCCCGTCCGTCCCGGTGCTCGGCATCCTGCCGCAGGGCACCCTCGACCTGGGCTACCTCGGGATCCTCGTCCCGGTGGTGGTGGCGTTCGTCGCCGCGGTGGCGCTGTCGCCGCGCGTCGCGCGCATCCCCGAGCCCGAAGCGAGGCGCTGGCCGTGGTTCCTCGCGGCGGGGCTCGGCATGGGCGTCGTCGGCGCCCTGGTGCTCTGCCTGCTCGCGGCCCTGTCGGGCGGGGCGGCCGGCCCCGGTCGCCTGGCCGACGTCGGTCCGGCCGCGGGCTGGATCCTCCTGGCCGCGTTCCTCGAGATCGGCGTCGCCTCCGTGGCGGGCATGTTCGTCTCCGGCCTCATGGCCCCGCTGGTCCGGCGGAGCCCGGAAGGACGCGGATAGGCTGTGGCCGTGTTCAACGTGGTGGTCCTCATCTCCGGCAGCGGGACCAACCTCCTCGCCCTCCTCCAGGCGGCGGATCACGCGGACTACCCGGCGCGCGTGGTCGCGGTCGGAGCGGATCGCGACGCCGACGGGCTGCGGTTCGCCGAGGAGCGCGGCATCCCCACCTTCACGGTGCCGTTCGCGAGCTTCCCGGATCGCGCGGCCTGGGGGGACGAGCTGGTGGCCGCCGTCTCGGGGTGGGACCCGGACCTCGTCGTCCTCAGCGGCTTCATGCGGCTCCTCCCTCCACGCGCGGTCGAGGCGTTCGCGCCGCGCCTCGTGAACACGCACCCCGCGTACCTGCCCGAGTTCCCCGGCGCCCACGCGGTGCGCGACGCCATCGCCGCCGGGGTGCCCGCCTCCGGCGCCTCACTCATCGTCGTCGACGCAGGCGTCGACACCGGGCCCGTCCTCGCGCAGGAGCGCGTCGCGGTGGAGCCCGACGACACCGAGCACACCCTGCACGAGCGCATCAAGGTCGTGGAGCGCAGGCTCCTCGTCGACACGGTGCGCGCCATCGCCCTCGGCACCATCGACCTCAAGGAGCTGACCACCGCATGAGCGGACCCCGTCACGACCCGTCCCTGTTCCGCGACCGCGACGGCATCGCCGTGACGCGCGCCCTCGTCTCCGTGAGCGACAAGACCGGGCTCCTCGAGCTGGCGTCCGCCCTCGCCGAGGCCGGCGTCGAGATCGTCTCGACAGGATCCACGGCCAGCACGATCGCCGACGCGGGCTTCCCCGTCACCCCCGTCCAGGACGTGACGGGCTTCCCGGAGGTGCTCGACGGGCGGGTCAAGACCCTGCACCCCTCGGTCCACGCGGGCCTGCTCGCCGACCTGCGGCTGGAGTCGCACGAGGCCCAGCTCGCCGAGCTCGGCATCTCGCCGTTCGAGCTGGTGGTCGTGAACCTGTACCCGTTCGTGGAGACGGTGGCGTCGGGCGCTCCCGTGTCGGATGTCATCGAGCAGATCGACATCGGCGGCCCGGCGATGGTGAGGGCGTCCGCCAAGAACCACGCGAACGTCGCCATCGTCGTCTCGCCCCGCAGCTACGACGAGGTGATCGCGGCCGTCCGGGCGGGGGGCACCACGCTCGCCCAGCGACGCCGGCTCGCCTCCGCCGCCTTCGCCCACACCGCCGACTACGACAGGGCGGTGGCGGACTACTTCCGGGAGTCCGTCGTGGGCTCCGACGACGCGGCGCCCACCTGGCCGGCGTCCTTCGGCGTCGCGGGCGACCTCGCGCAGGTGCTCCGGTACGGGGAGAACTCCCACCAGGACGCCGCCCTCTACCGCAGCGCCGACGGCGCGGGCATCGCCCAGGCGACCCAGCTGCACGGCAAGGAGATGTCCTACAACAACTTCGTCGACGCGGACGCCGCCGTGCGGGCTGCGTACGACTTCGTCGAGCCGGCCGTCGCGATCATCAAGCACGCGAACCCGTGCGGCATCGCGGTGGCGCCACCGCGAGCGGTCGACGCGATCGCCGCCGCCCATCGGAGCGCGCACGACTGCGATCCGGTGTCCGCGTTCGGGGGAGTGATCGCCGCGAACCGCACCATCACGCTCGGGATGGCGGAGACGGTGAAGGAGATCTTCACCGAGGTGCTCGTGGCGCCCGGCTTCGACGACGACGCGCTCACGCTGCTGAAGTCGAAGAAGAACCTCCGCCTGCTGACCCTCCCCGAGGGGTACCACCGCGAGCGGCTGGAGGCGCGCCAGATCTCGGGCGGCTACCTGGTCCAGTCGAGCGACGCGTTCCCGACCGACGGGCGGCGCCTCTCGGAGGGGTGGACCCTCGCGACGGGCGAGCCCGTGGACGACCAGACGCTCGCGGACCTCGAGTTCGCGTGGAAGGCCTGCCGGGCGGTGAAGTCGAACGCGATCCTGCTCGCCCAGCACGGGGCATCCGTCGGGGTGGGCATGGGCCAGGTCAACCGGGTGGACTCCTGCCACCTCGCGGTGCAGCGCGCAGGTGACCGCGCGGCCGGATCGGTCGCGGCGTCCGACGCGTTCTTCCCCTTCGCCGACGGGCTGCAGGTCCTGCTCGACGCCGGGGTCCGCGCCGTCGTCCAGCCCGGGGGATCGGTCCGCGACGAGGAGGTCGTCGAGGCCGCCCGCGCCGCCGGCGTCGCCATGTACTTCACGGGCGAGCGCCACTTCTTCCACTGACGCCACGGCCGGTGGTCCTCCGGGGCCGCCGGCCGCGACCGTCGCGACACGCCCGGGATGCGGGTTGTTTTGCGGGGGTGGGGTGGTCCGCGTAATGTCTCCTCTTGTCGCCGGAACGGGCGGGAAGCGAAAAGCTTCCGGAGCTGTTCTGGCGGGTGATGAT